>Ga0306920_100000637_pt1 | contig 41312 bp, 44 predicted proteins | sample flu12Cox44000170_FD_204666 | JGI IMG/M metagenome (GOLD analysis project Ga0306920, IMG submission 204666) | Lab enrichment of tropical soil microbial communities from Luquillo Experimental Forest, Puerto Rico - flux4day.12C.oxic.44.000.170 (v2)... | ecosystem: Environmental > Terrestrial >... | reverse complement strand
CCCAACGTACGCAAGAGCTGACGGCGGGCGCGATCATGTTTAACAACCTCAGACCGCTGTTTCCCTACCTGCGCAAGTATCGTGTTACTTTTCTGTTCGGCGCCTTATGCGTCCTTTGTAACAACAGTGTCTGGATTCTCTTTCCACTGGTAATACAACGGGCGATCGACGACCTCAACATCGGGGTCACGCGCCACAAGCTGCTGACCTATTCCTTACTGCTTCTGGCAGTAGCCGGCACCAAGGCAATCTTTCAGTTTCTCACCCGCTGGATCCTTATCGGCGTTTCGCGTGAAATCGAATTTGACCTGCGGAATGATCTCTTGACGCACCTGGAGGGACTGTCCTACAGCTTTTATCAGCGGACGCGTACAGGCGACATTATGGCCCGGGCGACCAATGACTTGAACGCGGTACGAATGCTCGTCGGCCCAGGAATCATGTACACGGCGAACACCGTTGTATTCACCGCTGGTGCGCTGGCGTTCATGATCAGCATCAGTCCAAGGCTGACATTGTTTGCCTTCCTGCCACTGCCCATTGTCAGCATCGTGGTGCAGTATTTCGGACGCAAGATTCACGAGCGCTTCGAGCGCATCCAGGCGATGTTCTCCGACATCTCGGCCCGGGCACAGGAGAATTTTTCCGGCGCGCGCCTGATTCGCGCCTATGTGCAAGAGAGATGGGAGATCGAGAACTTTGAGCGTGAAAATGAAGAATATATCGCGCGCAGCCTCAAGCTGGTGCGGCTCATGGGCATGTTGTGGCCTACCCTGGAAACCCTGCTGGGCGTAGCAATCGTGATTGTTCTCTGGCTGGGCGGACGCGAGGTTATCCAGCATCGCATAACAGTCGGGAGCTTCGTGGCTTTTAACACCTACATGGTGCAGCTGACGTGGCCGGTGATTTCTCTCGGCTGGGTGGTCAATATCTTCCAGCGGGGTACTGCTTCAATGGGGCGCATTGAGACAATTCTCGCCGAAAAGCCCGAGATTACGGGTGCTGCAGTGCCGGTCGTCAGTGCTCCAACAGAGGTTCTAGGAGAAATCGAATTTCGCAATCTGATCTTTCAGTATGGGCAGACTTTAAAGGCCAGGGAGAATGGCGCAGGCCGGGTGCATGGTGAAGAACCTGTGCTGAGAAATATCAATCTTCATATTCCGGCCGGAACCAGCCTCGCGGTGGTTGGGCCGACGGGGTCGGGCAAATCGACCCTGGTTTCGCTGATTCCGCGTATCTACGATGCCGCCCCGGAATCCGTCTTGATCGATGGTCGACCGATCCGCGAGTTTCCGCTTGAGGTCCTGCGCAGAAGCATCGGTTTTGTCCCGCAGGAAACATTTCTGTTCAGCGATACAATTCGCGAGAACATCGCCTTTGGCGCACAGAATGCGAGCGACGCGGAGATTCGACGGGCGGCCGAGGCGGCCAACATCGCCAGCGACATCGAAAGCTTTCCCGAAGGCTACAGGACGCTTGTGGGAGAGCGTGGCATAACGCTCTCTGGTGGGCAGAAGCAGCGCACCGCGATTGCGCGGGCATTGATTCGCAACCCGCGAATTCTGGTGCTGGACGATGCCCTCGCCAGCGTCGATACCCAGACGGAAGACCGGATCCTCAATCAATTGCGTGAAATCATGCAGGGGCGAACCACGATCTTCATCTCACACCGGGTTTCGACCGTCCGGAACGCAGACCGGATTGCGGTGCTGCACGACGGGGAGATCGTGGAATACGGTACCCACGACGAACTGATCGAATTGAACGGTTATTACACCGAGCTGTACAACAAGCAGCTGCTGGAAGAAGAGCTGGAAACGGTGTAGTGGCGAAGCGTTCCACCCTGCACCATCCAAGGCTGTGATCTTCAAGCCAGATCCACCCGAACTTTCCGCCAGATCGTCTTATCTGAAGCTACCCGGTCCCGGAGCCTTGCTGGGTGACGATTGCTGTGCATGCCTCCCCGTGACAGCCCGTTCCGTCCATCTCTGTAATGAAGCTCGCGTGAAAGCGACCATAGCAACAGCGTTTGGCCCAGAGCTTTGCCACTCCCTCAACAAGACATGCGTGGCGCAAGATTTCATCACCCGGGCCCCAGGTTGAACTTCCCGATGGGCTTCGTCACGCGAACATGGTCGCGCTTTCCCACGGCCAGCGGGCCATTGCGGACCGGGAGTTGGGTATTTGATGGAAGAGTCCCGATCTCTTTGCGACTTGGTTTCCAGGTGTCGTAGAGTGCTGTGGTTCTTACCGTCCTCCCATACCTGCGGTCTATCCTTCACCAGCGAACGACGGCTGGGGAGTGACCCTGCACAAGTTCGGGGGAGTCGGCATTGATTCGCAGCCGCGTGCCAGACAAGCTGATTGCAACAGGTCGCTCAGGAAGATCATCGAAGCAAACACCGGAGGTTGTCGCTTCACGCTATCCAACCTTGGTTAGCATCGCCTGTAGGGCGTCGATCGCCAGCGCTGTGGCGTGTCCCGAAGCGGATGGGACACCCCCCACTGCAGCTTCGATGTCTTCTCGACTGACTCTGCGTGCTTCCGAAATCGACTTTCCCTTTGCCAGCTCCGTGACGGCCGAGCCACATGCCATTGCAGGCACGCAGCCTTTGGCGCGAAAGGTAATCGCATCGACATGATCGCCGTTCAACCTCACAAAAAGCTCGAGAATGTCCCCACAGGCGGGATTCTCCACGCGCACATGGACATGCGGGTCGGGCAAGCTGCCGGTGTTACGCGGATGCTCGAAATGGTCGAGAAGCTGAGGGGAATACATGGAAACCGGAGCCTTATCATTTTGCACGGGCGCGCTCGACCATGAAAATAAAGTAGCAGCCTGAGAAGGACAAGTCTCCACAAACCATGCAAAATCACAGTCGCGGGCGCCCTTGTTTATTACAATACACGTATGGACTCATTCATCATTGCTAACCGGCAGTTTCGCTCCCGCCTGATCGTCGGAACCGGAAAATACAAGTCCGGCCCGGAGACGGCGCGCGCCATCGAGGCGAGCGGCGCGGAGATGGTTACCGTCGCTGTTCGTCGTGTCAATCTCGATCGCGGCAAGGAATCCCTGCTCGACTACATAGATCCGCAGAAATATTTCCTGTTGCCCAATACAGCGGGCTGCTACACCGCCGATGAGGCCATCCGCACCGCTCGCCTCGGTCGCGAAGTAGGGCTTTCGGATTGGGTTAAGATCGAAGTTATTGGCGATCAGCAAACCTTGTTCCCGGACGTTCAAGCGACGATCGAAGCCACGCGTGTGCTGGTGAAAGAGGGCTTTACCGTGTTGCCGTACACCTCCGACGATATCGTGGTTGCAAAGCGTCTTATTGACGCCGGAGCAAGCGCCGTAATGCCGCTGGGTGCGCCCATCGGCAGCGGGATGGGCATCCAGAACCAGGCCAACATTCGCATCTTGCGTGAGGTAATCACCGACGTTCCCCTGATCGTGGATGCAGGCGTGGGTACCGCATCCGATGCGACCATCGCGATGGAGCTCGGGGTGGATGGGGTCCTTATGAATACCGGCATTGCCGCCGCCCAGGATCCCGTGCTGATGGCCGAGGCGATGCGAAATGCCGTTATGGCCGGCCGGCAGGCATACCTTGCCGGACGCATGGCAAAAAAGCTCTACGCCACGGCAAGTTCGCCGCTGGAAGGCGTAGTTCGCTGACCTGCGACTGAGGGGAGAGGGCACCGGCAAGCGGAGCTCTCCGTTCACAGTCGGCGCGCTGCTGCGCGGCCACTCAAAATTGTCTACTGAGACAGTGTCTTCACACTGGTCACATGCAGTTCGCCGTTTGCCATTTTGCCGTTCACTTGCACGTGTTCCCCGGCATGGTCCTTCACCGCATCGGGATTATCAACGCTGACCACCTTCTGATCCTTGTCGGTGACTAATACCGGCTTCTCTCCCATGCCGATGCACTTCTTGGCACAGGCAGCATGCGAGGCGTCGGCGCCCTTCGTACCACATTTCGAGTCACTGATCCAGCCACTCAACGTCTCGCCAGCAGCCGGCATTGCCAGTATCAGGAGGCTCGCGCAACAGAGAAGAACCATGCCGAAAATCGGCTTTTTCATATCTGGAATCTCCCCACAGCTTAATTGCACAAGTCTATTCCAGAAAGGGGGGTATAGGGGAAAGGTGAACGGAGAGCCGCCGAACGGCGCCGGTACGCACGCTCCGAAGAAAAAGGCTATTGCCGAAGGCGAAGAGGGCTGTTACAAAAGCGGTGATAAGCAGACGCTCGTTATTTTGCTTGCGCCTGTGCAGGCGGTAGCTTTGCGTCGAGCCTGGGTTGCGGCTCGACCAGAACGACTTCGCCGCGCCTAACGTAGCCCAGTTGCTCTCGTGCTTCCTTCTCGATGGTTTTGGGATCGCTGCGAAGCAGCTCGACCTGCCGTTGCAGGCGCGCCCGCTCCTCGATTTCATGTTCGATGTCGCGCTGCAGGCGCTGGTACTCGGCCCGCTTGCCGCGATAAACGACCATGCCATTGGCTCCGAAGACGACTTTGTAGCCCACCAGACCCGCAAGAATACCGATCAGCAACGTCGCGAGCACGCGGCGCATGCGGTACAACCAGCCCCCTGCGATCCGAACCTGACACATGAGGTATAACTCTCCCGCTACTTGTGTGCTGCCGGCAATCCTTCAAGCAATACTCAAAATACTTCCAGGCGTGGTTCAGTCCTTCCCCGAGCCCACACCCTCTAACCCCCTTAGTGAACTTCGCCTTGCTCGACCACGTCAAGCGGAAGTTCCCAGGATCATCCAACAGGAATCAACTTGATACATCCCTGCCTGTAAGCTCGTCCGGTCTCAATTCCGGTCTGGCTCGAATACTCTGAGCACCTTTGGCTGGCGGACGGCGTGTTACAGTCTGCTCAAGCAATCGAGGCTTCTCATGACCAATGGGCGGATTGTGCTGACAACAGTGGGCGTACAGGAGACAGCTGAGAAACTGGCGGAGCAGCTTGTGGAGCGCCGGTTGGCGGCTTGCGTCAACATCATCGGACCGATTCGTTCTGTGTATCACTGGAAAGGAAAAGTCGAGCGTGAGCAAGAGTATCTGCTTCTGATCAAGACCAATGAGCAGCGTGCAGAGCAGCTGTCGTCAGTATTGAAAGGGCTGCATCCGTATGAATTACCAGAGCTCCTGGAGATAACAATTTCAGGCGGAAGCAGGGAATACATGGCGTGGCTGGCGGAGAACTGAGCAGGAGGCGGAGGTGCAGCAACCCACCGCGAACACTTCTTCAAGACATGAATTTGAGGCCGGACCGGGGATTCAGCATGCCAGCAGAATTCGCAAGTCGCGAACGTTGTTTCCAGTAGGTCCGGTGACGATCGCATCACCCAATTCTGCGAAGAGTGGAAACGCGTTGAACTGTGCAAGCGCCGAGGCGGGATCGAATCCCCGCTCGCGTGCGCGCGTGACGGTTGTGCCGTCGACCACGGCGCCGGCGGCTGGGCTGTTGCCATCGATCCCGTCGGTGCCGGCGCTGAGCACCGTGATATTTTCACCGGCGATCTTCTGCGCGCAATAGAGGGCAAAGTGCTGGTTGCGACCGCCCACTCCGCACTTGCCGATTACCTTGACGGTCACCTCTCCTCCCGAGATGAGGCATGCTCGCGACACGCCCCTCCGCAATTCACGCAACTTTCGCAACAAATGGTCTGCTGCCTCCGAGTAGTCCCAGTCATCGCAACTATTGTCGAGCTCAACCGCAAAGCCACCCAGGATCGCCCGCTCGACAGCCTCTTTCTGCGCCGCCGCATTAGACAGTATGGTGGTGTAGTGGGAGCGCGCGAAAATGGGATCACCGGCCTTGGGTGTTTCCTGCAAGAGGTCTCGCGTGAACAGCCTACGCACGCTGTCAGGAAACTGGCCCAGCAGGTTGTAGCAATCTGCGATGGCATGACAGTCGGAAACGGTTGTGCTGTCAGGTATCGTTGGGCCCGACGCCAAAGCGTCGAGCGACGCTTCCGGCACGTCGGAAACGAAAATCGAAGCCTGCTGAGCCGGCGATGCCGCCGCCGCAAGCCGGCCGCCTTTAAGCGATGAGAGATGCTTCCGGATAGCGTTGATTTCGGCGATCGGCGCTCCCGAGTGTACCAATGCCTTGTAGGTCTGAACCACGTCTTCCAAGCTTATTTCGTGGCGTATCGGTTTCTCAGCAATGGCCGAGGCCCCACCGCTGATGCAGTAAATCACCAGTGCCCGCTCCGACGGTGTGCTCAGCATGGCCAGGATCGCGTCCCCTGCCTGTAGCGACCCGGCATTCGGCAGGGGGTGGCCCCCTTGGAAGTAGCGAAATCCAAAAACCGGTGCAGTAGGCAGAACCGGGCAGGCCACGATGCCGACCAGACCACCTTCCGTGATAGTGGCGAGCATCTCTGCCATCGCATGTGCTGCCTTTCCCATGGCGACGACGAGAATCTGGGTACAGGCGCCCAGGTCATACATCTCATGGCCAATCCTCAGCGAACCGCGCTGGTATTGCAGGTGGCGGGAAAATGCCTTGGGAATGCTGCACTCAGCCAGGGCATACTCAAACATCTCGCGTGCACGCTGGCGCATTTCATGGGAAGTTGCTTCCTGCGGGGGATTGGGGGTTTGGCCTGCGGGGATCGACATTGGCAGAGATTATAGGCGGCAGGAGGGAGCCATCGTCTTGCCATCAGAGGTTCTGCTCCTGCAGCCAGCTTTCGATCGTCAAGCGCATCTCGTTCAGGTGCCCCTCAAAGAAATGATCGCCCGGGATGAACACCAGCTCCCTGGGCTCAGCCGCCTGCGCAACGATTTGTTCCAAGGCATCGTGGGGGCCAAAGGCATCCCGATCTCCGCTGAGGAAGAGCTTGGGCTTGTGGCAGTCGCGCAAAAACGAATACGAGTACAGGCGTCCCTGTGCTTCGACCGGAGTACCCAGCGAGATTAAGGCCTTCACGTCCGGGTCAGGACAACAGGCACACAGCCCTTTAGCAGCGCCAAAAGAGAATCCGGCGAATACGATCGGCAGCGAGAATTCCCGTTTAAGCCATTCCAGTGCGGCCCGCACATCGTTGACTTCGCCTTGACCTCCATCGTGCTCGCCCTGGCTGAGCCCCGTGCCGCGAAAGTTGAAGCGCAAGACAGAGAAGCCTCGCGAATGCAGCGCCTTCATGGCATGAAAGACGACCTTGTTGTGCATTGTCCCGCCAAACATCGGGTGAGGATGAGTCACCAGAGCTGAATGCGTTGCCGAGGGTACTCCCAGGTTGAGCAGGGCTTCGAGTTTTCCCTCTGGCCCATCCAAAAAGAACGATCGAATAGCTTTGTGCTCACTGGGCATGGTGTCCGCCTGCCGGAATCAAGGATGCAAGCGACCATGATAATTACCTGGGAGATTTCCGTGCGCCGTGCAGCTTGTTCTCTCGGGGAGGACGGTTAGTCCGGCCATAAAGGAAAATGACCAGAAAGAAGGCGTAGACAGGTATCGACCAGAGGGGATGGCCGAGTTTTGTAAAGTAAGGCAGCCCCCAGACGCTAAACGCCACGGCAGCAGCGGCGACAAGCAACAGCCAAATCCAGTCCCATCGTTGCATTGTGAACCCCAAACGCCAGGATACGCGATAGAATCGCCGAATTCGTTTCGGCACGTTATCGCAAGTATTTCCTTAGACGACTTGTCGCGGCGGTTGTTTGCTTGAGCTTGTACCTTTTTTAGACAAGCTGCGAAGGTGAGAGTGGAAATGATCCGGTTCGGAATTGCTGGTTTTGGCTTGCACGCGGTAAAGCGATTAATGCCCGGGTTTGCCCGGGTGAAGAACTGCAGGGTAACTGCATTATCACGGCGCGACCTTCAGCGCGCGCAAGAGTCGGCACGGGAATTCAATGTTGCGCATGCGTTTTCATCCACGGCCGAACTTTGTGCCTGCCCGGATGTTGACGCGGTCTTCGTCGCTACTCCTGACGCAATGCATCACGATGATGTACTGGAAGCAGTCCGGCACCGTAAGGCGGTGTTGTGCGAAAAGCCGATGGCGATGACTGCGCGTGAGGCGCATGGGATGGTTCAAGCCGCTCGCACGGCCGGAGTGATGCTCGGCGTGGCGCACGTTATGCGTTTCGAGGAAAGCGTGAAATGGTTTCGAGAACGCATCGCGTCCGGCGCGATCGGACGACCCGTGCTGGCGCGAGCTGATTTCGTGGCACCACTTGTGAACAGCCCGCGGACATGGATCAACGATCCGACGTTAGCGGCAGGAGGTCCGCTGGCTGACGTCGGAGTGCACTGCGTCGATACTCTCCGCTTTGTGCTCGGCGACGAGATAGAGGCGGTCAGCGCAAGAGCGCGCTACGACGCGCAGTGGATTGTGGAAGCATCTGCCGCTACCGTGCTCGAGTTCGCCAGCGGACTTTTGGCGACGGTTTCGGTCTCGGCACTGAGTCCCTACCAGACATACCTCGAGATTGCGGGAGAAGCAGGCATATTATCGGCGGTGAATGCGTTGAATGTAGATCATCGCATTACGCTTGAGCTGCGTCGCGAGTTCGAGGTTCTGGAGAGAGGGGAAGTCTCCAACAGCCTGGCGTACGCAGCGCAAGTGGATGCCTTCGCGACCGCCCTCGAAGAAGGGCGGGATTTTGTAATTCCGGGCGAAGAGGGATGGAAGAACCAGCTGGTCCTCGATGCGGCGTTTCGCAGCGCCAGGAGCGGAAGAGTGGAAAACGTGTGATGCTTTGTCACAGAAACGCCTCTGACGGAATGCTGCCGGGAGTCTGCATCCTATGGCTGAGGCGAGCTCCGATTGTCTATCGCTATAGATACCGTTTTACAATCGCCGTCGCGAAGGCTTCCCCCTAATTGGAGACCACATAAATCTAGTTACAGGAGCTTAACTCAACCTGGGCTATGCCGCGAATCATCCGGTGCTTATGTGGCGCCAAGTCTATCCTGGCAGTAATGGGCTCGCACCTCGTTGCTTACGCCATTTCCCGACGGTAGAGGTCGACTATCCGGACCGCTGTTCCTTATCGCGCGGCGTGGACTAAGCCGGCGCCCTCCGACACTGCACACATACGTTGCGGTGGGTGAAGGAATGCCCGAAACGGGTTGCCTCTGAGTCGCCGCCACCAGTTTTCAAGCGCTATGGCAGCTCGGACATACCAGCGATTCCGAGGATAGGAGAACGCGATCAGTCGGCGCGCCCGCTGGACCGCGGTTCGGCGTCAGAAAGCGTGGGTGCCATCCTCGCGAAGTCACCGACTACGAATTGAGTGGGACGCGATCCATACCGCGATTCCATTTCGCTGCGCGCCACGTCGAAATAGGCAGGTGACGCTTCAACGACCGTAGCGCTCCCAGCACCACTATCAGCGAGCTCCATGACGATGACTCCGATTCCACCGCCAACATCCAGAATGCTCGCACCCTGCAGCGGCCATTTCCGGAGTTCTGTGAGCAGGAGCCTGGTGATCGGGTCTGCGCCACGGCGACGGTAACGCCGCAAGTCACGCTCCGTCACCTTACGGTTTCGGGTTGCTTGGCACGGGTGGGCGTCGGCTGCAACAGGAAGCGATCGTCCCACTTCGATAACTGTATCTCTGATGCTTCTTAGGGGGAAGGGTGGGCATCCTACGACTAAAGCTTTAGAGACAACCGATGCACCGTCTGGAACAGCAAGCGTTGGGTCAACCCCAAACAGTCAGCTTACAGGCTGACGAAGACTTGGTGCTTGTCCAGGCCGTCCTGCGCAGAGATCGCAAGGCTACGGCAGAATTTGTTAGTCGTTACTCTGGCCACATCTACAGCTATGTCCGTTCTCGTCTCGCACCCCGCTATGAGCAGGTGGAGGATTTGGTCCAGGAGATATTTCTCAGTGCGTGGAAGAGTCTCAGGCGTTACCGTGCCAGTGGCTCCTTACACGCTTGGGTCATGGGAATTGCACGACACAAAGTGGAGGATTACTACCGCGAACGGTTGCGCGCGCCGGAATCCATTGAAGACTCTGAGTTGGACCCAGACACGTCGACGTACGTCTCAACGATCCACCAGGTTCTGGAACAGGACCAAGTACGAAAGAACACGCAGCGGGTATTGTCAGCTCTTCCGGAGCCATACCGTCTGGCATTGATATGGCGGTACTGGGAAAAGGCTTCAGCCCGTGAAATGGCAATCAAAACGGGCAAGACGGAGAAGGCAATCGAGAGACTATTGGCACGGGCGAGAGCGGAATTTCGCGAAAGGTGGAATCATGACCAATCTTCGTGATGATGAGTTCATGGAAAGGATTGCAGACGCGGTCGAGTTGAGCGAATCCGCGCTCGCTCCAGCAGATCTTAAGGCGAGGCTGTATTCGGCCTTGGTAAGACAACAGTCACGGACAGGTCGATTGATGAGTCTCGGGGAGACACATGCTCATGGGCACCAGCTTTGCGTCTTTGAACAGTTGGTGCGGATCGCCCCAGTGGGAGAAACAATGAAGTCCCTGAACATCTGCCGCGTTTGTCATGCGCGTGTGTTAGCTGAACACATGGAGAATGCGCCGATCTTCTGGAGCGGCTGTCCCTATGTTGAATTTAAGAAATCATGAACGGAGGCGCCGTCAGCTCGCGATGCTCAAAATCTTCTCACAAACCCAAAAAGGTTCTGGAAGTTCTTCAGATTATGTTGCCCAGGCGGTGACAAGCGGTCGCTGATCGGATTCTTGCTAAGAGTCTCGCTGAAAGTATACCGAAACGCCCAGCTCTTATCCAGCCTCACGTCGATGCCAACCGGAACATGAAGGGCAATCATGTTGGCCGTAAAGTGCTGCGCTGGTAAACCAGGAGTTCCCATCACCTGTTCGATCCGGTCTTGAGAACTGGCGAAATGCACCAGGCCAGTGCCAACCGACAGGTAAGGCCGCAGGCGGCTATCCCGATGTCGAAAATATACGAGTGCATCTCCAATCAAACTCTGTTGTGAACTGTTTCTTGTTTCCTGAAAGCCTTGCTGCGTTCCGCTGTTGAAGAAGGCGGAAGTCAAGGTCAGTCCGTTACCGTTCCAGATGTAGTCAGCCTGGAGAGTGAAGTAATCGGAAAAGTGTCTCCCGACCATTACCTCGACTGCACCGCCATTGGCGGGATCATAGGAAGAGAATGCGGAGGAGTTCGGGCCGAGCAAAGAACGCGCGTCTCCCGAGAGTGTCGCGACGCCGCCTAAGACGCCAGCATACATCTGAGCATGGGCTGGAAAGGCCAAGTTCCAACTCGAGAAGAGAACCATTGTCAGATGAAGCGCTCTGAAAGGCGAGGTGTTCCCGCGGAACGAAAAAACGCTCCGCTCAACCCAAGAGCACAGTTGCGAGGGGGATTTTGCTTTCAAGCTCGACATATTCATCAGACACGGGCAATTTGCTTCGGCAAAGACCGCTGACGTGCTGTCAGTGGCCCATCAGTTGAACGTAGCACAGCGAAAGGATGAAGAGTGATGAAGCTCAAGCTGATTTTGGCATTTGTATTCACAGCAATGATTGCATTCAATAGTTCCTCGGCTTTCGCAGCGGCAGGCGCAGTTTACACGCTCGACAACTCGAGCAGCGGAAACGCGGTCCTGGTATTCCTTCGATCGGCGGACGGTCAGATCTCGTCAGGCGGGATGTTCGCAACTGGCGGAACCGGCACTGGAAAGGGGCTGGGCAGTCAGGGTGCTTTGGCAATCGACGCGGCCAATCGCTTTCTGTTTGCCGTAAATGCTGGCAGCGACAACATCTCGGTGTTCAGGATCAGTGAGAACGGCCTTCGTTTGATGGATCTCGTCCCTTCCGGCGGCAAGCGACCGATCAGCGTCAGTGTTAGCCGCAACATCCTCTATGTTCTGAACAATGGGGGGGTTGTGGGGGGCGCAGACACAATTGCGGGATTTGCTGTCGGCCCCAACGGCCACCTAAAGCCGATCGTCGCCGGACTGGCTCTGAGCGCTCCATCGGTAGGACCTGCACAGATTGGGTTCAACACCAATGGTGACATCCTGTTGGTTACGGAAAAGAACACAAACAATCTCGACCTTTTCACCGTAAATAGCGACGGAGTCGCAGTTGGTCCGACGATTGTTTCCTCGCTAGGACATGAACCGTTTGGCTTCGCTTTTGGCAAGCGTGATCAGGTGTTCGTTTCCGACGCGCTCGGTGGCGCAAAAAACGCCGGGGCTGTGTCCTCCTATGCCATCTCCGATCAAGGCGCATTGCGAACGATCACCGCAGTGGCTGCGGATAAGCAGACTGCTCCTTGTTGGGTCGTGCTGACAAGTGATGGTAGATTCGCCTATACAACCAACACCGGCAGCGGAACCATTTCGGGGTACGAAGCCGGTTTTGGGGGCGGCCTGAGATTGTTAAATGCTGATGGCGTAGCGGCCGACACCGGTTTGGGAAGCACCCCTCTCGACGCCGCAATCAGCAATGACAATCGATTCCTTTACGTTCTGACACCGGGGACGGGCAATATCCAAGGTTTCTTCGTTTCCCTGGATGGTTCTCTAAGTCCGCTCACTCAAGCAACAGGCATTCCCGCATCTGCCGGTGGCGTGATCGCGAGGTAACAAGGAGCTATCTCGGTATGGGTTGGAGAGGAATTAGATTTGGAAGCGCGGTTATGGCAGGCACGGTGCTCGTGATGGGCGCCTCTGCCACTTCGACGGCGCAAGCGCAGAGCTATGCGGCACAGGTGATCTACAGCTTCAGCGGCGGGTCGGACGGGGCAGATCCGATGGCCGGTTTGATTCGGGATGCGGCGGGCAACCTTTACGGCACCACCTATGACGGTGGCGACTACGGCTATGGAACCGTGTTCAGGTGGGACAACGCGGGCAACGAGACGGTGCTGCATAGCTTCAGCGGCGGTCCAGACGGTGAATACCCCTCTGCCGGCTTGGTCCGCGATGCGGCCGGCAACCTTTACGGCACCACTGCAGACGGCGGCACTTCCGGCGTGGGAACGGTGTTCAAGGTCGATGCGAGCGGTAAAGAGACCGTGCTGTACAGTTTCGGCGGCGGGGCGGACGGTGAATACCCGTTCGCCGGTTTGGTCCGCGATGCCGCCGGCAACCTTTACGGCACCACAGCGGACGGCGGCACTTCCGGCGTGGGAACGGTGTTCAAGGTCGATGTGAACGGGAAAGAGGCCGTGCTGCACAGCTTCGGCAGCGGGGCGGACGGTCAACACCCCTTCGCCGGTTTGGTCCGCGATACGGCCGGCAACCTTTACGGCACCACTGCAGACGGCGGCACTTCCGGCGTGGGAACGGTGTTCAAAGTCGATGCGAGCGGTAAAGAGACCGTGCTGTACAGTTTCAGGAGTGCGGCGGACGGTGAATACCCCACTGCCGGTTTGGTCCGGGACGCAGCGGGAGACCTTTACGGTACCACCAAGTCCGGAGGTGCCTCCGGAGACGGAATCGTTTTCAAGATCAACCCAGCGGGTAAAGAGACCGTGCTGCACACCTTCCGAGGCGGCAAAGATGGGGAATACCCTTATGCCGGCTTGATCCGTGGGACGGCGGGGAACCTCTTTGGCACTACGTATGGCGGCGGTGCTTCCGGCTGGGGAACGGTATTTGAGATCGATCCAACTGGAAAAGAAACCGTGCTGTATAGCTTCGCTGGCGCGGCGGACGGGGCAAGTCCGGAGGGCGGTTTGGTGCAGGACGCGTCCGGAAAACTTTACGGCACCACCAAGTATGGTGGTGCTTTCGGCGCCGGAACAGTGTTCGAGCTGAGACCGGCTCAATGAGGTGCTTCGATTGTCTGCAAACGCCTATCTCGGATCCTTCCTCGACTAGCACTTTCCTCACCCGCTACCGGTCGCCGACGGCTCCCGCAATGTGCAAATCGATACTGTCGACGCTGCTCCTGCACCTCCCCGTCTCGCCAACTCCCAGCACTCCTCAGGGTCTCAACAATCAATGAATGGCGCTATCCACAGGCTCTTATTGGCAAGAACACGTTGTATGGGTTGGAATAAAGACAATGGCGACCCGCGGAAGCGTGCAATTCTGTGCTGTAGCAGACGATCCACTCAAGCATTAGCTTCCCAACAAGGCCGCACTCACCAAGGGGCTCACTTCAACCGAACGCCTTGTTATCGTCAGTTGAGAATTACGGCGGTATCGTACGTCAGTCGGGCTCAAGCGTCGGTTAACACAGAAGATATGACTCGGTGCTCGGAGACAGCTTACTCAGCGAGCCTGAGGTCGGTAGGGCTCGTGGAATGTTCAGGCGTGCCCAGTCCGGTGTCATCGGAAGCTTTTCAAACAGTTCAACCGGACCCGACGTTAAGGCAGTTGAGCTCCCTCGGTGCCTACGTAGACGGCATAAAGCGACTGGCTGGCGGCCATGAACAGAAGGTTTCTCTTGCCGCCGCCGAAACAAAGGTTGGCACAGGTTTCCGGCAGATGGACTTTGCCGATCACGGTGCCGTCGGGTGCGAAGACGTGCACTCCATTGAAACCTTCGGGGCCCCATCCAGCCGCCGACCATACATTGCCATCTACATCACAGCGAACGCCGTCGGACGAACCAGGGGCCATGTTGGCAAACAGTCTTTTGTTCCTCAGTCGCCTGCCATCCTCAACGTCATACGCCCAGATAGGTCTGGGATCCCCTGGGCGTTTCGGCTCGCCAGTGTCCACGATGTAGAGCTTCTTCTCATCGGGCGAGAAACAGATGCCGTTGGGCTTATCCAGTTCGGAGACCACGACTGTTGCCTCACGCGAATTCGGATCCAGACGATACACGTTCGCGGGAAGCTCGAAAGGGGCTTTGTGGCCCTCGTAGTTCGACATGATGCCGTAGCCCGGATCGGTGAACCAGATGGCGCCGTCAGAATGGACTGCAAGGTCATTTGGCGCGTTCAGTCGTTTGCCTTGAAAGCTGTCCATCAGCACCGTGATCATGCCGTCGTGTTCCGTGCGCGTGAGGCGGCGCGAATCGTGCTCGCAAGTCAATAGCCTGCCTTGCTTGTCCCGATAATTGCCATTGCTGTAATTCGAGGGATTGCGGAAAATGCTGACCTCACGCGTGTCCTCGAGCCATCGCAGGATGCGGTTGTTGGGAATGTCGCTGAAGAGGAGGTAGCGCCCGTCCCCGAACCAGACAGGGCCTTCGGCCCACCGCGCACCGGTGTAAAGGCGCTCGACCGCGGCGCTTTGGATTCTGTACTTTGCAAATCGTGGATCAACGATCTCCACCGCCGGGTCAGGATATGCCACGGGAGTTTTCCGCTCCTGCTCCCTGGAAGATGCCCAGGCCTGCAGACCCAGTGATGCCGACGCTCCGGCCGTGATGTTCAGGAATTTGCGTCTCTGCATGGATTCTCACCCTTGGGCAGGAACATTCACCAGGTGGCACCATACCACGTCTCTTCTGCCCCGGAAACAAGCTCAGCGCCAACACTGCGGCTGGATGGTCGGTAAAGAAGTAGTCCAGGAAAGCCGTACGAATGCAAGATAAGGATCCGTTTTAATCGAACGGCGACTGACCGCAATTAGTTTCTTGAAGCGGTGGGCCCAAGGTGTTTACAGCGGCAGAGCACTGGGGAAGCGCGTTTGAAAATCGAGCAGGGCGACCCATTCTGGCGGAATCGCAATTCGCATCATGTCCGGAATCATGGTAGCAAGCTGCGACACCCAAGCTTTGCCTTGCTCACTTCCGAAATAGCGCTCCGCAGCCTGTGCATATTCAGGAACAATCCCATGCACCGGTTCGAGCCGCGCAGTGCCGCGCACCAGCAGCACCTCGCCATTGTAGCCCGAGACTGTCGCCTGGTAACGGCAAAATGTTGCGAAGGATTCCTCCTTTTGCCAGACTACGACCTGTATTCCGCCTGCCGACTCCTGGAGGGATCAAATGCCTAAGGTCAAAGCAAACAGCATCACCATGAATTATGACCAGCAAGGAACTGGCGAGCCCCTCATTCTTATCCCCTACTTGTCTGCCGATCACGCCTGTTACGCCTTCCAGGTGGCGGAATACGCCGAGCACTTTACCTGCATCTCTCTCGACCTTCGAGGGACTGGTGAAACAGACAACCCCGCAAGCGCCTATTCTACTGAGCTCCTTGCAGACGATGTCGTGGCTTTCATGCGGGCTCTGGGAATCGCAAAGGCACACGTTTCCGGGCTATCCCTCGGCGCGGCGATAGGCATGTGGCTGGCATCCAAGTATCCGAACACAGTCAAGTCCTTGTCCCTCCATAGTGGCTGGCCAAAGACGGATCCGTACTTGACAGCCGTCATTACAGGTTTCCAGGTAATGGCCAAAGCGATGGAGAGCGTTCCTGAGATGGCTATTCTGGCGCTCTTCCCGTGGTGCTTTACACCTGAGCTGTTCTGCCACCAAGCCCGATTACATCCAGTCATTGGCAGCTTTCGTGCGAAGCCGACCAGCGCAGTCTGTTGAGAGTTTCATGCAGCAGTCGAATGCGGTGATAGCTCATGATGCCGAGTCACAACTAAGCCGGATCACGGCTCCAACACTGATAACATTCGGCCGCTATGACAGGGCGACATCCACCCGTTTTGCCGATCGTATGAAAGGCAGAATCTGTAATTCTGAGCTGATGATTTTTGAAGGCTGCGCGCATGCACCAATTTACGAGAAGGTAGAAGAGTTCAACGACAGGACGCTGCAGTTTCTAAAACACTACGCAGGGTGATGCCATTAGCGTTTGAAAGGTGTTGATAGACTGCCATCACCAAAAAAGGGACTCGGCGGGTCATTTGGCGGATGGTCGGCGACTCGATTTGGGCAGCTTTACCGAAACCTGTAAGGGACCTCTTCAAAATCCAAGACTATCCATGCTGGTGCGTGATCGCTTGCGTTTTCCTCGCCACGCATCCACCGATCTACGCCGCCGTCGACAAGTCGCTCTAACATTTTCGGCGAGAGCAGAAGGTGGTCGAGCCGCATGCCCTTGTCGGCCGCCCACCGCTGGCGCTTGTAATCCCAGAACGTCCACAGCGGGCCATCCGGGTACAGTCTGCGCAGAGCATCCGTCCAGCCCTGAGCCAGCAGTCGTGCGAAGGCTCGGCGGCTCTCAGGTTGTATCAGTGCGTTGTTGTCTAGGGAGCGGGTTGGATAGATGTCCTGTATCGTTGGGACGACGTTGTAATCGCCGGCCAACACGACGGGCACACCCGCCGCCATAAGTTCGCCAGCGTGGGTGATGAGGCGTTCGAACCAGGCCAGCTTATAGTTGAACTTCGGACCGGGCTGAGGATTGCCGTTGGGGAGGTAGAGGGACGTGATCAAGACTCCATTTACGGCCGCCTCAATGTAGCGCGCTTGGTGGTCCCCCAGATTGCCGGGCAGGCTTGAGCGGGTCAGCACGGGATCGCGGTCTCGCGCGAGGATCGCTACCCCGTTCCATGAGCGCTCGCCCTGCCAGACCGCATGATAGCCGAGGGCTCGAAGCCTACGCTCGGGAAACGCTTGCTGCTCGGCCCTGAGCTCCTGGAGGCAAACGACGTCTGGCCCAGTCTTGGCGAGCCAAGCCACGAGGTTCTCCAGCCGCTTGTTGATGTTGTTGATGTTGAAGGTGACGATCTTCACAGTTCACGCCTCAGCTCGCAAAACCATTGGCCTTCCGCGAGTGTAACCACGGACAATCTAAGCAATTGGGATGAACTTGTCTTCGAATTTTCCCGAACGACGATGTGGCGGTGGTTTACAATTCACGTCTTTTCCACAGATAGGGCGCTCTGGAACCTTATTTCCATCTTGCGTAGAATCATCCGGAGATGAGGTAAGTCCCGATGATAAACCTCTAAAGCCGGATCGGCACTTTCAATTGCCTCGATCTGAGTGCGCACTAGCGAACTTCGGAAACTACATTGGAAGCTTCGGTGGCGGCAATCAACATTCCTGACTTGGGCTGACGGTGGCAATGACGCGCCGGATGTCTTTCACCGCCGCAATTCTGGGATCTGGAAAGTAAGCTCGAAAGAAGGCAGGTTCGGATAACCGGGCGGAATGCGCTTTCTCCGCCCGTTTTTCGTCTTCCCGTGAGGCTCGTGCCGGACCGGATGAAGTGCCTGCGAGAAACCACTGGTCTTCAGGACGTTTGCATCAATGATGCTAACAAAGCACCTTCGAGAAAAGACGCCGTTAAATCCAGTACCATTCCTGGCGCTGTGGCTCGGAAGAAAACGCTCCGTCGATCGCTCGGCTCCGCGAACTGCACCTAGCGCTTGTCGTTATCGACTCCCGAATAGTTCGTAATCCGGAGTGAATACCGAGTGGTCGTTTGTTCGGTTGAGAGTCGTGACCGAGACTCCCACCGATAATTCTTGGAGACAGAGGTCGCAGACTTCCTACCTGCTTATCGATCAACGGGCCGCTTGTGTAACGTCAGAGCAACGACTGCCAATCTCTCAATTGGTGAGAACACGCCGCTCCAGCCACTACGTGCTCGGTTCAACCGTAAGCCTGATGCCATTTGTTGGGCGGCTCCGGTCGTCTTGGGTCTCTGACATAAAATGACTGCGAAAGTGAGTGAACCTTATGTTGAATGCTGAGAGGATCGTGGCATTCGTCCCGACCACCGATGCTATTAGAGCGCGGACCTTTTACCAAGAGATTCTTGGCCTGCTTACGGTAGTTGACGACGGATTTGCTTTAGTGCTCGACGCAAACGGAACCATGATACGTGTGACTAGAGTACAGAGCTTCGAGCCGCAGCAGTTCACCATCTTGGGGTGGGACGTCAAGGATATAGATGAAGCCGTGTCGCGCCTGTGCGAGCGCGGAGTCCGGTTCGAGAACTACAGTATGGCGGGTCAGGATAACCGGGGGCATTTGGAAGTCTCCAAGCGGCGCGCGGATCGCTTGGTTCCAGGACCCTGACGGCAACGTACTCAGTCTCACTCAGTTCCCGTGAAACTTCGCTGCGGGGTGGTACTAGCGTCGAAGAAAAATCGCCTCTCCACTCAATGGGAGCTCAGTTCCACCGAACGGGGACACAGGAAAACGGCGGGTGCTTGGAGCACATCCTCGTATCGGAGTCGAGGGACGCGTCAGGATTCGGAGTACAAAACATGCTGAGGGTTCCATAGCAGTAGCTTCTGAATCACCGCCATCGAGCGTACCACAGCGCGGGCACTGCTTGAGCGAGCAACTGTTGGATGGGACGCATCCGGTTCCAATTTCCTACCGCATCGCGGAACTCGAAGCCGGGTTGTAACGCGCAACTAGGTCCACTCAGCGAGCAGTTTCGCAATGACAATCCTTGAGACTGATGGTGCTATACTTACGGTCCGCTGCGAGACTGGCTCGCACTTCGTCCTTTGACCTTCTAAAGTGGAAGCCACGCGCATGAAGCACAGAGAAATTTCTTGGGTCGTCATAAAGGCTTGCTTGTTCTTTCTCTTGGTCGCCTCGGTCGCGGCGCCCGGATCTGCTTCGACAAGAATCATCTATAGCTTCCGCGGTGATACCGATGGGGAGTATGTCGATAGTGACTTAGTGACAGACAAAGCCGGTAACATCTACGGCACGTCCGTTCAAGGCGGTGACTTCGGCTCTGGCACCGTCTTTGAACTAAGCACTTCGAAGAACGGTTGGGTACATCGAGTTCTCTACAGCTTCACAGGCGGAACGGATGGCGCAGAACCGTATAAGGGAGTGACACTTGATGCTCAAGGAAACCTTTATGGCACGGCGGTAACGGGCGGCTCAGGTCTGGGTTGTGAAGGAGGCTGTGGCGTTGTCTACAAGCTGACCAAGTCCAACACAAGCTGGAAGCAGCAGGTGATTTATGCCTTCACTGGAGGCGATGATGGTTCTGGTCCGGGGTCGGGAGTGACCTTTGACAAAAACGGTAATCTGTACGGAATGACTCCAACTGGAGGGACTTATGGGCTGGGTGTTGTCTATCAACTGAAGCCAGATCTCAGCGGCAACTGGAAATTCAATGTCCTCCATACCTTCACAGGCGGCGCGGACGGCGGGAGCGGATCGGCAGGCCGCTTGATTCTCGATAAGGTGGGGAATCTTTATGGAGTGGCCACCACCGGCGGTCTGAATGGAAACGGAGTTGTTTTCAGGTTGGTGAATGCTGCTTCTGGCACCTGGTTCCTGCAGACGTTATATGCCTTCAAAGGTCAGCCGGATGCGGGATTCCCATATGGCGGTTTGATGTTCGACTCGCAGGAGAACCTTTACGGCACGACGTATTACGACGGCGAGAATGGTCTGGGCGCGGTTTACGAAGTTAGTTCGAATCACGGAGTTTGGTCGGAAAGGGTGCTTTACAGCTTTAAGGGTGGATCGGACGGTAGCAGCCCGCTCAGCAACCTGGTTACTGATGACGCAGGTAACCTGTACGGCACCACCAGCGAAGGCGGTGCCGGATGCAGTTGCGGCGTTATCTTCAAGCTCACGCCTGGCACGGATGGGAACTGGATGGAGAGCGTGGCCTATCGTTTCCGGGGTGCGCCCGACGGAGCGTTTGTGTACAACGGGTTGGTGCCTAATGTGGCAGGCAATTTCTACGGTGCCACCGTACATGGCGGATTGACCAACGATGGCACTATCTACGAATTCCATCCCATTAATTCTCTGCAGGAGCACTAATAGCGCCGCCTGTAGACCCAAGCGGTAACACGTGAAGGTTAGAGCCATCCGTATTTTCGACTATGAGTCGGCTCGGACGGCAATCTGCGGTTTGGGGTAGTGCAGCGACAGGATGATGTGCCAATTCAAACGATAGCCTTGATCGCCGTCTGAGAATCGCAGGGCGGCAGTTTAAGAGGCTATCATAAACAAGAGCGACTACCGGCGATGTACTTCCATAGAAGGCTGTTTCCGGGATGCTCCAGGGCCGTGCGTGCGAGAGGGCCACAATGCGTCCACCTGGCTTAACCTGAGAGCAATTTCCTTTGGTATTTCTAAAGAATATGCCCCGTTTCCGTGGCAAAGTGGTCAGCGGTCGAGCCAATTTCGGTCGATGGATCGAGCACTTGAGCAGTTTCTACGAACAGAAAACCGGCGTGCGACTATATCCCGGTACTCTTAATGTGGAGCTGTCGTCGGAATATTCACTTCCCGCCGATGTCATACGCCTCGAAGCTCATGAGTATGGCGGCAGGGTGTCGGTTAGCATCGTTCCGTGCCGGATATTCGACCACCAGGCGTTTTTGTTTCGCACCGATCAGAACGAAGAAGGGACGGGACATCATCCACGGAATATCATCGAAATCGCCACTGACGTACGTCTGCGTGACAATTATCAACTCAAGGATGGAGACTGGGTGGAAATAGAATTTCCATAGCTCCATAGCACAAGCAGCGCGGGTTCTTCTCCTACGAGATTGTTCCTATTTGTGCTGGAACCTCAAAGTGCCGTCCAGGACGGCAGCCTTTTCGTCCCGCACGGGTTCACCGGGCACGCGCTGGCTGGAAAGGTCTTTGTCGCATCTATGCTGCCGGGATCTTCGGGGATCACCTACCGAGTACTCGATTCCGACCTCCTCAAGCCAGTTCCAGAAACCGTTACATCGATCCCGTGGCTTCGATGCCAAACCACCAGACCTTCCAACGCAGCGTAAAAATCCCGTACCCTCCTTCCATCGGGCACGGATTTCGCCACGAATCACCGGTCTTGGGGTTTATCATAGCTATCCTTTGCTGTCTGGCGTATGGGTTCAAGGTGAAAGAAACTGAATTCGTAGAAACACGTTGTTTTCTTTTCAAGTGCAAATAATCATAGCCGGGGCGGCGGATTTGACTTCTGTCAATCAATGACAAAACAGTAGCTGTTACTCAAAACTCTCGGTTGAATGCCCTTGTGTGCAGAATCTCCGCCGATAGGAAGTGGGAGTTGTGTTCAAGTGCCGGTTAAATTGTTGCCGGAGTGTCGCAGCCGTTTCCCAACCGACAGCTACGGCAATTTGCTCGATACTTTCGTTCGTCTGCTCTAACCGCCGTTGGGCTGCCAGCAGCCGCAGGTGGGTCAGCCACTGATGCGGAGTCGTACCGGTTTGTAGCCGAAACTGTCTTGCGAAAGTTCGGGGAGACATCGCTGCACGTTCGGCCAAATCCTTCACAGACAATTGCCGGCGCAGATTGGACTGGAGCCAGTGGAGAACTGGTGCCAGTCCCATGTCAGCAGTTTTGCGGATCGGTTCCTCGATGAACTGAGCCTGGCCCCCATCACGGTGAGGCGGAACGACAAGTCGCCGCGCAACATGGTTAGCGATCTGCGCCCCGAAGTCACGACGAACGATGTGGAGACAAAGATCAATGCCTGCTGCGCTGCCAGCTGATGTTAGGATTTGACCTTCATCAATGTAGAGCACGTCCGGTTCGACTTGTATATTCGGATAACGTGATCGCAGAGCCTCGACGTGCCGCCAATGGGTCGTAGCCCTCTTGCCATTCAGAAGACCGGTCGCTGCCAGCACGAAAACGCCTGAACAAATCGAAACCAATCGTGCGCCACGGCCATAAGCTCTGCCCAGGGTTGCGAGAAGTTCCCTCGGAGGCATTACATCGGCGCCTTTCCAGCCTGGAATAACAATGGTTCCTGCACGAGAAAGTTGCGCCAAGTCGCTATGCGCTTCCAGCATCACGCCGCCGGTCGCCCGCACCGGTCCACTCTCCAGTGAGCAGACTTTGAAACGATACCAGTCGGGTCCCAGCTCAGGTCGTGGTAATCCAAAGATCTCTACAACGATTCCAAACTCAAAGGTGCAGAGGCCGTCGTAAACCAGAGCAACAACATCACGGATACCCCGACGAGACATGGCAGGATTTTATCGAAGATTGTCATTTCTGCCTATCGCGCACGAACGTGATTATCGGCAAAATAGCCGATGTCTAGGAACCATTCGGAGGTAAGCATGCCGGATCAAATCGCACCGACTTCTCGTGTCACTGAATTTCCGCCAGCCTCTTGCGCAGAGGCTCTCGAGCACTTCGAAAGTCTTTTGGCATTCGAAACGGACTGTTGGGACGTTTATGAGGCAATGAAACGGGATGCTCCAGGTTTTGTGTTGCTCGACGTTCGCGGACCCCAGTCGTTTCAGGCAGGGCATGTACCCGGCGCGATCAACCTGCCGCATGCAAAGATCAACGAAAGAAACCTGATTTCCTATCCGCACGAAGTGCTTTTTGTGGTGTATTGCAACGGACCGCACTGCAACGGTGCTGATCGGGCGGCTGCGCTCCTGGCGCGGCTTGGCAGGAAAGTGAAAAAGATGATCGGCGGAATCGAAGGTTGGAAGGATGAAGGATTCGACTTAACGGCGAGCCAATATGCTTCCTCTGAGTAACTAAAGCTGCAGAGCCGGCCAAGGCTGCTCGAATTGCTTGGAACAATCGCGGACAGAATCACCGATTTTTATTTCCGCGCGCATAACTTTGCCGCCGGGACCGTCAGCAGTGTCGCGTACTTCAGCCACGAAACGGCTGTTTACAAAACTCGATCGCTCTTCGCGCTTCGCTCACGACCAGGTGTGGACTGATGGTGTGGTATCCGGATGGTATGGGAAAAGCCCTTGGGCTAATGCCCTCTCCTTCTGATAATAGTTTGTGTTTGGTTGAAATTCCCGATGCTTTCCTGGTTTCGACTCGCCAGATTCTATGCTCACCGTGAGCTTTAAGGATTCCAAAAGCTCCGAACTGGACGAGCACAGAAAAAGCATGCAACCATAGCCACCAGCAGCATAGAAATCAGTGACCGATTTATTCGGTGCGCAATGCCTTCATTGGATCCAGGTTCGCTGCTCTTCGCGCCGGCCAAATGCAGGCAATGAGCGCTATGACGACTAGAATCACCGCGACCAGCGCCAGCATCAGAGGGTCGCGTGAGCTGCTGAGCACCCAGTGCGAGACCACGCGGTTCAAGCCGACACTGATCGCCAGGCCGAGCACAATACCAATTCCTACTGTTGACCCCACGGACTTGAGTACCAGCTGCAAGATGTCGGTGCGCTGCGCGCCCAGCGCCATGCGAATCCCTATTTCCTGGTTGCGCTGATTCACCGAGTACGACACGACACTGTAAAGCCCGGTTGCTGCCAGCAGCAGTCCGAGCAATGAAAACGCCGCGAACAGAAACGCAATGATGCGCTGTTGCCCCCAAATCATCGTTTCCAGGAACCAGCTCAAGGGGTGATGAATGACGACCGCGATCTCCGAATCGGTTGCCTGGAGTCTCTGCAACGCCGAATGAATTGCGGTCTCGGCATCGCCTTTTGTTCGCAGCATCAAGGAAACGTACGGAACCATGACCACCGTGTGCGGAACATAAAACGCTGGTTCGATTGGCGTATCCTTGCTATTGGTCTCGGTCTGACGGAATCCGCCGTTATTGCGAGCATCGGCGACGACACCGATAATTTCGAACCAATCTTCGTTGCCTTGGGCAATAACAAAGTCCGGCCGGTCCATTTTCAAGGTGGGCGCTTTCGCGTGGCGTCCAATGGGACTGCCGTCCGGCAGGTACTTGCGCACGAACGCCTGGTTCACCAGCGCGACGTGCGCTGGACGCATCAACTCCGACTGGGTGAAGTTTCGGCCTTGCACCAGCGGAATGCCCAACGTCTCGAAGACTTCTGGGCTCACCAACACCAGCTGAGACTGAATACCCGTCAAGTATTGCTTGCCTTCGATCTCGACCTTATCGGTATAAGCCCGCATCGGCGGCGTCCAGGTGCTCACGATGCTTGCCTGCTCCACTCCCGTGCCGGAGGCGATCGACTGCCGAATCGCATCTAATTTGTTTGCACGCTCCGTCCAGCCCGGATAGGCCTTACGGGGTAGTGCGAGAACAAGGTTTGTAACCCTGTCCGCGTCATAGCCCAGCGGCACTCGGTAGGCGGTTAGAAATGCACGTGTTGCAGCGCCGGCGATCGACAACAACACGAGTGTAAGCGCGACCTGTCCGGTGATCAGAAGCCGATGGATCTTGCGATCGCCTCCTCCGCCGGAGTGCCTGCCAGAGCCTGACTGGATCAGCTCAGTCAGGTTGGGGCGGGAGAGTTGAAGGGCAGGATACAGTCCGAAAAGGATTCCCGTGAGAATCGCCACCAGCACGGAAAACACCAACACCGGCAGGCTGACGTGAATCGCAGCCTCGTGCGGAAATGAATAGTACGGCATGGCGGTGGCAATCCAATGGACCGCACCATACGCGAGCAAAACGCCGATCACGGCCCCGGTCAGAGAAAGCAGCATGGACTCGACCAGCAGTTGGTGCATGATCCTCCACCGTAAGGCTCCCATGGATGAACGAAGAGCGAGCTCATGCATGCGCGCCGTTCCTCGCGCAAGCATAAGGATTGATACATTGGCGCAGCCAATCACCAGCAGCAGAAGCACCGCGCCAAACAGAAGCAGCAGCGTGCCGGAGAACCGGCCCAGCAGGTCTTCGTTGAGCGTCACGGTCTTGACGCGGGTCACCGGCGCGTATCCCTTAGGGTCGCGATCGCGGAACTGAAAAATGATGGGCTCGAGCTCGGCATTGGCCGCCGCCAGTGTCACGCCGGGCTTCAACTTGATGAAACTCACCGAGTAATCGTGCGGATCGTTCGTCGGCGCTTTCGGAACGTAGACATCCGAGTCGCCCCAGGTAAAGCGAGGGGCCGCGACACCTAAAATGGTGTAGAGCATGCGGTCCAATTCGATCGTCTTGCCCACCACGTCCCGGCTGGCCCCGAACTGCTTCTTCCAGAATAGGTAGCTCAAGACCGCAACCGGTGAGGCCCTGCCGTCAGCGAGGTCGGCGGAATTGAACTGCCGGCCCAACAGCGGAGGCACTCCCATGTACTCGAACAGATTGGGCGTGTACTCACCCAACTGCACGGACACCGGAAGCTGACTGCTGCTGGTCAAAGTTGCTGTGGTGTTGTTCATCATGAAGACATCATCCACACACTTGGCCTGCTTGAGCTCACTCAGTTCCGGACCGGTGTTGAACACGAGTCCCATCTGGCGTCCGGTGTTGTCGAACAACTCGACATGCACCATGCGGTTGGCATCTTTGTACGGGTAAGGATCCATCAGCACGCCGTAAACTACGCTGAAGACCGCCGTGGTCGCGCCGATGCCCAACGCCAACGAGAGAATTGCGGTGAACGCAAAACTCTTGTTTTTCAGCAACTGGCGAACCGACAACCGGACATCTTGGATCACTATTTCCATTGGGCGTTGCTCCTGTCCGCCGAAAATTCACTATTCATCTTGCACTTGGCCAACCAACTTTGAACCCCCTCAAGACTAGTGTTTTGTATGCGCCCGTCCCATTTTGGAACTGACCGGCTGTCCATGTTCGGACAGATGTGTCCAAGGCAGGCAGTACAGCCATATGGATTGCTCGGAATTGTTGAGGGTGAAGGCGATTTGGCACCAACGGTGGAAGACTCACCCTGGTCTGCGTTTGTGACTGCTATTCTTGTCAATCCTGGCCCTTCGTACGGAAGGTTTTTTGGTCAACTTGCGGAGCTGTTCACCGAGAAGCGCCAGTTCAGACTCGAGCGTCGCACATGCTTCACTGGCAACGTCACCAAGATCTCCTTTCTCGCCGATGCTTTCCACCCGGTGGGCAGCCGCGAATGCCTTCGTGGCCGCGAAATTGCCCACCGAGCCCTTCAGGGTGTGCGCTGCTCTCCACAACCCTCCCGCATCACCGCGACGGATTGCGTCCTTGATTTCGACTAGCCGCCGAGGATAGTCAGCGAGAAAGAGCCGAACAACTTCGCGCAGAAGTTGTCGGTCCTCGCCAACCCCCGCCAGGACTGCTGCCTCATCGATCGCTTGGTCTTCTCGGTCAATCACCGGCCCATGCACATCTGCCGAAGGTAGTGGGCTGATCAGTTGATCGATCAACTCGGCAAGATCGCCAATGCGGATTGGCTTGGAGGTATAGCCATCCATCCCAGCCGCCAGGCAGCGCTCACGATCCCCTTTCATGGCATGTGCGGTCATGGCGATGATGGCGGTATGGGTGCCGCTCGCCTTCTCCCACGCGCGGATGGCCTTGGTTGCCTCGAGTCCGTCCATCTCGGCCATCTGCATGTCCATTGCGACCAAGTCAAACCTGCCAGCCTGCACAGCGACAAGGGCCTCGCGACCGTTGTTCACAACCGTAACCTTATGGCCCAGCTTCTTAAAGATTCGTGTCGCCACCAGCTGGTTGACCTGGTTGTCTTCTGCGATTAACACTTTTAGCGTGCGCTGTCCCGGCCGAACCAGTGTGCGGCGGTGAGCGCGAGGTCTCTTAGTCAACGGCTGACCGATGGCGTTAATAATCACATCAAAAAGCTCAGACTGCTTAATCGGCTTGGTGAGATATTCCGCAATGCCCAAGTCGCGACAGCGAACGATATCCTGGGGCTGACCGGCCGAGGTTAGCATGACAACTTTAAGGAAGGCGTAGCGACGATCACGCTGGATACGCTCTGCCACCGCGAACCCGTCCATCTCGGGCATGTGTCCGTCGAGTAGTACGACCGCGAATGGTTGGTCCGAGCGAAGAGATTCTTCCAACTTACCAAGGGCGGCCAGGCCGCTTTCGACGGCAAACGGAAGCATATGCCAGTTGGTAAGTACCTCTTCGAGGATGCGGCGGTTAGTGGCGTTATCGTCTACGATTAATACAGGCAGGTCGGTGAGAGTTTCCCAGCGGGAAGGCGGCTTCTCCACCCCGGACTCCTGAATCGCAAACCACGCGGTGAAGTGGAAGGTGCTTCCCAAACCGGGTTTGCTCTCCACCGAGATACGGCCGCCCATGAGTTGGACCAACTGCGCGGAGATGGCCAACCCCAGCCCGGTTCCTCCGTAGCGCCGCGTGGTGGAGCTGTCGGCCTGCGAGAAAGCCTCAAAGATGACAGCCTGCTTCTCCCGTGGGATGCCGATTCCCGTATCACTTACTGAGAAATTCAAATGTGCGTTGCCATTGCGGCACGAATCGACCTGGACACGCAGCACGACTTCTCCCTGGTCAGTGAATTTGATGGCATTGCCTACGAGGTTCACTACGATCTGGCGGAGACGGAAGGGATCGCCTACCAGTGCATCGGGCACGTCAGCGTGGATGTGGCACGCCAACTCAAGCCCTTTTTGGTCAGCCCGTGGAGCAAGGACTCGCAAGGTGTCTTCGAGCGCATCACGAAGGTTGAATCCTACATGGTCGAGTTGCAGCTTGCGGGCTTCAATCTTGGAAAAGTCGAGAAGATCGTTGACCAGTGTGAGCAGGGCACTGGCTGAATCCTGAATCGCATTTAGATATTCTCGCTGTTCGCGAGTGATGCGGGTCATCAGGGCCAGCTCGGTCAAGCCGATCATTGCGTTCATTGGTGTACGGATCTCGTGGCTGATGTTGGCTAGAAACTCGCTCTTGGCGCGGGTAGCTTCCTCCGCGACCGTTCGGGCCGTCTCCAGGTCGCGCGCATACTCCCGCAGGGCGTCTTCCGCCTCCCTGCGCTCAATGAACTGACCGATCTGGCTGCCAATCGCACTCATCATCTCCAGCAGCCTGCGGTCGGGCTGTTGGATCTGGTGGCTGAAGAATTCGAGCACTCCCAGGACCTCAGCCCCGAGAAGGATAGGAAAACCAAAAGCTGAATGCAGACCTTCCGCCGCCGCGATCGACGCGCGTGGAAAGTTCGGGTCACGTGTCACATCCTCTATCCAGGCGGGTTGGGATTGCAGCCAGACCCGACCGGGCAAACCCACCCCTGGAGCCAACCTCTGGGAGTGGGTGGTCCGGTCGAATTCTCTAACCTGCGCTGACGGCGCATGCCAGGTTTCGACGCAGCGCAGCAGCTTTTCCGTTTGCTCAACTCGCCAAATGGCTCCCACTGACCAGTCGAGACTCTCGCAAATAGCTCGCAGGATCCTCGGAGTAGCACTGGCCAGCGTGGGCGCCTCCGCAAGGACGCGTGTGACCGCGTACTGTGCGGTCAGGCGGGTCTCCTCGCACTTTCGTTCTGTGACATCCGCTGCTGCCGCGTAAATCAGACCTCTTTCAGCGTGCACAACAGCTGACCACAGCAGCCATTTGTACGACCCGTCCTTACTACGGTAGCGGTTCTCGAAAGAAAGAGTGTTGCGGCCGGATGCGATGCGTGTCGCTTCGGCTAACGTGGCCTCGCGGTCATCGGGGTGCACAAATTCCAGATACGGACGCGACAGTAGCTCTTCCCTGGTGTAGCCCAAAGTCGTCTCCCAAGCGGGGTTGACATGTTTGAAATAGCCGTCAGTGCCGGCGATACACAACAGGTTTAATGACAGGTCGATAAACTCGCACAGGTCCTCTTCGGTTGGCGGATTGAAAATAGGTAGTGAGCTCACCGCTCCCCCGGTCGAAAAAATTCAAGATCCTGATAAGGCACTGATTTTGGTCCAAAGCCGGTCAATCACGCAACTCAGCGGGTTCGTCCCGATCGTTGCGGTCACCCGCGGTTGACCGCTCACCCTCGTGGAAGTAGCATTCGGGCCCAGTGGCGATTCCCCGAATTCGATCGCATAAGGTGACATCCGTGAGCCCTACTCATGCCTTGGCAGAAATCCTTGTAGCCGACGATGATCGTACGACGCGCTTTGCGATCTCCAGCATGCTGAAGAATGCCGGGTACGCGGTTACTTCTGTGAAGAATGGCGCTGAGGCCTTGCGCCGTATCGAGCAAAGACGATTTGATCTGGCGTTTCTCGATATCTGGATGCCGGAGTTGACTGGCCTTGAGGTGCTTGCACGGGTTCGTGCAGGCGAATCTCATCCGAAGATTGTAATCATGACCTCCGATAGCACGCCGGAAACTCTGCTGCGAGCCGTACGGGAGCAGGCCTACGAATACTTAAGCAAGCCTTTTCCACCAAAAAAGGCGGTCGAGGTGGCACAGCGAGCACTCAAGCAAGACGCTTCTCCACCCATCGAAGTCATCTCCGCCAAGCCTCATTGGGTGGAGTTGCTTATCCCGTGCACCCGTGAGGCGGCTGAACGCATTCAATCATTTCTCATGAAGCTCGAAACCGATCTTCCCGATGACTTGCGCAGCACAATTGGATTGGCATTCAGGGAGCTCCTGCTCAACGCCGTGGAATGGGGAGGAAAGCTGGATCCCAACCACAAAGTACGGATTGCTCAAGTGCACTGCTCGCGCATGCTCCTGTATCGCGTGGCAGATCCCGGTCCAGGCTTCAGCTTCGAAGGCTTGGCCCACGCCGCAGTAGGTCAACCGGCAGACCAACCTATGGCACATATGACCGTTCGCGATCAACTTGGTTTACGCCCGGGTGGATATGGCATAGCAATGACCCGTGCCATAGCCGATGAGCTGCTTTACAACGAGGCGCAAAACGAGGTGATCTTTATTAAGTATCTGACTGAACCTGCTGGCCCAAGCGCAGAAGGCGGTATAGATGCCCACATTGGATGACCGGACTTTAATGTGCATGGAGAATTTCGCGAGCCAGTACCTGAGGTCGGGTTATATTCACCGTCGTCCAGGATGCATTGAGCAATAGACTGGGAAAGGTCCGGCTGACCTTGGAAACAACGAAGGTCGAGCTCGTCGAATTTGGTCGCTTTGCGTAGAACTATTCGAGCAAGCGGAATACTTCAATCACGCGCTATGCGTACTAGGGCATTGCGGGAAACGTACGGGCACTACAACAGTGCATCGGAGCTCGTCAGCCTTTCTACAAACGAGAAACGGAGCATCATCGAGCGAGCAACAGGCAGAGCTTCTATGGCAATTCGGACTTTCCAATTACCTTATTCTGAAAGCGCGGTGCAGGATCTTCGTGAACGCCTTGCGCGCACACGGTGGCCGGACACAATTCAGGGGTCAGGCTGGGATTACGGGGTAAGTCTCGACTACATGAAAGAGATTTGCCAATACTGGAAGGATGAGTTCGATTGGAAGCGGCAGATTGAGAAAATGTCCGCCTTTCACCAATATCGATATACGTCGCGAGGCGTGGGTATCCATTTCATCCATGAGCGCGGCAAAGGGCCGGCGCCCATTCCACTCATTCTCACCCATGGCTGGCCTGGTTCCTTTCTGGAAATGCTGAAAGTAATACCCATGCTGGTTGACCCCGCAAGCTGCGGCGCAGACTCAGCCGACGCATTTGATGTGATTGTTCCCTCTCTTCCCGGATACGGTTTCTCAGACCGGCCCACTGGATCTGGAGTAAACACATTTCGCATCGCCGACATGTGGACGGAGCTCATGAAAGAGCTGGGCTACGAGCGGGTGGCAGCACAAGGAGGAGACTGGGGTGCGGATGTGACCACCCTTCTGGGGTTGCACCATCCGGAGCGGGTCATCGGGATTCATCTCAACTCCATCCCACCCTATAAGCCGTATCTGGAGGCCGACACCGTCCTGTCTGAGGTCGAACAAGCGTTTCTGGATGAAGAGCGTCGCTGGTATGAAAAAAGTGGAGCGTACGACCATATTCAGAAAACCGCTCCACAAACGGTCGCTTACGGCCTAACTGATTCTCCGGCTGGACTGGCAGCTTGGATACTCGAAAAGTTCCGTGACTGGGGGGACTGTGACGGGGACATAGAAAGCAGATTCACCAAGGATGAGCTGTTGAGCAACATAACTCTCTACTGGATGACGCAAACCATCCATTCCTCATGCCGGCTTTATTACGAGGACAACCGGACCCCTCTTCACTTCCAGAAAGATGATTACGTCACAGTTCCGTGCGGGATTGCGCGTTTTCCGAAACGGGAAGGTCCCTTGCCTCCCAAGCGCTGGGTCGAGCGCGCATACAATATCCGGCACTGGACGGAAATGCCCCGTGGGGGCCATTTCCCAGCGCTCGAAGAGCCGGAACTGTTGGTGGAGGATATCCGCTTGTTTTTCCGAGCCTTACGCTCTGATTGAGGACATTTCTTATGGTCAGGAGTGATCGGCGTTCCAGGCGTCATCCACGCTTGCGAGAAAGCGGTTTCTGTACGTCCGGATGCGCCACCGACTATCCGCAATCCGTTCGTCATATGCCGATAAGATGCGCGCTGTCCGCCGTTGCAGCACCAAGGAGGGAAGCTAAGGTTCAAACGCTCCGAGCGGGGAAGATACCAACTCGCCCAACTGCGGTCACAGTTTCGGAGAACCTAAGATAATGCGGACGAGCATTTTCTTGCAGGCCGCCCTAAATGGCGACCGAATTCACCCAGCTGCACCGCGCACTCCGATTGCTATCGCGGAAGCGGCTCGCGCGGCCGTGGACGCTGGAGCGCGGTCGGTGCATGTTCACGCGTTTGACGATGCTGGTCGGGAGACCCTCGACGGCGCCGCTTGCGCTAAGGTTCTGCGCGCAATCCGAGCCCTCTGCCCTGAGACTCCGATTTCCTTAACAACCTCAGCGGCGATCGTGGGAGATCCAAGAAAGCGTTTCAGTATCGTCGAGGCATGGGAGGAAATGCCTGACCTTGTCAGTGCGAACCAGGGCGAACCGGGAATTGTAGAGCTTTGTGAGTTGCTGCTGTCCAGGGGCGTCGGTGTCGAGGCTGGATTGCTGAGCAGGGATGATGCGCGAGCCTACACGCTTTCCGGATTGGCAGGCCGGTGTCGCCGCGTCCTTATCGAGCCGCTTGACGCCGATCCTGACGCTGCTGTTCTGCACGCTGCCGAGATGGAAGACATTGTGGTGTCTGCGGGCATCACGCTCGAGCAGGTTCACCACGGTTATGGCATAGCGTGTTGGGCAGTCAATCGACGTGGACTCGAAAGAGGGCATGGTATCCGTACGGGGTTAGAAGACATCACGCTGCTGCCTGACGGTAAGCAGGCACGGGACAACGCTGATTTGGTCGCGGCAGCCGCGCGTTTGATCCGCGCGCATGTACTACCTGCAATTTTGTGAGGCCGCGTCCAGCTCCCTGACAACCGGAGGATCACCTCGTTGCCTCACCGACCAGCCTTCTCATGGAAGGCCCGAGGAAGTATGGTTAAAGAAAACTCGCTGACAATTGTGTGCTCGTCAGGAGATTGGCTCCCGACTCGCCGCTCGCCGACTCTGCTATGGCGCAGGTGTTTCTTGCAGAGGGACCATACGATCATGCGCTAATCATGCAGAAACAACCCAGGACCGCCATTGCGCTAGCGCTCCTGAGTTCTGTCAATGCCGCATCTTGAGACAATAAGAAAGCCTTCGATGCGCTGCAGCAGGCCTCCGACAAGGGCTATGCCGATTTCGCCGGCATTGACGCGAATCCCTACTACTCCAATCTGCGTTCTGATCCTCGTCTTCCGCGACTCCTGCAACAATACCGCCACTGGAAACGGGTCAGCCAGGGTCGAATTTGGGATTGGGAGATGACACTTGCCGTAGCCTGCTGATCACGATCGGGCAACATGCCGGTTGAATCATTGTTTTGCTACTTCGCCTGCGAAGTTAGCACGTGCCGATGTCGAGATTTGGACGGATCGCTCCGCGTTACTTTCCTATCGCGTCAGGTAAACCGCGGTAGTAGCGAAATCCTTCTACAGGCTTTCCGTCTCGCGTGCGAATGTTATCGCGCACACGAGCTTTCATTTCTTTCACCTGTTCTTCGGTGGGATTGGGTGTGTAGTTCTTCCAGCCTGGCCCATACTGGCTGATGTAGTGCGCGCCGGCGTTGACGCGTTGATCGACAAAGCCGGTAATGTCCACCCACAAATTTTCGTCCTGAAAATCGTAGTCGTTGTAAAACATGTATTCGGGGATCATCCACTCCTTCAATCCTTCCTGGGTGATCTGACCTTCGAACAAGAGCCGCCACATGGCCGCTCGCGCCGCATCGGCCGAGAGATACGCGGCGGCACGATGATCCGATTTGTGCCAGCGTTGATAAACTTTACCGGGATCCCACGCAAACAACACATCCGGGCGCAGCTTGCGAATCCAACGCACTAAATTCTCGATAACCGCTTTGCGATCCTCGAATTCGAGTAATCCGTCGTCGTACCCGAGATTGATGTAGTGGTCGCCCGGAATGCCCAGGTCTTTTAGCGCCGCCAATTCCTCTTGCCGGCGAATCTCTGCCAATTGCAGTCGGGAAAGCTTAGGGTCCTGTGTGCCGACGTTCCCCGTGGTCAGGGTGATGACGTAGACTTGATTCCCGTGGGCCTGCAGCAAGGCCAGCGTTCCGTGGGAGAGCGCGTCATCATCCGCGTGCGCCCCAATTAACACAACGGTCTTGCCGGTCCACTTCTCCACGGGAACTTCCGGTTTTTGCGGCGCCATCTGTGCCGACGACAGGCACACCAAGCACACTGTCAGAAGGACAGGCGCACCACTGAGCAGTAATTTCATTCCTCCTCCTGTTTGAATACTCCGACGACGTACGGAGAGGTGAGGGTTGTGGCTTGAACGCTCATGAAGTTGGGTTTTCTGAAATGGATACCGCAGTACAGCTTAGCTCGCAGCTGCCGGCTTTGGAATTCACTTCATGCGAAGGCTGTTTACGACAATTGACACCGCGCCGCGTAGAACCCCACCCCTCGCAACTGCCGGAATGGCAGCCCCCAACAGATTTCTAAAAAACTAGAAAAGGTCTGGATAACGCTTATGTGGCTGAAGCAATGGAGGCTTGGAGCCGGATTGCCCGGTAGATGAAGCGAGCTCCCACTTGAGAATTACTTCCGTGCCAACGGTGATACGATGAAATCGCTAAACGCTATGCGACAAGGCGGGAAAGGACTCGCCCGGTTATCTTGTCCACGTCGTGCTGGCTGATAGCGCCGTCAGCTCGTCCAGGACAGCTCGCGATGAAAGGTCAGAAGATAGCGTCGTGGATAGCAGTCGGGATCGGCGTGGGCGTCGCGATCGGCGCAGCGATGCACTCAATGGCCGTGTGGATATGTATCGGAGTTGTGGCAGGCGCCGCGATAGGCGCGGCTGTTGGCAGGCGTTGAAATTGTAGGCTCAGAGTTCTGCGTCTTTTGCTGCGTTCCCGCCGAGATCAGGCGCAGCGGTAAGCAATCCCAATCTCCCTGCCGGGGGCAGTACCCTAAACGCGCAAGGGGCAAGCTAACCCGGAGAAAGCAGATGCGACCAGAATCCCTCACCGCTTGCCGCCTTGCGGTACTGGACCCACGAAGACCGGATCGGATGGCTTGCGAAATCACCGACACAGAGCAACCAGGGTGGCATTCCGGCTAATGGAGAACCTCGGTCATGGCTAGCTTAGTACCGTTTGTTGGGCGGCGCATGAGCTACGCGTGCGGCACTTCGGACGTTCCCCTACTCGGCAAATGCATCGGGCAAGCGCTGAAGGAGACCGCGGCGTGGGTGCCTTCGCGGGACGCGCTGATCGTTTGCCACGAGCAGCTGCGGCTTACCTACCGCGAGCTTCTCCAGCAAGTGGAGCGCGCGGCGCTGGCATTACTCAGCGTCGGGGTCGCAAAGGGCGACCGGGTCGGCATCTGGTCCGCCAACTGTTCCAACTGGGTCATCACGCAGTTTGCTGCTGCCTCTATCGGGGCCATTTTGGTGAACATCAATCCGGCGAACCGCAGGCGCGAGATGGAATACCTCTTGCGCCAGTCGGAATGCCAGACACTCATCTTCGCCAGTGGATTCCGAGATGTGGATTACCTGGCGGTTCTGCACGAGATTTGCCCGGAGTTCGCCTCAGGCGATTCCGGCTCGGCGCTCCCCGATCTGCGCAACCTTATCTTTCTCGGCAGAAACGCTCCCGCCGGAACTCTCGCATGGGATGAATTCCTTCAAGTAGGCCAGAACATTGGCCGCGAGGCGCTGGAGCAACGCGCATGCGAGTTGGACTTTGACGACGCTATCAACATTCAATACACCTCCGGTACCACGGGATCGCCTAAAGGCGCGACCCTGTCGCATCACAACATCGTCAACAACGCATACCTGATTGCCAATGTGTTGCACTTCACAGAGGAAGATCGTCTGTGCATACCGGTGCCCTTTTACCATTGCTTCGGAATGGTTATGGCCAATATAGCGTGCGCTTTGACCGGTGCCACCATGGTGGTACCCTCGGCATCCTTCGACGCCGGCGAGACCCTGCGCGCCGTGGCAACGGAGCGCTGCACGGCCTTGTATGGCGTGCCGACTATGTTTGTCGCGGAACTGGAACGTCCCGATTTTTGCACTTTTGATCTGACTTCGCTGCGCACGGGCATCATGGCTGGCTCCACTTGTCCCATCGAAGTCATGAAACGCGTGCTGACACAAATGCATTGCCGCGAAATGACAATCGCTTATGGACTGACTGAAGCATCGCCGGTAATTACACAGACCTCGCCCCAAGACGCGATTGAGCGCCGCGTCGCTAGCGTGGGCAAAGCGCTTCCCCACACGGAAATAAAGATCATCGATCCGATTAGCGGACGAACCCAGCCGCTCGGCGAGCAGGGAGAGCTGTGTACGCGCGGCTACCTGGTCATGAAAGGCTACTACAAGGACCCGGCGGCAACGTCAACCGCGATAGATGAAGACGGCTGGCTGCACACGGGCGATCTAGCCATTCTCAACGAGGAGGGATACTGTACGATCACGGGGCGCGCGAAGGACGTCATAATCCGAGGTGGAGAAAACGTTTACCCGCGGGAAATCGAGGAGTTCCTCTACACTTGTCCGGGCATTTGTGCTGCGCAAGTATTTGGTGTGCCCGATACGAAGTACGGAGAAAAAGTCGGAGCGTGGGTCGCGGTGCAGGAAGGTTCGAATTTGTCCCCTGAGCAAATTCGGCAGTTCTGCGAGGGCCGAATCGCGCACTTCAAGATCCCCGAAATCATCAAGATCGTCAATGAATTTCCCATGACCGTAACCGGCAAGATACAGAAGTTCAAGATCCGCGAAGCAGCCATGAAGGAGCTTGCGCAAGAGCCTCCAGCAGCGAAGGGAGTAGACGCTTCGTAGGTGTGCGCCGGCCTATCTACCAGAGATTCGGTGATCGCGTTCTGTCTTCCTTCCGTCACTTGATTATTCCGAGCAACACGAACATGGAAATGACTGCACTTCTTCCGGGCGGTAACGAGAACCGCGATAACGTCCATTTGAACGACGGATCGCGACGTGTTTCCACTATGCTCATCTACCTTTCTGAATTCATGAAAAATCTCCGTAGCACTCTTCGAGCCGAGCCGGGAGTGGGGACGCGGAAATGCCGCTTCGCATCGGTTAACAATTACTGCCAGATTGTCGGCGACCCGAGCGTACGTTGAGGTCAGGCTATTTCATTCGAGGATTTGGAGTTCGGGGTATAGCGAGGATGGAATCTTGGGCTGCGAAACGTCTGCTCCCTTGAGCCACGAGTCGAAAAAGCTACGCAAGCAGTACGCCGTCGCGGCAAGCTGGCGGCGACCATCGATCCGAACAATTCCAAGGGTACGGAGGATTCGCAGCACGATCCGACTTTTCAACAAGGCTCCATCGTCGGTGAAGAGAAAATGGTTCGCGCCTCGAATCTCCACAAATAGCCCTTCCTTGGGCGGCAGACGCTCGTAGACCGATTGCATGTTGGCCAGAATCTCAGAGGCTTGCGGGTCGGACTCGCGGCTGTGGTCGCTCAGAAGAAACATAAAGGGCCGATTGATACCTGCTTGAATAACGCTGCCATGCAGGGCGCCGTCCACATCAATGCCTGCCTTGCATCGGGAGTCTTCATGGCAGAACTCTGCGACGGTGGTCCCTCCAAAGGAGTGGCCGAATACTCCTACCCGCGACATATCGAGCCGTCCTGTGAGCGTGCCGGACGGATCCGAAGCATTCAACGCGGTCAAGCGGTCCAGCGCGAAAACCATATCCGATGTCCACGCACCCAGCAACCTGTTCGCACAACGCTCCTGCTCCTGGCCGGTCATCTCGAGACAGAGTTCCGGATTGTTCTGCGGCAACCTGGTGATCACGCGGCCGCCAGGCAAAATCACAACCATGCTGCGATAGGGAGCGTCAAACCCGACAACGACGTAGCCGTGACTGGCCAGATCCTCGGCGAGCGTGGAGTAATTCCACACCTCGAGCGAGGCTCCCGCTCTCATGATCACCACCGGGTAAGATCGCTGCTGCGACGAAACGCTGGGATTGCGAAGGCTGTGCGCATGGACCTTTGCCAAATCTCGCGTCAGCAACGTACCGATGAGAGGGCTGCGATTGTGTTCCACCGCCGCCCGCAATCGGGCCGGTAGGTAGTCGGCAATCGCAGTTGCCTTTCCACCCGCGGCCGGGTACCAGATCCACACGAGGAGTTCGCGCTTGGTTCCGGGCACGGGCGCCAGCGTATCCACTGTTTCAGCGTCAGTCCAATAGCACAGCACCCGGCCAACGGCGAATGGTCCAGTGGGTGTCGGCAATGTAACTTCGGTCCTGTGCTCCAGCCAGAGTGACGCAAGCAAGGTAGTGATGGCGACGGCGCAAAATACCGCCGACACCACAAAGCATTTGAAGATCCGGTGGGCCACCCGGCGCTGCATAATCGGTGCGTTCATAAGAACCTCGGCCGTAGCCGTGATCAAAGAGTTGCAAGGCAAATGACGAGAGGCGGTGACTCAGCAGGCCACTAAACGGCATTTGGCTTGCGCCTGTCGCTTGGTTCTGCGTCCAGCGCATAACACGGGCGACTAGGCGGAAAGGGCCCTTTGTAATCGCCAAATGAGATACGGCAGCACGGTGAAGCTGAAAATCACGGCTGCATACATCAACTCGCCGAAGACAGCATGAGGGGAAGGCCCGGGGCCGAAGAAGCTCATGCTGATATGTCCCAGTCCACGAGGCACGGCGGTCCGACCCGCATGAATCTGGGCGGTGGCGCCCATCCAGGCGATCAGCAGCAAAGCTACCGTTGGCCAAACCGCTTTCAATCTTTGTCGGGCGGCGATGAACCCAATTGCCCAGCCGACGAGAATCGGCGCGCTGCTGTAATAAAGTTTGCCAGCCTGAAAATAGATATTCCCGAACCCATACATTGGGCCCACTGGAGCACCGAAGGGGCTATCCGCTCCAGGCTGAAAGATCGTCCAGCCGCACCGCAAATACATGCATGCTAGGAAATAGGCTCCAGCGAGGAGGAGTGGGGCGACATCGAACATCGCCCACGGCGCTCGGGCGCACCAGGATTTGAACTGACGCTGGTCGATCATTGCCTGGGCAAGACGATCCACGCTGCCGAGCCGGCTGAGGGCCACCGACTCTGCATCCGCGCGGCTGCGGCCGGCCCGTTCTTCTTCTGCCCTCGTGTCAGTCAAATGATCGGCAAGTTCGGTTAGATAGCGCTGCACATGCCGTGGCGCTACACCCGCCTGTAGCAAGCGTTCGCGAAGTTCATCGAACACCTTCTTTGGCATATTGACCTCCCGTCAGCATTTTTTGGATTGCAGTCGCCAGATTGGTCCATGCATTCGATAGGTCAGCGAACCGGCGGGATCCTCTAGGTGTTATCGAGTAATAGACACGGCTGCGGCCATTGACAGTCTTGCGACGCGATCTAAGAGCACCATCGTGTTCCAACGCGTGTAGCACCGGATAAACAACCCCTTCGCCGACAGCGATCGCGGCGTCCGAGCGGCGACGGATCGCTTGAACAATTTCATACCCGTACATTTCCTCTCGCTGGAGTAGCCTTAGAATCAGAAGTTCTGGAACTCCATTCATAAAATTCGGGTTGGTCTCGCGTGCCGCCACTGAAGATCTATTATACCTCGCGGTTCGAGGTATGGCTGGTTTATGTCAAGCCAAATCAAGGATCCAGAAGCGCTTGTCGGGTTATGGAGGGTCGAGTCGTTTCAGGTCCATGCGATGGGTGAACGTGTTCTCGTTGCAGAAACGACCAGCGTGTATCCCACGTCTTGGCGGCAGGAGGGCGACCCTGGGTTCACGGTGCGGTGGATCTCGTGTCCTGAGGACGAGAGCTGTTAAACGGTCGGTTCATGGTAAATCGCCTCTCCACTCACCGGACCCTCAGTTAAACCGAATACCTGTTTACGCCGGGGGGCGCACCCCAATCAACGTGCAGCGGAAGGGTCAGCGCAAACGGCGAGTGCGGGTGCAGAGAGCGGCGAAAGAGCGGCAGGTAACGCGGTTGAAAAACTGCCACGTCGGCGGCGAGGAAGGCGGTGGTGAGGATCAATGCGAGCAGGAATCGCGCCAAATCGCGCAGACTCTTCTCCGGTAGCCTTTCGAATGCCCAGATGCAGCCCACGAATACAAGGAAATTGCCGATCCAGGCCGGCACTGCGAGGATCTGATCGACGTGCTGGACTTGCCCTGTCGCGAGTGATGCACCCAGCCAATGCAGTCCGTTGTGGAAAAATGTTGTCACAAAGAGATTCACGTAATCCCAAAATCCCGACGCCGAGATACCTATGAAATAGCCCCACCGGTTGCGGCGAAACGCGAGCGCAATCGTGACGACATACATCCAGGCCTGAAAAAAGTGCAGCCAGCGAATGTCCGGTTCGAAGTAGGCGGAGAGGCCCAGCACGAAAATGAACAGACAACTCCCAGAGATGATGAGCAATTCCGGGCCGCCGAGACGCCAAAGAGTCCGCATGCACTCTCGATACGGGAACATTCAATCGGGGGTTCCACAAACTTGCAGGTACGTACAACGTGTTCGCAGTACGCCCGCGCGAAGGGCACGACAACTGGCGTGAAATTGCCTCTCCATTCCGTAAGCGCTCAAACGCCTGTTACGGCCAACCGAGAATTGCTTCGGTCCCTTTCCAATCGGGAGGCAGGATGATGTGCTTGCACATTTTCCTGCATCTGGACCGGGCACAGCCAAACGATGATCCAACGAAAGTTCAAGTCAGTTCGCTGCACCAGTGCTAAAAAAAAATGGATCCTTGACACCCCAATACGTCTAGGGGTAAGCTTCCTGATACCAAGAGGCATAGGTATCAGATGGCAAGATACGATCTCCAAGGCAGCTTGGATCTATTGGTGCTCAAGACCCTGGCACAGCGCGGCAAGCTGCATGGATATGGGATTGTGCTACACATTCAGCGGGCCAGCGAAGAGCTGCTGCAGGTAGAAGAGGGCTCGCTGTACCCTGCACTGCACCGGATGGAGCAGAGCGGCTGGCTTGCATCCGAGTGGGCGATGACGGAAACGGGACGTCGGGCGAAGTACTACCGGCTGACGGCGGCGGGGCGCACGCGGCTAGAAGAAGCTGTGGGAGACTTCGAGGAATTAGTGAAAGGAGTACGGGCCGTGTTGCGTTACGCGTGAGGCGTGTGATGAGCATGCTGCAGCGGGTGAGAAGAGATGGCTAGTCCCAGTTTCAGCTTCAGGGTGTCCTCGGAGTAGAAATAACCGCCGCTGTTGCGGCGCATGATTTCCAGTTGACCGTTAATCGCT
>Ga0306920_100000636_pt1 | contig 41329 bp, 37 predicted proteins | sample flu12Cox44000170_FD_204666 | JGI IMG/M metagenome (GOLD analysis project Ga0306920, IMG submission 204666) | Lab enrichment of tropical soil microbial communities from Luquillo Experimental Forest, Puerto Rico - flux4day.12C.oxic.44.000.170 (v2)... | ecosystem: Environmental > Terrestrial >... | reverse complement strand
GAACCTCACAATTTCATCCGTGCCGATGGCTATGTCGAAACAGGAAGTGCAAGTGCCATGCGAGTTTACACCGCTACGAAGGGGGCTGTTGCGTCTGGAAGGACTGGATGTCGCCCGCGCAGACCCGTTAGGATTGTTCCGCGCATTTTCTGAAGTGCCACTCCCACAAAGCGTGTTGATTCTACCCAAACGTTATCCATTGCCTCCAATCGCGCTGCCCGGAACCATGAAGTACCAGCAAGGCGGCGTGGCCCTCGCCTCCAACGTTGGTCAAAGTGACGAATTTGTTGCGTTGCGAGATTACCGCCATGGGGATCCGTTGCGCCATATCCACTGGCGCAGTTGGGCGCGCGCCAGCAAACCGGTGGTTAAGGAGTTCGAAGATGAATTCTTCGTGAGGCATGCTCTGGTGCTGGACACTTTCGTGTCGCACGCACATAGCGAAGCCTTTGAGGAAGCTGCCTCTATCGCCGCCTCTTTCGCTTGCACGATTCAAAGTCAGGAATCGCTGCTGGACCTGTTATTTATCGAGTCGCAGTCTTACTGTTTCACCGCAGGTCGAGGAGTCGCCCACGGGGAACAGTTGCTGGAAGTTCTGGCGTCGGTGCGCCCCTCGGTGGAGAGAGGGTTTCAAAAATTGGAGACACTGGTGTTGAGCCACATCAGCAAAGTGAGTGGATGCATTTTCGTGCTGCTGTCGTGGAATGAGGAAAGGAGAGAGTTTGTGCACAAGGTCCGCGCGCTCGGTGTACCAATGCTGGTGCTGGTGGTCGTCGAATCGGGCGCGGCCAGCATTCCGTTTGAGGGAACCAAAGATCGACCCGAGCGGTTTTATGTACTGGAGTGTGGAAAGATCGAGCGGGGGTTGAGGCGTATCAGATGAAAACCCCTCCTTTTCTTCTTGGATGCGTGCTGGTGTTTTGGGGCTGGCAAACCGGGTTCTTAGTGCCTGGAGTGATAATGGCACTGGTGCTCGAAGGGGCTCGTTTAACCCAGGCGCGCTGGGAATTCTCCGACGACGATTTTTGGCGGATCTGGACCTTTTGCACGCTGGTCCTATTGGGGGCAGCGGTCTACGCCTTTACTGCCAATGAAGGCCCTTCGGATTTCACAGGCTTCCTGCGCAATCCCAATGTGCTGACTCAACGGGGAGCGGGACTGGCCACTGCGCGTACAACTTCATCACTAGGCCGTTGGTTGCCGATGATCTTTTTTCTGTTTGTCGCCGCGCAAGCGTATAGCACGCGAGAGGCCATTCCCATGCGTAACGTTTCGATCATACTGCAGTATCGTTGGAGAACCGCTCGCAAACTGGGACTGCCAATGCCCATCAGCCGAACCTTCAACACTTCGTACCCGTTCCTGGCGCTGTGCCTTTTCTCGTCGTGCATACACTCGGCCGATGACACGTCCTTTTTCTGGGGCTTTTGTGTGCTGACCGCCTGGGCCTTGTGGCCGCAACGTTCGCCGCGCTTTGCACTGGCCCTTTGGGTTGGGGCGGTAGCCATCGTGGTCGCCGCGAGTTACTTCGGACAACGCGGAATAGGGCAGTTCCAAAGCTATTTGGGCAACCTTAATCCTCAATGGCTGGGAGCATTTTCCCGCCGCCGGTTCGATCCGATCCAAAGCCAGACAGAAATTGGAAATCTGGGCCGAATAAAAACCAATCCAAAAATCGTTATCCGCCTGGAAGCAAAGAACGGTGTCCCACCCCGGAAGCTGCGTGAAGCAGTTTACTGCAGATTCCAAGGGCGCACCTGGTACTCGGAGGTCAACGAAAATGATTTCAGCCGGGTTGCCGAGACCAATGAAACAACTTTTCCGCTACTTGATAAGCCAACGGCCGAGGAGGTGAAGATCGCCTGCTATTTGCCGGGAGGCAAAGCGCTGTTGCCCTTGCCAACAGGTGTGGCACGACTGGAACATCTGTTGGCGTACAACGTTTGGAAAAGTCAAATGGGAGCCGTTCTAGGCGAGGGGCCTGGCCTGGTCGTGTTCGATGCCCACTATGGGCCAGGAAAAACGCTGGACGCACCTCCAGGAGATGACGATGAGGATGTTTCAGTTCCCGAACGCGAACTACCCGCCCTGGAGCAGGTTGTGGAGGACTTGAATTTGGGGGGCCAAAATCTGGATGAGGCGCTCCGCACTCTGGGGAAGTTTTTTACATCGGAGTTCACCTACAGCACCTGGCACGAACAGGATCGCTCCACCCGCAGGAATGAAAGCCAGTTCACCCGGTTTTTGCTCAGGAGCCGCACTGGCCACTGCGAGTATTTCGCGACGGCTGCTGTGTTGCTTTTGCGTCAAATCAAAATTCCAGCCCGGTACGCCGTGGGTTACGCTGTTCATGAGGGTGAGGGCAACAATTATGTTGTGCGTCAGCGAGACGCTCATGCCTGGTGTCTGGCATGGGATAGCCGCCGGAAAGCATGGCGCGAGTTCGATCCCACACCGGCCTCCTGGGTCGCCCGTGAGGCAGAGCCCGTGTCCCCATGGCAACGGCTTTCGGATTTATGGGCGCGCATCTCATTCGAGATCTCCAAATTCCGCTGGGGGCAAACTCACCTGCGCCAATATCTGCTTTGGACCCTGGTCCCGGTACTCGTTTTACTGCTTTATCAAATCGTTTTTCGCCGACGAAATCGTCGTCGTCGAAGAAAATTTGGCTCCAGCGGTACGGAAAGCTGGCCGGGTCTGGATTCGGAGTTTTACGATCTAGAGGAGAAGTTGGGAACGCTTGGATTAGCACGAACCTCCAGTGAACCGCTCGGCGAGTGGTTGGAGCGAGTCGAAAAAGAAGCCACCTTCACCCATCTGCGAACGCCCCTGCAGCAAGCATTTGAGTTGCACTACCGTTACCGTTTCGATCCGCAAGGACTCTCCTCAGCTCAACGAGCACAACTCCGAAGCGCGGTTGAGGAATGTCTCGAAGCCGTTGACCAGGCAATCGAAGCAGAACGGGAGCCCGCGCTACGCTAGTCTGGCCTGAAAGGTATTTCCGAAATCGACGCCACTCTTTCACTTCCGGTCGTTCGAAGTGTCAGTTGCGTGCCGATGCGGTTTAGTTCGCGGCGAACATAACCCAAGGCGATTGAACGCCCCAGGCGACGCGACATCAGAGCGCTCGTGATATAGCCGACTTCGCGACCTTCGAACCAGAGCTTATCGCCCTTTTGGGGCAGCGCGTTCAAAGACGCCGCCAACTTGAACCCGCACCACTGGCGGTTGACGTGCCCCATCGTATGGATGCGGTTTAGAACCTCCTGACCAATATAGCATCCTTTGTTATAGCTGATGGCGCGACTTTCGATGCCGCACTCCTGCGGCAGATTGGTCTCATCCATATCGAGCCCGAATCTGGGGATTCCGGCCTCGATCCGAGCCGTTTCAAGGGCATTCCAACCACAAACGCAACCACCAAGAGCCTTCGCCGCAGACACAAGTCTCTGGCCCAAGGCGGCGAGAGCCGAAACGGGGACGTAAAGGTCAAACCCGTATGTTCCCAAGCGCGGCTGATTGGTAAGATACAGTTCTCCCAAGGTCTCATAGGATAAGGTGTAGAAACTGTATGGCGCAGAAGGTAACTCCTTGAACAAACTTAACTGATCGACCGCCGCCGCGGATTGGGGCCCTTGGATGCTCAGCAGCCCGTAATGGGGGGCAACATCAACCACCTGCACATCATCCGAGACAATGTATTTCTCCAACCGGTCGCTCACTGTTCTTGCTAAACCAGGCTCGAAATCCAGCAACAGTTCGTTCGCCAGGCAATAAATATTGAGATCAGATTGCATTCGACCCTTGGCAGTTACCAGGGCGGCATAACAGCCCTTGCCGGGCTGAAGAGATCTAACATCGTTGGTAACCTGGCCATGCAAAAACCGCACTCGATCGCTGCCGGTCAGACAAATGCGACTTCGAAAACTCAGGTCAAGGACTCCGACACTTTGGGATAGGCTCTTCTCTTCGCTATGAGAATCAGCGTAGTCGGAAACCGCCTCCGCTCCGTTTAAATCCATGAAGCGAGCGCCAAGCGTCACATGAAATTCATGAAGCTCCAACTTTTGCATGTGAGGTGGCGATCTTGGGCGTGACGGCGACTAATTTCCATTCCCGATCGAAAACGAGCCATCGCGGGCTAATACAATCAACCGAACGTTTGCTGTTTCGAGACGGCGGGCTTGAGCCAAATCCGGATAGGGCTTCTCCAGGGTGCCACAACCAGTCCGCGCACCCTCTGGTCTGACGTAAATCGTTTTCGCAACACCGTAGGCAGCTTTGGTTCTTTCAGCGTCGGTGGCGCTGATTCCGTTATCCGACCATTGGCCGATAACACGGTCGTAATTCGTGCCCACCGGATCAATTACGGAACAAGGGCTGGCCCCGTCGCCATCGTGGCACTCCGACTCGCAGTTTGAAGCCCAACAAACCCGGTAATGCATTATCGAGTAGTAATCATATGCTGTGGTACTGACCAGCCAGTTTGTTTTGGGAATCCAATCGTAGTCGGTCTGCCGCCCGTCTTTGATATGTTCGTAATGGATGGTGACATATGTATCGCGGTCCCAGCGGGCGTGTTCATGATGAAAGCCAAGGACATGCCCCAACTCATGCGCCGGCATCCACTCGCCTTGTCGCCACCAGAACGCGGTAATGTTGATATCAGCCCTTACGTCCGCTTGGTATCCTGTCTGACTGGTGTTGTTGCCCGCATCGGTTTTGCCAGTGAAACTTACATAGGCTGTTTGTGAAGTTCGGGGGACAAAGGCAATGCGTGCGCCAGTGTCCATCCAACGCTGCATGGCCTGGCGGACAAGCACCCGCTGGTCTTCGGGAAGGTTGGACAAGTCGTAGGGAATAATTCCATCGGGCCATGGAAGCGGCCGTTGAGAATCCTTGCAGACGTGCGCCGGGTCGGAGTCGCCCGCGAGCGCGAAAGCGATTGGAACAAGAAAGGGTACGGCCGCGCGACGAATAACGCGGTACACCATCGAGAATCGGCTAATGATACATTTGTACGAACCCATACGTGCGATCCTGGCCGGACTCATTCGTAGTCGATCCCTTCCGTTACTTGTCGGGAGTTGAGTCGATTAACAAAGCACCGGACGGTTGGCTCAGATCGAAGAAAACGAGACCGGGAATTCTTTCGCCGGGCTTCGATCCGTGACCGGTTTTGAAAATCCTCGTCTGAACGAACTCGTTCGCGCTGGATGGAAGCGCACTCAATACAAATTCCGGACTTCCGAAGTTGTGAAAGCTACCGGGGTAATCGCCCAAAACTTTCAAAGTGAGGGGAGTCTTGCCGGCAAAAACATGATTTGTTTCGACGCTCGCTCCTGGAACCGAGGATTCGACTTTGATGTAATAGGCAACCGTCCCATCCGGCCCATGCTCATCATCAGGAGGACCCGTTTGGCAACCCGCCAGGAGTGCGGCCAGGGTGGTGATTAAAAGTGGCGAAAGGTAGAGACGGCACGTTGAACTGTCCGCCCTGCTTAAAGCGCGGCGTAAAACGCCGATTCCAAATTGCAAGTCCATATGCACTCGTTTCCGACCGCTAAACCCGAACACCTCGCCCGCGCGGCTCTAACACTTCTAGTCGCGCCGGGCTGTCGGCAAAAGCAAAACTTTGGCTGGATCCAAAATATTTTTCTTTTACTCCAACTGCAGGCCTACAGGCAAAGTATCGCCAAGGGCCCGAGCCCGATCAGCGGCTTCGAGCGGAACGATTTCGGCAACCATGCGTTGCCATGACGGTGAAGCATGTGCGGACTTTAGGGCCTGGAGGACTCGAAAGCGCGTGGGCTCTTCGAGGTCGCGCGTGCGATCGCCCGTAAATCGCGCCATCTGTGCCAAAGCAAAGAGCGTCCCTTCAAGCTGCAGAACTGACAGCTGAAGCAGCTTTATCACCCAGGAGGTCACCTGCTCTTTCGGGACGACCTGGTGCAGGCTGCCGTAGATTGGCGCGCGACCGCCTAAACGCCCCAAAGCCCAAGCCCAGGGCCCGCGTCCCTGTTCAGGATCGAGCAGACGCGTAATGATCCATTCGCCCAATTCTACTTTCTCCTGCCAAGGTAAATGTTCCAGGCCGGCAGCCAGGCGCGCCATTTCATCTGTGCCTTCAGGTTGCAAGCCTTTAGGCCTGGGCAAATGTTTTGGCGGTCGCAATGGAACGCGAACTGCCAAGAAGGGTTTCAGATAAGCCCAGATTTCTTGGTGCCGTTTTGGACTTAGCCCGCCCGCGATCCGCCGCCATAAAACCCAAAACTCATGCCATACCGCTCTTTCGTTGTGAAACTGGACACTTTGGGCGAACAACGCAGCCGACTGTTCGCAACGCCAGTCATCGAGTGGATATCCGAATCCGGGTCTAAGCGCGTACCCCAGTAATTGGAAAAAGACCCGCTCGTGCTCGGGCGAGCGCCGACGCTTCCCAGCACCCGCCAACAACACGCTCCACAATTCGCGCAGGACAGGTAGACGCCATCCTTCTCGCGGTCCGAGGATCGTTTCGAGCGTGTTCCAGAGCTGCTTGACGTCCTTTGCTGAAGTGCCTTTTGTGTCGGAGTGCCCTAGTGGTTTGCCTGACTTGGCCCCAAATACGCGTTCAATGCAGCCCCGGGCCTCGCCAAAGGCAGCGGGCATTGACTCGGTCACCGCCACCTCTTTAGAAAGCGCTTCGCCTCTTAACTCGAACTCGAGGCGCCATCTCTCAGTGCTTGTGTTCGAGACGCACCAGAGTTCAAGGGTCCCGATCTCGGTTAGCATGGCGCGCAAGTGTACGGGTACAGTGCCACCTTTGCCTCCAGCTCCCTTGAGCAAGGTGTGGATTGGAGGCAACACATGGAAATCGTCGCTGAGAGGGACGACGTCGCCAGATTTTTCCAGGCGGTCGGCCGCAGTCGAATACAAGGGAAACCGCACCGGCCGGCCGAGAGAAAGCTGAAACGAGCGCTCCCCAAGGTCGACAGACTGGCCCTCTTCCTGGCCTCGTGGGATGACGCAAAGGGCCAAGGGCTGTTCGTTTCCGGCCTTTTCTAAACCTACAAACAAGGCATGAGCAGCGCCGCCTCCGATTCGACGGCCCAACCCATGGCGCACGAGCCCATAAAAAGCGGCCCCTCGAGCAACAGCCAGATCCAGGGAACTGTGCTCCAGAACCCGCACCGGCTCCGACTCAGGCCACCAAACCGAAACGACCTCTATCAATCGTTTTGCGATTATGGGGGAATTGAAAACGCCCCCGTTCAACAAAATAGCATCGGGACGGGGCAGACCTTGAGTCTCGCCCGGTTGTCCCAGCGCAATGTGACCAGCTGAGCCATGTGTGCGCAAAAACGCCGCCAGGTGTTTCGTTATCGCCGGGTCCTGCGCGTAGGGCAATCCCACTTCTTGCAGCGCCGCGCGATTCCCATGCTGGAGTATCGCGTCCGGGCCGCATGCGGGAACAAATCCTTCCAAGACTACTCGTTCCGCTTCTTCACGCTCGAGACGGCCGGACAGCACACCCCCGATGAGCCGGCTGCCTTCTGAGGCGACAGATATGTTGTAAGACTCGGCTGGCTGATCGGTTGAAGAGCGCTTCTGACCTCGCCGGTGTTTTTGTTTTGATCCCAGCAAATGCTCCTTGGCAGCACGGGCTGCTTGCGTCAACTGAGTCCATTGAGTCATAGAGAGACGGCGACCACTCCCAAGCATTCGTTCCTCGAGCACCCGGCTTAAGGCAGCGTCCATGTTGTCGCCGCCGAGCATAAGATGTTCACCGACAGCAATCCGACGGAGCACCGGACCGCCCTCGGTGAGTGCTGTCTGAACGAGGGTAAAGTCCGAAGTGCCACCGCCGACATCAACAACGAGGATGAGGCGAATGCCCTCCAGGATGTCGGCCAGATCCTGCCGGTGGCGAGCGGTGAAATCGTAAAAAGCCGCTTGAGGCTCCTCCAACAGGCTGAATTTCTCAAAACCAGCCGTGCGCGCAGCTTCGACAGTCAGTGCGCGGGCGACCTCATCGAAGGAAGCCGGCACAGTGATAACTACTTCCTGGGTGGCAAGAGGCGCTTCCGGATGTTCCCCATTCCAGGCCAACGCGAGGTGTTTTAGGAGACGGGCCGCGGCGGCAACGGGCGAAAGTCTCGGTACATCTCCAACCGCGCCCCAGGGCAAAATGGCAGCCGATCGGTCTACGCCAGAATGGCAAAGCCAGCTTTTTGAGGAAACGACCAAGCGGCCGGGAACTCGCGTACCCTGCCAGCGCGCACATTCTCCCACGATTCCGCTCGCCTCATCAGCCCAGGATGTACCCGTTGTGTTACCGAGCATTTCGTGAGCGCCCGGCAGGTAAATGCAGGACGGTAATAGGTCGAGCGAAGCGACTTCACCCGGTCGCACGAGTTGAGGGATTTTAAAGTCCAACACGGGAGCTTGCGCGCCGCGCTCAGACTCGACACAAGCCATCGCGCAATTCGAGGTCCCCAAGTCAATGCCAACAAGATATTTTGCACCACCCATTAATCAAAACTTCGATCACCCTAGCGGCAAAGACACAAAAGCACAACGGCAGGGGCGAGGCTGCTGCCGAGCCCTGATCTTTTCCCCGAAACAATCTAACTGCATCGGGCCCAGAAGAGATCAGAGCTCGCAGAGACTCGCCCTACCGAGCCGGCCCTACCGTACTCTCGCCTTACTTTGCCCTTTGAAGGCCGAGACTAAAAACGTATAAAGGAGCCATGTATAAGTTGCCGGTGTCTGATCTGCTTACCCATGGCGGGACCGTTCTGTACCTAATCCTGCTCGTGAGTGCCGTTGCGGTGGTTGTTTTCATCGAACGGTTTTTGCACTGTCACCGCGCGCAGATTAATTCGACAGAATTTCTTAATGGGGTTCGCACGGTGTTGAAGCGCGAAAACGTTGTCGAAGCGCTGTCCATTTGCGACGCGACGCCTGGACCCGTAGCTCGATTGGTAAAAACCGCTATTTTGAACCGTGATAATGGACGTGAGCGCGTGCGCGAAGCATTGGAAGAAGCCGGGCTGGCCGAAGTACCAAGGCTGGAGGAGAAGTTGAATTTGCTGGCTACAATTGCGCAACTGGCTCCTTTGTTAGGATTATTGGGAACAGTGTTGGGGTTTATCGACACTTTCAGTCTAATGAAAGATGCCGGTTTGCACGCACATGTCAGCGACCTGTCCAACGGCATCTGGAAGGCGCTGGTCTGCGCCGCAGCCGGCCTTGCGGTAGCAATCCCGGCTCATGCGGGTTACAATTATCTCGTTAGCCGTGTAAACTCGATCGTGTTGGATATGGAAAGGGCGGCAACAGAAATCGTTGGCATCGTGACCGAGGGCAAGGCGTAATCCGCTCCGAAGGAGCCTTCCCTTATGAAGTTCCCGCGCAACGCTCGTATTTTTCGAGGCCAACTCGATGCCGCACCTTTCGTTGCAGTTTTTTTTCTGCTGGTCATGTTCCTGATGCTCGGGTCACTGATGTATACGCCGGGGGTCAAGCTCGAGCTGCCTTCAGCTGAGGAGTTGCCAAGCACCGATAAGCCGACTGTCTCGGTAGCAATTGACTCGGCTGGACGATACTATTTCGACAACCAACTGATTGCGGAAAAACAGTTGTCGACCTCGTTGACCCAGGCGGTCCTGGGCTCTGCTCAACCTTTGACACTGGTGATGTATGCCGATAAAGCCGTCTCGAGCGAAATGCTGATTCACCTGAGCTTGTTGGCGCGCTCGGCGGGTATTACAAACGGTTTGCTGGCCACGCTTCCGCGCCAGGTTCCAGTGCGCGTAACCAAAACTGCGCAATGACCCGCGAGTTGGCTGAACCGCATCGCTGGGCCATCGGCCGATGGGGAGCTTTTATTGCCCTGGTCTTGACTGTGCAACTGGGACTCATTTTTTGGCTGGGCAAACCGCACGCCATCCCTGCGCCGGTTGCATATTCTCCCCCCCCTGCAATACGATTAGCAGGCCCTGGATCTGCAGATGTCCTGGCCTTGAGTGACCCCACCTTATTTGCGCTGCCCAATCTGAAGAACTTCTCTGGCCCGGCCTGGTTGAGCTTTACGGACCAGGACTTGCGCCCTTCGATGGGGCTTGAAGCGCCGTCTCCGCTGGCGTTGGGGGGGGAACAGTTTGGTACGGCCTTTCAGACTTACATGAGCACAAATGAACCAGCAAGTGCTCCAGTCTTTGATGAGCCTGAGTTTCAACTCAGGCAACCCGCCGTAGCTGATTCCAAGCCTTTTTCTACCATGTCCACGTTGCGATTGGCCGGGGATTTGGCTGGACGACGGTTAATCAATCCACCGACATTGCCATCCTGGCCGAGCGCGGAGATTTTGACCAACACAGTAGTGGAGGTGCTTGTTGCGGCGGATGGGAAGCCGATTTCACCGACTTTGCACGTGCCCTCCAGCGGTTCTGCAGAAGCAGATCGCTACGCACTCAATCAGGTGCGCAAGGCGCGTTTTGAACCGCTTCTTGTGAACAATCCGGCTGACCCCTTGGAAGGGCTGATGTGGGGGCAGTTCGTTTTCGAATGGCAAACAGTACCGCTCTCTGCGACGAATAACCTGGCGCAACCGGCCGAAGAAAAGTAAGTAAGACAATGCCGGAGCATGCGATTCAAAGCACTCGAATGAGACAAATCTGCGAAGACCTCTTTCAGATAACCTTTAGCTGCTAATTTCAACAACTGCATCCACGCTAGTTCATGTCCATCGCAACCCTCATTCTAACATATGTGGTGGTGATGCTCTCCGCCCTCACAGGAGTAGCAGTATACGCTGAATTGCGGCGTCGCCGCTTTGAGCCGACTGCCAGTGTGGATCGCATCTTTCGTTGCGGTCGGTGCAGCTACGTCTACACGGACGACCCGGATGTGGATCGTTCCAGATGCTCACAATGCGGACAAATGAATGACGCAATCCGGTTCTAGCTAAGCCAGGCTCAAAATCCGAAAACTGAAGGCCGAAATTCGAAAGAAAGCCGAAGTCCAAAGTTCGAAGAACTGAGCCAGCGCAGTTCTCAAGGCAGCACGACCTTATCAGTTAGACCCCTCTTCCGCTGAATAACACACCGAGTCGTATAAAAGTCTTCAGAGCTAACGCAGTCGACCGAAAACGAGGAAAACCAGGATTTGCAAAACTGGCTCCGGTCTCGAACTTCGGCCATCGGGTTTCGGCCTTTCCTCACGTTCCTGCCTTCAACTCCACCACGTCGTGCGGTGCGGCTTCGCGCTGGCCTGCAGGGCTTACGCGAATATAGCGGGCCTTCTCCCGGAGTTGAGTCAAGTTGGCGGCTCCCAGGTAGCCCATTCCTGACTGGATGCCGCCGATCAGTTGAGTGAGAACACGGTCGACCGAGCCGGTCACTTCTTTAAGGGCTTCCACACCTTCTGGAGCGACCTTGCGGTTGGAATCGGAGTTATGTCCGTAACGAGCGGCAGAACCGGCTTTCATCGCGGCCAGACTGCCCATGCCGCGATACTGCTTGTATCTCTTGCCGCTGAATTCCATTACTTCGCCCGGCGCTTCAGGGCATCCAGCAAACAGCCCGCCGCAGATAACCGCGTTGGCAAGAGTCAGGGACTTTACGATGTCGCCAGCTTTGGTGATGCCACCATCGGCGATGATTGAAACCCGTTTCTTGTGAGCGGCACGTGAAGAAACGTAGAGGGCGGTGAGTTGTGGGATGCCTACGCCAGCAACAATGCGCGTAGTGCAAATTGAGCCTGGACCCTGACCAATTTTGATCGCGTTGGCACCGCAATCAGCAAGGTACTCAACTCCTGCGGCGCTGGTAACGTTGCCGGCAATGATGGGCAGCTTAGGGAAGGCATCGCGCAGCATACGCACCGCATCGCCCACACCTTTGCTGTGCCCGTGCGCGGTAGAAACAGCGACGACATCCAGCCCACGCTCGGCCAAACCGCCAACGTGAGCGAGGATCCGCTCTCGATCCAACTCGCCAAAGGCAGTGCGCGTAGCCGACACCGCCGCACCGCAGACCAGGCGGAAATGAGCATCGCGAGCCGGTTTGAACTGGGCGTTACGTTCCTGGGTGATGCGCTCGACATCGCTCATAGTGAACAATCCGTGCAAGCGATCCTGGTCGTCCACAACCAGCAACTTGTGGATGCCAGGATGGTCAGTGAAGAATCGGTCCGCTTTGGCGATCGGGTCGCGGCCTAAATCTTTCTTGTTGATCGTTTGTACCTGATTGCGCGGTGTAAGCGCTTCAACAACTTTGCGCTTCGCATACCGCAGCTTCACAACGTGACCAGGCAACAGGCCGACCAGTTTTCCGTGGCCATCCACCACCGGAAACGTGCTGAATGCGAAATGCTTCTTCTCGATCAATTGAAGCACATCGCCGATAAATTGATCCGGTGCGGCTTTAATAGGTTCCTGGATTAACCCGTGCACGTGATTCTTGACTCGGCTCACCTCCGAAAGCTGGTCGCGCTCGGGCATGTTGTAATGGATGATACCAAGACCACCGTTCAGGGCCATCGCGATGGCCATTCGGGATTCGGTCACCGTGTCCATGTCCGAAGAGATAATCGGAATGTGCAAGTGCAATCCGTCAGCGAGATGAGTGTCCAGTTGGGTTTCGCGCGGCAGGACTTCGGAATAAAGCGTAGCGAGAGTAACGTCGTCGAATGTCAGGCCGATGTTGTTGTACGCCGAGAAGAAGGCATCAGCCGTCTTGTAGAACTTTGCATCCAGACCATCGGACTCTTTGAGCGCTGCCATGTCGGAAAATGCCAGTCCGACCCCTAGCATTGCAAGCCGAAACGGGACGCCCAAAAGGTATGACCGGCAGCCGCCGCGCGGCGTTCACGCCGCTTCAGCGCAGAAAACGAAAAGGGTAGCCGTAACAGAACCAAAGGTTCTGGGCCTTTTGGCTCGCGCAAGCGGCGACAACGCTGCGCGCGCGCAAGACGGCGGCGCCGCCCAACGAATTGCGGTTAGCGCCGACAGGTGCGATAAGAACTTGTGAACAGGATGCTCACGGCGATCGTTGAAGACAGCCGAAGGGTCCTTCAGGAACTGCTTAAGGCCGATCCCGGGCTCGCGACGCGGCTGATCGAGAAACCAAAGCTCTACAATTCAGGAATCTTCCATTGGATTTACATGGGAGATACTGCCTTGCATTTGGCTGCTGCCGGCTACCGCGTCGAGATTGTGGAATTATTGCTGGCCGCCGGAGCTAATCCAAATGCGGCAACCAATCACCGACGAAGCGGCCCCTTGCATTACGCGGCGGACGGCTTCATCACTGGTCCCGTCTGGAATGCTGAAAGACAGGTGAAGACGATCCGGCTTCTTCTCGACAAGGGTGCCGACATCCATTTGCAGGACGCGAACGGAGCAACCCCTTTGCACCGGGCAGTCCGAACGCGGTGCGCAGCTGCTGTGCGATGTCTTCTGAAAGCCGGGGCGGACCCCACCAAACGAAACAAACCCGGGTCCACACCGTTCCATCTTGCCGTGCAGAACACCGGACGCGGTGGCAGCGGCGAAGAAGCCGCGATAATTGCGCAACGTGAAATCATTAAGGAATGCCTTTGCGCTGGCCTGAGCCCGAGTTTAAAGTGCGGCAGAGGGAAAACCGTGAGAGATTGCGCCCGGAGTGACTGGATCAGAGAACTGCTGGATTCCCCGCTATGAATGCGGGTTCTCCTTTCGGGTTCCCGGGTTAGGATTTGTGCTCTTAGCTCCTGTGGTGGAGGGAGCAGGATTGGCCGACGCCTGATTGGTTTCCAGGAGGCCCGCGGTTTGCTCGAGTTGAGCAGCTTCTTTTTGAAGGTCTGCCGCTTTTTGCCGCTTTTCTTGCGCTTGAAGCCGGATTTTCGCGATGTCCTGCTGAAGTAACTCCGCGGCGCTGCTGGCGATGCCCGCACCGCCTTTCGCGGGACCGGAACCGGCTGGGGCATTGGCGCTGTCGGAGGCTGCCTGGGCCTGAGATTGAAGATCGCCTGCTTTGCCGGAAAGTCTTGTGGCCTCGCCCTCAAGTTTATCGGCATCATCAAGCTCGGTCTGGGCCAATCGGCGCCTGGCAGCTGCGTCCTCTCTCACTTTCGCGGCTTCGACTTTGCGCCGGGATAATTCGTTCCGTTCTATTGCCGGAAGGGCTGCGGACACCGTATCCGGTTCGTCGAGCTTGACAGCTCTGGCGATAAAATCGCGGTCAAGGTCGGAAAGGTTAGTGATGGCGATTGTGATGGTTTCGCCCCTGGTTGCCATCAGCACCACGTCATTAGTTTCTACTCGAACGAAAGACGCATCTATCCTCCCTTTCTTCTTGAACGACGTGACACCGCCGGAAGAGGACTTCATTTGGCCATCCTGGCTGAAAGTCCAGGTGCGCAATTGTGCCGCGGCAGCCGTCCAGATCAGAGCACAGAGCGAGCAAATCAGGAAGGGCCCAGCCTTCTGAGAGTTGGCCTTCACGTGCTTTTTTCTAACCCGAATACTTCGTGTTGTAAATGAAAAGAGATTCACTTATGTATCCGTAAAATTACATGGACTACTGCGACAATTACGGATGCGGGCGGGAAGGGAACGCTAATTCACGCTAATCAGCGCGAATCGTGGAAGACGTAAGGCTGCGAAGGTCTTTTGACGGTTTCATTGCCTTTAGCCTTTTAATGTTTTTAACCCTCGCACCCTTTTCAAGCGACGAAATTGCGGAAGAATAACGTTTAACCTACAGTGGTTTATCCGCGTCTAAGTACCTTAACGGGTAAGCAACTGAATGGTCAGGGGCTGATCTGTAATGTCCAGCGGCCCGGCGTAGTTAACAAGTCTCATTTGGCTTGCGCGGCTAGCGGACTGAACTAAAGTTCGATTATGAAGCCTCACCGGATTTTTCTGGTGGTTTTAGCGGCGGTTGTGCTTTGGGGAGGGTACCGGGCATACCGGGCGTACGCAAATCTCGTTACTCTCAATGTGCACAACATGGAGGTGCGCAAGGTGGTCTCCAAACTGGAATGGCAAACATGGAAACGCATTGTCGTCAACAAAAACGTCCATGGGAACGTGACATTGAACGTGCACAACGTTCCGCTGGACGAAGTGTTGAACATCGTCGGCCTGCAGACCGACTCGCGCTGGACACGGCTGTACCCGGTTTATTCGAACGGGAAATCCTTGGCGACATTCAACAAAGTGCTTGAAGGCAATCTCCCACCGGCGGGGAACGGCTGGGTTGCCCTGCAGCAGTTGGCGACGTGGCAACAGGCGGGTTTGGGTGGGTTTGCTAACACATTGCGCGCCGAGAACAAACTGGTTTCCGCTCAGTTCGAAAACAAAGACCTGGCATTTGCGGCTCTGGCGTTATCGCGGTTCTCAAAGGCGCAAGTAGTGCCGGAAGACGGCACGCCCGGCCTTGTTAACCTGAAGCTGCAGCAGGTCCCGTTCGACAAGGCAGTCGCCAAAGTCGCGAGACAGGTGCACAGGAAATGGAAACAGGTTTATACGCTGCAACCTCTCAACGCACCGACTTTGGTTCGCAAAACTGCATCGCCGGCGGTGACAGATCCAAACTCGCAGGTCGATACCAACCAGATTATCGCGAGCGTCGAGACAATGACCCTCCCGCCAGAGCGCGCTTTGGAAGCGCTGACGTCGACAATGACCCCTGAAGAACGGCAGCAAACCCTCGACCAAATTGCCAGCGCAATCCCGGGTGGAGGTCTTTCAGGTGGCGACCAACAGCAGATGCAAGGGGGCGCCGCCTCCCCTGCGGTGCAAGCCGCTCAAGCCGCCCAGCAGCAGGATATGGAACAGCGCATCGAAAACCGTTTGAAAAATGGCACGGTAGACCAGCGCCTTTCGCACGACCGCCGCGTGCTCAACGACAAACAGGCCGCCCCTAAGCAATGAACCGGAGCCACGCACATTCTCGCCGCTCTCCGATCGCATTCAGCCTGATCGAACTGCTGGTCGTTATCGGCATCATCGGCATCCTGGCTTCGCTCCTGATGCCTGCATTTAGCCGGGCCAAGGGCAAAGCCAACGACGTCAAGTGCATCAGCAATCTGCGACAGATTGGCATTGCGCTCTCAATTTACGCGGACGAGAACCAGGGGCGACTGCCTTATGCCGAGCGGCTTCCAACAAGTCCGGTCAATCCGACAAATGTCCTGCCTCGCATTGTGGATGTGCTCTCCAACAACATTGGAGGGTCGAAATTGGTATTTAAGTGTCCGAGGGATGTCCCTCCCAAGGTTTTCGAAAAGAGCTATTTCGAAAAGGAAGGTTCCAGCTACGAATGGAACTATCAAGCCAACGGCCAACCGATCGTTTTACCGGGGGTGATTTCCGGGATCCAAATGACTGCCGTGAAGGCACGCTTGATGTATGATTACGAAAACTTCCACCCGGGCAGCACCAACGGCACAAAGAATGTCCTGCATGGGGACGGTCACGTAGCGCCAATCTTGTAATTCCAAATCGCCGTCGCACAGGCGAGGGCAATTGTGGGACTCCCAGTCTCACCGAACCCGTCTTCATATCAGTGTTTGCCAGTGGTCATCGGGGGTTAAACTGAATTTGCGATGCCGCAAGAGACTATCAAGATTAAGCACTCGGGCGGTGATGAGTGGCTGGTGACGATCAAAAGCGCTGCGACGACGCATCATCGCGTACGTTTGACCAAAGTTGAACTCGATCACCTGGGACAAGGTAAACCAGCTGAGGTGCTCATCGAGGAGAGCTTTCGTTTCCTGCTGGAACGCGAACCGAACACCTCGATACTTGCATCGTTCAACCTGCTGCTCATAGGGCAGTATTTCCCGGAATACGAAAAAGAGATCTGCGACCGGTTGACGCCCTAATTTCGCGCCGCTTTACAATTCGTGGGCTCGATTTAATCTGGCACACGAAGCTCATGAAGATAAAAATCCAGAACTATGCGGATGCGGCAGCGCTATTTTTGTTGGTCTTCCAGGTTCAACCCAGTTGGTGCGCGAGTTTCAGTTTGAACCCGGCGCAGGATGCGTTTGTGACCAGCGGTCCATCGGGAGATCTTGCCAATAGCAACTATGGTGCAGCTGGGGCTTTGAGCGTGGCCGCGCCCGGCCTGCCAAATGGCGAGTTCCAAAGCGTCTTGCGGTTCGGCCTCTCGGGAGCGAAAAACGCATTCGATGCTCAATATGGCGCCGGCCAATGGAGTGTGCAGTCTGTGACACTTCAGCTCACGACCGCATTTCCAAAGAACCTGATTTTCAATGCGAGTGCTGCGGGGCAGTTTGGAGTGTCGTTGATGCTCAACAACAGCTGGACTGAGGGGACAGGCACTCCACTGGCGCCAACCTCGACGGGCATCACTTTTTCCACGCTGCCGAGTTTCGAGAGCGCCCTGGATGAGGCGGTGGGGACCTTTAGCTACGATGGGAGTATTAATGGCGCGTCGACGTACGCTTTGACTCTGAGCCCCACACTTTCGGCAGACATTCTGACAGGCGGCACTATGAGTCTGCGGATGTTCGCAAAAGACAATTCCATCAGCTACCTGATGTTTGGCGAAAAATTTGGCACAGTCTCTTCACGCCCGTTGCTCACCATCAATGCCAGCGCCGAACCAATCCCTGAGCCCTCAACGAGGGCGCTAGGGCTTGTGGGGCTGCTTGTGTTTGGGTGGTCGAGGGTAAGGGGCAATTCTTAATTTTGAATTCCCACTCTATTCAATCCTCGGCGCCTCAAATACTCTGCCACCCTGATGATGGACTGCCTTGGTAACTTTGCCGTTTTCGTCTTTAGCGAAGCTGACTTGCGCGTCGACCGCTTTCCAAAAGTATTCGGTCGATGACTTGGGAAAGATTTCGAACTTGGGCTGGCCGGTGAGTTGAGCGAAGACGCGGGCGCCATCGCGCGTGACCGTGAGGATTTCTTTTTGGCCGTAATCGTATCGGCCCACGATGGCCGCGGCGTCGTCGGGCGCTATTTTGGTTTCACTTAAATCCGGCAGGCGCGGAGCGTCGAAGGTGAGACCGTTTTGGTGATGAATGGCTTTGGAGACCTTGCCATCAGCGTCCTTCACGAACTTGACTTTTGCGTCCGTGATCTTCCAAAAAAATTCGGTTTCAGATTTGGGGAAGATCTCAAAGCGTTGCTGGCCGGTGAGTTGGGCGTAAAGGTGATTCTGTTCCCTGGTAACGGTGAGAATGGCGCCCTTGTAATCATAGCGGCCGACGATCGCGTCGAGCGCTTTTACCGTTACGTTGGTGTTTACGGCCTGCACAGGACGCGTGGGCAAACTGTCTCCCAGGTAAATTTCAGTTACCAGATGGGCCAACTCGCCGGGGGCAGGTGAGGCACCCGGGAGGGCGTTCTCCAGAACGACCACCGTAAAATTCTGACGCGGCAATCGAAACAGAACCGTGCTGAAACCATTCAATCCGCCGCCATGGGAAATCGCACGCACGCCACGAACCAACGCAATGTCCCAGCCGAATCCATATCCGACCTCGGGGTCGTCCTTTTTGTCGTCCTCGGTGAGGACCGGGGTCCAGGCGGCCTTGAGACTTGCATCGCTGAGCGCCTTCCCGGTGAAAATCGCTTCGTTCCACCGGTATAGATCTTCCACGGTCGAATAGAGCGCGCCAGCGGCGCCGGCCCACGACATATCCCAGTTCAATGCTTTGTTGAATTTGCCGCTCTCGAATTGGTAGCCGAGCGCTTCGTGTTCCAGGGCCAGACCGGTGCGGTACACGCCTGTATCGTTCATCTTCAACGGCTCAAAGAAATTCTCGCGCAGGAATTGCTCATACGATTTGCCCGAGACCTTTTCGACGATCATGCCCAGCAGGAAATAACCTGAGTTGTCGTAATGCCATTTTTTTCCGGGCGCAAAATCGTAGGGCTCGTCCTTGAACGAATCGATCAACTTGTCGGGCGTGATCGGTGCGGTGACCTTTTCGATAAACCCGGGCATATCCGTGTAACTGCGAATGCCTGAGGTGTGGGTCAATAAATGACGCAAGGTCACTTCCCGGCCGCGGGGAAAATCGGGAAAGAACTTTGCGAGCTTGTCCCCAACGCTGAGCTTACCCTGTTCCTGCAGTTTAAGAATGGCTGACGCGGTAAATTGTTTAGTGATCGAACCGATGCGGAACTTGGTTTGGGGAGTGATCGGGGTGCCTGCGGAAATATCGGCTAGTCCGTAGCCTTTTTGTAAAAGAACCTTTCCGTTCTGCGCAACCAGAACAGCGGCGCCTGCGCCACTATTGGTGATGACCCGGCTGAAGAGCGCACCGACCAGCGCGTCACGCGCCGGCATCGGCGCATTCGTAATGGCCCCGCGCTCAGCAAGGAAGGCGGCGGCTTCGGTGTCGCCACGCAGCACGGCCGCCTGGTACACACTCAATCCGGACATCCGGCTGTTGACGTTCAGCCCTTCATTGACCAGTTTCTCGACTCCTTCTTTGCCGGTGCCACTCAACAAGGCGGTCATCAGTTTTTCTGCCTGAGCGTCTTCATCCTTCGCCGCTGACACAGCAGGCGCAGCCGGTGCTATCATTGCGAATTGGACAAGCAGGAGAAGCGCCGCCGCCACGAGCCTCTTACATTTTTTCATAAATGGCATTCCTTGAAGCAAGACGAGTCAACCAGAATTCAGGTGATTTGCGAGCGAATCATTGCTTTTTCTTCAACGCTTCGCGGACCTCGGCCAGAGATTGGAGAAAATCCTTGCCGACGTCTGCCTTCACGTAAACCACCTTGCCCGCCGCGTTAAAGGCGGCAATTGAGACAGAACGCTCGGGAAGGTTAAACAATTGCCGGAGCGACGGGTCGCGAGCGTCAGAATAGGAAGGGCCATACCATCCGCCGGATTCATTTGCGGCAAACGGAAGGTCGTCCTCAACGGATCTGCAAAATCGCACAGGACGAAGTAACCCGGATTTTTGCTGCGCAGTTCTCCGTAAAGAAAGTCCAGGCCAACCTGGCGCGTCACAAACGCCACCACCGGCTTTGGTTCCAGTTCCAACCCTAATTGTTCGGACGCTTCGGCTACGGGCAACGGCAGAACCGGACCCGCTCCCGGACCCATCGGAGGTCCATACGGCGGCCGGAAACCTGATGCCGCCAGGTCGCCAAAAATAAAGACCGTCGGAGCCGACCGCCTGGAGGTTGCCAGCAAATCCTCCCGAGTCACGGTCTTGCGAGTAATCAAATCGACCTGGGAAAACGCCGGCATCTGGGTTCCCAGTTGTAATTGTTGCTTTAGCGTCTCGGCCAGGCTCCCGGCCACCACGGCCAGGGTGGCGCTAGAGAAATCCTGTTCGATGGCGGTTACCACAAACCGCGCGGAACCCAGCGTCAGGAAGTCACTCGCTTTGCCAGAGGCGGTATGCTCAGGAAGCCCCGGCGACATTGGTTCAAACCTTATTGAAACCTGGGTATCTGTCGTAACGATCATTTCTTCAGGCACATTGATCGTAAGGGTTAGTTTGCCCTCCGGCATTATTTGTGAACCCGAAACTTGCAGGACTGCGCCGCGTCCGGTGTATATCTGGGGCTTGCCATTTTGGTACCCGTTCAGGCTGTACCCGAGCTCAGTTCGCAGCTTCTTCAGTTTGGTTGCCCCAATGCCGGGTAGTTGCAGTTCCACCGGCACCGTCACGTCGTTACCGCTCGACTGAAGACCCTCTCGCAAGAGCTCGGGGGTTGCGCCGTTCTCCGAACCGATTCGGTATAGCCGGGCGTACCACAGCATCGAGTCGTTCCGATTCAGAAACTTGAGATTCTTGTCTTCATTGAAGACCACCAGGTATCGAGTGCCATCCGGCAGCGCTGCGAGCTCGTACGCCGAGAACTCTTTGGCAGGGTAATTCTGGGCAATCGTTTCCGGAAGTGACACAAGTTCAGCGGCGGGCGCCGAGCTCCGCTGCCTCAGATACCCTGCTTGCCGAGGACCGGCCTCATCAGCGACGCCAGGGATATCGTCAAGAGCTTTGACCCTTCGGGAACCTGTGCCAGGGTCACCAAGTTCGAATTCGATGCGGGGGAATTGGCCGCCGCTACAACCAAAGGCATGCCCAGTCCGAGGCTGATTGCCCAGTTCATCACTTGGCGCACGCGTTGACTTGTGTGGCAACATAGCTCGAAAGCCATTTCTTTTGCCAGCGTACTCGGAATCAGACAGCCGGTATTTGCATTCATTAGAGTCCCAAAAGAGGATTGTTTTGCCGGGAGGCACTGCGACCCACTGATCCAGGTAATTGAGGATTTCGGAAAACATTACCCGCTCACTTATTAGGAGCAGCATGTGGTCCGAACAATGAATAGTCAATCAACTAATATTTATAAAAATGCCGCGGGGACAAAGTTGAGACGTATCAGTTTCCCCTTTCATCGCGATGTTGTCCTGTCGGACCCGAACTGCACAGGGAATGACTCCCGTCGCGCTACTCTGGCTGGCGATGAAGCGAACGGGAAATTTATTCGCTGCGTGTGCCTTCCCAGTCGAGGGTTTGCCAGTCGCCGGACCAGTCGGATTCGACTTTGCCTTTGACGGTGTCGCCGGCGATTTTGCCCGCGTATTTGGCGGTGACTTTTCGGCCGTCGCGGTCGCGGATGACTTTGAAGCTGATTTGGTCGCCGTCAATTTTGCCGTCCTGGATTTGGGTTTCATTTTCGTTGCGAATGGTGGCGCCGGTCAGTTTGTCGCCATCCTGTTTTAGCTTGAGCGTGCCTTCGATGCGGTTGCCGTCGCCGAGGATCAGCGTGGTGTTCCAGTTGCCGCTGGCGGCGGCTTTGGAGGTGTCGCGTTTGGCTTCCCATTCGAGCGAGCGGGTTTCGCCGTTGACGTTGAATTCGCATTTGCCGGTGATTTTGTCGCCGTAGAGTTTGCCCGAATATTTGATGACGAAGGGTTGGCCGTTAAATTCCCGTTTCACTTTGAAGGTGATTTCGCCGTCCTTGAGCGAGCCGTCCGTAATTTCGGCTTGGCCGAATTGGTTAGTGTAAGTGCCGGTGAGTTTTTCGGCGTCGTGTTTGAGTTTGAGGATGGTCTCGCCAACTTGTCCGTTGAGGGACCATCTCCAAGTGCCCGCGGCATTCGTATCGCCGCCAAAAGTGGTGGACGCCGCGAGGGCGACGGCGCCGAAGATCAACATGAAACGTTTCATAACTCCGATGCTTTGAATGGCCTGAAAATCGAGCGCCCAACACCCATGTCGCGGCCGGCAATTGACTCAGGGTTGACCAGCGCTTGAATTTTGGGCTACGGACGCACTTTAAATCCGCTGCGAAAAACCGTCAAGAGAGCAAAAAAGGGGCTCTGGGTGAAAGCGTGTGGGTGAATTCCGCCATTTGGCCGAAGGGCAGGATGCGCTCCAAATGGACGGTTTGGGCAAGAACTGATACTGATAACTGATTAGCGATGAGTAAAGTAAACGTGAACTTCACCAACTCCTTTAGCGGAAATCGCGCCGAATTTTATCCTCCCTCTAAGGTCGGCCTCGCCCAAGGGGCTACTAAGTTTTGGCCCTTCACAGAAGAGGCTGAGTTCCCTGGCATCTTGGCTCGCCACGTTGAATATCACTGTTTCAATTACAAAAGAACCCGTAACCTGGTTGGTGAGGCCACCCTGCAAATTATAAGCTGCGTTGGTTGCCGTCACCAGAACGTTTGAGCCTGGCGCATTCATTACTCGGACGCGATAATCAGGGCTAGGGTCTCTTTTTCGGTTCATCAATGAAGGGGGCTTAGCCACCAGTCCTTCCCGCTCAAGCGTCGATTCGAAGGCGTTGTCTCCTATAGGGAAGGAGCCGTATTCTCCATAATGGTCTATTACGGCAGTTTTCAATGTTTCCAGAGCCTTGACCACCTTGTTGATTTTATTCGAGTCGACTACGCTTCCGCCCTGCGCGTATGCCGTTGAAGACAAGAATCCTGCGTCGAGCCTCCCCGCGAGGATTGCCAAACAGATGCATTTTAAAACGGCTTTCCTGTATGCGTCGATTTTCACCTTCCCCGTTTGTTTGGTGGTTGGATAGGTCTGACTAATCGACCTTCGGTCCGTTCGGGACAGTCGCCGGTTCTTCGTGCTCGCTGTGAATGAAGATGTTCAGGCAGTGAGCCATCGCAAGCCGCGTTGCCGCGGGGACCGCAGCTCCGACGCATTGAGTGACGCAGGCGAGCAACCGTTGGTGCAAAAGGCGGGACTGTTCGCCATGGGGCATGTCCCACTCGATTACTATTTTGTTCTTCACAAGTCGTATGTGTTGCAGCAAGCCATGAACGGCCTGACTCATCTTCTTCGTTTATCAGGCAGTTGCGGGGCTCTGCGCGGGCTCAAGCCACGGCTACCCTCAAGATAGTACTCCGCGGTTGCCGAATTCCCGGCGCAGCCTAGTGGCCGAGGCTTTGGATCGTTTGTAGCGATTGCAGCGCATTGGGGTCGCCGGACGCCGCCTTATTCGCCATTTCGTGCTCGACGGCCAATCTGGTTTTTTCAATCGCATCGTATTGATCCACCGTCATATTGGGAGCTGTTTGCGCCGCGCGTAAGCTGGCAAAAGCCACCGCGTAACCATTGGTCTGCAAGGCACTCACCGCCTGTCCAACCAATCGCTTGGCCTGATTTGCCTCAGGGAGCGGCAGCGAAACTGACGCTGGCTGAGCAGGGGCTTCAACCGCTGGAGACGTTGACGTTTGGAACGCCTTCTCCAAGTCGGCTGCCGCAGATTGGGCGCTCTTTTCTTTGCTGCAACCGGCGGCCGCCACGATAGCCAGGATAACAAGCGCGCTACTCGACCCTAGCGTTCGAGCCACTGGCTTTAGCGAGATTTCACGGGATCCACACATAAAACGGCATTGTCCACACTAAGGTACCGGTGGAGTGCAATAGAATCGACCGAGTATGCCCCTGCTTTGCCAAGGGCCCAGTTCGGCTATTTGCAGCGCCCGATAGACTTTAAACTTCATGAACTCGACGTGACCATCAACCACAGCGAAAGGAGTACCATCGCTGTGAAGGCGCGAGATGGGTTCGTCGGGCGAATTGGAGCCGTCGTTGTAATCGACGCTGTCGGGTCCCCCCCACAGCACCAGGGAATTCTGGGGAAGCGTCCCAGTCTTGTACCAATGGTTGCCGGGAGGGTCATGCATCCCGCAGAACAACCCGCTCATGATGTAATCGCTCAGTTTGTTCTGTCGCAGCCTAAAGGTGGCCGTATTCGTTAGCGTCGAGGGGCAGCGCCAGATCTTGTAATTCCTGACGTATTGCCAAAGCACGCCTTTGGAGATGTTAGTGCCCAGGTCATTGGGATTGTATGGAGCCGTAGTCAGCCAGCCGGGCACGCCGTTGGCGTTGGATTCCCAATTGGGAAACGGCAAGGTATCCTTGTTATCGTTGGTGTACAGATGACAGGATAATATGAGTTGCTTCAGGTTATTGAGGCAGGACGTGCGCGCGGCGGTCGCCTTAGCCCTCGAGAGGGCTGGTAACAACATCGCCGCCAGAATGGCAATAATCGCAATGACGACCAATAACTCAATGAGGGTGAATCCGTGGGGCTGGGGAGTTTTCTTTTTCATAATCATGGCGGACTTCATTAGTGCCACAGTCTGAACGGGAGAAGCATCCAATCCAAACCGCTACGTTTGAGCGATCGTTGTGTGTGAGTCTGACTGAAATGATACATAATTCCTGCTGCTTCGGCAAGCCTCGAGTTGGACCATTTTGTGGCAATTGTCCGAGTAGCCCGGGATTACGGTGTCATTTTCCCATGAGGCAGACTATGTGATCACGTGGAAGACGGACGGGGAGTGCAGGCCGCTAGTGGTTTTTAGAACCAAGGGTGGAGCAAAAGCTTCTCCAACATATCCGAACCCATGGTCATCAATGTCATCGGCGAGGCCACGAGCAACTTCACCGATCCGGGCGGCGCGACAAATTTTCCAGTCCGGTTCTATCCCGTCGGCCGTGGCTTTAAGAATTTTTCCTGGGACGGAGCATGGCTCCGTCCCAGGAATGCCGGGATGATTCTAAGTGATTACTTGCCACAGTGAGACTGTGCCGCCTGCGACACAATCTCTTCGGCTTGTGCTTCGGTAATCAAGCCCGAAGCCACGAAGGTCTCGGCCGCATTCGCGACTGAGGAGACGTATTGGCCGTGATTTTTCCAGGCCCCACCAGAAAAGGGCCCGCTGCAGGGCGCGAGTTGGTCGATGCTGCAGCCGTTGGCGTCGACAATAGCGCCTGGGACGGTGTCCGGGCAGGCGTCCAATGAGTCAGCGACGCCATCGCCGTCGGCGTCGGTTTCGCCGCTCAGTGAAAACGCGGCATTAAATGGGCCCTGGCCGGTGATGTCGGTCCCAATGCGCAACCAATCAGGAGCCAGAGCGTCGTTGCGGATCCAGGTCTGCAAATCCGGCGAATTCGGGGGAAAGGGAATGCCGGGGGCCACAATCGGACGCGGAGCCGAAAGCCACAGGAAATCCCCGTTGCTCAAGCGCACTTCCGGACGGAAGAAATAATGATTCGCCGGAAGGGCGATGGGTGGATTGAAATGGACTGTGATGGAGACCTCAGTTCCGGTGACCGGGCCTTCGCCGTTGGTGCGTTCGGCCGGATGCTTGTTGATCCCATTCACGACGGAATTCGAAGCGGTGAAACTGGCGCTCACCATGGTTGTTGAAAACACCAGGCTTCCGTTGGCACTATCGCGCGTGGCCGAATCAATCTCGACGTCGGAGGGTGAATTGGTGCGCGTTGGGACGTTGCCCGAAGGAGGCAAGACTGAATCGAATGGGAATACATGATAAATCTCGACCTCTACGTCAGTAATGTCGCTGAGGGACGAGCCTGCCGAGAGCAACCCGGTGAAAGTTGCCTGGTTGATAACGACGGAATTCGTCGTAACGAAATCGTCGGCGGTTTCGGTCTGCATTTTGCCGGGACTTGCCGGACGAGAGAGCGTCGCCATCTTTCCATCCGGGTTACCGGTCGAAAAGGAAAACGGAGCTGCGGAAACGTGCCCGGCCGTCAGCAGCACAGTTAGTGCGCCGAACGTAATTTGGTTGAGTAATTTCATAGTTCTATTGGTGGTAAGTGACAAATCGTTTTGCATTATTTGAAGTGTTGATTTCGCCGGAGTGCCGGACGGTAATAAGTCACCGCCCGGGCAAGATTCGCGGCTCTGTGGTTAATTAGTCATTCGACGCCCGGTAAAAGAAGTAATCCGCGGTGTAGGGTATGCGGGCTACTTGTCCAATGAATGCGCCGGGTGCGGAAGGCGCTTTGCCACCCGTCGTGTTGACGCGCTGGATATAGGTCGTATCGGCGAAAATACCGGGACCTTCCGTGGGCAGGGCTTTAAGCCTGAGCCAAGGGATAGAGTTAGTGTCCATAATGATGGCCCCGTCCGGCGGCAAGGCTCCCACGACCAAGCTGCCGCTATTGCTTTCCCACGAGGGGCCGGCGAAATGGATCGCCACGATGCCAGCTTCACCATCGAAGAGCGTGGCGTCTGGCACGGCGGATCCCCAACTGGTGCCGTTCCAGGTATAGACCTGGAAGCCCACGCCGAACCCGTGGAAATGAATTTTGTTGGTTTCAGACGACACGGCGATTTGCTGGGGAACCTCCGGCGCACGATTGTCCGTGGCGTGTGCCGCTAACGTGGCGGTCCCGCAAATGAGCAACGCCATCGCGGTTTTGATTGATCTGACTGCTGGGCCGAAGAGACGGCCAGCCTGTTTGATTTGAGACTCTTTCATCATCCTTGTTTTCTGTTTTGAGTTATTGCCGCTGCCAAACGCGGCAAGCGGACCCTTGTGAGATTGGTGTGAAGACAAACTGTTCCCAGAAAAGGATGGGACTAGAGTCCCATTGGGAGCGTTAAAAGGGTTAAAACGTTAAAGCGCTAAAACGGAAAAAGACAAGAATCGTGTGCGTAAAAAATTTGGGAGAAAGGGAGGAATGTGCAGAGGTAGTAAGACCCAGAGCTTAAAGAGACCGCAAGGTTGAGGTTCCGGGTGGATCGGGTTTAAGTTCGCGCGTGGAAAAATTCGGTTCTAAAGCGAGGTTGATTATCGTGTGCGGCCTGCCGGGTTCGGGCAAAACGACGCACGCGCGGAGGCTCGAGACCGACGTGGGCGCCATTCGTCTTTGCGCCGACGAATGGATGGAAGCCCTGGCAGTGGATCTTTGGGACGAAACGATGCGCGCGAAAATGGAAGGTCTCCAGTGGCAATTGGGGCAACAACTTCTCGCCCTGGGCCTGACCGTCATTGTCGAGTGGGGCACCTGGGCAAAATCCGAACGTGACATCTTGCGCGTGCGAGCACGCGAACTCGGCGCCGCGGTCGAGTTGCATTACCTGACCGCTACCGTCGACGTTCTTCTCGACCGGATACAACGCCGGCATATGGAAAACCCGCCCATCACTCGCGAGCAGTTGTTGCATTGGGCCGACGTGTTTCAGACCCCGACACAGGAGGAACTGGCTTTGTTCGACAGGGCGATAGTTGCCGACAAATAGACCTTACACCAACCATCAGCCAACTCCAACGGGGTTGCGCCGTCTCTCAATGAGGGGTGATACCACCATGCCACTGGAGTACCTTACCGTTGCCTGCCCTCGATTTTGAAAATCTTTTCCGCCAGTATCCGCTCCGACTTGCCGCAGTAAGGGACCTGAAAATTTAAAATTGCAAAATGCAAATTGTGGCCTCCCGCTCACGCAACTCAAAACTAAACACTAAAAACTCATAACTCCTTCCCCGTTCCCTCCTGCGAAGCGACGTCCGATTTTAGTTTGGGCGGTGTATTATGGGTAAATGGCAGACGACAGTGACCAGTGTCTGATTCGCGCCTATGCTCGCAACCATTGCGAATCTTCTTTCGGCGAGTTGGTGCATCGTCATATTGACCTGGTCCACTCTACTGCTTTGCGTGTCCTGCGCGACGCGGACCTGGCCCAGGACGTGACGCAGCGCGTCTTCCTTTTGTTGGCCCAACATTCACTAAAATTGCAGGAGCGCTCGTCTCTCATGGGCTGGCTTTATGAGACCACGCGCAACGCGGCAATCAACACTGTTCGCAGCGAGGAACGCCGTCGACGACGGGAACAGGAGGCAAGCGCCATGAAACAACTCGACGCTAATGACTCGGAAATCCTTTGGCAACAAATCGCGCCGCACCTGGACGAGGCACTGGCTCAATTGAACGTTGTCGAACGCGATGTGCTGCTTTGGCGTTATTTCGAGCGGCGCACGGCAGAGCAGATTGGTGAACGTCTCGGGCTGTCCGCCGAAGCCGCCCAGAAACGTGTCGCCCGCTCATTGGAACGCCTCCGAGGAATTCTGGCCGAGCGCGGCCTGACCGCACCGACGACAAGCCTGGCTGCGTTGGTGTCCACGCATGCAGTTCAATCGGCTCCCGCCGGATTGGCCGCCACGGCCATGGCCGCGGCGAACGCAGCCAGCATAGTGATTCCGGCCACCTCAACTCTGCAAATTCTTATGGCATCTACCAAACTAAAGATCGGACTCGCCGCCTTGGTGGCGGCGAGTGTCGCCACTCCGCTGGTCCTGCAGCATCAAGCGAACAGTCGCCTTCGAGATGAGATCGCGCGGTTGCAGGCACAACGCGCGGCGCCGCCGCCAGCTCAAAATGTTGCGGCCGATGCCACAGAGTTGGAACGGCTGCGCTCTGAACAGCAGGAATTATTGCGTCTGCGCGGCGAGGTGACGCAGCTGCGCCAGCAACTTGCAAATGCCCCAAACAACGCACCTGCTGGGGGCCGCAACAAAGCAGATGGCCGCCGGGCCGAGGAGTTGGAAAACGCGAAAAGATTGCTCGCGAAATCGCCGCAGATCCCGATGGTGCGCTCGAACGAATTCAGGAATGCCGGCTACGCCACACCGCTGGATTCGTTTCACACCTTGAATTGGGCAGCAGCCAACAAAGATGCGAACACCATGCTCAACGCAGTCGGCCTGGAGCCGGATGCGAGGGCACGAGCCAACGAACTCTTTGCCCAAATGCCCGAGGCTATTCGGCAGAAGTATGGATCCGTAGACGCCCTGCTGGTGGATTGGGCCATGAACCTGGCCGAACCCCCCGAAGCCTACCGTGTCTTGTCCCAACGCGATGATGGACCCGACGCTGCGAGTCTGACGGTGCAGTTCCAGTATCCAAACTCGAGAGTGCGCGAGAACGACGTCTCATTCTACCGCGATGAAAACGGAGTCTGGCGCCGCGCGATACCGGCCGGAATCATGGAAAAACTGCCCCAGGTCATTAACAACGTGGCACAATCGGCTGCGGCCGGGAAGTGATTGTCCATGAGATAATGGGCGATCGGCGCTAAATAGGGAGGCGGTCGCAGATCCGGGGCAAGTTCACCCCGGTCGGCCCTATCCCACTCGCCGACCAAACCTTCGAGCCGCTCCAGGACAAATAAATCAGGTCACTTCCGCGGGAGCGGAAGTGACAAAGTTAAGCCAGGACTAGCCAATCAAATCCCACCGCCTTCGAAATTCTCGGGCGTCCGCAAGGTGAGTTAAAGTTTGAAACTTTTCGGAGAGGGTCGGTGTGTTCTTGAGGAATTCTTATGGAAATGATTAATCTGGAAGTTCACGGGCAACGGCGCCTGTTTCGGATCGGGACTGCCTTACTGGCCGCAAGTTGCGCCTTCCATGCTCTGAATGGACTATGTGCTACCGACCATGCCACCAGGGCGGCGGTTAGTTTCGACGAGGTTGTTTCACATTACGCCCAATGCGGCTATCTAAGGGGAACGGTCTTGATCGCCCAACATGGCGAGGTGGTTTATGCAAAGGGCTTCGGGGAAGCCAATGCGCAAACGCACACGCCCAACACACCACAGACCAGGTTTGGCATCGCTTCGATCACGAAGCAGTTCACCGCTGCACTGGTGCTCCAGCAGGCGGCCCAGGGCCGGATTCGACTGGATGGGACAATCGCTGACTGCCTCCCATGGTATCGGAAGGATACCGGGCGGCGAATGACAGTAGATCAACTTTTACATCATACTTCGGGGCTGCCGGCGGACTACAACGATCCGGAGTTCTGCGACACACCGGAGGCACGCCAACATTATGAGCCTCAGGAATTCGCTGAGAAGTTTTGCCAGCCAAATCTTGTTGCGGAGCCTGGCAGCCAATGGGTCTACAGCAATTGCGGTTACGTGCTGCTCGGCCTTGTTCTTGAACGTGTCAGCGGGAAACCTTTCGAGACTTTGCTCAAGGAGCAACTGCTCGAACCCCTGGGGATGAAAGATACCGGGTTGGACCATAACGACCTGGGGGCAAACGGTGGTGCCTGCGGTTATACCCGGCATGCGGGACCTCGCTACACTCCTGGTCCGTATCTGGACAGGAGCCATATCTTTTCGGCGGGAGCGATGTATTCCAGTCCGGAAGACTTGCTACGATGGAATCAGGCGCTCTCTTCAACGAATTTTTTTAATGAAGACATCCGCCGTGCAATGTTCACGCCGTTGAAACATGATTGGGCCGACGGTTGGTTTGTAACCAGAATTCCCAAGGGCTGTCCGGGTGCAGGAAGTTTACTGGCCGAAATGCGAGGCGACATGACGGGGAATTTCTTTGCCTGGGTGCTTAGGTATCCCGAACAGGACGCTGTGATGATCGTGTTACGAAATGGGTATGGTTCCACGGAACACCTGGAGGACAACCTGCAGGCCGTGCTTTTCGGCGGGGCCTCGCGGCTGCCTTCGCGGAGCGCTAAAGATGTGCTTGCGCATTGCGGCCAAATCATCGGGGGTTCCGTAGGAGAACATTGGATGTTGACTGCATCCGCTGTCCTCGGCGTAATGTTGGTTTTAGTGGGAACTTCCGGTCACTCCATTCTTAAGCCGTTGGATAAAATGTCATTCGTCCTACGTAAATCGTAAATCAACCCCACTGGGTTGCCATTCCTCATTGGTTGATTGGCGGATCGCAGTTTTCGCAGGAAGCCGCATCAGGATCAACAATCGCGTAAACGTTGATCAAGTTGCCGTCCGGGTCTCGGAACAGCATTGAACGAGTTCCCCACGGTTGTTCCGTTGGTTCCATAACAAAATTTTTTACAACATTCGCCAATCGGGCACGTTCGTGGTCTACATCCATGACTTCAAATTCAATAATCACTGTTCGGTTCGCTCGAGGTTTGGCGGCGGCTGCGTTGAACATGGTTACCGAATCCTTGCTACAAATGGCCAGCACACCGGTTGAGGTCACAATTTCCACATAGTGCTCACTGCATCCGACCGACTTTATCCCTGTAACCTGTTCGTAGAAGCCGGCCAAAGCCGGGACATGATCGGTGACAATTCGAGTCGAAACCAATTTCATAGCAAGACAATTGACTTAGTTAGTCCTTTCGGTCCGCGCGGCGCCGGTGGATGAACCCGATCCTTCGATGGTGACCTTTTGACCGTCGTTTAGAAGTGTCGCAGCCGCAACTATTACAATGTCGCCGTCCTTGATTCCCTGTTTAACCTCGATGCCGGTCTCCATTTCACGGCCACGGAGGACGGGTGCCCGTTTTGCCACACCGTCGTGCACAATCCAGACATAGGCTTCATTCCCTTCGACCTTTACCGCACTCTTCGGAACGGTGAGTCGTAGCTCATCAGAATGCGGCGTCTTACCAAGCAGAAAGCTCACCTTGACGCTCATTTCCGGCTTGATGATTTGCAGGTCAGGTTTGTAGATTTGCACCTCGATCTTGACTGTGCCCTTCTGACGGTCAGCCTCGGGACAAACTTTTACCAATGTTGCTTCGAACTGCCGGTCGGAGTAGGAATCCAGCACCACGGTCGCGGGGGAACCCATCGCGACCTTTGCGATATCCGCCTCATTGATGTCGACTTCAGCGCGAACGTCTTCAGTGTCAGCCAGTTGAGCGATGTCAGTGGCACCACCTCCTGCCTGGATCTGACCTCCAAAATTGATAGTGTCCCCCAGTTCACGGAACTTTTTCAGCACAATTCCCTTGATAGGGGAAGTGATGATGCATTGGTTCACATTGAACTTAGCGTAGTCCACTGCGGCCTCGTCGCGCTCGAACTGTGCTTGAGCGACGTCGGCGGCGCTCATAGCGGTTTCAAAATCGTCCTTGGAAATGGCTCCTGTTCCGATCAAGCCTCGTGCCCGATCGGCCTTCGATTGGCTTAAACGCAAGTTGGCCTTAGCCAGGTCGCGAATGGCGAGGGCCTGGCGCAGTTGCGCCTGGTAATCGCGATCATCGATTCGCGCCAAAACATCTCCCACGTTGACGCGTTGGCCTTCTTCGATTGGTTCGTCGACGATCTGGCCGAGGATTTTCGTGCCGATGGTGATGTACTTGTGCCGGGTCACAATGTAACCCGAGCCCGTCAACAGCACGCTCGACTGGGTGTCCGTTCTGGCTGTCACCATCATCGTGTGCACCCTGGGCGGACGGCCGACGGTTTTGACGTACAGGGCGCAGGCGATTGCGCCAAGAGCAATGACAACCGATAGGGGCGCTGCAAATTCCAGCAAAGGCTTGCGCTTGCGGCGCGGTTGCTCCTTTGGGCGGGCGATGCGCAACGTCTCCAAATCATGATTCCTGTCTGTGACATCGAGTGACATCAATCAGTTCCTCCTCAGAGAATTGACTACGCTCACGCGCATGGCTCGGCGGGCGGGCAACCATCCTCCAGCGATGCCAATTACGAATGCGAACATGAGCGCCTGAACGACGATCGCGGGTGTGACATGGAAATTGAAAGCCAGTGTCGGCGAGGCAATCGCGCCATTGAACTTGGTCGAAAGTCCGTTGACCGGCAATGCGAGAATTACCCCGATGACGCCGGCAACCAGAGCCAGCGCAGAAGATTCAACTAGAAACGAAGTCAGGATGGCTCCCGGACCGAATCCCAGGGCCCGCAGCGTGCCAATTTCGTTGGTCCGCGCAGAGACAGAGGCATACATCGTGTTCATGGCGGCGAAGATGGCCGCGAAGGCCATGATTCCGGCCACTAACATTCCCAGCATACGAAGGTTAGCGGCAATGGCTGACTGCTCTTTGTAATACTCGGATTCGGTCTGGGCATGCAGATTGATACGCGGATCGTCCGCGATCCGTTCAACCAATGAGTGAATATCGCAGCCCGGCACAAGCTTAAGTCGGATGCTGTTGAAACTGGAGCCGCGCCTGGCGTCCTCCTGGAGGGTGTGCAAGTCTGCCCAAACTTCCGATTCAAAGGAACTGCCTCCTGCTTCAAATACACCGACTACTTTCCAGGCTCGGCGGCCGACCTTCAAGTCCGAGCCAAGCGAACAACCGGGATACTGGTTCAATATAAGCTTCCCGATCATGACTTCATTCAGTCCGGGCGCGAACATCCTCCCGACGATGACGCGAACCTTCTCATGGACTTGGGCGCTTACGGGAAGCACGCCCCGAATCGGCAGATTGTCCAGAGTGCGGTCGGCAGGGGTGACGAAAACCTGCGCAGTAGCCTCCGGCGAAACCAGAGGACTGCCAGCCGAATCGCGTTGAATCGCCGGGAGGAACTTGAGCGCGTCTAGTTGGTCCAGCGAGATCAACGAATTAGCCTCCGAGTCGGCACCACGGCGGATCAGAATCAGGTTATCAGGCGAACTGGTGTCTTTAATGGCGGAATTGAGTCCCCCAACCAGCGCCATAGCCGCGACGAAAACGCCCACCACAATGGCGATGGCCCCGGCTGTCATCACATTGGACACACGGCGGACCAGCAGGCTGCGGAGATTGTATTTGAACGGAATTGCCATACTTAGTCCACAAGTCTGAGAGCCTCGACGATCGAGCGTCGACTGGCCGCGCGCGCGGGAACGTAAGCGCTCAATATTCCAATGATCACGGCGACACCTAGTGTTTCGCCCAGCACGAAGGGAGGAATGTGCAGCGCTACAAACGGGCCAAGGGCGTCTGCATTGAAGGCAAAGACCTTTAGCAATCCAAAGGCGACCCCGCAACCCAGTGCGCCGCCCATCAAAGCGATGACCAAGGATTCGGCCACGAGCACGCTCAATATCACGTTTGAGGGAAAGCCAATGGAGCGCATCACCGCGATTTCACTTCGCCGTTCGCGAATGGACATCGCTGCCGTGTTGGCCGCCACCAATCCAATGGCCACAACCACGATCAAACCCAGAAATTCGGCAAGCTTCAGAAAGATGCGAAAACGTCCCAGGATACTCCCCATGAAGGCCTCCTCGGAGTCGCTCTGCGTCTCCGCCGAAGAATTGGCGAACTGCCAGTCCAGTGCCGCGCAGACTTCGGGAACCACCTTCGAATCATCCACGCGCACCCAAAAATTATCCACAATGCCGGGGCGCCCAGCGGCTTCCTCGAAGTAATCGCGACGGAAGATCAGGAAGCTGGGCGCGGGACCCTTTGCTATGGTTCCCACAATTGTCAGTGTGACATTGAACGGGTAAGCTGTTCCGCGCAGTTCAATTTGTTGACCTACTCGGAGGTTAAACCGGCGCATCGTCCCCTGCGCCACCATGCAGGCGGTCTTGATTTTCTTAAACTGTTCGACTCCTTCTTTCGTGAAACCCCAATCGGGAAACATCACATCGATGTTTTCGGGCTCCATGGCGATGCTCGGAAATTGATCGCTGGCCTCATGATAGATGCCGCCGTAAAACACGTCCGGCACCACTGCCACCACATGCGGCGTGGTGGCCACCTTGACCTTGTAAGCTTCGGGCAGCGGATAATCGATCCCCATTTTCGTGCGACAGGCAATGCGCACGGAGGAGGCGGTATCCGCCAGTATTTGGTTGGCAAACGTGGGGATGCTGACCAGCACTGAAAAGATAAATAGCGACACCGCAACTGAAAGAATCGTGAGAATAGTTCTACGTTTGCTGCGCAGCAGATTCTTAAAGATCAAGGTGAGGTACTTGGTCATAGCTCTTCCTCCGGGCTAAAATTGACCTTGCCAGGCCTAGCGGGCATACCTCCTTTCTCGGCGCCGGTGAAAACGCCCTTGTCCAGGCGATATACTGTGTCGACGAATCGTTCGGACCGCGGGTCGTGCGTGACCATTAGAATCGTCTTGTCGAACTGCTGGTTGAGTTGTTTGAGCAATTTCAGGATTTCTTCGGCCGACCTGGCGTCCAAATCTCCCGTCGGTTCATCGGCAATCAGAATGGTGGGGTCGGTGACAATGGCGCGGGCGATGGCGACGCGCTGCTCCTGGCCGCCGGAAAGTTGGCGGGGATAATGTCCCATGCGATCCGCCAGGCCAACCGCTTTGAGAGCTGCCTCGACATGCGTCTTGCGTTCTGGCTTGCTTAGGTTTGTCAACAGCAAGGGCAGTTCAACGTTCTCGAAGGCGGTCAACACCGGGATCAGATTATAGAACTGGAACACCAGCCCGATGTGGCGCCCCCTCCACGCGGCCATTTCGCCTTCGTCCATCCTGGTAATTTCCTCACCCCCTACCGCAACCCGGCCAGAGGTCGCCTGATCGATTCCAGCCACCAAATTGAGCAAGGTGGTCTTGCCGGAACCCGACGGCCCCATGATCGCGACAAAGCTTTTGCGCGGAATGGTCAGAGTTACATCATCAAGCGCCCGAACCTCGAATTCGTCGCGCTTGTACGTTCGAGTGACATGTGTCAGTTGAACGGCGCCGTTCTCGTTTGTAGTCTCAGTCTGCATCATAACATTTAAAAACCGGCCACTGAATTCAGACGGTCAAACAGAAGACAAGTGAACTGACCCGGTTGTGACACCGTCAAAAACTTTTCAACGTTGCGAATTCGTGGCGTCGTCTTGCCATTAGCTTGCGTCTTATGCACGGCATTTCGCATTTGGAAATATTGGTTTCTATCAGACAGCCTGAACCGGATGGACCGAGCTCGTTTGGCGGGTAAGTTTCCGCCAATAAACATACGAGAGTCCCTCGAAAAGCAGGATCACGAGAGGTCCAAGGGCTTTCGGACCGTCTCCTGACCACAGGTGCGAGTACGCGGCTCCAACCAGATTAAAAGCCATTCCTGCGTATGCCCATTTCTTGATTCGGGGGAACTTGTCCACGAGGACCGCCACTGCCCCCAGCAGTTTCGCTACACCAAGGAATCGAATGATGTAGAAGGGATAGCCGAGATGCCTCATGCCTTCGGCTGCCGGCGGTGCGACAATGGCGAAGCCGAACCCGCTAGCAATAAATGGAAGGACAAACAACAAAGTGAAGACCCAATACGCGACGGTGTTTCTGGGGGATGATTTCATTATTCAATAATTTGTGGAGGTATAAAAGCGATGCCTAAGATCACACTTAAGACAAAAGACGGGCCGAGCTTGTGACAAACGAGGGACGGAACCGGAAACAGAAGATGTTCGATGACCGAAGCGGATTCGGAAGCCGGGCGTTTAATCCAGGGTCAAAGCATTCGGCATGAACCGGGGCAAGTGGCGCAATTTGTCCGGGTTAGTGACGATGTAAAGCGATTGGATGCGGTTGTCACGAATGCCGAACGACAGCACGCGCACGATCCGGTTTTGGTCGAAAGCGACCGAACCCGGCAACCCATTAATAACCACGTGTCGCAACACTCGGGTGTTCGAGCCGAATTTCCTTGCCGCGCCAATGAGCAATCTCGCCACCCTGTCCGCGCCCAATATGGGTCTCAGAACAGCCACTGCATTGCCACCTCCATCGGACGTGAGAACCACATCCCTTGCCAGCAGTTTCAGCAAACCTTCCAAATTGCCCGTGAGAACGGCCTGCTCAAACTGCTGAATCAATTCTTCGGCAGCTTCAGGAGAAGCGTCAAATCGCGGACGGCGCTGCTCCACCTGTTTTCGTGCTCGCGCCAATATCTGGCGGCAATTCGATTCGGTTTTTTCGACAATCGGGGCTATTTCGCAGAAATCGTAGTTGAATACTTCCCGGAGCACGAATACTGCGCGTTCTGTGGGGGTTAGGCTTTCGAGAATGACCAGAAACGCCAGTGAGAGCGAATCGGTCAGTTTAGAATTCTCGGCCGGATTGCTCTCCGAGCTTGTTACGAGTGGCTCGGGCAGCCACGGCCCCACGTAGGTCTCGCGTTGCACGCGTGCCGATTTGAGATGGTTGATACAGAGCCGGGTGGTGACAGTCGAAAGCCAGCTTTTGGGGGATTCGACCTTGGCATGGTCGCAACTCTGCCAGCGAACAAACGTTTCCTGGAGCATATCTTCGGCATCCATCACCGACCCGAGCATTCGGTAGGCAATGGAGAACAAAAGCGGCTTCAGTTCGTTGAATGTCTGTAACGCGTCGACGGCCATAATCAGACTCCGTACACTTGGTTCCATTTCATACCAAATCAAGAGACAAACCAGCCTTTCGATTTGTGACAGCCACAAAAGAAAAGTTCTCACGCAAGGTTGACCCGTTGGAACACACCCACCGAAATTCGCCTCGACGGAATTTCCTGGGCGATCGACCCTATAACCACGTGAAAGCCACAATTCTGCTTGCGCTGCTTGTTCTTGCACGCTCCGCCCTTGGGGGAAATGGAACGATTCTGCAGTCGTTCGAAGGTGGGTCCGGGCCAGGATATAAATCCAGCCCCGATACGACAGGCGGCGTTGGCCCGAACCATGTAGTCGATTTCGAGGACAGCTGGTTTATGGTCCACGACAAAACCACTGGAAAGGTGATCATGCAACTGACGATGTCCAACTTCTGGATGTCCGTTCAGCCCAGCAACACGCTCGTATTGGTTACCCCTAACGACCCACGGATGATTTATGATACTCTCTCCGGACGTTGGTTCGCTTCTTGTGCCGACGATGCCACCCAGCACCATCTTTACCTGGCCGTGTCAACTTCATCGGACCCAACTCAGCCATGGAAAGGCGTCCAGACGCCGTTCCAATCTCCTGATTTTGGTTTCCGCATGGGAGTCGATAAGAACGGATTTTATGCCTGTTGGTGGAATTTCCAATATACTACCCGAAACACCCACATCATGATGGATGGGTGTGCCATCCCGAAGGCGGATATGATAGCCGCCGGGGGGCCGGATTTCAGCCACGTCAATATTTTCACAAACTTTGAGGTGGAAAGCTTTCCCGCAACGGATTTCAACCCAAACAAAACCCTTGCTGATCCCGAAGTCTTTTTGAACAAGCAATTCCCGACCGACACCGCGACTGGCCCCATTACTCAATTGTGTATGTATAAAATCAGCTGGTCGAGCCCCACGTCAGCCAGCATGTCGCCGGTTCAATTGATCCCGTTCAGCCGAACCTATTGGGGGCCCAACGGCTCGTCCGGAAACAATGTCGCCCGGCAACCATTGCCCGGCAGTCCTTTGAGGGCGGACGAAGGTCGGCGCACCATTGGCGTGTTCGCCTACGGCGGACGTGTGTTGGGCTGCAATGGAGCAAAAAATACACTTTCCTCGCGGCCAGGCATACTTTGGTACGACGTGCGGGTGAGTGACGGCAAGTTGCTTGAGGAAGGGTTTATCGACGATCCAGTCTGCGATTATACACATCCTTCACTCGCAGTTGATGCGGTCGGCAATATCGGTTTGGGTTGCACCAGGACTTCTACCAACGAGTTCCCATCTGTCTATATCTTAATGCATGGCGCCTCTGATCCGGTAGGCACAACGCGGGCCCCTGTAAAAGCCGTTGCCGGAACCACCTATTTCAGGCACGCCAAGTACAAGCTAATTCCCTGGGGAAATTATTCGTCAACCTGCATCGATCCTTCGGACCCGAATCGTCTGTGGACGTACCAGGAATACGCAAACAGCACTAACAACGGTCAATGGTGTACAGCCTGGGCCAGCTTCCAATTCAACCAGAACTCTCTTCCTTTGCCACGGTGAGGACTGTTCTGAACAGCCAACAAGCTGTGAAGGAGAAGCTTCAGCCCGAGATTAGTTGATGATATCTCACCAAAATCAACACACGTTCCCACAATTTAGTGGACTTGGGTTGCTCATACTCGCAATTGGGCTCTCGGCCAGCGCTCAGACCAACTGGCCGCAATTTCGAGGGATCAATGCCGCGGGGTTTTCGCAAGGGCCAGAAACACCCGCAACCTGGAACATTGAAACGGGTGAGAGCATTTTGTGGAAGCGGGAAATTCCCGGCTTGGGCCACTCCTGCCCGGTGATTTGGGGCAACCGGCTGTTCGTCACCACCGCTGTGAATCAACGGAAGGCTGCTCCGCTAAAGGCGGGGCTCTACGGCGATCCGGATTCGGCGGAGGACAGCGACGTCCAGCAATGGAAGGTGGTCTGTCTCGATAAAACCACAGGCGAGATTCTGTGGCAAAAGACAGCCTGCGAGGGAGTACCGAAGCTAAAACGCCATACCAAATCCACCCATGCCAATTGCACCGTTGCCACCGATGGTTCAAGCGTGGTGGCGTTCTTTGGGTCGGAAGGTTTGTATTGTTATGACATGACCGGCCAGTTGCGCTGGAGGAAGGATTTCGGGCTGCTGCGGACCAGCCCAATGATCTACAACGATGCCCCCGAACCTCGCGGGATTGACTTGGAATGGGGCTTTGCCAGTTCGCCTGTGATTTATGAAAACCACGTGTTTATTCAATGCGACATTCTAACGAACGGTTTTGTAGCCACTTTGGACGTGGCGGACGGGAGAGAAATCTGGAGAACCCGGCGCGATGACACCGCGACCTGGAGCACGCCGAGCGTATGTGTCGGTGGACCACGGCCACAGATTATCGTCAACGGCTGGAAGCACATGGGTGGATACGACCTGCGCACGGGCGAGGAGATCTGGCGTATGTCCGGCGGGGGCGATTGCCCCGTCCCTACTCCCTTGGTCGGGGATGGCCTTGTCTTTCTAACGAGTGCTCATGGCCCGCGGCGGCCACTATACGCTGTGCGGACGGGTGCAACGGGCGACATCTCGCTTAAAGATCAGGCATCGACAAACAGCTGGGTCGCCTGGAGCGCGATCCGGGGAGGCTCCTACATGCAAACGCCGCTGGTGTATAACGATGCGGCGCACACCAATTTATTATATAGCTGTCACGTTGACGGAATCCTCTCCTGCTATGAAGCGCGGACGGGCCGCCTGTTTTACAAGGACCGGCTCGGCAGCGGTGGGGACGGGTTTACTGCATCACCCGTGGCTTCGACCGGTAAGATATATTTCACTAGCGAAACCGGTTCGGTATTCGTGGTGAGACCCGGGCCTGACTTCAGTGTGCTGGCAACCAATCAGATGCGAGAAGTGTGCATGGCAACACCTGCGCTCTCAGATGGTAAAATTTATTTTCGTACGCAGGGCCACGTCGTCGCCATCGGGCTACATTAATTAATCGCGAAATACACGACAGCAAGAGAGGCGATCGATCCAGCTTTTCTGTTAACCGCTTTATTCGAGGTCGATTCTGCCCCAGTCCTCGGGCCGACCTTGAACACCGGGTCGTGGGGCCCAGGCGATGCGGGATTTATTAATGTTCTCGCCGAGGGCCGCATCCTTTTTGTCGCCGTCGTAAATAATCAGATTGAACCCAAGTCGTTTCTGGCCTGGGGCAATCGCGATTTCCTCGAACGGAATGGCAGCCTGAATCCTGTAGCCGTCGGCCGTTCGCCGCGAGTAAAGCCGCGTCTTAGGCGCGGTTTCCTCCACTAAACCCTGGTTGGCATCGGCGTCGCGCTCTCCGCGGACCACTCCGGTGGTATCGAAAGGAAAAATACCAAGCTTAAAGCAGCCCATGGTGTGCTCAACGCCACCCACAGGGTCCAGGCAGATCTCAACCGAGTCACTACGCCAATGCCCTTTGATATCGTTCGGAGCGATATTGCTTACAACCACGTCATCCTTCACCAGCACATCGACATAAAAAGTCTTGTCGTCGTGAGCTAATCGGAAAACAGCACTGCTATCGGCTTCGTTAGCCACTTTCCCTTGCACGAGATCGGCCGGCGAGATTGTTAGAGCCGGAATCTTCTCCCAACCCAGGTCCGCGCCATTCATAGCGGGTGGTGTCGCGAGACGAACGGCGCGGCCGCGCGGCAGTGGGTGCAACTTGGCCTTGGCCTCAACCACAGCCCCGCTGGATGTGAATGACGCGTTTAGTTCGGCATCCGCCCGAGCCGTGACGGGCACTGTGACATGCAGCGGGATTTCCGAGGGATTACCAGTTTTCAGGGTGATATGTTGAACCCGGGGTTGCACATTCCAGCCGGCAGGTGCGGTGATACGGAGATCACCTTCCGCGACGGATGTTCCCGTGCCAGTCAGTCGCAAGCGCACCAGGTTGGTTTCTCCCGTGACGACCGGTAAGTCGGCCTCAAAGCGCGCAGCCACATGTT
>Ga0306920_100000635_pt1 | contig 41346 bp, 35 predicted proteins | sample flu12Cox44000170_FD_204666 | JGI IMG/M metagenome (GOLD analysis project Ga0306920, IMG submission 204666) | Lab enrichment of tropical soil microbial communities from Luquillo Experimental Forest, Puerto Rico - flux4day.12C.oxic.44.000.170 (v2)... | ecosystem: Environmental > Terrestrial >... | reverse complement strand
AAGGGATCCTGGATGCGCCCCTGCCGCAGCCCCTGGCGGCAACCCTCTATGCGCGCCTAGGCGACGCGCCGGCCGGAGCGCTGGTCGGCATGGGATTGCTCTGGGTGATAGCATTCCGTTGGAAGTCTCGGCGCTGACGACCCGCCCTCAGGTTCAGCTGCTAGTTGCGTCATTTCCGTCGCTTGCAACTTTCGTCGCACTGGTTGCGCCAGCAACGATTGGACGATTCCTCTTCTGGCTGAAGGGGTAACGCCGACTGTAATGGTCTTTACCTTGCACCAATTTTTTGCGGTACTCGTCGATTTTGCTCGGAATACGATTGCGTTCCGTCCGCCCAACGGGAACATTAGCAGGCGCCACAGGAGAGCGTTATGGCCGCTGCGAAAAAGGCCCCCAATCCCATCGACAGACACGTTGGCAGCAGGGTGCGCATGCGCCGTATGATGCTGGCGATGAGCCAGGAAAAGCTGGGCGATGCGCTCGGCCTCACCTTCCAGCAGGTGCAGAAATACGAGAAGGGCACCAACCGTATCGGCGCAAGCCGGCTGCAGCAAATCTCCCACATTCTGCAGGTCCCTGTAGCCTTCTTTTTCGAAGGCGCGCCGAACTTGCACAGTTCGGTGGACGGAGGCAAAGAAGCGCCCTCGCCCGCTTACGTCTCGGATTTCCTCGCCACCTCCGAAGGGCTTTCTCTGACCAAAGCTTTCATGCGCATCAAGGAGCCGAAGCTCAGGCGGCGCATTGTCGATCTCGTCGAGGAGATCGCGGGTGACGAGGACTGAATCGGCGGGCAAAGTCCAGCGACGGCCCGCAGTCCTCGTTCCTCTCGATCGTCCCACGGTTCGCCCACACCTTGACCTCGTGCGGAGACGCTGCAAGAAACCTACAGGCTTAAGTGAGTTGCATCGAGCCTGCGAGGGGAGCTTTTAGTGTCACACGCCAATTATCTCTTCACCAGCGAGTCCGTCTCCGAAGGCCATCCAGACAAGGTCTGCGATCAGATTTCGGATGCGATTCTCGACGCATTTATTGAGAACGACATCCGGCTGGGCATTGCCGGCGACAGCCTGGTGAATACGCGGCTTGGCTGTGAGACGCTATGCACGACCAACAAGATCGTCATCGCCGGCGAGGGCCGCGGCCAGGCGCCGCTATTCACCAAATACCGCGACCATGCGGTGGTTAACCGCGAGATGATCAGCGAGATCGCGCGCAACGTGGTGCGTGATATTGGCTACGATCAGAGCGGATTCTCCTATCACGGTGCCGACATTGAGGTACTGCTGCATGGCCAATCGCCCGATATTGCCCGCGGGGTCGATGCCAAGAAGAAGAAGGGGGAGGAGCAGGAGGGCGCTGGCGACCAAGGCATGATGTTCGGCTTCGCCTGTACCGAGAGCGAGGTCTACGAGAAGGGCTCATTCATGCCGGCCCCGATCTATTTCGCGCACAAGATTCTGAAGGTGCTGGCAGAAAAACGCCGCGCGAAGCAGCTGTTCGACCTGCAGCCCGATGCCAAGAGTCAGGTGACCGTGCAATACATCGACGGCAAGCCGATCGGGTGCACGAAGGTAGTGGTCTCGACACAACACAACGCCGAGACCCGTAACGGAAAGAAGTACTCACCGGCGATGGTGAAGGACTTGATCAGCGACGCCGTGGCATCTGCGCTGCCGGACGGCTGGATGCCAAAACGAGCCGGCGATTTTTTGGTCAATCCCACCGGCAATTTTGTGGTCGGTGGCCCTGACGGCGACTGCGGCCTCACCGGCCGCAAGATCATCGTCGATACGTATGGCGGCTACGCACCACACGGCGGGGGTGCCTTTTCCGGCAAGGATCCGACCAAAGTAGACCGCTCGGCGGCCTATGCCGCACGCTATCTCGCCAAGAACGTCGTCGCTGCCGGTATTGCCGAGCGCTGCACTATCCAGATCGCCTATGCCATCGGCGTCGCCGACCCGATGTCGCTGCTGGTCGATATGCACGGGACCGGCAAGGTCGACGAGAGAAAGCTCGAAAAGGCCCTACCGGAGATTTTCCGGCTCACGCCGACCAATATCCGTCGCACGCTCAAGCTGAACCGGCCGATCTACCGCCGTACCGCCGCCTACGGCCACTTCGGTCGTGCGCCGGAAAAAGACGGCGGCTTCTCCTGGGAGAAGATGGACCTGGTCAGGGACATCAGGACCGCAGTGGGCTAAACCGGTCGACGCGCAGGCGCGCGACGTTCAACATGGCGGGGTTGTGACCGCCATGTCCATGTCCGACCAAGGGAAGGCTCGACGCGGCGCCTTTTTCGGCCGTCGCAAGGGCCATGCGCTAAGGCCGCGCCAGGCGCAGTTGTTCGCCACGTTGTTGCCGCGGCTCGCCGTGGACTTGGCCGTTCCCGCGCCGCCCGAGCTTGCGGTCCTATTCCCCGTTCCCGTCGACAGCGTCCGTCTCGAGATCGGATTTGGCGGCGGAGAGCACATGATCGCCCAGGCCGAACAGCATCCGCGCACCGGCTGCATTGGGGTCGAGCCGTTCGTCAACGGAATGGCCAAGGCGCTCGCGGCGATCGATACGAAGAAACTGTCGAACATTCGGTTGCATTTCGATGACGCGACGCCTCTGCTCGAATGGTTGCCAACAGCGTCACTGGCGTGCGTCGATCTGATCTACCCGGACCCGTGGCCGAAGCGGCGGCATTGGAAACGGCGTTTTATTCAGAACGAGAGCATTGGAGCCATTGCCCGCATCCTGCGGCCGGGCGGCGAGTTCCATTTTGCAACCGATGTGGCGGACTATGCGGCATGGACGCTCAAGCACCTCGTCCAATCGCCCGATTTCGCGTGGACGGCTGAGCGCGCCGACGATTGGCGTCGCCCGTGGCCAGGCTTTTTTGGGACGCGCTACGAAGTTAAAGCGAAGCGCGAAGGCCGCGCGCCCTGCTATCTGGTTTTCCGCAGAACCGCCGATCGCGGGCGCAAGCAAATATCCACTGATACCCAGGAGCAACCGAACGAGGAGAACGCCTAAGATTGTGGCGATGGCGACTGTCGCTCCATCCGAACGCATCTCCCGAGACCGCGCCACGCGTTGGGCGGCAGCGGGCGAGAAGCCGCTCGAGGTCGCCGCCGACGTTCTCGAAATCCGAACGCAGGCGAATCCGGAAGCGCTGGCGATGATCTGGCGGGCGGCGAGCGTGGCGAGTTAAAGAAAGCATCTGAAGGAAGGCCCGGTTTATCGAAGGTTAGGAGCGCGCCGGCCCTTGCGCGGCGGTCGCAAATCGCTATATTTCCGGTGTCCAGCTTATGGATGTCTCATAACGGCCGGATGTAGTCCGGTCGGTTTTTGAGAGTGGGTTCCCCCCGGGACCCGCTCTTTTTTGTTACCGAAATGGGCCTATGCGCCCGCTCGGATGAAACGGCATTCTAGCGAAAGGTTTCACGACGAAGCTAATGGCGCCAGAGATCGACACGCTTCAGGCAAAGTCCGAGCCGCGCCTTATCGCAGAGCAGGGCATCGCTGCGCGCGTGGCCGCCATCAGTGAACCCGTCCTGGGCGGCATCGGATATCGCCTTGTCCGGGTGAAGGTTTCCGGGCTCGACGGATGCACGGTTCAGATTATGGCCGAGCGTCCGGACGGCACGATGACCGTCGAGGATTGTGAGGCGGTTTCGCGCGCGCTCTCGCCGGTGCTCGACGTGGCTGATCCGATCGATCGCGCCTATCGGCTCGAAGTGTCTTCGCCGGGTATGGATCGGCCGCTGGTCCGGCGCTCGGATTTCGAGCGCTTTGCCGGCCACCGGGTCAAGGTGGAGATGGCGGTTGCGATCGATGGCCGACGGCGCTTCCGCGGGCTGCTGCTCGGCGTGGACGAAGCCGCCGCGCGCATTCGCCGCGACGATGCCGCACCTGGTGAAGGAGACGAGGTTTTGCTGCCGATCGAGGAAATGGCGGAGGCCAAGCTCGTCCTCACTGAAGCCTTGATTGCCGAATCGCTCAGGCGCGGCAAGGCGGCAGAGCGTGCCGCACGGCGGCAGCACCCGGAAAACAAAGCCGCAGGCAGCCAAGCTCGACCGAACCCTGTGCAGTCCGTCCCGGTGGATGACCGGGGCGGTACTGAGAACGAAGGAGAATGACCGATGGCCGTGAGCGCTAACCGGCTCGAACTGTTGCAAATCGCCGACGCGGTCGCACGCGAGAAGGCGATCGACCGCGGCATCGTCATTGCCGCCATGGAGGATGCGATCCAAAAGGCGGCGCGCTCACGCTACGGCAGCGAGACCGAAGTGCGCGCGGAGATCAATCCGAAGACCGGTGAGATGCGGCTCTCGCGTCTGCTGCTGGTGGTAGACCAAGTCGAAAACGATGCGACGCAGATCGCGCTCGAGGATGCAAAAAAGCGCAATCCTGCCGCCCAGGTCGGCGACTATATCGCAGAGGCCTTGCCGCCGCTCGAATATGGCCGCATCGCCGCACAATCGGCGAAGCAGGTAATCGTACAGAAGGTTCGCGAGGCGGAACGCGATCGCCAGTATCAGGAGTACAAGGATCGCATTTCCGATATCGTCAACGGCATCGTCAAAAGAGTCGAATACGGCAACGTGGTCGTCGACCTCGGCCGCGGCGAGGCGATCGTGCGCCGGGACGAAATGTTGCCGCGAGAGACGTTCCGCAACGGCGACCGGATCCGCGCTTTCATCTACGATGTCCGCCGCGAGGCGCGGGGACCGCAGATATTTCTATCGCGCACCCATCCGCAATTCATGGCCAAGTTATTTGCGCAAGAGGTGCCGGAAATCTACGACGGTATCGTCGAGGTAAAGGCGGTCGCGCGCGATCCAGGTTCGCGTGCGAAAATAGCGGTTATTTCCCGGGATTCGTCGGTTGATCCGGTTGGCGCCTGCGTCGGCATGCGCGGTTCTCGCGTGCAGGCCGTGGTCAACGAGCTGCAGGGGGAGAAGATCGACATCATTCCGTGGACCGCCGATCCCGCTAACTTCGTAGTCAACGCGCTCGCGCCCGCGGAAGTCGCCAAAGTCGTGCTCGACGAAGACCGCCATCGCATGGAAGTGGTGGTTCCCGACCAGCAGCTCTCGCTTGCGATCGGTCGGCGCGGACAGAATGTCCGTCTCGCTTCACAGCTGACGGGCTGGGACATCGATATCGTCACCGAGCAGGAGGAATCGGAGCACCGGCAAGCCGAGTTCGAGAAACGCACCAAGCTGTTCATCGAGGCGCTCAACGTCGACGAAGTGGTCGGCCAGCTGCTCGCTTCTGAGGGATTCAATTCGGTCGAGGAGCTTGCAGTGGTGGACGAAAAGGAACTCGCCGGGATCGAGGGTTTCGATGAAGACACCGCGCGCGAATTGCAGACGCGCGCCCGCGAGTATCTCGCGCGACAGGAAGCGGAACTCGACGAGAACCGCAAGCAGCTGGGCGTCGAGGATGCACTTAAGGAGATCCCGGGCAGCACCACCGCCATGCTGGTGAGGCTGGGAGAAAACGACATCAAGACGGTCGAGGATCTAGCTGGTTGCGCCACTGACGACCTCTTCGGGTGGAGCGAACGCAAGGACGGCGAGACGATTCGCTATCCCGGCATCCTTGACGGATTCGATCTGTCGCGCGACGAGACCGAAGCCTTGATCATGCAGGCGCGCCTAAAGGCCGGGTGGGTCAAGGAGGAAGATCTCGCGCCGCCTCCTGTCGAGGAAGATGGCACGGTGGAGGCGACAGCCACACCCGTCTGAGGATAGCGAATGCTTGCTCGACCGCACGACAACGTACTCGATCTCGGGCCGCGCAAAATCGCGCGCGGGACGCAGCGGTTCTGCGCCGCCACCGGAGCTGTGAAGCCCATCGACGAGATGATCCGTTTCGTCATCGGGGCAGACGGCACTGTTGTCCCCGACCTCAAGCGGCGGTTGCCCGGTCGCGGCATCTGGATTACAGCGACGCGCGACGCGCTCCGCGCCGCGATCGCGCGCAAGGCATTTGCGCGCGGCTTCAAGCGCGACGTGCGCCTCGCCGCCGAACTGGTAGAGACGACGGAGCGCATGATCGAACGGGCGGCCCTCGATGCCCTCGCGATCTGTCACAAGGCGGGGAAGGTCGCGACCGGCTTTGCGAGGGTCGAAGCAGCGCTCGCGCGCGGTCCCGTGGTGGGACTTCTCAACGCTGCCGGCGCCGGCTCGGATGGCACGAGAAAGCTCGCGGCCGCGCTGCATCGACGCGCGGATGGCGTGGAAATCATCGTCGTCGATACATTTACCTCAGCGCAATTGGATTTGGCATTGGGGCGGCCAAATGTGGTACATGCAGCCCTGCTCGCCGGTCCCGAAAGCAAGACGTTTCTGGCGCGCACAGCGCGCCTCGCGCGTTTCCGGGCGGGTTCCCCGTCGGAAGGGCGCCGCGATAGTAAGTCGGCCGACGTACAAAGTAGGAAGTGAAACAGGGCGCACGCCCAGATAATCGGGTTTGGAATGGCCGAAACGACGGAAAAGACTGGTGAAAAGAAGCTGAGCGTCACCCAGAGCAAGACCCTGACCCTGAAAGGGCGGGGCGTCGAGCAGGGCGTGGTGCGCCAGAGCTTCAGCCATGGCCGCACCAAGGCCGTCGTCGTGGAAAAGGTGAAAAGCCGCATCCCGACGCGAGCCAAAGCCGATACCGCCACGCCTACCGCTCCCGCCAAGCGCCCTGCGCCTGCCAAGGTCGCGGCACCATCGCCGGCCGCGACCACGACGACCATGCCCGCTCCTGCCCCCAAGCCATCCGGCGGCATGGTGCTGCGCAGTTTGACTGAGGAAGAGCAGAAGGCGCGCGTCCACGCGCTCAATGACGCCCGGCTGCGCGAAGCCGAAGAGCGCAAGATTGCGGAAGAGGAAGCGTTCGTCCGCACCATGCGCGAGGCCGCCGAGCGAACCGAGCGTGAGGCTGCCGAGGCGCGCAAGGCCGATGAGGAGAAGCGTCGCAAACACGACCTTGAGGCCAAGCTCAAGGCCGAGCAGGAGGCGAAGAAGCGTTTCGGTGAAGACGCCGTGGTGACGGCGAGGCCGGGCGCACGGCCCGCGCTCGAGCCCGACGAGGATGATGTGCCGCGCACGCGCCGGGGAGCCGGCGCGGCGCGACCGGCACCAGCACCGAAGCCGACGCGCGGCGGCGGGCAGAAAAGCCGCGGTCGCCTGACGGTGGTGACCGCGCTCAGCGCCGACGAAGAGCGCGAGCGATCGGTCGCGTCGTTTCGCCGCCGCGTGCAACGGCTGAAGGGGCATGCGGCCGACGAGCCGAAAGAAAAGCTCGTCCGCGAGGTCATCATTCCGGAAACCATCACCATCCAAGAACTCGCCAACCGCATGGCCGAGCGCAGCGTGGATGTGATTAAGCTGCTGATGAAGCAGGGCCATATGGCGCAGATCAACGACGTGATCGATGCCGATACCGCACAACTCCTGGCCGAGGAATTGGGTCATACCGTCAAGCGCGTGGCTGAATCCGACGTCGAAGAGGGGCTGTTCGACGCTGCCGATGATCCAAATTCGCTCGTGCCGCGACCGCCGGTCGTGACCGTCATGGGTCACGTCGACCATGGCAAGACCTCGCTGCTCGATGCCATTCGTTCGACCGACGTGGCGGCGGGCGAAGCCGGGGGCATCACCCAACATATCGGCGCCTATCAGGTGACCGCGCCCTCGGGAAGCAAGATCACGTTCATCGACACGCCCGGTCACGCGGCGTTCAGCGCGATGCGTGCGCGCGGCGCGAAAGTAACCGATATCGTCGTGCTCGTAGTTGCCGCCGACGACGGCGTGATGCCGCAGACGGTCGAGGCGATCAACCACGCCAAGGCGGCGAAGGTGCCGATGATCGTGGCGATCAACAAGATCGACCGACCCGATGCCAAGCCGGAGCGCGTGCGCACCGAATTGCTCCAGCACGAGGTCCAAGTCGAGTCGCTCGGCGGCCAAGTGCTCGATGTCGAGGTATCGGCGACCAAGAAGCTCAACATTGACCGGCTGCTCGAAACCATCGGCCTGCAATCGGAAATCCTCGACCTCAAAGCCAATCCAAACCGTCCGGCGGAGGGCACCGTGATCGAGGCCAAGCTCGACCGCGGCCGTGGATCGGTCGCGACCGTGCTGGTGCAGCGTGGCACACTGCGCGGCGGCGATCTTGTCGTGGCCGGCGGCGAGTGGGGCCGAGTGCGCGCGCTGGTCTCGGATACCGGTGCGCCGGTCGACACGGCAGGGCCTTCCACGCCGGTCGAAGTGCTCGGTTTCAACGGCACGCCCGAGGCCGGCGACCGTTTGGCGGTCGTCCAATACGAGGCGCGAGCGCGCGAAGTTACCGCTTATCGTGGCCGGCAACGGCGCGACAAGATGGCAGCGCGCGCGACCGGCATGCGCGGTTCGCTCGAGCAGATGATGAGCCAGCTCAAATCCGCTGGCCGCAAGGATCTGGCGCTGATCGTCAAGGCCGATGTGCAGGGTTCACTGGAAGCGGTGATCGGCGCGATCGAGAAGCTCGCCACCGACGAAGTCGGCGCGCGGGTCATCCATTCCGGCGTGGGCGGCATCACCGAATCCGACGTGACGCTGGCGGAAGCGTCGGGCGTGCCGATCATCGGCTTCAACGTGCGCGCCCACAAGGAAGCGCGGGAGGCGGCCGAACGCGCCGGCATCGAACTGCGCTACTACAATATCATCTACGACCTCGTTGACGACGTCAAAAAGGCGATGTCCGGCTTGCTGGCGCCGACGGTGCGCGAGACCATGCTCGGCAACGCCACGATCCTGGAAATTTTCAAAGTCTCCAAGGTCGGTAACGTGGCGGGTTGCCGCGTCACCGACGGCGTGGTCGAGCGAGGCGCCAATGTGCGCCTCATCCGTGACAGCGTCGTCGTGCACGAGGGGAAGCTCTCACAACTCAAGCGCTTTAAGGACGACGCGCGGGAAGTGGTCGCCGGACAGGAATGCGGCATGGCCTTCGAAAATTATCAGGACATGAAGGTCGGCGACGTCATCGAATGCTACCGGGTGGAGACAGTGCAACGCTCGCTGTGAGTTCAAATCTCCCGCGCGCATCGCATTTCGCTCTTTCACTGCTTGGCCGAAATTTCTTCGCAACGCGCCGGATGAACGGTTTCACTCTCGGCATGAAAAACATTCAGGACGATCATGCGGCGACGTCAGCAGCGCGATCACGGCACGAGCCATATGCCCTCGCAGCGCCAACTGCGGGTTGGCGAACTCGTCCGCCATGCGCTCGCGGATATGCTCACGCGCGGCGCCGTGCATGATCCGGTGATTCAAAGCCACCTGATTACCATCCCTGAGGTCCGAATGGCGGCCGACCTGCGGCTCGCTACGATCTACGTCGTGCCGCTCGGCGGACGCGACGCGGACGCGATACTGGCCGCGCTCGAACGTAACAAGCGCTTCCTGCGCGGCGAGATTGCGCGGCGCATCAACCTGAAATTTGCGCCCGACATCCGGTTCCGGATCGACGAGCGTTTCGACGAAGCGGACCGAATCGAGAAGCTGTTGCGAACGCCTGCAGTGCAGCGCGACCTCGACCGCAAGTCGGATGACGACACTTGACGCGGATGAACGCTCAGGCGCCGCCGGCGCAGATGCGCAAACGCGAGAAGCGCGACGTACACGGCTGGGTCGTGCTCGATAAGCCTGTGGGCATGAGTTCGACGCAGGCGGTGAGCGTGCTGAAACGGCTATTCCAGGCAAAGCGCGCCGGCCATGCCGGCACACTCGACCCGCTCGCCTCTGGCGTGTTGCCGATCGCACTCGGGGAGGCGACCAAGACGGTTCCGTTCGTCATGGAAGGCCGCAAAGTCTATCGTTTCACGGTGCGCTGGGGCGAGGAGCGGGACACCGATGACGCCGAGGGCCGTGTCATCGACAGAAGCACCGAACGCCCGACCGCACAGGCCATAGCTGAGCTTTTGCCGCGCTTCACCGGCCAAATCACCCAGGTGCCGCCGCGCTTCTCGGCGGTCAAGATCGACGGCGAGCGCGCTTATGATCTCGCACGCGACGGCGAGGTGGTGGAAATGGCGCCACGCCCCGTCGAGATCCATCGCCTGGAACTGATCGAGACGCCCGATCCAGACCATGCCAAGTTCATCGCCGAGTGCGGCAAGGGAACCTATGTGCGCGCGCTCGCCCGAGACCTGAGCCGCGCCCTCGGGTGCCTCGGACACGTCATCGCGCTACGCCGTACGGCGGTAGGCCCCTTCGAGGACGAAGTTGCCGTCAGCCTCGACACATTGCAACGCTTCCATCCTGACGACGTCGGCGCACTGGAAGAAGCCGCCCTTCTACCGGTCGAATCTGGAGTGGCGGCGTTGCCAGCGCTGCGGGTGAGCGCCGCCGATGCCGGGCGGCTCGCGCGTGGACAGGCGGTGCTGCTGCGCGGGCGCGATGCGCCCGTCATAGCGGGCTGGGTTTCGGTTTCCTCCCATGGCGCGCTGATCGCGCTGGCGGAGGTGGAGAAAGGCGAGCTGCGCCCGCGGCGCATCTTTAATCTGTCCCGCGGCCAAGGATGATGCGAACGAGGCGCGATCAGACCTTCAGCGGGATGCGGCGGCTCTTCCCAGCAGCCGCTCAAGCGGGCCGCAATTTCCGCTGGCGTCGAGGCGCATTTTGCGATATTGCCCCCTCGCGCGGGCGTAGGCCCGCGCAACCTACTTGTGTGACCGCGCTGGACGACATCCCGGCCCGGCCGCCGACCGTGACACCTAACAGGATAAGGATAATCACCCGATGTCGATAACCCCCGGCCGCAAGGCCGAAGTGATCAAGACCTATGCGGTCAAGGCCGGTGACACCGGGTCGCCGGAGGTGCAGGTGGCGATCCTCTCGGAGCGCATCAACAGCCTTACCGAGCATTTCAAGACCCACGTCAAGGACAACCATTCCCGGCGTGGACTGCTCAAGCTCGTGTCCCAGCGTCGCCAGCTCCTCGACTATCTCGCCCGTGTCGATGCAGCGCGTTATAAATCCTTGATCGAACGGCTGGGTATTCGCCGTTGAAGGATTTGCGCGCGGCATGTTCGCGCGTTTTGAAGCGGATCCCGGACAAATCCGCTGTTCAGCCGGCAGCGAGCTGCTGCTGGTTTGGGAGACGGGTCGAATGATCGCCCGTCCGTTCAATGGAAGGCTCGAAGGCCATGGCAGGATCGCCGGACGCTGTCTCGGTTTGCAGCACCGCAGGCGCCAGCGTCTCGCCGTCTTGCTCATGGCTTTCGTCCCTTCGCAAAAACCATGAAAGACGACTGCAATGTTCGATATCCATCGTGTTGAACTCGACTGGGGAGGGCGCAAGCTCGTCCTAGAGACCGGCAAGATCGCGCGCCAAGCCGACGGCGCCGTAGTCGCCACCTACGGCGAGTCGAAGGTGCTGGCGACGGTAGTCGCCGCCAAGGAGCCACGGGAGGGCGTCGATTTTCTGCCGCTCACCGTGGACTATCAGGAGAAATTCTACGCCGCAGGCCGAATTCCCGGCGGCTATTTCAAGCGCGAAGGCCGCCCTACGGAAAAGGAGACGCTCGTCTCGCGCCTGATCGATCGTCCAGTGCGGCCGCTGTTCGCCGAAGGCTGGCGCAATGAAACGCAGGTGATCGTGACGACGCTGTCGCACGATCTCGAGAATGATCCCGATATTCTGGCGATGATCGCCTCCTCGGCAGCGCTGACGCTTTCGGGTGCACCCTTCATGGGACCGATCGGCGCTGCCCGTGTCGGCTTCGTCAACAACGAATACGTGCTGAACCCCTTGCTCGACGAGATGACGGAAAGCCAGCTCGATCTCGTAGTTGCCGGCACTCAGGAGGCGGTGCTGATGGTGGAATCCGAAGCAAAGGAACTCAGCGAAGAGATGATGCTCGGGGCGGTGATGTTCGGCCACCGCCATTTCCAGCCGGTGATCGACGCCATCATCAAGCTCGCGGAAAAGGCGGCAAAAGAGCCGCGCGAGTTGCAGGTCGCGGATAACTCCGCACTGGAAAAAGAAATGCTTGCGCTGGTCGAGCCGGATCTGCGTGCAGCCTATGGCGTTCCGAACAAAGCGGAACGCCACCAGGCCGTCGATGCCGCCAAGGCCAAGGTCGTGGCGCATTTCTGCCCGGACGGAGTGGAGAGCCCGCCGTATTCCGCGCCGCAGGTTGCGGACGTGTTCAAGAACATCGAAGCCAAGATCGTGCGCTGGAACATTCTCGATATCGGCCGGCGCATCGACGGGCGCGACGTCAAATCCGTGCGACCGATCGCTTGCGAGGTTGGCGTGCTGCCCCGCGCGCACGGCTCCGCACTCTTCACCCGCGGCGAGACGCAGGCCTTGGTGGTCGCAACGCTCGGCACCGGCGAGGATGAGCAGTGGATCGATGCATTGCAGGGGACCTACAAGGAGACATTCCTTCTGCACTACAACTTCCCGCCATTCTCGGTCGGCGAGACTGGGCGGATGGGGGGACCACGCCGCCGCGAGATCGGTCACGGCAAGCTGGCGTGGCGCGCCATCCATCCGATTCTGCCGCCGCACCACGAATTTCCCTACACGCTGCGCGTGGTATCGGAGATCACGGAATCGAACGGCTCTTCCTCGATGGCGACCGTGTGTGGCACTTCGCTGGCACTGATGGATGCGGGCGTCCCGGTCAAACGTCCAACCGCCGGCATCGCCATGGGCCTGATCCTCGAGGACAAGCGCTTTGCCGTGCTCTCCGACATCCTCGGCGACGAGGATCATCTCGGCGATATGGACTTCAAAGTGGCGGGCACCGAGCGAGGCGTGACCTCGCTGCAGATGGACATCAAGATCGCCGGCATCACCGAGGAGATCATGCGCGTTGCGCTCAGCCAGGCGAAAGAGGGGCGCATGCACATCTTGAGCGAAATGGCAAAGGCAATCGCCCAGCACCGCGCCCAACTCGGCGAGCACGCGCCGCGCATCGAGGTGTTCAATATTCCGGTCGACAAGATTCGCGAGGTGATCGGCTCCGGAGGCAAGGTGATCCGCGAGATCGTCGAGAAGACCGGCGCCAAGATCGACATTTCCGACGACGGCACGGTGAAGGTAGCTTCCGCAAACGGCGACGCGATGAAGGCGGCGATCAACTGGATCAAGTCGATCGCCTCCGAACCCGAAGTCGGTCACATCTACGAGGGCACAGTGGTCAAGGTGATGGACTTCGGCGCCTTCGTGAACTTCTTCGGAGCCAAGGACGGTCTTGTGCACATCAGCCAGCTTGCGCCTCGCCGGGTGCAGAAGGTGACCGACGTGGTCAAGGAAGGCGACAAGGTCAAGGTCAAGCTTCTCGGCTTCGACGAGCGGGGCAAGGTGCGCCTCTCTATGAAAGTCGTGGATCAGGCGACCGGCGAGGACCTGGAAGCGAAGCAGAAGGCCGAGGCCGAGCAGCAGCGCGGCGATCAACAGCGCGAAGCGGCCGGCGCGGAATAGCGTCCCACTTGCGCAGCGAACTTGCTAGGCGGCCGAGAGGCCGCCTTTTATTTCACGGCGAGCAAGCTCGACCGCACGGGTATGATGAGAGCCGGCGCGCGCTTCAGAGACTACTGTGCCGCGTCTTTGGCGATGGCGCGCTCATTGGCCGCGGTTTCGTCCTTGAGCGAGGTGGGGTGCGGCATGGCGATGACATTATAACCGGAATCCACGAAATGGACGTCGCCGGTGACCCCGGTCGAGAGATCCGAAAGTAGATAGAGCGCGGCACCCCCGATCTCCTCCAGTGTCACGCCGCGACGCAGCGGCGAGTGGCGTTGCTGGAAGGCAAACATCTGCCGCGCGTCGCTGATGCCGGCCCCGGCCAGCGTGCGGATCGGCCCCGCGGAGATGGCGTTGACCCGGATCGCTGCGGAACCGAAATCGACAGCGAGATAGCGTACCGATGCTTCCAGCGCCGCCTTCGCAACTCCCATGACGTTGTAGTTAGGCATCGCCCGCTGTCCGCCATTGTAGGTCAGCGTGAGCATCGCGCCGCCGGCCGGCATCAGTGCCGCCGCGCGCTTTGCGGCTTCGGTGAATGAGAAGCAGGAAATGATCATTGTGCGCACGAAATTCTCGCGCGTCGTGTCAGCATAGCGGCCCTTGAGCTCGTTCTTATCCGAGAAGGCGATGGCGTGGACGAGGAAATCGAGCGACCCCCATTTCTCGGCGATGGCGGCGAAGGTGGCGTCGAGCGACTCGATCTGCTCGACGTCGCAGGGGAGCAGGAGCGAGGCGCCCACCGATTCCGCCAAGGGCTTGACGCGTCGGCCGAGCGCCTCGCCCTGATAGCTGAAGGCGAGGGTTGCCCCATGAGCGGCGAGCGTCCTGGCAATGCCCCATGCGATCGAGTGATCGTTGGCGACCCCCATTATCAAGCCGCGCTTTCCCTGCATCAATTGTGTCATAGCGCCCGTTGCCGCTCTGCCGCGCGGTTCTCGCGCGAGCCTGAATTGATCGTCATGGGTTGTTCAAACATCGAGACGCTTGAGCACCACCGAGGCGTTGGTGCCGCCGAAGCCGAATGAATTCGATAGCACGCAGCCGAGCTTCACATCATCGCACCGCTCCCGCACAATCGGCACGTCCGCGAAGGCCGGATCGAGTTTCTCGATGTTCGCGCTTTCGCAGATGAAGCCGTTGTTCATCATCAGCAGGGAATAGATCGCTTCCTGCGCGCCAGCGGCCCCGAGCGAATGGCCGGTGAGCGATTTCGTCGCCGAGATCGGTGGACATCGCTCGCCGAAGACTTCGCGGATCGCCTCGATCTCCTTGACGTCACCGATCGGCGTCGAAGTCGCGTGCGGGTTTATGTAATCGACCTGCGCCTTGACGCCCTCTAGCGCCATCCGCATGCAGCGCACGGCGCCCTCTCCCGAGGGCGCCACCATGTCGAAGCCATCGGAGGTGGCGCCATAGCCGGCGACCTCGCCGTAGATGCGTCCCCCGCGCGCTTTGGCGTGTTCGAGTTCCTCTAGCACCAGCACGCCGGCCCCGCCGGCGATGACGAAGCCGTCGCGATCGACGTCATAAGCGCGCGACGCCCTCTCCGGCGTCTGATTGAAGCTCGAGGACATGGCGCCCATGGCATCGAACAGTACGGAGAGCGTCCAATCGAGCTCCTCGCAGCCGCCGGCGAAGATCACGTCTTGCTTGCCCGACTGGATCACTTCCGCCGCGTTGCCGATACAATGGTTCGAGGTCGCGCAGGCCGACGAGATCGAATAATTGACGCCCTTGATCTTGAACCAGGTGGCGAGAGTCGCCGACGCGGTGGACGACATCGCCTTCGGTACGGCGAACGGTCCGACGCGCTTGGGACCCTTGTTGCGGGCAGTATCGGCCGCCTCGACGAGGGCGCGCGTCGACGGCCCGCCGGAACCCATGATGATGCCCGTCCTCTCGTGCGAAATTTCGTGGTCCTCAAGGCCAGCATCGCGGATCGCCTGCTCCATGGCGACGTGGTTCCAGGCTGCGCCGCCGCCGAGAAAGCGCATGGCGCGGCGATCGATCGCCTCTTCTGCGTTGAGGGTGGGCGCTCCGTGTACCTGACAGCGAAAGCCGAGCTCGGCATATTTATCGGCGCGCGAAATTCCCGACTTCGCCTCGCGCAGGCTCGCCAGCACTTCCTGGGTGTTGTTGCCGATCGACGAGACGATGCCCATCCCGGTGACGACGACCCGTCTCATGAATGCCTCGTCCGCATCTCGACCCGCAGCGAGCGCTACTTCGCGGTCAACTGCCGCTCGGCTCTATCGCTTCGTCGCGGAACAGGCCGACCTTGAGGTCCATGGCCCGATAGATGATCGAGCCATCTGCCGACAGCCACCCGTCGGCGATGCCAAGCACAAGCTTGCTGCGCATTACCCGCTTGATGTCGATGCCGTAGACCACCTTCTTGACCGTGGGCAGGACCTGGCCGGAGAATTTCAGCTCGCCGAGCCCGAGCGCGCGACCCCTGCCGGGCGCGCCGAGCCAACCCAAGAAGAAACCCAGCAACTGCCACAGCGCATCAAGGCCCAGGCAACCGGGCATGACCGGATCGCCCTTGAAATGGCAGGGAAAAAACCACAGGTCCGGCTTGAGATCGAGCACCGCGCGGACCAAGCCCTTGCCGTACTCGCCGCCTGCTTCCGCGATCTCGGAGATACGATCGAACATGAGCATGGGGGGCAGGGGCAGTTGCGCGTTACCCGCGCCAAACAACTCCCCGCGCGCGCAGGCCAATAGGTCATCGTATCCGAAGCTGTTGCGCCGGTTGACCATCCGCACCCTGTCCGTGGCCGCCTGGTAAATGCCCAAAGCGTGGAACTCCTAACATAGGCCGCGCGGAGGGCAAAGCCAGCCACCTGCTGCGGAATGTCCGCCAGATTAGAATCGCCCCAGTGTTGCCGCTGGGTAGTTGCGCCCTCGGCAACATATGTTACAAATGTAACAATCGTCGCCCATGGGCATATAGCATAAGGTTCAGCTGTGCATACGATCCCACCGCGTACCACTGTCTTTACCAGCACGGTCGAAGGTGCCGAACGCCCGACGCACACGTCCCAACGCTCCGGCCTCACCGGCTGCCCATGGCGCGATGTGAGATCCATGCTCCGCGACGTCGGCCTGCGCCCGACCCGGCAGCGTATGGCGCTCGGCTGGATCCTCTTCGGCAAGGGCGACCGTCACGTCACCGCCGAAATGCTGTACGAGGAGGCAACGAAGGCGAAGGTCCCGGTGTCGCTTGCCACCGTATACAACACGCTGCACCAATTCACTGACGTGGGACTGTTGCGCCAGGTCGCGGTCGATGGCTCAAAGACTTACTTCGACACCAATGTGTCGCAACACCACCACTTCTTTGTCGAGGGCGAGAACGATCTGCTCGACATTCCCGACGCCGATGTGGTCGTGGGTCGGACGCCAATCCCGCCCGAGGGCTACGAGGTGTCGCGCGTCGATGTGGTGGTTCGGCTGCGCCGCAAGGCGCGCTGAGCGCCAGTGGTTTTCGGTTGGCCGGGGGCCCTCGTCCCGGCCATTATTTTTTTAACTCACTCCACCTTCTCGTTGGGGTAGACGCCCCAGAGCTGCTCCTGGACAACCCAGCCGTCGAATCCAGAGCCGGCAATGCGACACCAGCTGCCGGTGCAACGCTTAACCATCGCCAGCACCCCGGCCTGCAATCTCGCGACCACGGCGGCATTGCTATCGTCCTTGTCGTAAAGCGAAACGAGTTGTTTCTTGTCCTTGGGCGCGACCACCGCCGTGCGGCGTCCCGACAGCAGCGAGTGGTAGACCCAGCCTTCCGATCCTTCCCAATCGCGGATGCGTCGCCAATTGTCCGATTCCGCGGTGATTTCGACCGGCAAGCCGGCGCGAGTATAGACGAACGTCACCTCGTGATCGCGCGTGGGGCCGCCGCGTACATTGACGCGATCGGGCTTGAGACTCACGAAGCGCGGCATGGGCAAACCGCTCTTGGGGCCGATAAGCTCCCCTGCTCCACAAGCCGACGCCACGCACAGCATCGCCGCCAGCGCGAGAACATGCCAAGCGATCGGCGAACTGCACTTCGAATTCATCGGTTCACGGCGTCAAGAAAAACGATAGTGGCGATCGGCTCGCGACATCGGCCGCGTCGCGACGGGTCTTTGTCTTAACACGCCCATCTGTTACAGAGAGATGCCCCACCCGCGTCGAAAGGGGCCCAGTGTCGATCACGGTGGTTAAGGAGACCTGAACGGAGGCAATGCTTGCCTCCGCGGGGCCGCGAATTGGTGAAGGTCGTAAACCATGGCGCAGCGCAAAAAACCGCTGGTGGTTGTCACGCGCAAGCTTCCGGACAGCATCGAGACGCGCATGCGTGAACTTTTCGACACGCGGCTCAATCTCGATGATAAGCCCATGACGGCGGCGCAGCTCGCCGACACCGTAAGGAGCGCCGATGTGCTGGTGCCCACGGTGACCGATCGCATCGATGCCTCGGTACTGAGCAAGGCCGGAGATAATCTCAAGCTGATCGCCAACTACGGTAACGGCGTCGACCATATCGATGTCGCGACCGCGCTCAGCCGCGGCATCACCGTAACCAACACGCCGGGGGTGCTTACCGAGGACACCGCCGACATGACCATGGCGCTTATCCTTGCCGTGCCGCGCCGTCTGGCCGAGGGGGCCACCGTGCTGAGCGAAGACAAGCCGTGGCCGGGCTGGTCGCCAACCTGGATGCTCGGCCATCGCATCTGGGGCAAGCGTCTCGGCATCATCGGCATGGGACGGATCGGCCAAGCGGTAGCGCGCCGCGCCCGCGCGTTCGGCTTGCAGATCCACTACCACAACCGGCGTCGCGTGCCGGCAAAAATCGAGGAGGAACTGACCGCGACCTATTGGGAGAGTCTCGATCAGATGCTCGCCCGTATGGACATCATCTCGGTCAACTGCCCGCACACGCCGGCAACCTTTCATTTGCTGTCGGCACGGCGACTCAAGCTCATCCGCCCCGAGGCCTACATCGTCAACACGGCGCGGGGCGAGGTGATCGACGAGAACGCATTGGTGCGTCTGATCGCCTCGGGCGATATCGCCGGCGCCGGCCTTGATGTCTTCGAGCACGAGCCGGCGGTCAATCCGAAACTGGTCAAACTCGCGCGCCTGGGGAAGGTCGTGCTGCTGCCGCATATGGGCTCGGCCACACTCGAAGGCCGCATCGACATGGGCGAAAAAGTGATAGTCAACATCAAGACGTTCCTGGACGGCCATCGGCCTCCCGACCGCGTGTTGCCGTCGATGCTGTGAACGGATCCCTTCGTCCCAATCCTGCTGCGGGACGTCGCGATTTGCGGTACCGTGACGTAAAACGCAATGTTAGGGAGAGCCGTCGATGCGCCCTTCGCTCGTGGTTGCCGCGGCCGTCGTCGCCGTGACTGCGCCCGCCTTTGCCGCGACCCTTACTCCGAATGAAATCCAATCGACCTTCTTTAACGGTCAACCCTTCACCGCGGCGGCGACGAATATCAAGTACAAGATGACATTCACCGCCGACGGCAAGATCACCCGCGAGCCAGTCGGCGCCGGCGGGGCGAAGGCCGAAGGCACCTGGAAGCTGACTAAGGAAGGTTTCTGCACCACTTGGAAAGGCTCCAAGCCCAATTGCTATCGCCTCGTCACCGCCGGCGACAACAAATGGTCGGTGATGAAAGGATCCACCTCGGTCGCGACCTGGACCAAATGAAGGGAGACGCCAGAGGTCGGTCACTTGGTGAATTTGCTCGTGCTCGGCTCCCGAAGGATCAGGCGTGAAGCGACAGATTCTTGATGGTGGGATTCTCGCCCGACAGCGGATTGGATGGGTCCCAGGTGTAGTGGAGCGTCTCGAACCGCATGGCGCGGGCATCGAACATGAGAAGCCGGCCGACAAGCCCCTCGCCAAAACCCACGATCTCACGGATCACTTCAAGCGCCATCAGTGAGCCAAGCACGCCGGTGAGCGCTCCGAGGATGCCGGCCTCCGCACAAGCAGGAACGGTGCCCGGCGGCGGCGGCTCGGGGAACAGGCAGCGATAGGTCGGGTTGGCCGTTCCGTCTGCTTTGCGCTCGTGGGCGCGGATGGTAGTCAGCGTGCCATCGAACACACCGACGGCGGCGGTGACGAGCGGCTTCTTGGCAAAAAAGCAGGCATCCGAAACCAGGTAGCGCGTGGCAAAGTTGTCGGAACCATCGGCAACGATGTCGTAGCCGCCAATAAGGGAAAGCGCATTTGCCGCGGCGAGCCGCGTCGCGTGCATCTCGATCTTCACATGCGGGTTGAGGCGGCGGATGGCGGTGGCCGCGCTCTCCACCTTGGGCTCGCCGATTTCGGGCGTGCCATGGATGACTTGCCGCTGCAGGTTGGACAACGCGACTGCATCGTCGTCGATCACGCCAAGCGTGCCGACTCCCGCCGCCGCCAAATAGAGCAGCGCCGGTGCGCCTAGCCCGCCAGCGCCGACGACCAGCACACGCGCGCCCTTGAGCGCGGCCTGACCCGGCCCGCCGATCTCGTGCAGAACGATATGACGGGCGTAGCGTTCTAGTTCCTCCGGACTCAGCATGATGGGTCCTCGACGGTCCCTGGCAATCATCGGCGAAAGCGACGGCTTGGCAATGCCGAAACGCTTATGTGGCCGGCGCGAGCTTGTTCGCAATCAAGTTTGCGCGATCCGCAGTGACGCTTCGCTCGCGTGCGCCCCGCAATTCTGGCAGCTGGCTTGGCTCGGCAATCCCTCATTCATTCGTGAACCGCGGCGGGCGTTTCTCGATGAAGGCAGTCATCCCTTCCTTGCGATCTTTGGTCGCGAACAGGGCATGAAAAACGCGCCGCTCGAAGCGCACGCCCTCGGCGAGTGACATCTCGAAGCTGCGGTTGACCGCCTCTTTCGCCGCCAGCACCGATGGCAGCGACAGGGCTCCGATCGTCTCGGCGACCTTGATCGCCTCCTCCATCAGGCTCGCCGCCGGCACCACGCGCGCGACGAGGCCGGAGCGTTCGGCCTCGGCCGCATCCATCATGCGTCCAGTCAAGATCAAATCCATCGCCTTCGCCTTGCCGACGGCATGGGTGAGGCGCTGCGTCCCGCCAATGCCAGGAATGATGCCGAGCTTGATCTCGGGTTGGCCAAATTTGGCATTATCGGCGGCGATGATGAAATCGCACATCATGGCGAGCTCGCAGCCGCCGCCGAGCGCAAAGCCGGCAACCGCGGCGATAATCGGTTTGCGCACGCGGGTAAGCCGCTCATAGTCAGCCGCGTAGTCGAGCCGAGAGATATCTATGTATGACTTGTCCGCCATCTCCTTGATATCGGCACCAGCGGCAAACGCCTTGTCCGAGCCGGTGATGAGGATGCAGCCGACATCGGCATCGGCGTCGAAGGCTTCGACCGCGCCGAGGAGCTCGTTCTTCAGCGTGACGTTGAGCGCATTCAAGGCCTGCGGCCGGTTGAGGCGGACAATAGCGACGCGACCGCGCCGTTCGACAATGATGGTTTCGCTGCTCATGGCTGTCCTTGGCTTGCGTTCAGTCGGACCATGCTGTCATGGTGCCTCGCGCGCGGAAAGTGGGGCTTGTGCCACTGCGGGGCGAGCGCATGCGTCAACACTGTCAGACGGTGCCGGCATTAGCGCTGACACACCGGGCAAAAAAACGTCGATCTGCCGCCCTGCACCATCCGCTTGATGATACCGTTGCAGTTGTTCCTCGGGCAGGGTTTCCCCTCGCGGTCATAGACGCGGAAATTGTGCTGGAAATCGCCGAGCTCGCCATCGGTGCGGCGGTGATCGCGTAGCGACGAGCCGCCGGCCACGATCGCCTCGGCGAGCACGGCCTTGATGGCATCGACCAGCGCTTGCGCGCGCTCGTTCGGTGCGCCGGCCTTGGTCGCGATGGTGGAGGCGTGGCGCTTGGGCGAGAGTCGCGCGCGGTGCAAAGCCTCGCAGACGTAAATGTTGCCAAGCCCGGCCACGATCTTCTGGTCCGACAGCGCCGCTTTCAGCGAGGTCTTCTTGCCTCTGCACGCGCGCGCGAGCATCGCCGCGTCGAATTCGTTGCCGAGCGGCTCGGGACCGAGCGCGCGCAGCAGCGGCTCTCGGTCGAGCTCTGCGCGAGAAACTAGCTTCATCATGCCGAAGCGGCGCGGATCGTTGAAGGAAATGCGCGCGCCCGAGGACATGAGGAACACCACGTGATCGTGGGCGGCGTTTTTCGCGCGATCGTAGTAATAGCGACCCGGCGTGGCTTTGCCGCGGCCACGGGCAACGCGAAACGAGCCCGACATGCCGAGATGCATCACCAGCACCTCGCCGGAGGAAAGGTCGACGAGCAGATACTTGGCGCGCCGACCGAGCCCCTCGACTGTTTTGCCTTCGAGCCGGGCGACGAAATCCTTCGCCAGCGGCCAGCGCAGGTCGCTGCGATGGGCAATGACTTTGATGAAACGCGCCCCTTCCATCACCGGCTGAAGGCCGCGGCGCACCGTCTCCACTTCGGGCAGTTCAGGCATGGTTAACGGCTCCCGCTCGACACATAGCGTCCCGCGCGCCGCCGCGCTATGGTCCGGCCGGCAAAGGATGATCGGCCATGCCGCTTCCGCGCGATCACACCCACTTCGGCTTTCAGGAGGTGCCGTTCGAGCGCAAGCAGGGGATGGTTGATGACGTCTTTCACAGCGTGGCACCGCGCTACGACCTGATGAATGACCTCATGTCGGGCGGACTGCACCGCGCCTGGAAGGATGCGCTTGTCACTGCCATCAACGCGCCGAGGGAGCGCCGCACGGCCGGACACGCTGAAGCAAACGTGCGGCCTTTTACGTTGCTTGACCTTGCTGGCGGCACCGGCGACATCGCCTTCCGCATCGTCGAGAAGGCAAGCAGCGGCACCCGCGTGACCGTCCTAGACATCAATGCCGATATGCTTGCAGTCGGGCGGACGCGCGCTGCCGAGCACAGCCTCGACGACGCGCTCGCGTTCGTCGAAGGCAATGCCGAGGCGCTACCGTTTGCCAACCGCAGCTACGATGCCGTTTGCATCGCCTTCGGCATCCGCAACGTGCCCCATATCGAGGCCGCACTGGACGAAGCCTATCGCGTACTGCGGATCGGCGGCCGCTTCCTGTGCCTGGAATTCTCCACCGTCGACGTGCCTGGCCTCGGCGCGCTTTATGATTTTTACTCGTTCAACGTCATCCCTGCGCTCGGGCGCGCCGTCGCCGGCAATGGCGAGGCATACCGGTATCTTGTCGAATCGATCCGCCGCTTCCCGCGCCCGAACCTATTTGCCGAGATGATGCGGGCGGCCGGCTTTGCCCGCGTGTCGTTTCAGCGCATGAGCGGAGGCATCGTCGCGCTACATTCGGGCTGGCGGTTGTGATTGCAGGTCCGGCCCAACTCGTCCGCCTTGCCCACGCCGGTTTCGTCTTCGCGCGCGAGGGCGTATTCGCGGGCATCGACATCACGCTGCTGCCGCCGTCGGCGCGGGCGGCTGTGCGCCTCGCACGACTGATCGAACGGCCGGCAAGCGCGGTCGCGGCGAACCGTATCGCTGCCGCCCTTACCCGGCTCGGCCCTACCTATGTCAAGCTCGGTCAATTCCTGGCGACGCGGCCAGACGTGGTCGGCGTAGCATTGGCGCGCGACCTCGAGACATTGCAGGACAAGATGGCGCCGTTCGCGCAAGCGGAGGCCGAACGCGCGGTCGCGGCCGCGCTGGGCAAACCGCCCTCCGACCTGTTCACGTCGTTCGGTGAGCCGGTCGCGGCCGCCTCGATCGCACAAGTGCATCGCGCCGCGGTCGCAACCGCTCACGGCTCCCGCGCAGTGGCCGTAAAAGTGCTGCGACCGGGCATTGAGCGACGCTTCAAGGTCGATCTCGATGCCTTCACCTTCGCGGCGCGCAATGCCGAGAAACTATCGGCGGAAGCGCGGCGGCTGCGCCTCGTCGAGGTGGTGGAGACGCTGCGCCGCGGAATGGCGATCGAGATGGATCTGCGCTTCGAGGCGGCGGCCCTATCGGAGATGGCGGAGAATACCAAGAACGATCCCGATTTCCGCGTGCCCGCCGTCGACTGGGACCGCACGGCGCGCGACGTGCTCACGCTCGAATGGATCGAGGCGACGCCGCTGTCCGATCGCGCTGGGCTCGAAGCCAGGGGCTTTGATCTCAGACGCCTCGCGCGCGCAGTTATTCAAACATTTCTGCGCCACGCGCTGCGCGATGGCTTTTTCCATGCCGACATGCATCCCGGCAATCTATTCGTCGACGACGCCGGCGAACTGGTCGCGGTCGACTTCGGCATCATGGGTCGGCTCGGGCCGAAGGAACGGCGCTTCCTGGCCGAGATTCTGCTCGGCTTTATCACCCGCGACTATCAGCACACCGCCGCAGTGCATTTCGAGGCCGGCTACGTGCCGCGGCACCACTCGGTCGAAAACTTTGCCCAGGCAATCCGCGCCATCGGCGAGCCCATCCATAACCGCACCGCGGAAGAGATCTCGATGGCGAAGCTGTTCGCGCTGCTATTCGAGGTCACCGGGCTGTTCGACATGCGCACCCGGCCCGAGCTCCTGCTGCTGCAGAAGACCATGGTCGTGGTCGAAGGGGTCGCGCGCTCGCTCGATCCCAAACTCGATATGTGGGCGGTGGCCGAGCCGGTGGTGCGCGAGTGGATCGAGCGCAATCTCGGCCCAGTGGGCCGGATCGAAGATGCCACGGAAGGCGCGATCGAAGTCGGCCGCGCTCTCGGCGATGTGCCGCAACTGCTGTCGCGCGGCGCCGTGCTCGCGGAACAGATCGATGCGATCACCCGGGACGGGTTGGTGTTGGCGCCGCAGACAGTCGCCGACATCGGTCGCGCCCAGGCGCGGCGCAATCGCTGGACCGCGACCGCCTTGTGGGTGATCGCGCTGCTGCTGGTGTTGCTGATTTATCTACTGCTTCGTTGATGTACGTCGGCGTGCATCGATTCGCCAACAAAGAAATGCTCGCCTTCCCCCTGCGGAGATAACCCCGTCGGGTCGGCCATGTCGCGATATTCTCTCCTGGACGGCGAGACACACGAGTACGCAGACCTGGTCCTCACCATCGAATTTCACGTTGGCCGCGGAAGTTGGATTATCGGCCTCACATCTCCTCCGTTATGGGCCATGGGCCACAATTGGACGCATGGCGAACGCGTGTATTCACAAGTCATGATGCCAGTCGCTGCCTATGAGAACGATGAGACTTACGAATATTTAGCCCGTCTTCTCGGGATCCATTTCGAGCGCCTCGGCCTCCCCAATACAGGGTTGGGGGTGATTGCATTGATTGCATTGCAATCATATTCTAGGACCGCAAGGAGCTTTCCGCCTTATGGCCAGCATCACCATCCGCCAACTCGACGATGCCTTGAAGCGCCGGCTCCGGTTGCGCGCGGCGCGCAATGGCCGCTCGATGGAGGACGAGGCGCGCACCATTCTGCGTGATGCTGCGATCGATGGGGCCGATCACCGGGAATCGGAGCCCGAAGCTCGCGACCGGACCAGGTCGCGCAGCCGGGTGCCGGCGGATAGGCCGGCGTCCGCAGTCCTCGACACGAACGCCATCCACACCAGGCGCATTCTGCTGATCATCGGCGGCGGCATCGCCGCCTATAAGGCGCTCGATCTCATCCGCCGATTGAAAGAGCGCGGGTTAGCCGTGCGCTGTATTCTCACCGAGGCAGCGCAGGAATTCATCACGCCCTTATCGGCCGCGGCGCTTTCGGGCGAGCGCGTGTTTACTGATTTGTTCGATCTCGAGAGCGAGTTCGACATCGGCCATATCAGGCTTGCGCGCGAGGCCGATCTCATCGTTGTCGCGCCCGCAACCGCCGACCTCATGGCCAAACTGGCGGGGGGGCATGCGGACGATCTCGCCAGCGCGGTGCTACTGGCCACTGACCGCCGCGTGGTCTTGGCGCCGGCCATGAACCCGCGCATGTGGGCGCATAAGGCGACGCAGCGCAATCTGGCGCGACTGATCGAGGACGGTATCGCGATCGTAGGCCCAAACGCAGGCGAGATGGCGGAGGTAGGTGAGGCCGGCGTCGGGCGCATGGCAGAGCCGCTCGAGATCGTGGCGGCAGCCCTACCGCTCATCGGCCACGCGCGGGGCGAGGGGGTGCTCATAGGCAAGCGTGTGATCGTCACCTCCGGTCCGACGCACGAGCCGATTGATCCGGTGCGCTACATCGCCAATCGCTCGTCGGGCAAGCAAGGCCATGCCATTGCTGCTGCCGCCGCTGGAGCTGGTGCGGACGTGACGCTTATCTCCGGGCCGGTCCAATTGCCCGATCCACCCGGCGTCAAGGTCGTCAAGGTCACGAGCGCGCAGGACATGCTGTCCGCGGTGACGAAGGCGCTGCCCGCTGACGTCGCGGTGTTCGCGGCGGCGGTGGCCGATTGGCGTCCGGCCAAGCCGCAGTCGAAGAAGATCAAGAAGGGCGCGGGCGGCCCGCCGAAGCTCGCGCTTACGGAAAATCCCGACGTCCTTGCCACGGTGGCGCACGACCCAAAAAGACGGCCGCGCCTCGTCATCGGCTTTGCGGCCGAGACCGATCGCATCATCGAGCACGCCAAGGTAAAGCTCGCCCGCAAAGGCAGCGACTGGATCCTCGCCAACGACGTCTCTGCCGAGAGTGGGGTCATGGGAGGCGACCGCAACACCGTGCACCTAGTGACGACACAAGGGGTTGAATCCTGGCCACCGCAATCGAAAGAGGAGGTGGCGCAAGCGCTTGTCGCGCGCATCGCCGAGGCGCTGGCCGGAGCCAAGCGGTGAACAAGATTGAACTGCGCATTATGCGGCTTCCTCATGGCGCGGACCTGCCGTTGCCGGCCTACCAGAGTGCGCACGCGGCGGGCCTCGACATCGTCGCCGCAGTCCCGGCCGACGCGCCGCTAATCATCGCGCCGGGGGGCCGCGCCGCCATCCCCACCGGCCTCGCAATCGCGCTGCCTCCCGGGATCGAGGGCCAAATCAGGCCGCGTTCCGGGCTCGCGCTGCGGCACGGCATCACCGTGCTCAATTCGCCCGGCACGCTCGACCCCGATTACCGCGGCGAAGTGCATGTAATCCTTGCGAATTTCGGTCACGAGCCGTTCCCGGTCGCGCGCGGCGCGCGCATTGCCCAGTTGGTCGTGTCGGCGACCGTCCAGGCCACGCTTTGCGAAGTCTCCTCACTCGATGAAACAACGCGCGGAGTTGGGGGTTTTGGTTCTACGGGCACGGGACGGGAAAAGCGGAGCGACTAATTTTGGCAGGTTTCTCGGTGTGGGAAACGTCATGCCCCTTCTGCCGCACAAAGGCGCCTTGGCCATTGCCGCCGTTATCGACATCGCGCTCAACGCGCGCGGTCGTCCCGTTGCGGCCAAGGCACTGGCCAGTCGCCATCGTCTGCCCCCACGACACCTCGAGCCGGTGCTCCAGGCGCTGGTGCGCCACGGCATTCTCAGGGGAACGCGAGGGCCGCGCGGGGGTTATGAGCTTGCGCGCGAGCAACGACGCATCACCGCCGACGACATTGTGCGCGCATCCGGCGCGGCCGAGGAGACGAACGGACCGCCACTCGCCAGCTCCCCTCTGCTGAGCAAAGTCGTGATGCCCGCGCTCGGGCAGGCTGAACACGCCTTTTCCGCCGCGCTAGCACGCATCAATGTCGAGGACCTCGCGCAATCCGCAGCCGCGTTGCGCAAACCTCCTGAGGAGGGGTAGTCGCCCGTTCAAAGTGACGACGCCGTGGGCAAGGGCACGAGCGACCCAAGAGACGATCAGCCCGCCTTGCGACCTTGTTTCATACTGTCCCACCAGGGACAGATTCCGGGCATAAGATTGTAATTGCCGGCGATCACTTGCACCGGCTGACGCTGTCCGTTCTCGGCAGCCTCGATGCACAGCAGTCGCGACTCCTCCTTCTTCTCCGCCGACATCCAACGGCGCTCATGCCCCCACAGGCTTGGACCGAATTTGCGCTCGAATGGCTTCCAGCTGCTGTCATCGATCAGCTGGCCGCCCCAGCCGTACTCGACCAGAAAGCCCGACGGGTTCCAGCTGTAGAACGAGGTCACATAATCGCCGGAGTGGCGACCGAGCGAAACGCCGATGCGCTCGGGCTCGCCGAGCGCGAGATCGTAGCCTTGGCCCACGTCGTCGAAGCTGTAGAGCTCCATCATCATGTGATGGACCATATTGATGCCGCTCTCGACAAAGGCGATGCTGTGGTGACGCGGATTGACGTGGAAGAAATACCCCGGAAACGGGCGCAGCCAGTAATCGCTGAGCTTGAACTCCAGCACGTCCCGATAGAACCCCATCACCTCGGCGATGCGCTCGAAATGCATCACCACGTGACCCATGCCGAGGGGGCCGGTGCGGAAGCCGGAAATGTTGCGCCCCGGCTGGAACGGATCGGTGGCAGTCTCCGCGCCGTGGAAAATTTCGAGGCGGTTGCCGGCGGGATCATTGAGCACGATCAGATCCGCGACGTGCCGCTCGCCCGCAAGCGCGCGCGAACCGCGCGCGACCTTGATGCCCGCCGCCTCGATGCGCGCTGCGACCGCGTCGAGCGCAGTGGCGTCCGCAACCTCCCAGCCGAAGAAGCTTATGCCCTGACCGCCGTCGCCATCGACCACAAGCCGCTGCTTGCGATCGTCCATACGGAAGGCGAGGGTTGATCGGCTCTTGTCGATGCGCTGCAGGCCGAGCAGCTTTTCGCCATAGCCCGCCCACTCGTCCACGTCCTTTGCGCGAACTCCGATATAGCCCAGCGCTTCGATGCCCATGGTGATCCTCGCTCCTTACCCGTCCGATTAGGCGGCGGGACGCGTCCTGAAAAAATAAACCCTTGCTGATAAAATCGCCAGTCATCGCTCGCATGGCGGGCAAAGAACCAAGCATAAGCGTTGGATAAGCGGCGACTCACTGAGGCACGATATCGAGTTCCTTCGCGAGCGCACGCCAGTGCTCCTGTAGCTCGCGGATGGCTTGGGCGGTGCCCTCGGGGGTGCCGGCCCCGTCGGTATCAAGACCAAACGAAATCAATCTCTGCTGGACCTCCGAACTCTCGAGATACTTCCCGATCTCCTGGTTCAGGCGCACGATGATGTCAGACGGCGTGCCGGCTGGCCCGACAACCGCGAAAAATCCGTCGAGGACCACACCGGGCACGGTTTCGCTCACCGTGGGCAGGTCAGGTAAGCCACGAAACCGCGTCGCCGACGTGATGGCGATGCGCCGGACCTTACCGGCATCGACGACCGACCGCGCGGCCGCAATGGAACTCAGCATGACCTGGTTGATGCCACTTGCGACGTCCTGTGTCATCTGGGCAGCCGATCGATAAGGCACTTCGACCAAGCCCAGATCCGCACGCCGGTTGAAAAGCCTGGCCGCGAAGGCGGCCGCGCCGGCCGTCGTATCGAACGCCATCGACAGCTTGCTGCGATTGGTCTTCGCATAAGCAATAAGTTCTGGCAGCGTTCGAGCCAGCAGCTCGGCGTTCACCGAGACCATCTGCGGTGCGTGGTTGCATACCATCGCGACCGCAGTGAAGTCCCGCGTCGGGTCGTAAGGCAGTTGCCTAAACGAGATCGGATTGATGGCCATCCCAGACGTGTTGGTGAACAGAAACGTATAGCCGTCAGGGACGGCGCGGGCGACCGCCTGGTGCGCAAGAATGCCCGAGGCGCCGGGCACGTTCTCAACCACCATGGATTGTGCGAGAGTACGCGAGACACCATCGCTTAACATGCGTGCCATGACATCTGTCGCGGCGCCTGGACCGGTGGGAACGATGAGCTTGATGGGTCGCGTGGGCCATGTCCCCTCTCCGGCGTTCGCCGCTGGGAGGGTGAGCACGTAACCAAGCAGCGCGCACCAAAAGATTTTCATGCAGCCTCAGCGCTTCGGTGCGCAGTTTTCGCACATGAGGAGTGTATTGTGGCCGATCGACGTTGCAAGCGCACCGGGCATCCCGTGAGCGATTTTTATAGCGGAACCATCCCACTCGATACACACTTGGGGCAGTCGAAACCGGTGCCAGACGCTCGGAAATTGTCTGCTCTAACCGTCGCACAGCGCTTACAAGTCATTTGTATGGTACGCAATTGAACGCCAGGGCAAAGCGGCCGACCGACATAAAGCGGCCGTGCGCGAGCGTCATTGACGACAGCATTGCAAGATAATCGGAGAGGAAATTTTCGTGACCACCGAATTCATGCTGCTGCTCGCCATCGGCTTTTTCGCACAGTTGGTGGACGGCACGCTGGGCATGGCTTACGGTGTGCTGTCGAACGCCGCGATACTGAGCATGGGCCTGCCTCCGGCGCACGCAAGCGCGCTCGTGCACACTGCCGAGGTCTTTACCACGGGCGCTTCGGCGGCTTCGCATCTCTACCATCGCAACGTGGATTGGCGGATCGTGGCGCGCCTCGGAGTAACCGGCGTTCTGGGGGGAATTCTGGGTGCTTGGGTTCTCTCGAATATCGAGACCGCCGCCGCGCGCCGATTGGTCTATGCCTATCTGCTATGCATGGGATTCTACATTCTCTGGCGGTCGATGCGGATCGCGCTGACCCCGCGAGCCCCGGCCGGCTGGATTATGCCGCTCGGATTTGTCGCAGCCTTTCTCGACGCCAGCGGCGGCGGGGGCTGGGGACCAGTGACGACCTCGACGCTCATTGGTTCGGGACATCCGCCACGCGAGACCGTGGGCTCGGTCAATACCACCGAGTTTTTCGTGACTGTTGCAGCGGCCACTACATTCTTTGTGGAACTGGGCGCTGCACCGCTCCAGCACCTCGTTCCCCTCGTGCTCGGCGGAGTGCTGGCAGCACCGTTCGGCGGATGGGCGGTCAGGCACGTGCCGGCCAGAGCATTGATGCTCGCGGTGGGCGTATTGATCGTGGCGCTTTCCACATATCAACTACTGCGCGCCTTCCGCTTGATCTAATTCAGCATCGGTCGTGCAATGAGCCGGTCATTTCCGCGCGGCTGCCCGCGCGGAAAGTTTGCCCTTGAGGCGGGGATAGGCGCGCAGCGCATTGCCCTCGAAAATCTTTTTCTTGTCCTCAGCCGAGAGCCCCGGCGCCGCGTCGACATAGCGCTTGGTATCGTCGAAGTCGTGTCCGGTCTGCGGATCCTTGCCGCGCACCGCGCCGACCATCTCGGAGGCAAATAGGATGTTGTCGATCGGCACGACCTTGGTCAAAAGGTCGACGCCTGGCTGATGGTAGACGCAGGTGTCGAACCACACGTTGTTTTTCATCATCTCATCGAGTGGCGGACGCTTATTATTGATCGCCAAGCCGCGATAGCGGCCCCAGTGGAACGGCACGGCGCCGCCGCCATGCGGGATGATCAGTTTCAGGGTGGGGAAGTCCTTGAATAGGTCGCCCATGATGAGCTGCATGAACGCGGTAGTGTCAGCGTTGATGTAGTGGGCGCCGGTGCCATGAAAGCAGGGATTGCACGAGGCACTGACGTGCACCATGGCTGGCACGTCGAGTTCCACCATCTTTTCGTAGAACTTATACCACCACCGGTCGGTCAGCGGCGGCGCGGTCCAGTAGCCGCCCGACGGATCGGGATTGAGGTTGCAGCCCACGAAACCGAATTCCTTCACGCAGCGTTCGAGCTCTCCGATGCAACTATCCGGGGATACGCCCGGCGATTGCGGCAACTGGCAAACGCCGATGAAGTTCTTGGGATAGAGCGTGCAGACGCGGTGGATCATCTCATTGCACAGCTGCGACCAAGCCAGGCTCACGTTGTAATCGCCGATATGATGACTCATGCCCATAGCGCGCGGAGAAAAGATGGTGAGGTCGGTACCGCGTTCGCGCTGGAGCTTGAGCTGCGCGCCTTCCAGGCTTTCGCGGATCTTGTCGTCGGAAACCTTCAGCGAGGACTTGGGCGGCTGCTTTGCAGGCTCTTTGAGGTGGTCCACCTGCTCCTTGCGCCATCGCAGCAGGTCTTTCGGCTCGGTCGTGTAGTGGCCGTGGCAATCGATGATCATGACGCTGTTGCCGCTGTTGGGATTGCGTGTGTGGTGAAGGCCGAACAGGATTCTTGTCCCGGGATGAATGCTACGAACCGCCGTTCACCATTGTCAAACCAGGATTGGGCTCTGTTAGGATGCGCGTCTGTCTGACCGCAGGGGGAAAGCATGGCCGATAATCCGCGTTTGAACGGTGTCATCCGCGCGCTCGAGGCCGGCAAGCCGGCATTCACGTCGTTTTGCCAGGCCGATCCGGAGACGGCGATTGCGATGTCCACGGCCAAGTATGATGGCATCGTTTACGAGATGGAGCACAATCCGTGGGACATCCGGGCGCTACGCGATAGCTTGCAATACATGCTCAACCGCGGCCAGATCGCCAAGTCCGGCTCGCTCGCGCCCTCAGTCACGCCGATGGTGCGCATTCCCCCGAATGGCGCGGAGAAGGCGCAGTTTCAAGCCAAACAGGCGCTTGATCTCGGCGTCTATGGCATCGTGTGGCCGCACATTTCGTCGGTGGAAGAGGCCTATAACGCCGTCGCCGCCTGCCGCTATCCGCGCCTCAAAACCGCGCCGATGTACGAGCCTGCCGGAATCCGCGGCGACGGGCCGACCGCCGCCGTGCGCTACTGGGGCCTTTCCCAGCAGGACTACTATGCCCGCGCCGACGTGTGGCCGCTCAGTCCGAACGGGGAAGTGTTCGTGATCTTGATGATGGAGGACACGCGCGGCATCGAGGCGCTGTCCGACATTCTGAAGAAGGTGCCGGGCATCGGCGCGATCCTCATCGGCGAGGGCGATCTCTCTCAAGAACTCGGCTACCCACGCCAATACGAGCATCCCGAGGTGCTCAAATGGATGGCGCGGGTGGTCGATACCTGCAAGCAACACAACGTCGTTGTTGGTCACCCGCACGTCGATGCCAACAATGTGGAACGCATCCTTGCCGAAGGCTACCGCTTCCTGATGGCCGCGCCGGTGCGCAGTTACGCCGCCCTGGACAAAGGACTCAAACTCGCCGGCCGGGCATAAGTTCAAAAGACCACGGCTGAGCCGTGGCTGGCCCGAACTCTTCTCTGCCGTGGGCATGTTCACGATCTGGCCTACTTCCGGCGCAATTCCGGAGTAAAGTGCCTTGATTCGCGGCCGCGCGGTGGAGCGAGGCACTCCGACGCGCGCTCCGTGAGCCGGCAGTCGCCCGACGCCGGCAAATGCGGCAATGGGGCAAGCGGGAATGCCGGACGCGATCCGGATCGCCGTGGAGGGCTTTGGGGCTCGTCCGCAGCACAGAGCGCGTGCACGCGCGTCCATGGTCCGGCGCCGTGGTGGATTCGGCGCCACCATTGTGGCTGTATCGGCGCTGCTGCCTCGCGACTTTGCCTGCGCCGCGGCGGGCGAGCGGTATCAAGTCTCAGGCTTCGGCGCCTATATCGCGGCGCTCCCGTCGCTCGACCGCGACGAAATCGCCGCCCTGGTGCTCGCTATCGGCATCCTCTGCTTCGCCGTCGTCAGCGTGATTCGCTTCGTCCGCACGCGTCGGCACTTGGCGGAGATCGCGGCGGCGGCGCGCGACGAGGCGCTTGCATCCAAGGCCGCAATCGACCGCGCCTACGCGCTGCTGCTCTCTGAACCGCAAATTCTCGTGGCCTGGCCGGCAGCGGCGAACGAACCCGAAATCATCGGCGACCCGAAGCTGGTGGCCACGGCGGGCGCAAGCGTGCTCGACTTCGGCGCGTGGCTCGAGCCCGATGCCGCAGGCGACATGGAGCATTCGGTCGATCTATTGCGCGCGCAGGGCACAAGCTTCGGCATGACCGTAGCTACCGTTGCCGGCCGCATCATCGAAGCCAAGGGCCAGGTGATTGGAGGGCAGGCGATCCTCCGGCTGCGCGAGGTCAGCGGCATCAAATCCGAACTGGCCGAGCTCGCACGACGACACCAGAAGCACGTCGACGAGACCGCCGCCATGCGCGCTTTGATCGCGGCGGTGCCCTCCCCGGTATGGGCGCGCGACGACGCGGGCAAGCTCAGTTTCGCCAACGAAGCCTATGCGCGCGCGGTTGAGGTCAAGGAGTCCGCGGAGGTGATCGAGCGCGGGATGGAGCTATTCGAGCACAGCGGGCGCAGCGAGCTTCTGCGCGCGCATGAAGCAGACGAGCCCTATTCAGGCCGGCTTGCGGCCGTGGTGGCCGGAGAGCGCCGCAGCTTCGACGTGACCACGGTTCCGATCGGCCGTGGCAGTGCCGGGATCGCGGTGGATGCCACCGACGCGGATGTGATGCGCGCCGAACTCAAGCACATGATGGATGCGCACCGGCGCACGCTCGATCAACTGGCGACCGGCGTGGCTATCTTCGGCTCCGACCGGCGGCTTTCATTCTACAACGCCGCCTACCGTTCTCTGTGGGATCTCGACGCCGGATTCCTCGATCAGGGGCCCACTGATTCAGTCGTACTCGACCGATTGCGCGCGGCCCGCAAGCTTCCGGACGAGCAAGACTTCCGCCAATGGAAGAGTGCGCTCTACGATGCCTACCGCGCGGTCGAGGCCAAGGAGCATATGTGGCATCTCCCGCACGGACGCACTATGCGGGTTGTCACTACGCCCGACCCGGAAGGGGGCGTGATTTACCTCTTCGACGATGTCACCGAGCGGCTCGATCTCGAACGCCGCTACGATGCTTTGATCCGCGTGCAGGGCGAGACGCTCGACAACCTCACCGAGGCGGTGGCCGTATTCGGCAGCGACGGCCGGCTGCGTCTTTCCAACCCGGCGTTCGCGCGCATGTGGAGGCTTTCGCCCGAAATGCTGTCAGGCCGACCTCACATCGAATCCGTCAGCGACTGGACGCGGCCGCTCCACGGCGACCACGCCGTCTGGCAGAGGTTAGGTAGCACGATCACGGCGATCGACAACCGCGAGCCAGCACTCGGCCGGCTCGAGCGGCGCCACGGCAGCGTCGTCGATTGCGCCACCATGCCACTCCCCGATGGCGCGACGCTGGTAACGTTCCAGGACGTCACCGACACCGTTAATATCGAGCGCGCCCTGCGCGAGCGCAACGAAGCCTTGAAGGCGGCGGACAAGCTCAAGACCGACTTCGTTCATCATGTATCCTATGAGCTCCGCTCTCCCCTCACCAACATCATCGGCTTCGCGGATTTCCTGGGAGATCCGGCTACCGGCTCTCTCACGGACAAGCAGCGCGAATACCTTAGCTACATAACGGTATCGACCAACGCGCTCCTTGCCATCATCAATAACATCCTCGATCTCGCCAGCATCGACGCCGGGGCCATGAGCCTCAATCTCGGTCCGGTCGATGTCCGCAAAACCATGGAAGCCGCCGCCGAGGGCGTGCAGGATCGCCTGGTCAAACGCGGAATCACGCTTGAGGTCCACGCTTCGCCGGAGATCGGAACTTTCACTGCCGACGAGCTGCGCGTGCGCCAATCGCTATTCAATCTGCTGGCAAATGCCGTGGGCTTTTCGCCCGCCGGCGAGACCGTTACCTTTGCCGCGCGTCGGCGACGTGATGCTATTGTTTTTTCGGTGACCGACCGTGGGCCAGGCATCCCCGCCGATGTGCAGGACAAGGTGTTCGATTGGTTCGAGACGCACTCGCTCGGCTCGCGCCACCGTGGCACGGGCCTCGGACTTTCCCTGGTGCGCTCGTTCGTGCAGCTGCACGGCGGCTCGGTGACGCTCGAGTCGGCAGTTGGCCGGGGCACGACGGTCACATGCGTATTCCCGCTCGCGCATACCGCCGAGCGAACGGCCGCGTGACCCGCGATGGCCTTGCTCGCGCTAGCGGGCTTCGAGTCATGCCATGGCGCTGAGCGATACCCGCACGTCGAGTTTCTCGGTGGCGCTGCCCGATGAGCACGCCACGCGCCGGCTCGCGATCGACATCGCCAATGCGCTCGAAGCCGGCGACGTCGTAACCCTTTCCGGCGATCTCGGCGCCGGCAAGACAACGCTCGCCCGCACGCTCATCCGCTATCTCGCTGCTGATCCTGACATCGAGGTGCCGAGCCCGACCTTTACGTTGATGCAGAGGTACGATCTGCCGCAATTTCCGGTGGTGCACGTCGACCTCTACCGCGTGTCGGGGCCGGCAGAGCTCGCCGAGCTCGGCCTCGAGGACCTGCCGGAGCAGACGGTGATGCTGCTCGAATGGCCCGATCGCGCGGACGGCCTTTTGCCGCCCGACCGGCTCGATGTCTCGCTCACGCTGGCGCCCAAGCTCAAGCTCGAATTCCGCCACGCCCGCGTGACCGGCTACGGCACGCTAGCGCCGCGCGTCGACCGCATGGCGGCGACGCGCCAATTCATCGCCGAGAGCGGTTACAGCGAGGCGGTTCGCACACGGCTGCGCGGCGACGCCTCGACGCGGTTATACGAGCGGCTCGCGCGGGGCGACAAGCGCGTGCTCCTGATGAATTCCCCGCGCCGTCCTGATGGGCCGCCCGTGCGCGGCGACAAGCCATATAGCGCCATCGCGCATCTCGCCGACAACGTGAGCCCGTTCGTGGCCATGGCGAACGGGCTGCGGCAATACGGCTTATCCGCGCCCAGCGTTTATCAGGCAGATCTCGAGCAGGGATTTTTGATCATCGAGGACCTCGGCGACGAGCGTGTGATCAGCGGCGAGCCGCCAGCGCCGATCGAAGAGCGCTATGAGATCGCAGTCGACGTGCTGCTCGCGCTGCATGAGCAGCAGCTGCCCGACACGCTGCCAGTCGCGCCGCAGCTGGACTATCGCATTCCTCCCTACGATATGGACGCGTTCTTGATCGAAGCTGAGCTGCTGGTCGACTGGTTCCTGCCACGCCTCGATGCCGCGATTGCCGATAGCGAGCGCGACTCGTTCCGCGCGCTCTGGCGCGAACTGTTGCAGCCCGCCATCGATGCGCCGCCGACCTGGGTCCTGCGCGATTTTCATTCCCCCAATCTGCTATGGCTGCCGCAGCGCAGCGGGCTTGCTCGACTGGGCTTGCTCGATTTTCAGGACGCGGTGATGGGGCCGCCCGCCTATGATGTCGCCTCGCTGTTGCAGGATGCACGCGTCGACGTCTCCGAACAAACCGAGCTCGCGCTGCTCGGGCGCTATGTGCGCGGACGCGGCAGCGGGGAGGCGGATTTCGACGGCGCGCAATTCATCAAGGTTTACGCCACGCTTGCTGCCCAGCGCGCGAGCAAGATCCTCGGTATTTTCGCCCGGCTGGACATGCGCGACGGCAAGCCGCAGTACCTACGGCATCTGCCCCGAGTCTGGAGATATTTACAGCGCTCGCTCAGCCATCCGGCTCTGGAGGCGCTCAACGCGTGGTATATTGCCCACGTGCCCTCGTTAAATACTATTTAAAGATTGGGGTGCAATTATGGCAACAAAATCAATGATTTAATTTCAAAAAGGGGATAGGGGGTAAACCTCGGGGTAAACGCTGCGAGCCCTGCCTGCCTAGCCCAGCCGAGAAACCGCCCGCGCTGACCTCATCGCGCAACGGGGGGCTACGGTTGTGCCGATTACCGATGCTGACACCTTCCTGAAGCGGTTGACCGACATGGTGAGCGCGCTTAGTCAAACTGCGCGCGCTCATCCACAAAGCGTCGCGGCCGCGATAGCGTTGGCCAAGAAATATTGTCGCGACGAGTGACACGAATTTCTGCGGGATGAAGTCGCCAAATTTCGGAGCTTTGTGACCGGACCGGAGTATCCGAAAGACAAATTAAGGGTCAACGAGTTGGTCAACCAGATTGTTGCGCGCACCGAGCTTGTGCGGCGCGTCGCTCTCACGTCTGCGAGGTGTTGAGCGCTCGCAAAGTTACAGGCGCTTAAAATATTTTAGAATATGTTCGCCATCCCGTGCGGCGCGCGGCGCACATCGCCCGCCACGCCTCGTCCTTGATGCGGGCAGCCTCGGCAGCGTCGTAGATAGGGCCGGTAGGCACAGCGTCTGTACGGTTGCTGACCGGTTTGCACACGAACCAATCACCGTCGTCCTGGGCAACGCCGCCTTTTGGGGTTATCGAGATGGACGAGGAAAACTGCTGCCTTTTCTTGGGCCGGTTATCAATGATTTTGTAGTGCGCAGTGTGAGGTCAGTCGCGCGGCTTTGCTGGTTCCCCCACGACCACGAACGGCGCCCAGAATTTCGGCTTTGCCCAGGGCCGTGTCGGGTCGTCGATCATGGCGAGCATCGCCTTCTGTAGCGCTTCGCCGTGCGACAGATTGGGATCAGCGGCGAGCGCAGCAAACGTCCCAATCATGAGCTGGGCAGAGCTATCGACCTCGGCTTGCCAGTGCGACACCAGAAGCGATCGCCCCCCGGCATAGAAAAATGCGCTGGCGAGCCCCGACAGAGCCTCCGCACCGGGCCCGTCCCCGGACGCCGTGTTGCAGGCCGAGAGCACTACCCAGTCGGCATTGAGCTTGAGTTGGGCGGCCTCGCTCGCCGTGAGAAGCCCATCATCGAACGGGGTCGGATTATCCGGCAACGAGAGAACAAGTGCCGGTTCGGCATTAAGTTTGGCGAGCTTGGCGACTTCACCCGCCAGCAGGCCATGGGTTGCGAAGTAGATGATGCGATAGTCCTCGAGCCTAGTCTGCTTAACGCGGGTCTCAGTCGCCTTCGGACCAAGGATGATGTCCGCCTCGGTCGCCCCGACGCTCGCTGCCACCCGCTGCAACTCATCGGCGGTCTCAGGAAGAGGGTCGAGTGCAGTGACAAGGTTTAGGACATCGGCAACGCCACCGCGAACCGCTTTCGTCACCGTCGGGTTGGTGGCCACGCGCCGTACCGGCGGCTGCTGGTTCTTGTCGAAAACCGGATCGGCAAACCCGATGAGAGGCTTGGGCGCCGAAGAGGTCGCGGTCCGGCCTCTGAGCACCTTCAGACTGGCAATCGAGGGCAGGATGGTCACGGCGTGACGGCGGATGAGCCATTCGACGTCCTTGAACGCCTTGCCGGTGGGATCACTCGTTACCAGGACCTGGGGCGGAAGACTGGTCAGCGCTCCATTGACGACAAAGCTCAAGCGCGGCTTCGAGGCGATCACCTCCTCAATCGGTGCGATCAGCTGCCGATACAGTGCGAAACTCAAAGTCGTGTCGAATGGCTTCTGGCTGTCGGGATCCAGCTGTGAGCGTAGACCCTGGACAGTCTTGGAGACTTGCGCGGCAGAAACGTCGAGTTCTCTCCACTCGGCCCGGTTCTTGGTAAGAGCCCAGACGTGACTTTTTGAGCCAGCGAGATGAACGACGACAAGGGCCTCATCGTCCACGAGCAACGATTGGATGTCCCGCATCGTCAAAGCCTGCGGCTTTAAAGCCTCGTAGTCGGGGAACTCCGTCGTCAGAACGCTTTGCAGTTGGTCGCGTTCGCGAGCTACTACAGCCATGCGGTCCCTGGTCTTCTGCTCCATAGCCGCATCGCGCTTGGATGGCTCTCTAGAGACTGCCTCCAGAATCTGCTTGTCCAACCTCCCGGCCTCCGCGGCTAAATCTTGATCCGTGCGCACCAACCGAGCGAGACGGTCAGTGCCGGCAGAAAACCGCACACCCAGCTTGTTGAGCGTTTCGGCAATCGCCGTGCGCAAGGCCACCTGGGCAGCGTTCAAGCTGTCCTCGAGAGCGTCCTCGCCGGAAATGAACTTGGCCGATTGCGCCCCATAAAGGACCGGAAGCGCAATCCAGGCGGCAGCCGTCTTGTTCGAAATCGTCCGACGCACCACCGGCAAAGCGTCGGCGTAGCGGCCCGACGTCGCACTCTTCTACTTCTCGGGCCACGGTAGGCAGCTCAACGGCGTAAACTATCTCCTTCCGATCGATGTTGGCCCCTACACCGCGGCAACATCGGTCTTCAGTCGCTCAACGCGGATCTGGTCGTCGCAGTAATGGAGGAGTCCCGCGCGCGCGTGAAAATAGTCTTGCTTGATGCTTGCCGAAGCCCGTTCAAGGGTCCAGGCGGCGGTCTCGGTTCAATGCGGGCCCCCGCAGGGACGGTGATCGGATTTGCAACCCAGCCAAATCACACAGCCAAGCAGGGCCCGCCCGGCGGTAATAGCCCCTACGCGGAGGCGCTGGCCTATTTTATGGGAGTGAAGGGCCTCGAAATTTTTAATTTCTTTAACGAGGTGGGCCTCAAAGTCATGGACGCAACTGCTAATGAGCAGGAGCCATGGGTTTCGTACTCCACTACAAGGGGCCCAGTCTACTTCAATCCCCCCGAGGTGACTGTCGGCATCCCGCCCACACCACCAGAGCTGCAGGGTTCTGGCCACGACGACGATTTCTCGAGAGTACTCTGGCGCTTCGCGAAACGCCTTGTAATGACAATGCTTTCCGCTATACAGGGCAAAGCCTACATCAATCCCCCCGAGGTGACTGTCGGCATCCCGCCCACACCACCAGAGCTGCAGGGTTCTGGCCACGACGACGAATCTAGTCCACCAATTAGTAGCGTTAGAACGAGCGCATCTCTGCCCTTCATCCAGGTGGCATGGAAACAGCTGGACAATAATGAGTACGCTGCAGCTCGCGCCACGCTTACGAAAGGTATCGAGGCGGATCAGAACTCTGCCGTAGCGTACAGCTACCGCGGCTTTGCTTGGTATCTCGAAGGATCAACAGCGAAGGACCCGCGGGACGCCTATGAGGCGTATCGTAAAGGTTTCCCAGACTTAGACATGGCAATACAACTTGACCCAAGCTACGCGCCCGTGCGCCGCCACCGAGGCAATACCATTGTGGCGACGTATAAGGCTCTACGATCTCTTCGCCGACCGACCAACGACATTCTCGACCGCGCTATCGACGATCTTAATGATGCCGTGAGACTCGACCCGATGTCCGAGGCCAACAGGCATTTTTTGAAGGATGCGTGCCTGGTCAAACGTTCGGACCAGCCGGCTATTAAGAATTTCAACAAGGACTGGCCTTGCAACGAGGTACAGGTTCAGGTGATAGAAGATTTAAAGTTGCGCAAGCAGCCCGATCCGCGCGCGCGTAACGTCTTGGGTGCGCCGCCGGACGACAAAATGCCGAAGGGATCGCAGGTTGCCGTCATCGACACCTGCCGACCATGGATGGGTTCAGGCCGAGGTACGCAGGATGCCGACAACATCTGGTGCCAGGTGCTCTACGAGGGCCACCGCGGCTGGGCAAACGCATACTTTCTCGCGGACGACCATGGTGAGCGCGTCGCTTGCGTGATGTATCCCACCGCGCGAGGGTGCGCGTCCATGGCGGGGCGATGAAATACCTGCTTTAGTGACGTGGGTGGGGAGAATGACTTTCCCCAATATGAAAAGTGATAATCAGCTAAATTTTTGCTCAGCAACGTAAGCGGATTTGGCCGGGCCCTACAGGAGGGGGCAATAGCTATTATCTCAGCGCAAAATCAAATGTCCCGAACCAATGACGCGTATTGCTTGAGCACATCAACAACATCCAAAACGCAGCCAAAGAACTGTCCAAAATGGACATCCCGCCATTGACAAAAACTCACGGGGCCATAGCAACCCCTGTTTTGGGATAACAGAGGTTGTAGGGCGAATAGGCCGACGAACATCCCGCCTCGCCTGAGAGCGAAATTGTGACTCACAGTTGGCGCGTGGTGAACTGCGAGCGTTTTGGCTGGTGGGAGTAGCGGGTTTCACAAAATGTTTCCTGGGCCATGATGCCATCAGTCCTTCCAGAAGTCCCGGAGCATCGCCCATAGGCCTGTAGCAGAACGAAAGCGTGTCGTCGCCGCCGAGTTGTCCGCCCCCGAGGCCGTCGGTGTTGGCGAAGACAAAGCTCCT
>Ga0306920_100000634_pt1 | contig 41442 bp, 36 predicted proteins | sample flu12Cox44000170_FD_204666 | JGI IMG/M metagenome (GOLD analysis project Ga0306920, IMG submission 204666) | Lab enrichment of tropical soil microbial communities from Luquillo Experimental Forest, Puerto Rico - flux4day.12C.oxic.44.000.170 (v2)... | ecosystem: Environmental > Terrestrial >... | reverse complement strand
AAACATTTCCTGCATCTCGGTCCGGCGGCAATTTTCTTTTGGTCTTCGTTCCTCACACTGGGGTCGCTCGTCTACGTTCTTTGGCTGCTCCCGGATTCGCTGCTTCGTTTGTTGCTCTGGATTGCCGCGCACACTTTGTACCGCCTCGATTTGAAAGGCCAGGAAAACATCCCGGCCCGCGGCGGAGCGCTGTTGACGCCCAACCATACCTCCTGGGTAGATGCGGTCCTGCTGATTGCCGCAACCGACCGGCCCATCCGCTTCCTGATGTTCAAAGGCGTCTACGAGAATCCCCTGATCAAACCCTTCGCCAAAATACTGAAGATCATTCCTATCGCTTCGGATCAGGGGCCGCGCGAAATGATTCATTCACTGCGCGAAGCGTCCGAAGCGCTGCGCAACGGTGAAGTTGTCTGCATTTTCCCGGAAGGCGAAATTACCCGCATCGGCCAGATGCTGCCGTTCCGCCGTGGTTTCGAACGTATCGTGAAAGGCATCGACGTGCCAATCGTTCCCGTGAACCTGGATGGCATCTGGGGCTCAATCTTCAGCTTTTCCGGGGGACGCTTCCTGTGGAAATGGCCTCGTAGCATCCCGTATCCCGTGCGCATCACGTTTGGTCAACCACTACCGTCCACCGCCTCAGCAACCGAGGTTCGCTGTGCAGTACAGGAATTGGGTGTCGACGCATTCCAGCGCCGCCGCCGTTATATGAAGCCGCTTACGCGCTCGGTTTTGCGAGCCGCACGGGTGCATCCCCGGCGATTTGCCATGGCCGACGGCCGCACTCCGAAGCTGACTTCCGGCGAATCACTGATCAAGACGATCTTTCTTGCGCGGCGCCTTCGCTCGCGCTGGAACGGCCAGAAAATGGTGGGTATTCTGCTGCCACCTTCGATTCCGGGGGCGCTGGTGAACTGGGCGGCGCTGCTGCTCGGCAAGGTGCCGATCAACCTCAATTACACAACTTCAAACGAGTCGCTCGCCTCGTGCGCCAGGCAGTGTGAACTCAAGACCACGGTCACTTCGAAGCTATTCCTCGAAAAAGTGCACGTTCAGCCGCCCGGAGAGGTCATTTACGTTGAGGATCTCGCCGAAAATCCGCGATTCACTGAAAGACTTGCGGCCCTGCTTGCGGCCCGTCTGCTTCCTGCGCGCCTGATCGAGTTGTTTCTCGGCGTCCGGCGCACTGCTTCGCTCGACGACACCGCTACGATTATTTTCTCGAGCGGCTCTACCGGCGAACCCAAGGGCGTTGTCCTCTCGCACTTCAATCTCGCCTCCAACGTTGAGCAACTCGAACAGGTTTTTCACCTCCACGCGGGCGACCGCATTCTCGGCATCCTTCCCTTCTTTCATTCGTTCGGCTTCACTGGGACGCTTTGCCTTCCTGCTCTTGCGGGCATGGGAGTCGTGTTTCATCCGAGCCCGCTGGACGCACAGGCAATCGGAGCGCTGGTCAGCAAGCACGCCGTCACCATGCTCCTGTCTACGCCCACGTTTTTGAATTCCTACACGCGGCGCTGCCCTCCGGAAGCGTTTGGTAGCTTGCGCATTGTTATGGCCGGCGCGGAAAAACTGCCCGAGCGCGTGGCACAGAGTTTCGAAGACCACTTCGGTATTCGCCCCCTGGAGGGATACGGCTGCACGGAGTGCTCTCCGGTGGTGGCAGTGAACACGTACGATTTCCGGGCCGCATATTTTCGGCAGGTTGGAGCAAAGCGCGGAACCATCGGCCACCCGTTGCCGGGAATCGGCGTGCGCATCACGGATCCGGATTCCGGAGAGACGCTTTCGGTCGATAAACCCGGGTTGCTGCTTGTGCGGGGGCCAAACGTGATGGTCGGCTACTTGAATCGTCCGGACAAGACCCGAGAAGTATTGCGGGACGGGTGGTATAACACCGGTGATATCGCCACACTCGACGAAGATGGCTTCCTGCGTATCACCGACAGGCTCAGCCGTTTCAGCAAAATTGGCGGTGAGATGGTGCCGCACATCAAAGTAGAGGAAAAGTTGCACGAACTACTCGAGGCAGATGGTCAAGTGTTGGCGGTTACGGCGATTCCTGACGAGAAGAAGGGCGAGCGTCTCATTGTTATTCACACGTTGAAGGAGGATGAGTTGCGCGAGTGTTTGGACAAACTCGCGAAGAGCGAGCTTCCGGCGCTTTGGAAGCCGAAGCCCGATCAGTTTTTGCACGTGGAGCAACTGCCGTATCTCGGGACAGGCAAGTTGGATTTGCGGCGTCTTCGAGAGTTGGCGCAGGCCGGCGTCGCGCCTGCCAGCTCGTCCTGACCGGCTAAGCGGAAAAGGCCACTATAAACCTCGGCGCAATTTGTGGGTGTTCACTCTTCTGGTTTGAATCCTCGCAACAGGCACGACATCGCGCAATTCACTTCGCCGTTGGGCAGCAAGGAGCATTCGACCACAGACCAGTCCGCATCCTCCATTAGAAACTTGGCGGCCGTAATGCTTGCAACCTTGTCCTTGTTGGGACAGACCACGTTTCGAAATCGAAAACTGCAGTTCTCCAGGATACGATCGAGAACCTCCGGATCGGACATGCACCCCTCCTCGCGAAACTCTACCTGAGCCCTAATCCCTCTTTTTGCCCAGCACCCGGTCAAGAGAACTCCGGCGTTATTCGTCTCTTGTGCGCGCCTGCGAAAGGCACTCCATTCCGCAACGAACCGCCCCGGGCGGTAGCAGCGAGCAATCGATCACCCGCCAGTCGTTCCATCCCTCTTCGCTGAACGGCCAATTGGCCACAACAATCTCGGCTTCGCGATTATGCTTTGTGCAGAAAATCTTTTGCGGATAAGTCTTTGCTGATTCCGGACGAGGATCCCTCAGTTTGGGTTCGAACATGGACCACCTCCGACCAGGAGCGTGGTCATCTTCATCTTGCCCCCGCACGAAGGGCGCGTCAAGGGCTTACCGCACAATCGAGTATGCTGGACCTTCGGTGGTAAGCTTCAATTATCAGTGATCGTTGACTGGTGAACCGCAATAAGCAGGAAGAAGTTTGGACCGGGAGCGCGTAGTTTGGAATCAGCAACGACTTCACGGAGACGGTCTCATGTTTACGGGCATTATCGAGCACCTAGGCACAGTTGAATCGCTGAAAGTACACGCCGAAGGTGGCCACCTTACGATCCAGGCGCCTAGCGTGGCCCCGCATCTGGCCGTCGCCAACAGTATTGCCGTGGATGGTTGCTGCCTTACCGTCGTGACCGTGCGAGGCGACAAATTTTCTGCCGATCTTTCCGGGGAAACCATTCGCAAAACCTCGATGGGCGAATGGCAAGCGGGAACGCGCGTGAACCTCGAGCAGCCCATGACCGCTGGAAAGGAGTTCGGCGGACACTTCGTGCTTGGCCATGTGGATACCACTGGCCGGGTGACGCGACTCGATCCCGAAGGCGAAAACTGGTGGTACGGCGTAGAGGTGCCGGAATCGTTCGCGAAATACATCGTGCCTCAAGGCTCGCTCGCAATCGATGGCATCAGCCTGACTGTGGCACGGTGGAATGGCAGGGTGGCTGAAATCGCTATCATTCCGTTCAGTTACAAGCACACCAATATCCGCAGCAAGAAAATCGGCGATGCGGTGAATCTGGAAGGCGACGTCTTGGGCAAGTACGTCGAGCGGTATCTCGCAGTTCGCAGCGGTGCACAGCCTGCAGGCAATCTCACGATCGAGCAACTCGTCGCTCAGGGCTTTTAGCCTGCCGCACCTCACTCGCAGTTCTGGTCACGCTTCATCCTTCTTCGATTGCGCGCCGCGCCAGTACAGGACCAGGCCCAACAAGATCGATAGCGCTGTACCTCCGACAAGCCGTAGCTCGAAGCTCCATTTACTGACGGCGTCTCCCGGCGGCACGAGCGAGACAAAAATCCCAATCAGCACGACGACAAATCCGAGAATCCCGCTCAACCACAAACCGACCTTACCTCCGGGAATCAGAACTGCGTGGGGATTCTCGGTGCGGTCTTTGCGTCCCGAGAGCTTCAGCACGCCAGCGAACATGTAGAGAAACGGAATAAAGTAAAGAATGATGGCCGCGTCAATCAGCATCTGATAGGCCGCCTGGACCGTTTCGCTTTTGATTTGGCTGAGCAGCAGAATCGCCCCCGACACGCCCGCCTGCACCAAAATCGAAACGTATGGCGTCTTCCATTTGGGATGGATTTTGCCAAACGCCGACGGTAAATAGCGATCAATTCCCACAACAAACGGCACGCGTGCAATTCCGGCCACAGTGCTGCCCACTCCGCCGGCATTCCCGACGGTAACCAGCAAAGCCGCCAAAATCCCGAGAAACCCAACCTTGAGCGCTACGGATCCAAGTGTAATCGCGTGGAACACACCACTCTTCGGGTCGAGAGCTGCCGGTGGCACGAGTGAGAGAATTGCGAAGGTGCCGACGATGTACATGAACGCAATCATCGCGCCTGCACCGAACACCGCGCGCGGCAGTGTCCGTCGCGGATCACGCACCTCTTCGCTCATCGCCGAGACCAGTTCGAGCCCTGTGAACGCAAAAGCAATCTGCGACCAGAAATTCACCGTGTCCCAGTTCCACGTCGGCGCCATGTTGGCCCATGTAAACTGCGTCACCGAGCCGTGTTTGAAGTAAACCAGCAGGGCTACAACCACCAGCATCAGCAACGGCAGATAAGTGCCGACGCCGCCGGCATTCTGCAGCCACTTTCCAACATTCAGGCCGATGATATTGAGGACTACCGCCACGACGAGAAGCACAAGCGAAACCGCAAGAAGAAAGGTCTGATCCTGCGAGAGCGCTGCGCCCGTTTCTCCGAGAATGTATGCGCTCATCGAGGCGCTGGCCAGAAGCAGGCCCGGAAAATAAAAGACGGTGTAAATCCAATATGTCCATCCGGCAACAAAGCCGTGAAAATCTCCAAACGCCTCCTTGGCCCAGACGTAGAGCCCGCCTTCATCCGGAAAGCGCGAAGACAATTCGTTGATGACAAATGCGCCGGGCACGAAAAAAAAGACCGCCGCGATGGCCCAAAGGCTGATGGAAGACGTGCCGTTGTGGCCAGCGGCGGCGATCCAACGCGGCCCCAGCACCGTGGCAATGTTAAACAGCAGGACGTCCCAAAACCCCATTGCCTTTCGAAGTTGTGATTTAGGATCCTTCGTCGGTGTGGCAACGGCGGAAGTTGTCACAGCGTCACGTCCAGCGCGGGAATGAGCTCATCCTGGAGCAGGAAATCGCGCACCAGCTTGTCTTTGGACTGTTCGAATTCCGTCCATGTCGAATAAACCTGGGCCTTGCCTTCCTGCAGAAAGACCAGCGTATCGGCGAGCCGCTTGGCAAGGTGCGTGTCGTGCGTGACGACGACGGAGGTCTTGTGGAACGCCTCCTTCAAGCGAAGAATCAGGTCGCCCATGTGCCCTGCCATAATCGGATCGACCATCGTGGTCGGTTCGTCGTAGAGGATTGCCTCCGGATTTTGCGCCAGCGCGCGGGCAATGGCCACGGCCCGCTTTGTGCCAGTCGAAAGCTCGCTGGGAATCTTATCCAGCACGTCTTCGACTTCCAGCATGTGCGCCAACTTCGAAACGTAAGACTCGACATCCTCTTCCGTGAGCCCGGGCTGGCCTTCCAGCGGAAAGGCAATGTTTTCGGCCACGGTTAATGAGTCAAACAGAGCGCCCGACTGGAACACCATGGTCACTTTGCGGCGAATCTCGGCAAACTGCGGTTCCGTGAAGTTCGTAACGTCCGTACCATCGATGAAAATGCGACCCGCATCAGCGTGGAGAAACCCCATAATGTGTTTCAGCGAAACGGATTTACCGACTCCGCTGCGCCCCATGATGACGCAGGTTTCGCCGCGCTTTACGCTGAAGCTGACATTGTTCAACACCACCCGGTCGTCAAAGCCTTTTGTGACATTACGAAATTCAAAGTAGTTGGCCGCGCCGTTCCGGCTCGCGTTAGCCGCCGTCAATCCCGCAATTTGGGCTTCGTGGTTCACTGTCCGTGACCTTCCAGGGCGCGGCGCGCTTCTTCGTAGTCCGCATGAGTATTCATGTTCCAGAAAAGGCGATTATCGGTATCAAATCGTTTCCAGGACGACTCGTCAAGTACTTCCATCGGTACCCGTTTCATAGCGTCGGTGACCTTGCGGCAACCCGCATCGAACCCAGCCTGAATGGCCGGGGCGGCATCCGAGCACCAGCAAGCACAAAGGGGCTCGAGACCGCTCGCGGACTCGGGCACGATAACTTGGGCCGGGCTAGAGAGAGCCCGGTCTTTGAGGAAGGAGAGAAATTCCTTCGTCAGGAAGGGAAGGTCGCAACTCAGGATCAGGGCGAAAGAACACGGGCCGTGTCTCCTGACCCATAAATCGTCCGTCGGGGTAGTTTCGTTGAGATAGTTCAGCGCGGTTAGGATTCCGCCCAATGGCCCTTGTCCCGGCCAGCGGTCGGCGAGCACCGGCCACGGAGCTTCTGCGTACCTTCCCGCCGGAGCAACGATGCTGACGTCGTGGCAGACGCCCGCCAGAAGCTCACCGGTGCGCTGCAGCATGGTTTTGCCGTCGAACTGCACTAGCGCCTTGTCCGTTCCAAACCGCGTGCTGCCGCCACCGGCCTGCACGAATCCGTGGAAGATCATTCCTCGACGTCCTCGGAAGGCTCTTGCCCGGGGCGCCTTATGCCGAGTTCGCGAAGCCGCTCCTGCAAACTTTGTCGGTGCAAGCCGATGGTCGCGGCCGTGCGCGAAATGTTCCAGCGGTGCGCGGTCAACTGCCTCCGTAAGTAAGCAATTTCGAACTTGCGTTTTGCTTCGCGAAAATCCTTCTCACTCAGCCCATGATCCGAATTTTCTTGCCCGCTCTTCGGCAGCATCGGAGAGCCTTTCACTACTTCCTCGGGCAAATCGCCGACTCCTATCTCCTCGCCGCGGCTCAAGACCATGCTGCGCTCGATGGCGTTCTTCAGCTCCCGGACATTGCCGGGCCAGTCATACCGTTCCAGGGCGGTCACGGCCTCGTTCGACAATCGCGCCGCTTTGCCAAACCTTTCGCCATGAAGCTGTACGAATGCCTGCGCCAGCAGCGGGATGTCTGCCTTATGAGCGCGAAGCGGCGGCAGTTCGATGGTCACCACGCGCAAGCGGTAGAAGAGGTCTTCGCGAAATTTCCCCTCGCGGATCGCCAGAACCAGATTACGGTGCGTGGCGCTGATTACGCGCACATCCACGGGAATCGTTTGCGTGCCGCCGAGCCGCTCAATTACCCGGTTTTCAAGCGCTCGCAGCACCTTCGACTGCGTCGCCGGATTCATGTCTCCGATCTCGTCGAGAAACAGCGTTCCCCCTGAGGCTTGTTCGAATCTGCCCTTTTTCTGCTGAGCCGCGCCGGTGAAAGCACCGCGTTCGTAGCCAAATAGTTCCGATTCGATCAGCGTTTCCGGAAGCGCGGCGCAGTTCACGGCTACGTATGCTCTTCCATTGCGTGGCGACCGAGCGTGGATTTCCTGCGCCAGCAAGTCTTTTCCCGTACCGCTCTCGCCGAGAATCAGCACGGTTGAGTCTGTCGCAGCAACGCGGTCGGCTATTTCGAATGCGCGGCGCATTGCAGACGAACGGCCGATCATCTCCCCGAACTGCCCCTCGGTGGCCAGACGCCGGCGCAGCGCGTCATTTTCCTGCTCCAGAGTGACCACCTTGAGCAGGTTGGCCACACGCTGACGAAGTTCCTCGAGTTCAAAGCCTTTCACCAGGTAATCTGCCGCCCCAAGCTGCAAAGCCTCCACGGCGGTTTTCGCCGTATCCAGGGCGGAAACCATCAGCACGGGCAGGCGGTGACCTTCCTCGCGCAACCACTTAAGAAACGACAATCCGTCCTCACCCGGCAGAACCACGTCGAGCAGCAGCAGGTCCGGTCGGTCCGCCAGCGACGCCCGCGCGGCCGCCGCGGAATCGGCTTCGACAATCTGGTAGCGGCTTTCGAGCGCCCGCCGGAGCGCGTAGCGCGAAGCAGGTTCGTCGTCGACGATGAGCACCGTTTTCATCGCTTCATTTCCTTTGGTCCTTTGGGGCCAGCGGCAAAATCACACGGAACCTGCTCCCGCGATCGTCCCGGATGGGGCTGTCAATCTCCAACCTCCCACCAATCTCCTCAAGGCGTCGCACCACGATCGCCAGCCCGAGGCCGGTCCCCCTCGCCTTGGTGGTGAAAAATGGCCGCAGGATTTTTTCCTTCAGCGCCGTGGGAATTCCCGGGCCGTCGTCCTCGACGGCCACCGTGCAAGCTTGCTGTTCGCAATGGACGCCGAGGTGAACGTTTCCGCCACGGCCGACGGCTTCGATCGCATTCAGCACGACGTTCGACAGAATGTCATTCACGGTCTCGCTGGTTGCCGCGACTTCGTACGCCCCGTTTGCGTTCGAAAACGCCAGCGCGATTCCACCTGGTTCGGCTTCGTGGCGCAAAACTTCGACCACGTTAGCGGCAACCGGGAGCACATTACAGCGCTCTTCTTTCCTCCGGAGACTCACACCGGGCCGGCTGAATTGCAGTAACTGATTCAGCTTCGCGGAGAGGCGGTTGATTTCGTCGAGCACCATCTGTGTTTCGTTCCGGAGCGAATTGGGCAAGTCCGGACTCTCCATTTGTACCTGCAGAATCGTTTTGATGGATCCAAGCGGATTTTTCAGGTTGTGGGAAATGCTGGCTGCCATCTGGCCCACGAGCGCCAACCGCTCGCGCTCTGCCAGTTCCCTGTCGAGTTGCAGCTTCTCGTGGATCAATCGGCAGAGATCAAATGCCGCAGGCAGTTGCTCGCAGACCATCTCGAGCGCGGCATAGGTTTCTCCCGAAATCATCGCACCATGCGACCGCGCGAGCAGGTAGCCGTGCCCGTACGCGCCCCGCCGAATCTCCAGGAATTCCTCGGAGTTTCCCTGCGACCGCTTCAACTTTTCCGCTATTTTTTCATCGGCGTTGGGGGAGATTTGAACTTCCGCGAGTTGCAATTGCTCGGCAATCCAGCGCTCCGCGAATCGCGTCAGTTCGCCGAGGTCTCCCAACCGTGCCGTTTCGTTGATCGGTCCCATCAGTCGCTGCGCCCGGTCGACTTCGGTTTGCGCCGTTTGCCGAAGCAACTGCCGCATGACTCGCTGCAATGGCTCGAAAAATACCACCGGCAGAAACAACAGAAATGCCGCGGTAGCTTCCGGCGGAAGGTACAGATCGAGCCAGAGGCTGACGCGGCGCACGAGACTGAGGTACAGCACGGCGATGAACGTTAAAAACACGGCGTAAATCAGATTTCGCTGCCGCCCGATGGCCAAGAAATTGAAGCGATTCACCTGTTCAATGATTTTCAGAAATGGTCCCGCGATCGTCACCACCAGCAACAGGGGGGCGATCAGCGCCAGGAGGTCGGGCCTGAATCGCTCTTGCAGCCACAAGCTCAGTAAGAGCACCACCGCGAGGGCGGTGAACATCCATTTCAGGGTGTCATACAGCGACCTTTCCTCTTTGCTGGTAGCCAGCCTCGAAAACCGCCACTGCCAGAAGGCACTCACGGCGATCGACACAACCAGCCAGATCTGGAACGCCGGACCCAGGAAACGCGTCGGCCGTTCGAAATCGAAGTTTTCACTGGCCCGCAAGGCGGCGATCAATTTCGGCAGAGGCAGGAGCGCTGGCAGGTAGGCCGCAGCCAGCCAGATGGTTTTGGCCTGACGGCTGTGAATCAGTTCACGCAGTGCAGCAAATTCGGCATGCATGTGCTGCAGGAAAGGGGGAACAAGCCAAAGCCCCAGGCAGAGCCAAGTCCAGGCAAAGCGCATCAGGGCACGCGGTGGCCTTTCGTAGTAAAGCCGGGCGTTCAATGCCAAGAGGCTGCTGCCGAAAAAACAGACCAGGGCGAGACACAGGAAGAAGAAGATTCGTTCGAAATCGCGCTGACGGCGGTGGCCCAAAATCACAACCATCCAGAAGAATGGCAGCAGCGTTCCCGCTGTGAGGTAGAACAACCGCAGATACAAAAGCCAGCGCATCGGGCCGAGCCCAGAATCTAGGCAGGAGAATAAGCGCGAGAGCAGGGACATGCAAGGAAAATCCGGCACCGTAAGAATTTATAAACAAGAGACTTAAACTAGGACGGTGTGACATGGTTGAGGCGGGGAGGAGGGCCCGCGGCGCGGGTACGTACTTGACCGGGAGCAAATACATGCTATATTAGCACTCGGCCGTGAGGAGTGCCAAATCCCCTTTTTGCTCCTCTCCGCCACGCTGTAGTCTTACCCCAGATTACCTATGGAGGTTTTTCAAAGATGGCTGTCAATCTGACGCCGCTCCACGACCGTGTGATTGTGAAGCGCATTGAAGAGAAGGAAACCGTAAAGGGCGGGATCATCATCCCCGACTCCGCAAAAGAGAAACCGCAAGAGGGTGAAGTCATTGCCGTCGGCGCGGGCAAGCGTGAGAAGGGCGAGCGGATTCCCCTGGACGTGAATGTGGGCGACCGCGTGCTGTTCGGCAAGTACAGCGGGAGCGAGATCAAAATCGATGGCGAAGAACTGCTGATTCTCCGCGAGGAAGAGATTCTTGCGAAGCTCGGCGGCGCCGCGAAGGCTGCAAAGAAGTAAGCGAGTGCCCAGTGGTTAGCGACCCGTGGCCGGTGGGCGTTGTGGCGCTGGCTCTTATCCCAGCGTAGTTCGAACCAGTTTCAAGTTGGAGCAAATTCTAGGAGGAATCAAGCAATGGCGAAGCAGATTGTTACCGGAGAGAATTCCCGCCAGGCAATTCTGCGTGGCGTGAACGCGCTCGCGGACGCAGTAAAAATCACCCTGGGGCCGAAGGGCCGCAATGCGGTGATCGAAAAGAAGTTCGGCGCGCCGATCATTACCAAGGACGGCGTGACCGTGGCCAAGGAGATCGAGCTGCGTGATCCGCTCGAGAACATGGGCGCGCAGATGGTTCGCGAAGTCGCGAGCAAGACCAGCGACGTCGCCGGCGATGGCACCACCACCGCCACCGTTCTGGCGCAGGCCATCTTCCGCGAAGGCGTGAAGACGGTTGCGGCCGGCGCGAGCCCCACGGCTCTCAAACGCGGCATCGATCGTGCCGTCGAAGTAGCTGTCGAGGAAATCAAGAAGCTGCACAAAGACGTGAAGGGCGACATGATCGCGCAGGTGGGCACCATTTCCGCCAACAATGACAAGCAGATCGGCGGAATCATTGCCGAAGCGATGAAGAAGGTTGGCAAGGACGGAGTCATCACCGTGGAAGAGTCGAAGACCATGGAAACCACGCTGGAAGTCGTGGAAGGCATGCAGTTCGACCGCGGCTACCTGTCCCCCTACTTCATCACCGACCCCGAGCGCATGGAGTGCGGGCTCGAAAACGCGCTGATCCTCATCCACGAGAAGAAGATCAGCTCGATGAAGGACCTGCTGCCGCTGCTTGAGCAGATCGCCAAGCTCGGCAAGCCGCTGCTGATCATCGCGGAGGACGTGGAAGGCGAAGCGCTGGCCACCCTGGTGGTGAACAAGCTCCGTGGCACGCTCCAGTGCGCCGCCGTCAAAGCTCCTGGTTTTGGGGACCGCCGCAAGGCCATGCTCGAAGACATCGCGGTCCTGACCGGCGGCAAGGCCATCACCGAAGACCTCGGCATCAAGCTCGAGAACGTGAAGATCGAGGATCTCGGTAAGGCCAAGAAGGTCACCATCGACAAGGACAACACCACGATCGTCGAGGGCGCCGGCAGGGCCGGTGAAATCGAAGGCCGTGTGAAGCAGATCCGCCAGCAGATCGAAATCACCACCAGCGACTACGACCGCGAGAAGCTTCAAGAACGCCTGGCGAAGCTCGTCGGCGGGGTTGCGGTGATCAAGGTGGGCGCGGCGACGGAAACCGAGCTGAAAGAAAAGAAGGCTCGTGTGGAAGACGCCATGCACGCGACACGCGCGGCCGTTGAGGAAGGTATCGTTCCCGGCGGCGGCGCTGCGCTGCTGCGCGCGCTGCCCACGCTTGAGAAGATCAAGGCCGAAGGCGACGAGCTCGTTGGCGTCGGCATCGTGAAGCGAGCTCTCGAAGAGCCCGCGCGCCAGATTGCGCACAACGCCGGCTACGAAGGCGCTGTGGTGATCGGCAAAATCCGCGACTCGAAGGATGAGCACTTCGGCTTCAATGCCGACACCGGCGAATACGTTGACCTGGTGAAGGCGGGCGTCATTGACCCGGCTAAGGTCACTCGCCTGGCTCTGCAGAACGCCGCGTCGATCGCGGGCCTCATGCTCACGACCGAGGCGCTCGTGGCCGAACTCAAGGAAGAAGAGAAGAAGGCTGCGGCGGCTGGCGGTCCTGGTGCGGGCGGCATGGGCGGCATGTACTAAACTCTCGTGCGCAGGGGGCCAGTACGCCAGAGTCCCGCTTCGTCAAAAGGGCGGCCGATTTTCCGGCCGCCCTTTTCTTTTTGCACTGGACCCAACTGTCATTGAGGAATCCCTTGCTTCTCGGCCTTGGAACGAAGAGGGAGCCCTCGTGTCGCTCGGAATGACGCCGTCTGATCACGAACTGAGAACCGCTGTAACTACAGGTCCGCGGGCTGCGTCCGAGTGAGCGCGGCGCTGTCCTTGAAGGGTGTTTCGCCGACGTGGTGCGACGCCAGCCACCACGACCTCATCCTTTCCGTAGAGGCCCGAAATGCGTGCTCAATGGGGACGTTTAGGTGGAGCGTTCGTTTTTACGGCTGCCGTTGGTGCGGTTTGAGGTGCCATCGTGTTTCTCCTGCTTGTATTCGTCTTCCGCAGCTTTCTGAAACGCTGCCAGAGCCTGCTCCCAAAGTTTGGCGAAATGATCGCGCAAGAGTGCGATTCCTTCGGGGTTTAATTCGTAGATACGCCGAGTGCCTTCCTGGCGGTCGCGCACAAGGCGGGCCAGCTTCAATATGCGCAAATGTTGGGAAACAGCAGGGCGAGAAACGGGCAAGCCCGCAGCCAATTCATTCACTGCCTGGGGGTGCGCTCCAAGCATCTCGAAGATAGCCAACCGAGTGGGATCGCCGAGCGCGTTGAGCCCGTGCTGTACGTAAGTATTCACTTACGGTAAGCTACTACTTACGGATTGGCCGTCAAGCATTTTTTGCCGGGACTTCTTTCCCGCACACTCAGAGGACTGCCTTGCCCATGCTTACGAACTCGCTGCGGCTTGCTTGGCTTCGCTTGGCCCCTTGGCGGCCAGAACACTCAGCTGCAGCACTTCGGGGTCCCTCGTGAAGAGCTCTTTGCCCTTTTCAAACAGAGCCTTCGCGATTCTGCCATTCAGGTGCGCTTTTCGCGCTTCCTCAGCGTGGAAGGTGTCGAAGATCGCGTACTTCGACGGCGCGATTTTCGCAGCATACCACGTGATGGTTCCTGCTTCCGCCTCGGCAAGAGGCAGTGCCCCCCTCAGAAAATCCTCTACCTCTTTCTCTTTTCCCGGCTTGCTTTCGAGTACTACCCACAGCGCGTATTTGGCCATTGTGGTCCTCCCTGACCGGTTAGATGGCACTCTCTACCATCCGGGTTCCGCCGCGTGTAGCCTTTCCCCCGCCCTTTCCGCTTATACTAGATCTTTCCGGAGAAACAATGAGTACGGAGCCAAATCCCTTCTGCGCGGTAGAGGAAGCCGTCGAGGAAATTCGCCAGGGACGGATGATCGTCCTGGTGGATGACGAAGACCGCGAAAACGAGGGCGACCTGACGCTCGCGGCGGAAAAGATCACGCCGGAAGCCATAAATTTCATGGCCAAGCATGGCCGCGGGCTGATCTGTCTCGCGCTAACGGAGCAGCGCTGCGACGAGTTGAGCCTGCCGCTAATGTCGCCGATCAACACCTCAGTTCACGGCACAGCTTTTTGCGAAGCCATTGACGCAAAAGTTGGCGTAACCACCGGTATCAGCGCCTCTGACCGCGCCATCACCATCCTGACGGCGATTGACCCTAAGACTCGTCCCCAAGATCTCGCTCGTCCGGGGCACATGTTCCCGCTGCGCGCTCGTAATGGCGGCGTGCTCGTTCGCGCCGGACAAACCGAAGCTTCCGTGGACCTGGCGCGCATCGCCGGTCTCAATCCTTCGGGCGTAATCTGCGAGATCATGAATGAAGACGGGACGATGTCGCGCGTGCCACAACTCATCGAGTTCTGCGGCGAGCACAATCTGAAGATGCTCACCGTGGCCGACCTGATTCGTTACCGCATGCAGCATGAACGCTATGTGCGTCGTATGGCGGAAGCGGTTCTACCGACCCGCTACGGCAACTTCCGCATGATTGCCTATTCGAGCGACGTCGATCACGATCAGCACATCGCCCTGATTCGTGGCCAACTCGAAGGACCGACTCCGCCGCTCGTGCGCGTGCATTCCCACTGTTTGACAGGAGACGTCTTCGGCTCGGTCGCCTGCGACTGCACCGAACTGGTTTCGAAATCGCTTGAGCTGATCGCCCACGAGAATCGCGGCTTGTTCTTGTACCTGCACCACACCGGCCGAGGATTCACCATCGACGCGCCCGAATCCCCTGGAGCGTTGCCGCAGATTCATTTTCACTCGCGGGGACAACTGGACCGGGAAGCAGCGCGCCAGCGCATGGTGCAGCATGAAAGCGGTATCGGCGCACAAATTCTGATTGATTTGGGACTGAAGGATATACGGGTCGTGACGAATCATCCGAAAAAAGTCGTCGCTCTCGAAGGCTACGGGATTCGTATCGCCGACCAAGTGCCGCTGAAGCTCACGTCGCCCAAACCCACACACCAACACCAGTAGCCCGCCACGGCTTCTCCCGATGGCAAAGAAATCTCTCGTAGCAGGCAGACTGGCCGATTTGAGCCCCTGCAAGGCCTGCCCGCTGTCGATCCGAGCGCGTAGATCGCCGGCGCCGCGTTTGCGCGGTAACCCGTCATGCTGTGGCCACACCATTTCAATATCGCTATTGCAATAACTAATTACGAGGCGAGATCGAGCCGCTTCCCTTGCGCGTCGTACACTTCCACTTCGCCGAATAACGCCGCTTGTTCTTCAATCTGCGCTCGGTCGCCGACCACCACAATCTGCATGTTTGCCGAATCCAGATACTTCCGCGCCGTAGCCTGCAAATCGGCGGCCGTCAGCGCGCGTACCTTGTCTCGGTAAGTTTCAAGATAGTCGTCGGGCAGTTCGTTCAACTCCGATGTGGAGTATTGCGACAGCAATCCTTCCTGCGTGGCCAGCCCCATCGAAAACACGCCGGTCAGGTAGTTCTTCGCATCCGTCAGCTCCCCTTGTGGAACCGGCAGCGAGCGCAGCCTGTCGAGTTCATAGAAAATCTCGGTCAGCGATGCGGCGACAACATCGTTGCGCACGGCGGCGGACACCGAGAAATAGCCGCGCTGTCGCAACGACGTTACGCCGCTGCGTGGACTGTACGTATACCCTTTGTCCTCGCGGATGTTCATCACCAACCGCGAATTGAACGCACCGCCATACAGGCTGTTCGTCAGCCCGAGGCGGATCCAATCCGGATGTTTGCGCGTGATTGCATGGCATCCGGCCAGAATCTGCGTCTGTACGGACCCAGGGTTGTGCACCAGGAAAACACGCCGGCCGTGAAATTCCGGAGGCGTAGGGAATTCTTTTCCCGCAGGCTTCGCCCCGGTCCAGTTCCCAAAGATATCTTCGATTGTTTTCAGCATCGCTTGCGGCTCGAAATCTCCCACAAGCACAAGCAACGCGTTTTCCGGCGCGTAGATTTCGCGGTAAACCGACGCCAGGTCTTCACGTTTATACGCCCAGACCTGCTCTTCGCTCGGTGACACCCGCGCGTATGGGTGCGAGCCAAATAGCACTTTCCGCAAGCGTTCTCCGGCCAAAAATCCAGGCGAAGTCCGCTCCAGCCTCACTTCTTCCAGCTTCTGCCGCCGCTCGCGCTCAAATTCTGCCTCGGGAAAAGACGCTTGGCGCGCCAACTCGTTCACAAGCTGCAGAAGTGCCTCGCTGAATTCGCTGAGGCCTGCAAACGAAATCGCACTCGTGTCCTGTCCTGCGGCGGTTCCTAGATCGGCTCCGAGCCGCCGCAAATCCTCTTCAATCTGCCGGCTCGTTCGCTTTACCGTCCCCGTTCGCACGACAGTCGCGGTCATCTCCGCGAGGCCGGTCGAGCGGTCCGAAATTAGCGCCTCCCCTGCTCGGGAAAATAGCTCACCGTGAAGTTTCGGAATCGAGTGGGCTTCCGCAAGCACCACCTGCAGTCCATTCGCGAGCTGGGCGCGGGTGCGCTTTGGCCATTTGACGGCACGTTCGGGCGCCAGCGCCGGCACAGCGACCGGCATTTCCGTCGCTTGAGTCGCCATTACGCGGCCTCCTTTTTGCTCACGGGGGTGCGGAACACAATCGCGCGATTTTCCGGCAGCAGATACTTTTTGGCCGCCGACTGTACTTCTTCGCGCGTCACCTTCAGAAAATCGCTCTGTATCGTGTTCACGAGACCAGGCTGGTTATCGAAAAGCGTGAAGCAGGCGAGCAAGTGCATCAGACCGTAGCCCGGCATATATCCGCCTCGTCCGCCTTCGAGCGTTGAATAATAGTCCGAGCGCCACTTCACCTTCAGTTGCTCTAACTCGTCCGCCGCAATCCCTTTGTCGCGCACTTCGCGAACAACTTCGTCAAAGGCTCGAAGCGTTTCTTCCGCGGGAAACTCAGGCTTGTGCATGATACGTGTGGTCATCTGTGTCGGGCCGTTATAACCGAAAAGGTCGTCGATACCGCCGTCGGCTTCCACGGCAATCTGCTTCTCGAGCACGAGTGCACGGTAGATTCGCCCGGCCCGGCCGCCGTGCAGCGCCTGGTCCAACAGTCCCATAGCGTACCAGTCCGATGTGCGCCGCTCGGGCATCACGTAACCGATGGCCATCGCCGGAAGCGTGCCGAATTTTTCTTCCACCTGGCCTCGCCGTTCTTCTTTCTGTGGCGGCTCGGACGGATCGGCGAACGGCGGCGCGGCCCCGGCGGGGACAACGCCGAAGTACTTTTCGGCAAGGGCGAATGCTTCTTGCGGGTTCACGTCTCCGAGAATCAGCAGCACGGCATTGTTCGGCACATAGTATGTGCGAAAGAATTTTTGAACATCAGCGAGGCTTGCCGCATCCAGATCGGCAAAATCGCCGTAAAAATTGTGCGCGTTGGCCCAGTTGCGGAACGCCACCGGCGGCATGTCCAGCCAGGGAAAGCCGCCATAGGGCTGGTTCAATACATTCACGCGCACCTCTTCCTTTACGACGTCGCGTTGGTTCCGCAAATTTTCGTCGTCCACTTTCAAAGCGCGCATGCGGTCCGCTTCGAGCCACATCACGCGTTCCAGCGCATTCGACGGCACCGCCTCGTAATAGTTGGTCACGTCGTACATCGTCGAGCCATTGAGCACGCCGCCGCTCGAGTTGATCAATTTTATGTGCTGCATCTTCGGCGCATGCTCCGAGCCTTGAAACATCATGTGTTCGAACAGGTGCGCGAATCCGCTCCGTCCCTGTGGCTCGAGCCGGAATCCGATCTTGTAATACACGCCTACGGTCACGACCGGCGCCGTGGCATCCGGAGCGATGACCACGCGTAAGCCGTTCTCGAGTGTAGTGTTCTGGATTGGAACCTGAAGTTGCGTCACGCCTGCCCCCTTTTGGCCTCGTTGAATGCTGCCAACCGCGTCCAAGTCTTCCCCGTCACGCTAGGATACTTGAGGCTGGCCCTCGGCTCCAATCCGCATGCACGACATCCAGGACATCGGGCCCGAGGAACAACCGCGTTCTAGTTTGATTGTGCGGACGCCGCAGCTTCGCCGCTGTCTTTGCCAAAGACTCCCGAAAGATCCTGCTGCTTCAACGAACGAATGCGGTCGCGAAATTGCGCGGCTTTTTCGAACTCGAACTTCTTCGCTGCTTCACGCATCTGCGTCTCGAGCTGCGCCAGCAGCTCGGCGAGTTGCTGTTCCGACTTGACGGAAGCCGCCGCCGCGTCCAGTTCCGCCGTGTCGAGCGGCACCGTGACGTAATCCGCTTCCACGATATGCGCCAATTCCATATCCACGCCCTTCACGATGGATTGTGGCGTGACGTTGTTTTCCACGTTGTACGCTACCTGCTTGGCGCGCCGCCGGTTGGTCTCGCTGATCGCTTCATTCATCGACTTGGTGCGCACGTCGGCGTAGAGAATCGCTCTGCCCTCGATGTGACGCGCACAACGGCCGATGGTCTGAATAAGCGAGGTGGTGCTGCGCAAATAGCCTTCCTTGTCCGCGTCGAGAATGGCCACAAGGGACACTTCTGGCAGGTCCAGCCCTTCGCGCAAGAGGTTGATGCCGATGAGCACGTCGAACTCGCCCTTGCGCAAGTCCCGCAGAATCTTGATACGGTCGAGCGTCTCCACTTCGGAATGCAGGTAGCGGCAGCGCACGCCAATTTCCGTGAAGTATTCGCTCAGGTCTTCGGCCATGCGCTTTGTCAGCGTCGTAACCAGCACGCGCTCGCTCTTATCCGCGCGTACGCGGATTTCCTCGAGCAGATCGTCCACCTGCCCCTTCACCGGACGTACTTCCACTTCCGGATCAACCAGCCCTGTCGGTCGGATCACCTGCTCCACAAACACGCCACCGGATTTCGTCAGTTCATACGGTCCCGGGGTCGCCGAAACGTAAATGACCTGATTCAGGCGGTGCTCGAACTCTTCGAACGTCAGCGGCCGGTTATCGAGTGCCGAGGGCATGCGGAACCCGTAATCCACCAACGTTTGTTTGCGCGAGCGGTCCCCATGAAACATCCCCCGGACCTGCGGCACCGTCACGTGTGATTCGTCGATGAACATCAGATAGTCCTGGGGCACGTAGTCGAGCAGCGTCGGCGGCGCTTCGCCCGGCAGGCGGCCGCTCAGGTGCCGCGAATAGTTTTCAATCCCGTGGCAATAACCGATCGTGCGCATCATCTCGACATCGAACATGGTCCGTTGCACCACGCGCTGCGACTCCACAAATTTTCCTTGCTTCTCCAGCTCCTTGCGCCACCAGCCCAACTCTTCCTGGATACCCACAATCGCTCGCTCACGTTGTTCCTGCGGCATCACATAGTGCGTTTTGGGGTAGATCGGTACGCGCGATAAATCTTCCTGTCCCGAGCGGATTTCTCCCGTCAACGGGTCAATCTGCCTGAGGGTATCGATCTGGTCGCCCCACATCTCGATGCGGTAGGCTTGGTCCTCATAGGGGGGATAAATCTCGATGATGTCGCCGCGCACACGGAATGTGCCACGTCGCAAATCTTCGCTGCGTTCGTACTGAATATCCACGAAGCGCCGCAGCAGCGCTTCCCGCGAGGTCTGGTGCCCTTTTTCGAGCATTACGAGCATCCCGTAATAGGCCTCCGGCGAGCCAAGTCCATAAATGCATGAGACCGATGCAACGATGACGACGTCCCGCCGCTCAAACAGTGAACGCGTCGCGCTCATGCGCAACTTATCCAGTTCGTCGTTGATCGTCGCTTCTTTGTCGATGTACAGGTCTGCGGAAGGTACATAAGCTTCCGGCTGGTAAAAATCGTAGTAGCTCACGAAGTATTCGACGGCGTTTTCCGGGAAAAAGCCCTTGAACTCGTGGTACAGCTGAGCCGCCAGCGTTTTGTTATGCGCCAGAACAAGCGCGGGCCGGTTGACCGTCTCGATGACCTTCGCCATCGTGAACGTTTTCCCCGAGCCGGTGACGCCCAGCAGCACTTGATTCTTGTCGCCCGCGTCCACACCGCGCACAAGTTGCTCGAGCGCGGCCGGCTGGTCGCCGCGAGGCTGATAGTTGCTGCGGAGTTTGAAATTCATCGCCGGGGTCTCCTGCGGACGCTTTGGCCTGAGCCGAAACCTACATTATACCGCGTTCGTCAACCGGGCTCTGGCTGACGCGCGAAGTAGTCAGAATTGCCATCCGAACGAAGTCCACAAAGCGGGGGATCTCTCTTCGCCTATTTTCGCAAGCTGGACGCCGGGGTTCAATTTCCTGCCGCTTGCGGAACGAACACGGTTTCGAAGTGGCTGGTCACCGTAATCTCGTAACGCACTTGGTTCGAAGCGTCCGCTTTGGCAACCGTCACGTCCATGTACTGCTGCACGTCCTCGGTCGCTCGCAGCACCAGCCCAGTCGTCAATGAAATGTAACTCACCGTCTGGTTCGTGCCCTTTGCTGTTCCGAATGTTTTCAACTCCTGGCGCTGGTAGTCTTCCGGGGTCGTGTCTTCCGGTGAGGACTTTTGTTTGAGCTTGGAGTCGGTGAGAAACACGGCGCAGACCTCCGTCGGCAGGATCGGGCACTTGTCGGTCTGTACATAGGTCGTCTCGCGCTCCCACACCAGGCCCGCCATCGGTGAAGGTGTTTCCTCGGGTTCTTCCGACTTCCATTTTTCTCCCGGCTTGACGCCTGCCGCAGGAAGAGTCCAACCATAAGCAAAACGCGCTATCCAGAATTGCCACGCGAGACGCTGCTCCGGCTCGAGACGGTCTAATCCTTCCGCGCGGCCCAACTGTCCGTTCTCCTCGATGGTGAAATTTACGGTTGGCTTGTCCGGCGGCGGCCCCGAACCAGTCTTATCATCCGGAGCGTCCAACTCTGACACTGCGCTGACGGTTGGCCGGTCGCCGGTATTCTTCACATCCTTGATAGTGATCAACATTCCCGTCGAGAGGTCGCGCCTCACCTCCCGCGGTCCCAGCAGTGTCACTACGCGGCTTTCGCTCTTGACGTGACGCTCCAGGCGCGCGCCGGTTTCGTACCGCATGGTTTGTCCAACTCGCAAGCGCGGAATGAACGCCGAGCGATTGTCGCTTCTCACTACTTTCGGAATCCCGAGGTTCGCCCCCAGCAGCATCGGCAGAAACAACGTCAGCGGGAGCAGATCCTTTGCGCTTCGAATGTTCGCGTTCATTTCCCCGCCGTGGTCAACTCGCGGTCAAAAAATTCGCTCGTGGCTTCGAAGGCCCTCAGCCAATCTCGGTACAGCAGAAAATCGTGGACTTCGTCCGGAAAAACAAGCTGTTCGATGTGCACTCCGCGCGGGCGCAATCGTGCGATCAGGTCCACCGTTTGCGAAAACATCACATTGCGGTCATCATCGCCATGAATGAAGAGCACGGGCGATTTCCAGGTATCCACCGCCGCTACTGGCGAAGAATCGTGCGCCAGTTTTGTCAGTTCCGGTGAGATGTTCTTCCCTCGCCAATTGTCTGTCGGCCAATCATGTACGCCGTGCAGATCTACCCCGGCCGCAAAAATATCGGAGTTGCGGCCGAGTCCCATGGCTGTCAAATAGCCGCCGTAACTACCACCCCACAGCCCAATGCGCTCCGCATCCACGTCGTTGCGGCTTTGCAAATATTTTCCAGCGGCCACCACGTCCTGGTATTCCGATACTCCCCGGCCCGCGCGCCCCGGCGCCTCTCGGAAAGCGCGCCCGTAGCCAATACCGCTGCGGTAATTGATTGCCAGCACAACGTAGCCACGATTCGCCAGATATTGATTCATGGCGTAGGCATTCGAGTAGTAGTACATGTAATGCCAACCCAACAGCATCTGCCGCATCGGCCCGCCATGGAGAAAAATCAGCGCAGGTCGCTTCTCGCCGGCTTCCAGCTTTTTTGGCAAAAATAGCTGGCCATGAATCTCAAGCCCATCACCCGATTTGAACGTAACCGGCAGCGGAACTACGAGCTTTCCTGAGGGAAACCTTTGTTCCCAGTTTCCGTATGGGACCTCCGATGTCGCCGCACCCGGTGCGAAAGTGGTATGAAACAGTCGGCCAGGATGGGTGGCATCAGATACAAGGTAGAACACATCCAGATTATTGCTGAGCATAACCGGGTGCCATTCGATACCCGAGGTCGCGACTGCCAATGTCCGCGGTCGCAAGCCGGTTCCATCCACGCCCACGTTCGACAGATGGCGCCGGTCCGCATCTCCGCAATTCGAATTGAACAGAATCGTCGTTTTGTCCGGCGAAAACGACCACTGCTCCACCTCGCAGTTTCCGGGCGTGAGCAGCTTCGGCATGCCACCCTTCGCCGAAATGGTGTACAGGTGCTGCCAACCATCCTCCTCGCTTGCAAAAATAAGGGCGTCTTTCGCGGCCCAGTTTAGAACCCCTCCGCCGGTTTCTTCCGCCATATAGGGATACGAACCCTCCGGCGTCGCGCTGCTGTGCCAAATTTCGTGCGCCACCCCCGTATCGGCATCGCCAACCCAAATCGCCCAGGGATGCGGGCGGTCCGGCTCGATGAAATATCCACTCGGCGAATCTCGTTTGTCCGCTGGCTGCCGCACGAACGCCACCATTTTCCCGTCAAGCGACCACACCGGGTCGCTGTCAGAATCCACCGAGGGTGCGACAAATTTCACGCTCTGGGCCGCCGCATCATAGATCCCGATGAAGCTATGGTCTCCGCGGTTGGACAAAAACAGGAGCCTTCCGCCCTCCGGAGACCACGCCACGGGAAGATTCTTCCCACGCACAACGATTTGTCTTGGTTTGTCGTCGGGCTTCATCCTCGAAAGCCAAATCTGCTCGCCTTTCTCGTAAGCAACCATATTTGATTTCGAAATCTCGGGTGAGCTGCCCATATCAATCTTCGCTGGCGCTCCGCCGCTGAAGGGAATCCACCATACCGTCTGCTCCGAGCCCGCGGGATCGCTCGTCGGGTTCCCAAACTCGCCTGCGGAGTTCTTGCCTTCGCCGCGCGCGTATACCATCGCCGCGCCATCCTCGGTAAAGCGTAAGTGCTCCAATTCCCCGCCGTCATCGGCGTTGTAACTGGTCAATTGTCGCGCGGAATATCCCGGCTCTTCGGCAACCCAGATGTTTCGTTTCCCTTCTTGATTCAGAGTCCAAGCGACGCGGTTGCCGGTTTTTGCAGCAACCAGATTGGCCGGAAAGGGCGCACTCAGCACCTGCTCGATCGTGAACGACTCCTGCCCACTGACTTGTCGCACGCAACACAGAACCAGCGCGCCCAACAAAATGAAGGAACGCTTCATCGGCATTTCTCCTGAGATTTCGTATGGCGTCAAATGTTTAAGGTCTTGCCGCCGGCGTGGGAGGTGTCACCGGTTCGACAATCACCAGTGGTGCCGCCATCGGGCCGCTCACTTGCACAAGCCTGCTTTGCCCTGGCGCCTTGGGCATGCGTTTCTCGCCCGGCGGGGAGCGGAAAACCAGGTTGGACTCCAGCCCAAAATCGATGCTCCCGAGAAGCAGTGTTTTCGAATGCCCGGCGTCCAATTCGACGTTCTCAAAATTTAGGACACGGTCCTTCACGTTGAACTTCCCTTCCCCACTCGTCCACCGTGAAGTCCCCTTGTGTAGAGCGCCTGTGTCCTCACTCGCCTCCACATCCCATCCGAGAAACTCGATCGATTTGAGTTTTACTTGTCCCTGTCCGCTCAATTGCCTCAGTAATTCCTCCCGTCCAACGCCACCGGTCGTCAGTTGCAGATTCCCCGAAGCCACGCCGTTCCATCGCTCGGCTCCTTTCGCCAGCCACGGCAGTTGTGCCACATTTACGCGCTCGAACTCCGCGGCTGCTTCGTATTTCGGTACCGGCACAAACCGCGCTCGCATTTCCCCGCGAACGCTGCCGCCCGCCCATTCCGCTTCCGCATCCTCCACTCGCAGGTTCAGGTCGTGCAACGCGACTCTTGCGTGAGCTTTTGTCAATTTCACTCTTTCAATCGTCACGGCGTCCGCCGCAAGCACGCCTTCGGCGGACACGTGACGCACCAACTCGCTGGCCTTAGCCGCGGCATTCTGCCCGCCAATGAAAGATGTCAGGAGCCGCTGCACCCAATTAGGGCGCCCGCGTGGCCCAAACCAGCGGTCTAATTCCGCTGCATCCACGTGGTCCGCGTGCAACTGAAACTGCCAGCGGTTCTCGCCGCTCGACGCATCCCCTGGAATTTCCTCGATAGCGCCGTTCCACGCCGCTTCGAATGCCTCAAGTTCGCCAATCGCGGCGCCTCGCCGGCCGTCTTTCCAACTTAGACGAACGGCTTCCAGCTTGAGCGGCTGATTCAGACCTGCGACCTGCAGGTGCCCTGCCGTCAAATCAATCGATCCGCTGCGATGCGTCTCTCGCGTAAGCCGGTTCCAGCTCCAGGTGACCGGTCCGCTGGCGCTCCCGACGTACTCCCATCCGCGGTTCAGTGTTCGCCCAAAGGAAGAGGTCAGCTTGAAAACGGGCGTTACATCCGCGAGCCTCAGATTCAGGCGCAGTTCGCCTTGGGTCAGCGAGGAATCTTCGGTCAAAACGGTCTCGATCGTATCGTCCGAGTTGGCTAAAGGCCTAGTCTTGCCTTCCGTTTTATCCACCTTTTCGTCGGTTGCTCGCCCTGCCCTGTTTGCTTCAAGGTGCAGACGGACGTTTTCCAGAACGAATTTTCCACTGTGCATGGAACCACGAAACGGTTCGATCCGCCCCGCCGCGTTCACCGCCGGAAGTCGCACTGTGGCTCCTTCGCTTTTCAACGCGCATTCTTCCAACCGCAGCGGCCACCCTCCGAGCGTCGCGTTGCCCGTCACAAGCCCCTCCACCGCCGTCTCTTCCACCACACCCGGATGAAATGCGCGGTACCACGCCATCAAATCCTCCGCCCGGACGGCGACGGATTCCAGCGCGACACTCCGTTCAGCGGATGCCTGTGTCTGCCATACGGCAGTGCCCTGGATCTTCGAACGAGGCGCTTCAATCGTTAGTTCTTCTGCGCGTGCTTCTCCGGCGCCGATGTCCCAGAATCCCTTTAGGTTCACGTTCACTCGCGGATTGTCGGCACGTTCCGTCAAGTCCCAGCGATGAACCCGTGTCGCTCTTGCCTGAAGCTCGAATCGCCACTGGCTCGGCCCGCTCTCCGCACCGGCATTTGCTTTTCCCACGCTCGCTTTGCCGTCCAGCGCAAATGTTCCCCGGACACCGGGGTCATTTCCGGTCACCAGGCGAAATAAATCCGCGATCGACACTTTCTCCCAGTGTAGTTGAATCTCTGCCGGCTGCAGTCGCGCCGATGTCCCCGCGACATCTCCGCGCACATACAGCGTGCCCGTTGATTGCAGCAAGGCGCCGCTCCGCCAGGGTTGCGCTTCCAGTCGCAGTTCCCACCGTCCCGGCGACACTTGCTCGACGTTGCCGGAAACATTCGTGAAGGCAAATGGCTTCTTCTCATCACCCTCCTTGAAATTGATCCTCCCATCGTCGAATTCAATCTTCTGCAAGTGATGCGTCGACTCCGCCGGCAACTGTGGACCCGCTGCTGTCGCATACACACCGCTCAGCCTGGCCGGCGGCAGCCATCTCTCCAGATTCCACTGGCCTTGTGGCGTGCGCACCAGGATCAAGCTCGGCCTCGTCAGCGAAATGGTTCCGAATTCGAGATTTCCACCGAGCAGCCCCAACCACCGGAAACTTGCCTTCATGCGCTCGGCACGCAGGAAATATTCGTGGCCAAACGCGGGATCTTCTCCGATAGTCACGCCTTCTGCGTCCAGCTCCGGAATTGGCAGAATTTGCATGGAAAACTGCCCGACCTGGACCGGCCTTCCAAAGGAGCTTTCCAGGTGGACAATCAGATAGCCGCGAATTCGCCGCGTTTTCATAAGCAATGACACTCCAACCTGCGCGATCACCATCACCACCAGCACCAGCACGGCGATCTTTCCGTATTTCCGGAGGCGGCTCATTTAGAAGGGAGTTTCTCAGACCAACCCGCAAAAGGGTAGGGGTTCCCGGCGTATTACGGATCAGTGCACTGTGTGCAGCATCCGGCCCCACCGCGTTCTCGCGGGAAGATGCAACAACGTATCGAATATCCCGACGATTCTCTGCACAAACGACGATTCTCCATAGTCGTTGCTGTTCGCCTCGATCGACCAGTAGATCAGAAAGGGCCGGCCCATGATCGCCTCTCGATCGACGAAGCCCCAGTAGCGGCTGTCCAGGCTGTGATCCCGATTGTCCCCCATCGCGAAGTATTTTCCGGGTGGCACCACGAGTTCGTCGCCTTGAATATACTTGTGGATTTCATGCGCCCATTCCGGCTGCACGAGCGAAACGAACAATTGATTCCCGGTGGGAGGGAACGAGTAATTCAAAGGGTCGTAGCCAGCCGCCGGGTCGTGTACCACATAAGGCTCGGTCAAGGCCTTTCCGTTCACATACACCTGTTGATCGACCACTTTCAGGTGATCCCCCGGCAGTCCGATCACTCGCTTCACAAAGTGTGGGTGATCCTGATAGGGAAACTTGAAAACGATGATGTCGCCACGCTCCAGTGGCCGGTAGGGCAGGTATTTGTCGTACCACGCTCCTCTTCCGCCGAAGACGAATTTATTCACCAGCAGATGGTCCCCTACGAGCAAAGTCTTTTCCATAGATTGCGACGGAATCTTGAACGCCTGCACGACAAAACTCGTGCCAAACAACGCCAGGATCACGGTGACCAGCAGTGATTCCAGGTACTCCGAGAGCGTGGTCGGATTTGCGTGCGGCTCTTCGGCGGCTTCTCGGCCTGGAACAGAGGCCGTCTCGCTGACCGGCACTTCGGGCTCTGCCTGGTCCACCGGAATTTCGTTTTCCGGCGAAAGCGTTTCATCCGGCATTCGGGCCTACCTCTTCGCTGTCGCGCGCCTCGGCTTGCAGCAATCTTTCGAGCGCGCTTCTCGCCGCTTTCTGTTCCGCTTCTTTCTTCGTACTGCCTTCTGCGCTCGCCATGCGCTCGCCTTTGACCCACACTTCCACAAGAAAAGTCTTCTGGTGGTCCGGCCCGCTCTCTCCTGCAAGCCGGTACTCGGCAAGCTGTCCGCCTTTGCCCTGCAAGAATTCTTGCAGAGCGCTCTTGCGGTCCGATTCGGCGATTCGCTCTCCGTCTTCCAGGGCCTGCTGGAAGACCGTCATGTGCAAAAGTTTTCGAGCCGGTTGCAGGCCGCCGTCGAGATAGATCGCGGCCACTACCGCTTCGAACGCATCGGCCAGCAGCGCGGGCTTGTCGCGCCCGCCGGTTTTTTCCTCGCCGCGCCCGAGCCGCAGGTGCTCGCCGAGGCCAAGTCCCCGCGCCGCAATTTCCAGCGAATGGGCATTCACGATACGCGCGCGACTCTTCGAAAGCCGCCCCTCAGTCCATTCTGGAAAGTTCGCCAGCAGGTACTCGCTGGTCAGCAATTCGAGCACTGCGTCTCCCAGGAATTCCAGCCGCTCGTTGTCTTGCACCGCCGAACCCGCGAACGCTATATCCTCTCCCCGCGCCGCCCGCAACTCCGGCACCGCCGAACTGTGCGTCAACGCCCGGTCAAGCAAGTCCGGCTCGCGGAACCGGTAACCGAGGCGATCCTCCAACTGTCGATCTTCCCCGCGGGTCATTATTCTTCTCCCAGCGCGTCGTCGTCGCGGGCTCCTTACTTCGGCGCGCTCAATTGCGTCGCGGCAAGCTTCTTGGCCTCATCGATGTTGCCTTTGCAGGTAGTCTGCAACCCTCCTGGAATCGCGGCACATTTCGTGAATGCGGTCACGGCGTCATCAAAGTGTGAGGTCTTCTGACTGCTGATCCCCAGCAGATAGAAGTTCACGGGGTCCGGCGAAGGATCGAGTTTCACCGACTGCTCGAAGTTTGGGATCGCGTCCGAGTACTTACCTCGACGGAACGCCACGAGTCCTAAACCGCTGTACGCCAACGCGGCTGCCTGATTCTTTGCCTTTTGAAAGTCCTCGTCGCTTACGTTCGCCGGCTTGACCAGCGCGGGCATCAAGTCCAGCGCTTTCTGGCAATACTGCTCCGCCTTCACCAGCCGCTTTTCCGGCTCTGGCGTATTCGCGTTCATGGCACGGGGCAATGTGGACCCCAGAATCGCCAATGTTTGGGCGTCGTCCGGAACGAGCGCGAGTTCTTTATCCCCGGCTGCTTCCATCTTGTCTATCTGCCCGCTGTTCAGATAGCCTTTCACCAGCCAGCCGTACACTTCTGCGTTGTAGCGGCTCTTCGGGTACTTCTTGAGGAAATCCTCGCCCGCCTGCTCTTTCTTCTCTAGGTCGCTCACCGGCACATCGCGAAAGGCTTTTATGGCGGCGTCTTCCTCGGCGCTTACCGGCGGGGGAGCCGAATCCAGCGTCAGTGGCGCTGCCTGCGGCTGAGCCGGCTTCTGTCCCTGCTGAGGCGCTTGTCCCTGTGTCGGTTGTTGCTGCTGCTGTTGCGTTGCTTGCGATTGCGCGAATGCTCCCGTGGTTGCCAAGAGCGCCAAGCCCAGAAACCGCGCGCTCCGAATTTTGTTTTTGCCCTGTGTCATTCTCCTCACTCCTTTCCTTATGGGCGCTCGGTCGGCTTCCTCAGATCCAAATCGCCCAGCCCTTTTTGCGCCGCCTGCTGAGCTTTCGTTGGCGCTCCCTGCACGGCCAACACCGCTTGATACTCCGTCTTTGCACGATCCAACTGCCCCTCGTCCTCGTAAATTCGACCCAGATACACATGCGACCACGCCATGACCAGCGGGTCCCCCACGGCCGCATGCTCTCCGGCAGTCAGTCTCCCGAATACCACCTTGGCTTTCTCACCGTCGTGGTCGAGCAGGGCCACAAGTCCCATCCCGTACCACGCGCGGGTCTGGTCAGGATATTTTGCCAGCACCGTTTTGAAGGAAACCTCGGCCGCCCGCGGATTGTGTTCCGCAATCCGCCGCTCTCCTTCCGTCAATGCTGCAATCGCATCCTGATCATCCGGTACCGTTGTTACCGCATTGGCGCGACTGCGCGACAGGGCTTCGCTGCTCAGTTCTTTTCCGGCAGTTCCCGAATCCGCCGGGGAAAACTGAATTCCTGCCACCCTGGTCTGCTCCGCATTCAAGTCCATGCCCCGCACCATATCGGGAAAATACTGCTTCATCGGTGGGTCGGCATTCGCAAATCCTGCCAGACCGTTGAACAACGGACGCACCAGCACGTAACCGTCCTCATCGTTCGTCTTCAGCGCTGATTCGCGCTCGCTCGGCGACATCCGCTTCAGCTTCAGCTCGACCGACCTCACCAGGCATTCCGCGAACCACGAGAAGAAATCGTCCTTCAGATCCGGCTCGAGTTTCGGCGCCTTTGCCGCCACTTCGAACAGCGGCCGCTTCACCACCACAACGTGGGAATACATGAGTGGCAGGGGATCCAGCAGAAAATGCAGGTAAGCGTGACGCACCACGTCCAGTGGAATCTCCTCGCTTCCACTTAGCACAATCGTATAGTGGTCGCCGAAATTCCTTACGTTCGTAATGCGCCCGACCAGCGGCTCCACAATAATGCTGAACGTTCTCGGCTCCGCCGGGTCGGGAACCTCCCGCAAATACGTGGTAGCAACGAACAAAACTTGCGTCACCGGATCGTGCAGCCGTTCGATCTCCCGCATGTATACCGGTTGAACTTCCTTCCACAGCGCTCCAATTCGTTGCTCGCTGTAGTAGTTCGAAAGAATTTCGCTGAAGCCTTCGAGGTCCACAACTTCCGGCGGCAGTTCGTCGCGTCGCATTACAGGCTGGAATTTCGGCGCCGGGCCCGACACCAACCCGAACCAAACAAACCGCGAAAGCATCGCCCCGGGATCGCGGAACTGGTGCCCCTTCATGAACTCCCGCACCGCGTCTACTGCCGGACCTTGTTGCTTCCGCGTTGTCTCGCGGATGCGCGCGCGAAACGGCGTCCAATTGTCCGAGCTCACGTTGGCCTCATAGCCCGACGCGTACAGCGCGCACATCGCCGTGAACATTGCTTCGCTGCCGTCTATCGTCGCGTTCGTTGTCGGAGCGGCTTGAGGCCGCGGGCGCGGCGGCACTTTTTGCGCCACGGCGGTGCCCGCTTGCACCCCCAGCACAAGCAAAATCACACTTATGTTCCAGCTAGTTTTCCAGATCATTCTCTTATTGCGCGGTGCCGCACTCTCCTGCCAAAGTGCGCACCTCTCGGCCGGCTTATGAGGCGTGGATGGCGGTATCACTCGCGGATACGGACATTGACGAATCACACTGCCGGGGCCTTCTGCCAATGTACCGTCGCATCGCAGATGAGTCAAGGAATCGTCGGCACGGCGGGCCTTCCCGGTGGCGCTGACTTGCATCATAGAGTGGATGAGGCGAACCGCTTCAATCGTTGTCCCGAGTTCACTCCTCTCGGCCGCCCGCGGACTTGCCTCCCTTCTCCCCTTTTGCTACCAATTAGGGCTGCCGCCCAGCAAGGACTCGAACGTATGACTTCCCCTCAAAGGTATTTCCTTGGCGTCCTTTCCCTGGCTTTGCTCATGCTTCCGTCGGCCACCCCTCGCATTTGTGCTCACGTCCGCGGCGCCTCCAGGAACTCCGCGCAATCCGCGCCTTCCACTGAGAAAATTCTCTCGAAGGAGTTTACGCTCGAAGGCTCAAAAGTCTGGACCGACACCGGCATCACGCTCGAGCCCGGCCAACATGTTGTGGTTACCGCCGAAGGGAAACTTCACTTCGCGGACGCGAAATCCGACAACGGGCCCGAGGGCCTGACGCGCAATTTTAAGGACTTGATCCGCATTCTTCCTTTTAATGATGCGGGGCGGGGCGCCGTGATCGGAAAGATTGGCGACGCCGACATCGCACAGCCATTTTTGATCGGACCGCGTAAAGATGTGGTCGCTCCCATCGCCGGAAAGCTTTCGATCGGAATCAATCAGGCCACATCAGACACTGGCGATGGCTCCTATACCGTCAAGGTGGAAGTTTACGCCGCGGACCGTAACGCGAATGTCGTAACTTTGCGCCAGGTTCCCTCGATCCCCGGCGTCGACAATGCCCTCTTTGCCAAAATTCCGCGCCGTATAGGCGACAAAGACGGCAATCCCGGCGACATGGTGAACTTCCTCATTCTTGGCGACGAGGGCGCCATGAAGAAGGTATTCACCACGGCCGGCTGGGTCAAAGTCGATTCCGACGTCAAAGCGACTATCGTCGAAGGGGCAATCGCGAGCTTTTCCAAGGAGTCGTATCTGACTATGCCGATGAGCCAGCTCTATCTCTTCGGCCGTCCCCAGGATTACGGCTGGGCCCATGCCGAGCCCATCAAAGTCGTCGCTTCTCGCAATCACCTTCGAGTCTGGAAAGCTCCTTTCACCGTGAATGGCCAGGTCCTCTGGGTCGGCGCCGCCACCCACGATATCGGCTTCGAAAAGGATCAGCGCAACAACAGCGTGACCCACAAGATCGATCCTGACATCGATCTCGAGCGCGACTATCTCGAAAAGACTCTTTGCAGCACCGGCCTGATTGGCGAGGTCACACACTTTCTACCGCAGAACCCCTTGCAGGAAGCCAAGACCGCTACGGGCGGGTCCTTCCACTCGAACGGGCAGGTCCTGATTCTGAAACTCGCCGCCACCGAGAAGACCACCTCGGCGCAGGGTTCCACAAAGTAGCGACACTGGTTTGTTTCACCTCGGTTGTTTTGGATACGTACGCAGCGCTTTTCTGGGTACTAGCGCCGTCTTTCCGTAATGCTCGCCTTCGAGGATCCGTACTTCGCAGAGACCCGGATTTTTTTCCACCCCCAGCAGGCGCACCTGATTTCCCGCCTCAAGCAGCAGCAGTCGTTTGTCGGTGATCATGATCGATACGCCCACATCGTCCTTTAGTCGCGTTAGCCGTTCCCATTCTTCGAATGCCTTTTCGTCCGCCGGCGCGACAACGCAACCTGTTCCCTCTTCGGCAACCAGCTCAAAGACTTTTCCCGCTAACCGGCTCGAGACTGCCGGCTTCATTCCTGTTTTGCTCTCGCTGGCTTCCACTTCCGGCAGAAACCGGTAACCGCGGCGCGGCAGCGTTTCGATGTACTTCGATTTACTTGCCCGGTCGCCGAGTGCCTGGCGTAACTTCTTGACCGCTGTATTCAGGCTGTGCTCGAAATCCACAAACGTATCTTCCGGCCAGATTCGTTTGCGTAGTTCGTCGCGCGTCACGATTTCACCGGGCTGTTCGAGCAACGCCGCGAGCACCTGCATTGGTTGCAACTGTACCTTGATTTTCTTCCCGCTCTTGAGCAGTTCGCTCGCGCGCACGTCCACCACAAAGGCACCAAACCTGTGTCGTGTTCCTTCACGCGTTCGAGTAGTCATGCCCGTCCCGGAACTCGCAAAAATTTTACTCCAGCCTTCAGCGCCGGCCAATGGCAGGGTTTGCTGCTGGCCGGCTAAGACGCCGGCACCCATAGACCCGGCAATAACACGGCTCTTTTCAATAGGTTGGGCCAATGCTCCGGTTCACCTCCCGTCCACCTTTTCTTCACCTTCGGTGCATTGCTCTTCTTCCGTGCTTCCGTCAAAGTGCGCTCTGCTGAAACGAGTCCGCCAGCAAGGAATCGCGCCACGGTCTCTTCGATTGGCTGGGAGGAAGAGATGGGAAAACTGATTGTAATGCCCTCGCGAGGCAACCCGCTTTCAAGCCGCACATCAAGCTCAAGACGCAACCACGTGGGCATGACAACTGTTCTTGACCAATCTGCAGCTTCAGCCGCCCTCTCATCGAGGTTTTCTGCGCGCGCTGCTTCGGCGCGCTTTGGCCGCACGCGGCCCCGACCGGTTCCCCGTAGCAATCCTCGCGAATCCCACCCCTTAAATCTGCTACTAAACCCCACCACCGGAGACGGCGGTTCGTCCCTGACGCAGTCTTCGGAACCCTGAACCAGACGAAGCCCGGACGAACGTCCGGGCTTCGCTCTTTTTTGCGGGCCTGCCCGGGTGGACGAGGGAGCCGGGGATTCCGAAGCTTCGCTTAGGCACATTGCCCCGCATCGGAATGTTCCAAGAAGATCGGAAACGATGACGCATCCTGAAGCACGCTTGCGGCGGATAACTACAAAACTGGATTCGTCGCTCCGCTTCACGGTAAAACACTGAGAGACGTGTTTCTGTGACGGATACCAGGCAGGTTCACACGCGGGTCAGTCGGGAGCGAGTCGACAGGCGAACCGAAACGGGCCGGATTGGTCGCCGTCACTACACGATTGCTCGTACCAGCTTAAGAATTCGAGTGGTACCGCGCTTTCAGCTCTTCCTCAGCTCGCAGCCAATCGTCCAGATCGTGGCCCTGTTCCGCGCCACGCTCCAGGTACAGTTCATGCGCACGCGTGGCGATTTCCTGGTCACTTGGCGCGTCGGCCGCGTGCTGCGGAATTTCGGCAATTTCCGTTGGGTTTGTCATCGTGGCCATCCTCTTTCAAAGAAATGCAAGGTTATCGGTCGGTTCCCTGCAGAAAGATGAATCTCGTGGAACTTTTTTGTTAAATCTGTTTGGTCAGGCCACTATAGCCGCTTGACCTGCGGCTCGTGGCTTCCCATCGCCGCAGCAAAACGGCCCCACGAAAGCAACCGAGAAAAGGTGGCTCCGCTGCGAAATATATTAATACCTTCCGCTGCTAGGTCAGCGACCAACTCCACAGCGTCAGCGCCAGAAAAACCGCCAAGACGCCCAGGCTCACCGCTGCTAGCACCTTCCCTCGGCCGAGCAGCAGGTCACGCGTTTCGGCCCTCAAGCACAACACGATGGCGACAAATAGAATCGCGCTCCACGAGACCGCGCACGGCAGCCCCGGATAGCGCGACAGGGCTGCCAGCGTCTTATCGGACGGTTTGTCTACAGGTATCCACCAAGGCAGAATCGGTGCGAATCCCGCCGCCAGTACGAACGTCAGAATCTTCCGGCTGATCCAGCTTTTGATCTTCGGTAGGGCCTGCTTCCTCTTCCGGATCTTCCGCCAGACAAGAAATTCCCAGACCAGCAGCGCGGCAGCCAGCGGCATCCAGCCGTACTGCGCGCTTTCGAGGTCCAACCACAACCACGCCCGGAACAGCAAATGCGACGGATGGGTCGCCGCCAACCTTGGCAGCAAGTACCAACCCGCCACGGAATTCCCGATCATCGTCACCAATAGCAAGGCAAGCGCGAACAACTGCACGAACAGCTGCGTCGGCGCTTTACCGCATCGCGTGCAGCACTGCTTTTCGGGAAATATCTGCAAACCGCAATTCTCGCAGTACACCCAGCCCTCTCCTGTTCCCTATAGAGACACGTTCTCGACTCCAAAAGCCTATTCCTTTGGAAGCGGCCCGCCTACTGGTCCGATGTCCAGGCCCTCCAACCCACATGGTCCCTGTCCGAATCGGCATGTGCGTAACCGCCCGCCAACTGCCAGTAGCGCGCAATCTGTCGGCTTCAGTCCCAAGCGCTGCCCGCTCCACACCCGCCGTCTTGCACGCTCGAGGACAAGGCGGCCTGTTATCGCCCACCCCGTTTTTGAGTATACCAGGGAGGAGCTCACCCATGAGACTAAGAACCCTCATCGCGTTCTTCCCCGTGTTTGTCATTCTCCTCCTTACCCTGCGGCCGGTTACCGCCGGTGGCGACTGCGCCTTTATCGGCGCCACCGTATACCCTTCGCCGGGGACGCCCCCCATTTCGAACGCGGCCGTACTCACTTCTGGCGGCAAGATCGCTGCCGTCGGCACGCGCGCCGGAGTGAAGCTCCCGGCTTCGGTCCGTGTCATTGACTGCTCGGGAAAGGTTATCGTTGCCGGGTTCTGGAACAGCCACGTCCACTTCTCGGACAACACATGGCTCGATGCGGCGAATGCTCCTTCCCAAAAGCTCACGAAACACATGCAGGAAATGCTGACTCAATGGGGCTTCACCACGGTGTGGGACCTGGGTTCAGACCCAAACAACTCGCTTGCACTTCGCCGTCGCGTGGAATCCGGTGAAATCCCGGGCCCGCGGATTCTTCTTGCCGGCAGTGAGTTTCCGAAGGGTGGACACCCGGTCTACCTGCCGCCGGAAATGCAACTGCCCGAGGTCGCTTCGCCGGACGAAGCCGCTCAGCTAGCACAAAACTACATGCGGATAGGATTCGAGGGCATAAAACTCTTCACCGGCTCTTACATGGGCAACAAGCCGGTCATCAACATGGCTATCCCGATCGTAATGGCAGCCGTCAACATCGCTCATGCCGAGAACAAGCCCGTGTTCGCTCATCCCCAAAACCGCACCGGTGTCGATAACGCCCTCGCGGGTGGCGTCGACATCCTCGCCCACACCGTTCCAAGCGAACCCGACTTCACCGCAGATGAGGTAACTCGCTTTAAGACGCAGCACACCGCGCTGATTCCTACGCTGACTCTCTGGACCACCGTCGTGCAAGACCCGGCCGTCGCAAACGGCCTACTTGCCTCCGGCGTTCAGCAACTCAAAACCTTTTCCGCGAATGGCGGGCCCATTCTCTTCGGCACCGACGTTGGTTTCACCACGAACTACGACACCACGGTCGAATTCGAGTTGATGCGCCGCGCTCTTTCCGTTAACGAAATCCTCGCTTCCCTCACGAGCAATCCCGCCGCCTACTTCAAGGCCTCCGCCAAAGGCCGCGTGGCAAAAGGCTTCGACGCCGATTTAGTGATTCTCGACGGCGACCCCGCGTCCGATGTGCGCAACCTCGCCAAGGTGGCCTACACCATCCGGGCCGGCAAAATCATCTACCAGAAATAACGCCGGCATGGCGCACCTTGTGGCGCAGCGCTCTGAAACATTGGCTTCCGGTCATCCCGAGCCTGCCTGCCGAGGACCCGCCTTCTGCTCGCCCTCAGTGAGAAAAGGAAGGCGAGCCGCTCCTGCCCTTCACTCTAATGCGCAGCCGCCGCAAGTTCCTTGCTGCGCGAAGCCTTCCACAACCCGATATACGGCTGCAACTCCTCCATCATCCTCGCGAATTGTCCCAACTCCAGCGACTGCGCTCCGTCGCTGATCGCTTTTTCCGGAGCGGGATGCGCCTCGACGATTAATCCATCGGCGCCAATCGCCACGCCCGCGCGCGCCACCGCCGGCACCAGGCTACGCTTCCCTGTCGCGTGACTCGGATCGAGAATCACCGGCAAGTGCGTCAGCTCGTTCAGCACCGGAATCGCCGATATATCACACGTATTGCGCGTTGCGGTTTCAAACGTGCGGATTCCCCGCTCGCACAGAATCACCTCCGGATTGCCGTGCGCCGTAACGTACTCCGCGCTCATCAGCAGTTCTTTGATGCTGCTGCTCAGCCCGCGCTTCAATAACACCGGGCGGCGGCATTTTCCGAGCGCCTTCAGCAGCATGAAGTTCTGCATGTTGCGCGCGCCCACCTGCATCACGTCCGCATACTCCGCCACCAAATCCACGTCGCGGTCGCCCATCACCTCGGTCACAATCGCCAGCCCCGTTGCTTTCTTGGCCTTCTGCAATAGCTTCAGCCCTTGTTCTTCCATACCCTGAAAATCATAGGGCGACGTCCTCGGCTTGAACGCGCCTCCACGCAGCAATTTCGCTCCGGCTTTCGCGACGGCCTCCGCCGAGCGCATGATCTGCTCTTCGCTTTCGACCGAGCATGGACCAGCAATCACCACAAAGTCGTCGCCGCCAATTTCCGTGCCGTCCACCCTGATTCTGGTCTTGCCCTTCCGGAATTCCTTGCTCACAAACTTATAGGGTGCGGTGATTCGCACCACCTTTTCCACCTGCGGCATCGCTTCGACCGATTCCAGGCACGCCGTCACGTCGCCAACACCCACAACACCGATCACCACGCGCTCTTCGCCCTCGATCGAGTGCACCTTGTAGCCGTGGTGCTTCACAATCGCGCAAACCTCGTCAATCTCTTCGCGCGTCGAATGCAGCTTCATGGAAATGATCATCTCCGTTTCCCTCCGCTCCTTCGCTCTTGCACTCGCTTAAAAGCAAAAAAGCCCACTCTTTGCGAGTGGGCCGAAATTCCCGTGTTTTCACTCTTTCTAGACGGCGGCCCCTCGCTTCCGGTTGGTCCGGTACGTAAATCGCCATCCGTAGCAATAGGCCGTGAACTTCATGCGTGCCAGTCTACCCAGTTTGTGGAAAAACGCAAGCCTCAATTCATTTTATGGCCGCAATAGCTGCCTGCAATTTGCGTTCTAAGAGCACTAGACGTGCTTCAACCGTCGGCATTGCGGCCTGGCGGGCTCTGCTCTAGCTTCAGGCTCGCACCTCCTTGCGCAGAATCCCGGCCGAGCGCAGCGTGACCACCAAGCCTATCGGGGAAACCTCTATGAACGTCAAGGGCACATTGATGCCCGGATTGTCGTACATCTGCTTGAACTCTTTTGCTTGCCGCTCTGTCTCATCCACCTTTTGCTGGCTTGCCCCTGACGCTTTCGCCCGTTCCACCATGTGGGCTGCGTATTTCTCGGCAAACGCGGGCGTTAGCTTGTAATACACAAACTCCCAGGTCCCGACGTAGCGTTGACATGTGTGCAGAAATCTACGCGCTCGAAATCAGCGTAATCAGGATGCCCATCGCGAACCCGCGGCCAAATGGTACGGTATACCCGAGGATTTCCCCTTTGCCCCAGCCGATGCGGTCCGCGAACGGGACCCCAACCAGCATCGTCACAGCAGACACCGCCCCGGAGATCAGTTCGAAGGTCAAAACTCCGCCGCAGGCGCCGTACATCAGGATATCGCGCACCGCGCGCCGGCGAGAGTTCGAGGCCGATTCTTTCGCCAAGTTCACGGCGGCCATGATATCCGGAGACAGCAACCTTGGGGAGCGCCGACCTCTTAGGACACGGCACGATCGAACAACTAAGGCAGTCCGCATCCGTGAACTGTACATCCGGCTTTAGCGCGAATCCCGCTTACTCCGTCGCGCATCCAACAGAACACGCGAAGGAGCAAACTTATGCCGGTCGCTGGTGCTGGGCATCAAATCTACAACGCGGTTGCGAGTTGGGCCGAAATCACTCACGGACGGCATCGTTTTGGCGGCGTGGAATTCCGCGTGGGCCATCGCGAAGTCGGTCACGTCCACGGCGACAGTCTGGTGGACATCCCCTTTCCGAAAACTGTGCGCAATGAGCTGGTCGAAAACGGAACTGCCGAACCACATCACATCCTTCCCCAATCCGGCTGGGTCAGCGTCTATCTTCGCAATGCGGACGATGTCGGCCGCGCGATTCTGTTATTGCGCAGGTCGTACGAGATTGCGCTCGCGTCGCAGATGCGCAACACGCAGACGGCGTAACCGTGAATCCCTCGCGTCAACTTCTGGTCGTCAGTTAGTACAACAGGATCGCGATCCGGAAGTGGGCGAAGTCGCCACCGCCGCTCGCCTCGCACGCTCCCACGGCGGCGCTGTGGTATTTGCCGGAAACGACCTTCTGATCGACGTCGTCCGGCAAGCGGCGCAGGTCCGAGGTCTCGTACCGCAAAACACTCGCCGGCCTCTGCCCAGCCCAGCCACGGTCGAGTGCGCAAGTTTTGCGCGCATCAGGGGTAGCATTCACGGCGCGGATTCCGCGGCCCGCGATTTCCGACGCCACCTGCGATTCCTGCTCATTGAGAGAAAGAGTGGGAACCTCGGTCGCAAAATCCTCCACGGCAAAGAGCGTGTTCACGCCTTGTATCACCGCGATGCCTACGGCGTTAAGGCCAGGGTCCAGGAGATTGGCACGGTGCGGCGGCGAATTCATCCACTGCCTGTGAAGTCCGGGAACGTTCGGACCTTCCGCGACGTTTTCGGCAATCAGGCTAAACCGGGCGCCGGCGTGCCGCGCGCGATCCTGCATCGGTGGTTCGCCGGGAAACTGGTGAGACAAGGCATTCATCTGGGCCATGCGCTGCGCATGCTGACGTGCAGCTACGGCGAGCGCGGGATCCCACTCGAGCGGGTGTAGGCCCGCCGCCGCGCGGCCGCGGTTCGCTGCAATGAGCAGGATACTCTCGGCCGTGCTCGCCGACGGACGCGAGGAATTCGCCTGCAGCGTCGGTGTGCTGAGTAATGCTGCGGCAAGGATGGCGGCGACGATGGTCAGGCAAAAGAGGGCTGTGCGCATAAGACACTCCCTGCTGACCATTGAACACTGGATTTTGAGGAAGTATGCGTTACCGAAGGACAGTTACAGCGGAAAAGGAAACTGGCCCCGCGTGCAGCCTCACCGTAGTCGATCATCACGAACGTGCCTGCCCCGCGAACGACGGAGCCCTTTCTTCTTTGAGTTCTGCGGAACGGCACTAGAATGAAGAACTACCCGCGGACGTGCACCGCGCTGAAGCTCAATACCACGTGTCCTCCGGCCGTAGGCCGGCCGAAACTCATCATTGGCCGGAAGCGCGAGAACAGCAGCATCTGGTACAGGTGATGTCGCAGCGACGGCGAGTCGGGTCCCGCAATGATTTCGTAGTCGCTCATTTGCCCCTGCGCATCCACCGTCACATCCACCAGCAGGTCATTTTGCGGCTCCACATCTGGATGCTGCGCCTCAGGTATAGCCGACTCGGGATAGTCCGACAGCGAAACCAGCTCCGCCGGCCTCAACAGCGATGTCGGAATGTCGTTCGGATCCGCCTGTACGGTCACTCCCGGCTTAATCATATGCAAGACAAACACGAAAATGACAATCGCAGAAAACAGCCCGCCGGTCGCCGGCACGGTCAGCGGACGGAACACGTTGTCCACTAAAATCTCCGCCCGATCCTTGATCCGCTGCCAGCGCTGCGCCCAACTCAGCGTTTCATTTGCTTTTGACGCCGCTACTTTGATACGCACCGCCAGACCTGACGGCGGCACCGCGCGCGGCACCCGCGACAACAGAACGGATAGCTTCCGGTACTGCTGCAGTTCTTCGCGGCACGCCTCGCAGGCCTCTAAATGCCGACGCATTTCCTGACGTTCCCCAGGACGCGGAGCGTTTACAAAGGCATCGTCAAGATAACCGGCGAGCCGGCTTTGCACCTTCTCGCACTTCATGGTTGTTCCTCTCGCGCCTCACTTGGACGCATGCTTTCCCCGGCTCCTCCCGCAACACTCGCGGCCCTGACATAGGCCGCTTGTAAAACCGCTGGCGAACCAAACGTCGGCAGGTATCCGCGCTTCGGCATTTCGCGCCTCATCATCGCTGCTCGCTCACCTAGCAGCGGTTCGAGGATATCCTTCAACGCCCGACGGCCTCGGAGAATCCGCGACTTCACCGTTCCGACGCTTACGTCCAGCACCTCAGCCACTTCCTCGTAGCTCAGTCCTTCGAGGTCACGCAAAATCACCGCGCTCCGAAACACATCTGGAACCTGTTGCAGCGCCCCTTGCACGACAGTCTGAATTTCCTGCGCCGCCAGCCGGTCGAACGGCGTCGCGCCAAGATCTTCCACTTCGATCGGCGCACAACCTTCATCCGGTTCCGCGTCGATCGAAACGTTTCTTTGGAGATGGCGCTTGAACCAACGGCGATAATTCAGCGCTTCGCGAATGGCAATTCGGTACAGCCAGGTCTTCAGCGAACTGCCTTGCCGAAAGTGCCGGATTCCCTTGAATGCCTTCAAGAACACTTCCTGAGCGGCGTCCGCGGCGTCCGAGGTATCTCCCAGCATGCCGAGGATCAGGTTGTAGACCGGCGCATGGTAGTGGTTCGCCAGCCAGTCGAACGCGGTTTCCGAGCCCGCTTGTAACTCGCTGACAAGCTCGGTCTCGTCTCGGCCCCACGAGAGGGCGCTCGCCCAATCCGACACGGTCTGCCTTTCTTCGCCCGGGCCCCAGCTCGAGGTAGCGGCGAACTGGCCCTCTTCGGTCGAGACGTTCTCCCCTCGGAAGTAGGCCCCAACGCTTGTCCGCTCTTAGTATTAGACACCGTTGCGAGCGGAACTGTTCCAGCTAAGGCCGATTGTGGCACCCTGCGCGCCCCAGCGCAATGGGGCCACGGTAATGGGCCAAGCCAAGCATTTCCCGTTGGTGTCATTCCGAGCCTGCCCGCCGTGCCTACCGCAGGCGGGCGCAGGCAGGCGAAGTCTGCGAAGCGAGCAAACCCACTCTACACCGTAGCGCAGGCTTTGCCTGGCACGTACTAAGGCCAGCCCCGGCCTGCCTCCCCGCATCCAACTTCCAAACTGACGAAGCAGCAGCGTGCCGCACCACGCGCTTCGGGGGTAGTCCGATGAACTCCTCTCGACTAACGCTTGGGTGCTGCCTAAGCCTGATTCTCACGGCTGTTTCGGCCTGCAACTTTCTCGCTAATCCCGATGCGTCCGGCCGCACTTTGATCAGCGATTCTTGGTCGTTCACGACTGCGCTCACGGCGCAAGATGGAATTGGCGGGTTTGAGGAGCGCCTCGATTCCGCCGGCGCCCCGACGATGATTCTTCAAGAAACACCTGCCGAGCAGGCCTACAACCAGGCGCCTGACCGTCACAGATGCCGGCGTAGGCTTCGACCCCGCAATGCAAAACGGGGGCATCGGCCTAATGAGCATGCGAGAGCGTCTGCGCTTCTGTGGCGGGATGCTCACTGTCAAATCCGCTCCGAATCAGGGAACGGAGATTGCCGCTGCAGTTGTTGCCGT
>Ga0306920_100000633_pt1 | contig 41476 bp, 35 predicted proteins | sample flu12Cox44000170_FD_204666 | JGI IMG/M metagenome (GOLD analysis project Ga0306920, IMG submission 204666) | Lab enrichment of tropical soil microbial communities from Luquillo Experimental Forest, Puerto Rico - flux4day.12C.oxic.44.000.170 (v2)... | ecosystem: Environmental > Terrestrial >... | reverse complement strand
CGCCACGCGCAACCGCTCCCCCGCCCGAGCGCGCACCCCACACCGCCCGAGGCTCTCCTGCGCCGCGTACTTCTCGCGCGCAAATACCTCCGCACAACGCAACTGCAACTCGGGCGCGTCCGAGAGCAACAGCGAGCGGGGGTTGACACCCCTGCGGTCCTGGCACGAGGCCTCGCGCAGCTGACCTGCCAGTGACTCGTAGTCGAGCCAGTTGCAGTAATCCATGCACAGGTGAAACAGACCGCCGAGCGCGTAGTCATGGTCCGGCACGATCCGCAGCAGCTCGGCATAGCACTGCGCCGATTCCTCGTAGCGCTTGAGCGCGTGCAGCGCCGCAGCGCGGTTGTACAGCGTGTCGGGGTCAGCGGGCGCAACCTGCAGCGCGCGTTCGTAGCGCGCGAGCGCCGCCTGCGGCTTGCCGAGCTCGAGCAACGCATTGCCCGAGTTGCTGAGCGCCCGCGGCGTGTCGGGGGCGCACGCGAGCGCGCGCTCGTAGTCGGCCAGCGCTGCGGCCGGCTGGTTCAGCAACTGCAGCGTGTGGCCGCGATTGACCAGGCTATCGAGGTGCTCCGCATCGAGCTCGAGTGAGCGGGTGAAGCTCTCGTGGGCCTCTCTGAGTCGGCGGAGCGCGAGCAGCGCGCAGCCGCGACCGCACCATGTCTGGGCGTCCTGAGGCGCCGCCGCGCGCAGCCTATCGTAGGCGGCAAGCGCCTCCGCGGGTCGCTCGAGCTTCAGCAGCGCGGCCGCGAGGTTGTGTGCAGCGCCTGAGAAAGCGGGATCGAGCTGCACCGCGCGCTCGAAGGCGCTCAGTGCATCCGCGGGTCGGCCCAGCTCGAGCAGCGCGAGGCCGCGGTTGTTGAGCGCCGGTACGTGCGCCTCGTTCAGTCGCAGCGTCTCATCGTAGCTCTGCAGCGACTCCTCCAGGCGACCCAGTATCCGCAGCGCGTTGCCGCGGTTGAAAAGCGCACCCGCGTAATCAGCCTTCAGACGCAGCGCCTGCTCGAAGCTCGAGAGGGCTTTCTGCGGCTCGCCACGCGCCAGCCAGGCATTGCCGAGATTCGAGTGCGCCGCCGGCTGGTCAGGGTTCAAAGCGAGGGAGCGCTCGAGCCACTCGATGCCCTCATCGGGGCGGCCACCCTCGAGCGCGAGCAGACCGCGCATGTGCCACGCGCCGTAGTGCCGGGGATCGGCGTCGAGCACGCTCGCGCACAGCGCCTCGGCGTGCCGCACCCGGCCCTGCTGCTGGGCGAGCAGCGCCTGCTGGAATACTGTGGCAACTCGCACGGAGGCTTCGGCCGCGGCGAGCCCCAGCGTGTGGGGCTTCATGGCGGCGGGACCTCAGCCCTTCTTGAGTGTCGCAAGCGTCGTGCGCGCTTCGTCGGAGCCGACGAAATCCGCCGTCCCGGAAACTGCCATCTCCAGGTCGCTGCGCGCGCGCTCGGTCTGCCCGAGGCTGAGCTCGGTCATCCCCAGGTGATAGCGGAACTGCCGGGTGTCGGGCGATCGCTGCACCGCGCGCTGCAGGGCCGGCAGTGCCTGGGCGTATTCGCCGCGCTTGAAGTGCACCCAGCCGTTGGCATCGAGCCGTGGGCCGTCCTCGGAGGAAGCGAATGCCGAGGTCAGATCGCGCGCCTGATCGAGGCTCGCGCGATCGCTGCGATACGTGACCAGCAGCAGCGCGAGCGCATCGGCGATTCCCTCGTCCTGCGGGTTCTGCCGGTGCAGCTGCTCGTAGAGCGCGATGGCGTCGTTCGCGCGGCCATGGGTCTCATACAGCACCGCGAGCTCGGAGGCGAGCTGTCCTTCCTTCGGCGCCACCTTCAGGCCTGCCTCGTAGGCGGCGATCGCACCGCTGGCATCGCCAGCCGCGACCCTGGCGAGCCCGAGGTTGCGATACGGGGTCCACCACTTCGGTGTGACGGCAGTCGCCCGTGTGAAAGCGTCGATCGCCGGATCGGTCTTCTTCTGCATCAGATACAGCTCGCCGAGCAGGTTGAGGGCGGCTGCGTTCGGCGGGCCATGCTCGGTCGCGCTCTTCACGCGCTCGATTGCCTTGTCGCCGCGTCCGCGCGCGATCTCGAGCCGCGCGAGCGCGGCGAGCGAGTCATAGGCCTGCGGCGCAAGTCTGAGCGCGTGCTCGAAGTCGCGCTCGGCATCGTCCAGGCGGTTCTCGCCCACCGCTGCCATTGCCGCGAGGTGATAGCCGGCGGCCGTGTCTGGGCTCAGTGTCTGGAGGTCGTGCGCCGCGGTGCGTGCCGCGGCGAAATCACGCTTGTCGAGGTAGGCCTGCGCGAGCAGGGTGCGCGCCGTTACGTCCTGCGGTGCGCGCCGCACGGCCGTTTCCAGCAGCGTCACCGCCTGGTCGGTCTGATGGGTCTGCAGGAGGACGCGCGCGAGTGCGACGCTGAGTCCCACATCCTCGGGTGCCTGGTCCACCGCCACCTGCAAGGCCTCCGCGGCCAGCGCCGGCTGGCCGTTGGCCTCGTAGGCCTGCGCCAGGAGCCGCCGCACCGCGAGCGCGTCCGGCTGGTCGCGCAGCACCGCGCGCAGGTCGGTGATGGCGCTGCCTGGGTCGTTGTTCGCAAGCGCAACGCCGGCCTGGAGCGTGAGAGCGTCGTTGTCGCGGGGATTGCTCTTCAGTACCTCGTCGGTGAGATGACGCGCCTCATCGTAACGGCCCTGCTGCAGCGCCATCGCGGCAAGACGGTCGCGCGCCACGAGTCCCTTGCTGCCCGTACCGTCGAGCCGTACCACTTCGTTGTAGGTGGCAGTTGCCTGCGGCAGCGACCCGGAACGCTGCAGGAGTCCCCCGAGCGCGAGACGCAGGTCGTAGTTATCCGGCTCGCGCGCGATGAAGCCGCGCAGCATCTGCTCGCCCTCCGGGCGGCTGCGCCGCGTGCTCACGAAGTCGACGAGTGTCAGCTTGGCCTCATCGCTCTTCGGCAGCGCCTTGACCGCCTCCTCGAGGACGCGCTGCGCATCGTCCAGCCGGTTCGCACGTGAGTAGAACGCCGCCAGCTGATAGCGGTAGTGCAGCTCCCGCGGCGCGAGCTCGATGAGCGCGCGCAGCTGCGCCTCGGCTTTTTCCGGCTGGCCGATGGCGTTGTAGAGATCTGCGAGCATCTCGCGCAGCACGGTCGAAGAGGGCGAATGTCGCACCGCCTCGCTCACCAGCGCGGTCGCGGCGGTGAGGTCACCGGCCTGCTTGTAGAGACCGGCGCGCACCTGGATGGCCTCCTCGTTATTTGGAGCAAGCTTGAGTGCGCGCTCGACGTCGGCGACCGCGGCATCGCGCTGGCCCTGGCGCGACTCGGCGGCGGCGCGCAGCGTGAGAAGCGGCGCATCGTCGGGGTGGCGCGTGAGTCCAGGCTCGATGACCTTCAGTGCCTGCTCGGTAGCCCCCGCGTACACCATCACTCGCGCGAGGTCGGCACGCGCCTCGAGGTTATCGGGCGCCGAATCGATCACCGACTGGTAGAGGCCGAGCGCCTCGCGCACCTTGCCGAGCTTCTCCGCCGCCTGCCCGGCAGAGAGCCGTGCCCGGGCGTTCAGCGGTTGGATCTGCATGGCGTTGCGAAACTCGACGCTTGCCTTCGCATAGTCACCTGCGGCGTAGAACGAATCGCCGCGCTTCATGTGGGAATCGAAACGCGATTGCGTTCCGCCGCAGGCGGCTAACAGCACGGTCACGCCGAGCACGATGAGTGCGGCCGGGGAGCGCAGGCGAGGCCGCGTCGGGGCAAGGGTCAGTCGCACGAGCACTACTCCGAGGAGAACTGCGACCAGCAGCGCATCGAGCGCACCTCCACCGCCTCCCGAGGACGACGTGATACTCACGGTGACCGTCTGCGGCTGGCTGTTGCCGCCCGGACCGGTGCAGGTGAGCGTGAAAGTCGTCTGCGTCGTCAGTGCCGCCGATGTGAAGCTGCCTTGCGCCGGCTGCGTCCCGGACCATCCGGTCCCCGAAGCGGCGCAGGAGGTGGCATTCTGCGTGGACCAGGTGAGTGTCACCTTCGTGCCCGAGGTGACATTGGTGCCGCTCGAGGTCAGTGTCACGCTCGGGGGCGGCGGGCCTGCACCGACGGTCATGGCATACGTGCCGGCCTCGAAAGGGCTGCCCTGTGCTGGCTGTGCGATGAACGTGACGTCGTACGCGCCGGGCGTACCCTGGAAGGGAAACGAGCCGCCGCCGAAGATCGACCCGACGCGTGCCGAGCCGCGGGTGACGAACACGGCGAGATTGGCGAAGGCGGCGGGGAAGGCGAGATCCTGCACGTTCACCTGGTAGCTGCCGGGACTCGTGACATTGATCTGCTGCGCGGCGAAGAGCTGGCCGACGCCCTGCGTGGAGGCAAACGCCGGCACACTCGCCCCGCTCTGGGTGAGATCGACCCCGAAGAGTCCCCCGCTCGATCCCGCCTGGGCGAACGCCAGCACGGACGCCGGGGCCGCGGCGAGAGTGACATTGGTCGACCCCGCCGCGCTCAGCCCCGTGCCGACGGGCGCTCCCGACTGCACCACCATCGCATTCAGCGAGCTGAACACGGCCGGGTATGCGAAGTCGGCGAGATTCAGCGCGTAGGTGCCGGCGTTGGCGATTTCAGCATCGAAGCTATAAGCCGAGGCGCCTCCCGGGGATGAGACGGCGCGCGCGACGCTGAATGGCGTGGGGCCGCTCGCCGGCTGCAGCGCGAGCGCGTAGCTCCCGGCGCCTCCGCCGGCGGGCTCGGCGAGTGCGAATACGTTGTAGGTGTCGGCTGTGCCTGTGAAAGTCTGAGTGCCCGTGCCCGTGACCTGCGCGAGTATCGTGCCGTTCAGCTCCACGAGTGCGCCGAGCTGGGCGAGCGCCGCAGGGGTCGCGAGGTCATTGACAGCGAGTGTGTAGCCCTGCGCCTTGAGCGCGGGGCTGCCGATGAGTCCCACGGCGCCGACGGCGGTGGTTTGCGTGAACACGGGCTGGCCGCCAGTCGCCGGTGTAACGGAAACATGATAGAGGCCGGCCGCCGGCGAGGCGGTAGAGCTCCCGAAGGCGAAAATGTCATAAATGATTGGCGGCGAGCCCTGCGGGGCCGCCTGCAATTGGACCGGGTTGGCGCCGCCCGGAAGGGTGGTGACGGGGAGCTGTCCCGGCTGGATGATGATCAGTGTCAGCAGCGGGGTGCAGGGAGCAGGGCTGCACAGCGCCTGCGGAAACATCAGATCCGTGAGCGTCACCTGGTAGCTGCCGGTCGTCTGGACGTAGAAGCTGCCGGTCATCAACCCGGCGCCGTTCGGCACCGAGCTGGAGGCCGGCGCGAGCGTGTCGGAGAACGTCTCGAGCAAGTTGTTGTTGTGATCCGTCACGTCGATGCCGATGGCACCGATCAACGGGGAATTCGCGGGCGCGGGTGGGCTGGCCGGCGCGGTGAGCGTGGCAACCACGTGGATGACGTAGTCGCCGGCGCCCGAGGCGGTGAAGGTCAGCGTGCCCGGAGCCGTGAGCGGAGTGCCGACGATGGCGTTGCCGCTCGTGACGGCCATCGCCACCGAACCGAGTGGCTCGGGGTAGGGGAGCTGTGGTCCGAGGTCGGTGAGCTTGACGTTGTAGGTGCCCGCGGCACTGACACTGAAGGTGTGCTCCGCGGGTACCGGCACGTTGGGTGCGGTGCCCGCCACGGTATGCACGACATCGAGGAGCGGAGCCTGTTGCGCCGCGACGGGCGCTGCTGCGAGCGCGAGCGGGCCGCAGGCGATGAACGCAAGAGCCCCCGATCTCCATGACATCAGTTGCATCGCACCGGTATCCCTGTTTCTTATGGGGCGGGGACGCGCAATGTAGAACCGGTGCGTGACGAGTGGATGACAAGGCACGGGCGGGGGACGGACCGAGAGGCGCCGGCCACCCGCGGATCAGCGGCAGGGAGGCGCCATCAGGCGGTGAGGCCGATCAGCGCACGAGCGGCTATCGCGATGAGCGTCAGCGCAAGAAACACCCGCGGCATCAGGCGCTTGAGGTCGATGTTGAGCAGCATCTCCACCACGTACAGGAGGATCACCGCTTTGGCGATACCCCCCGGCAGGTCCGGCGGCAACGCCACCGAGCCCGGCAGGTTTGGCACGACGAGCGCCACGAAGATGACAATGAGGTCGAGCGTCGTGAGCTCGAAGCGCCCCCGCTGTGAGAGCCAGAAACGCACGACGGCCGCCACCCCGGTGATGCCGATGATGGTCCAGGAGAGCTCGGTCAGCAGCAGCGGCTTCGCCGGCATGGTCTGATCGAGATAGACGAGCAGCACCACGCTCACGTAAGCCGCCGCACGCTCGAAGGCGCGCAACGACGCCTGTGCTCTCCACGAGGCGAGCAGCAGCAGCACCACCAGCATGGCGAAGCAGAGGATTCCCAGGTCCTTGCCGATGTGGCGGCTCGTGGCGAGAACCACCGTCGCATAGAGCGCGAGGCAGCTCGTCATGATCCCGAGCGCGAGCGCCGAGAGTCGTGCCCCGGGCAGCACGGCGTTGATGTAACTGCGGATGCCGCGCGCGGCGTTCACCTGCCCCAGATGCCAGCGCGAAACCGTGGCGAGATGGAGCAGGCCGAGGAGCAGCGCCGCGAAGGTCGCGAAGGCGAGGATCACTTCCAGGTCCGACTCGAAGCGCATGAAGTAGGCGCACAACACCAGCGCGACCTGGAGCACATAGATCAGCAACACCGCCTCGCGGTGTGCAAAGCCGAGCGCCAGCAGGCGGTGGTGCAGGTGGTTGTTGTCGGCCGCGAAGGGCGAGCGCCCGGCGCGCAGGCGTGTCAGCATCACCGTGAGCGTGTCGACGATCGGCAGCCCGAGCAGCAGCAGCGGCAAGGCCGCGCTGAGGGGCGAGTTGTCGCCCTGCGTGGCGAGCAGCGCCAGTGCCCCGACGCTGAAGCCGAGCATCTGGCTGCCGCTGTCGCCCATGAAGATACGGGCCGGGTGTGTGTTGAATCGCAGGAAGCCGAGCACGGCGCCGGCCTCGATGAGGGCGATGGTGGTGACCGTCGTGCGGCCCGCCATGGTCGCGAACAGCGCGATCGCGCACAGGCAGAGCAGCACCAGCCCCCCGGCGAGACCATCGAGTCCGTCGGCGAGGTTGACGGCGTTGGTGATGCCGATCAGGAACACGAAGGTGATCAGTGTCGTGATCGGGGCGGGGAGCGACTCGAATCCGCCGACAGCGAGCGGGCCGATGTGGATTCCGCCGACGATCATGGCGAGGCCGACGGCGAGCACCTGGCCCGCGAATTTGAGGCGGTACCCCAGCGTGAAGCGGTCGTCCCACAGGCCGAAGAGCAGGAGCACCGCGAGTCCGAGCAGCAGACCGCGCACCGGCGCGGTCAACGGCACGGTGAGCAGCAGCGGCGCGAGGAGCCCCGCGGTCATGGCGAGCCCGCCGACCCGCGGCACCGGTGTCGCGTGAACCTTGCGGGGTCCAGGCCGATCGGTGAGTCCAATGGTGGGGGCCCACCGGGCGAGAAGCGGGATCAGTGCAGCCGTGATCGACAGCGCGACGACGAACGCGAGAAAAAGCTGCACGGCGGCCGTACCCCCTGGTACTGGGAGCGTACCGTCGCGTTGCGACAACTTGGTGAAAGGACGCGACAACTTTGAGCGAACGGGAGTCCGCACCGGGATACACCCGTCGGTCAGCGGGCCCGCACAGGCCATATGAGTGTCAGACGAATGTCTGACGACTGTGACACCCTCGTTTTCAGGGAGAGACTCCCCTCTTCCGACGCCGGGCACGATTGACACGCGAGAAACCCTGCCATGCGTCTGCGCTCAGGTATTTTTGCAGCAGCCGCGGCTCGGTGCGCCGCAGATCGACGAGCACCAGACAGTCGAGCGCGTTGCCGAAGTCCGGATCGATGTTGAAGCCCAGCATGCGGCCGCCGAGCTTCAGATACTGCCGCAGCAGCACCAGCGCACCTTTGCCGTCAGGCTCGAGACCCGCGACCAGCGTTGACAGCGCCTCCAGGTCGGCGGGCTGGTAGGCGCCGACCAGCGAGCGCAGCGAGAACTGCGACTGCAACGGACGTCGCGCGCGCACCATCGCCGCAGCCAGCGGATCGAAGTTGCGCGCGCGCAGGAAGCTCACGAGCAACTCGCGGGAGAGTGCGCAATAGTCGTTGCTGATGCTGACCGCGCCCAGCAGGCGCGGGTAGTGCGGATGACGGCCGACGTACTCGCCGATGCCGCGCCACAGGAGCAGGAGCGGCGCGAAGCTCTTCTGGTACTCGGCGCGCACGAACGAGCGACCGAGCTCGAGCGCGGGCCCGAGGAGCTTGAGGAACAGGTCCGGGTACTCGAACAGCGTGAAGGTGTAGAGGCCACGCCGGCCGAGTCGGCGGGTGATGAGGTCGGTGCGTCCGAGCCGGTAGGCCCCGACGATCTCCCGGTTCCCGGCATTCCAGATGAAGAGATGCTCGTAGTGCTCATCGAAGGCATCGAGATCGGCGCTGCGCCCGCTCCCCTCACCGACCGCGCGGAAGGTCAGCTCGCGCAGCCGGCCGAGCTCGCGCAGCGTGGCGGGCAGAGAACGCGCCGGTGCGCAATAGACGCGCGACGCGCCGGCTTCGACGAGCAGGCTCTCGGCGGGGAGCGATGTCAGCTCGCGATCGATGACACCGGGGTCGACCGGCTCGATCAGCGGCTCGAGGCAGCGTGTTGTCGCGCTTCGCTGCGTCGCCGGGTCGCGGCCCAGGAGGTAGGTCGCGAGGCGCAGGTGGGTCGCGAGATCCTCGTCATCGGTGAACGCGGCGAGCCTCGAGGCGGCGATCGGCGCACCGATGCGCACCGCGATGCGTGCGCCGATCTTGTTGCCGAGCTCCTGCGGCAAGAGCAGTGTCCGCAGCCGCGGATGGATGAGGCCGGCGAGCTGGAACAGCGTGCCGTTGGCACCGGCGAAATGCATGGGCACGACGGCCGCGCCCGAAAGGCGCACGAGTCGCGCGGCCGTCGCGCTCCAGGGCCGGTCGGTCACCGCGAGCGTGCGCAGGTCGAGGCTCGAGACCTCACCCGCGGGAAAGAGCAGCAGTGCGCCGCCCCGTGCGAGCCAGCGCAGCGCCTCGCGCACCGCCCTGCCGTTGGCGCGCCGCGCCCGCACGCCGCCGAAGGGATCGACCGGAATGACGAGCGAGCCGATGCCTTCGAGACTCGCGAGCCCGGGGTTGGCGAAGATGCGCAGGTCACGCCGCCGCCGGCCGACACTCGCGATGGCGGCGAGTCCGTCGAGTCCGCCGAAGGGATGGTTGGCGACGATCACGACCGCGCCCGCGGCGGGGATCTGCTGCTCCGAGCTCCGCGGCAGCTCGAGGGTCACCTCGAGCGCTGCCAGCGCACGGGCCGCGACCGCAAAAGGGTCTCCTATACGCCGAGCCTCCGGGCGCAGCCGCGCGAGTCGCGCGAGTCCCGGGGAAGTGAGCGCCGCGAGCCGCAGCCAGTCGGGTCTGCGTTCCTGCGTCTCATCAGACATAATGCCTCGCCCGACGCTGTCAGCTGCGTCGCCGTGAGCTCGCGCGAGGCTAAGGCGCGCATGTGACGCGCAGGTTGCGGGAGAGCGGATAGAGATAGCCGGCGTAAGTTATTGTGACGCCAGTCTCAGAGCGCGCGCGCGGCGTGCGTCAGGCGATGTGCAGGCCCCGCGGCGAGCCGTCCCTGTGCAGCTGGCAGAACTGGGCGAGCCGCCGCACGGCGGCGCGGTACTCCTGATCGAGCCACGAGAACTCCAGCCAGAACTCGTGTTGCGCGATGAGCGTGGTGGAGTGGCGGCTGGCGACGAACATGCGCAGCGCCGCGTTACGGGGCGCACCGAGCGCACGGACGCTCGCCTGCAGCGCGCTCAGCTCATCCAGAGCGCGGCGCGACAGGATCCGGACCGTACGCCCCTGCGGGCTCAGCTCGCGCACGTGCGCAACGATTCGATTTCCGCAGTGGCCTCGTCGAGCTCCGCGATCACTTCGCAGTAGCGTTGCCACGCCTCATGCAGCTCCTCCGCTTCGCCCGGCGGAAGTCGCTCCAGTCCGCGTTGTGCACGTTCGTGCTCCGATTGCGCTCGCCGATGCCGGCTCTCGAGGCGCTCGAGCCGTTCCCAGAAGCTCCGGTCGAGCCACTCCGCCCGCTGACCTTCCGACGCACTCATAAACCTCACCTTGGCGCGTTCTTAATCGAGCGAGCGCGTACGGTAGTCCGCAAGTGCTACAGGAACGTTGCAGTGGCGGGCGTCACTTCGCGGGTTTGACCGGACGCTGCCAGCTCTCCACGGTCGCCTGCGGCGCACGCGCGATCGTGAGCTTGCCGGCAGGCACCGAGTGGGTGACGGTGGAGCCGGCGGCGATGGTGGCGCCGGCGCCGACGATGATGGGTGCGACCAGCACGCTGTTCGAGCCGGTGTGCACGTCATCACCGATCGTGGTGCGGTGCTTCATCGCGCCGTCGTAGTTGGCGACGATGGTGCCCGCGCCGATGTTTACACGGCTGCCGACCTCGGCGTCGCCGACGTAGGCGAGATGATTGGCCTTCGAGGCCGAGCCGAGCTGCGAATTCTTCACCTCGACGAAATTGCCGATGTGCACCTCGGCAGCGAGTGTCGTGCTCGGCCGCAGCCGTGCGAAGGGACCGATGCTGCAGCCTGCGCCGATCACGGCGCCATCGATCACACACTGCGGCAGCACCTGCGTATCCGCGCCGATCTCGCTGTCGCGCACCACGCAGCCCGCGCCGATGTGTACGCGGTCGCCGAGTACGACGCGCCCCTCGAAGACCACGTTGACATCGATGAAGACATCGCTGCCGTGGGCGAGCGTGCCGCGCACATCGACCCGCGCGGGATCGGCGAGCGTCACGCCCGCGCGCAGCAGCTCGTGCACTGCGCGCTCACGGCAGATGCCCTCGAGCTGCGCGAGCTGCGCCTTGTCGTTCACACCGAGCACTTCGCTCGCCTCCGCCGCGAGCAGCGCCCGCACCGGCAGGCGCTCCCTGACCGCCATGGCGATGACGTCGGTGAGGTAATACTCACCCTGAGAGTTGGCCGGGGTCAGCCGTTCGAGCCAGCAGCGCAGCCGCTGCGCCGGGGCCACGAGCACTCCGGTGTTGCACTCGCGGATGGCGAGCTGCTTCGCAGTCGCATCCTTCTGCTCGACGATCCTCTGCACCAGTCCGCGCGAGTTGCGCACGATGCGGCCGTAGCCCTGCGGCTGATCCAACCGTGCCGTGAGGAGGCCGAGATCCCCGGTACCGGCGAGCTCCGCGAGCTGCGCGAGCGTCTCGCGGCGGATGAGCGGCACATCCCCGTACAGCACCAGCACGCGGTGTCCATCGGGAATCTGCGGCATGGCCTCACGCACGGCGTGCCCGGTGCCGAGCTGCTCATCCTGCAGCGTCCACGAGACCGGCGCACTGGCGAGCGCGCTGCGCACGCGCTCGCCGCCATGTCCATACACCACGTGGATGGCACTCGGGGCGAGGCTGAGCGCGGTGTCGATCACGTGCTGCAGCAGCGGGCGGCCGGCGAGCGGCTGCAGCACCTTGGGCAGCGCCGACCGCATGCGCTTGCCCTCGCCGGCAGCGAGAATCACGACCGACAGCGGCGAAGCCTGCGCGCTGCGCTCCTCTCCGCGAGCCGGGCGCGCTGGCGCGCGGCGGCGCGCGCGCGCCGTTGAGCCGCGGCTTGGCGCTGCCGCCGACCGTGAGTCATGCCTGCGCATCGGGGATGATTCTACTCAGCGGCCCACGGTGTACGCACGCGAGTCGCGTGCCGGCCGCGCCGGCGGCAACTCGGCGAGCTTCTTCTCCATGAGCTCTCCCATGTAAAGCTGCGGGTTGGAGTGGATCTGGTGCTCGCCCTCCTCGCGCTGCGCGATGAGGCCCGCGGCCTTGTGGAAGGCGTCTTCGAGCGAGGCGCTGCCGGGAAGGGAGTCCTTGAGGAACGCCTCGCCGAACCAGGTGAGCTCGCGGTCGGCGTCGCAGCCGAAGGAGTCGTGGGCGGTGTCGGACGCCGTGACGATCGCAGTCGTGTCGCTCTTGAGCACGTCGATGAACACGCCCGAGTGGCACGCCGAGACCACGATCACGCGCCAGCGTATACCGGATGCATTGAGCGCCTCGCGCACATCCTCGGGTGCCAGCTGTGCGAGCGGCAATGAGCCGTTCTCGACCTCGAGCCCGTCCTCCGAGCCATGCGAGCTGAGGAACAGCACCAGCACGTCCTCCTCCGGGTCCATGCGCGCGGCGAGTACCCTGAGTGCCTGCTCGAGCCCCGAGACGCTCGCGAGCGGATAGGAGTCGCGATCCTCGATGTCGTTGATGAGGAGCACGGAGCGCTCGAGCGAGCCGAAGCGAGCGCCGAACACCTCGCTCGCAAAGAGTGTCTCGCGGCGGAACACACCCTGGCTGCCATCGCCGGCGAAACCGACGAAGAAGACTCCGGGCTTGCCGTGCGGAGCCGGAGCCACGCGTGCCACCGCAGCGGCAATGCGCGCGGGCTGGTCGTAGAAAAGCGCCTCGGCCTGGTCGGCGTCATCGTCCTCATCCGTCTGTGCCTGGTCGTCCGGCACCCACAGCCGCGTGTCGAGGTCCAGCAGTCCCACGATCGAGGGCGCGGCGAGCACCAGCACGATGGCGGTCAGCGCGGGGCGCCAGTGCACGGGTCCGTAGGCTGCCCCGAGCACGCGCACGGCGAGACAGACGAGATAGACGAGCGCCAACAGCGTGAAGAGGAGGGGCCAGCGGGCGATGAAAGGCAGCTCGGCAGCGAGAAAAAACACCACCAGCACGAAGGGAGCGACAGCGAGCACCGGCACGAGCAGTGCGCGCGTGTCGGCCCTGGGACTTTGCACCCGCGCGACGAGTGCGCAGGCGGCAAGTGCGAGCAGCAGATAGCACGCCCAGCCGAAGAGCCCATCGAGGGCGAGCGGCGCATGCGCGGGCGCGTGCAGGAAATCGAGCAGCGCCCACACCGTGAGGTTGATCGCGAGCAGCGCCGCCAGCTGATCGAAGCTCACGACGAAGTTGGGTGGCCAGCGGCGGCGCAGCAGGGCGAGGTCCACACCGCCTCGCAGATTGTGGACGAGTGCAGCGACAAACCCTGCGGGTGGCGATGGCGGTGCGGGCTCTTCGGGCGCGCGCGCAGGGGGCGGCGCGGCGGTGGCAGCCGCAGGCGGGACCGGAGAATCGGCTGTCGGGTCCAGCGCCCTAGCCCCGGAGCTTCCGCAGACGCTGAATGACCTTCAGCTGCGCGATCGCGCGGGCGAGCTCCGCCTGCGCTTCGGCGAGGGTGATGTGCCCGCTGCGGTCCCTGAGCGCATCCTCGGCACGCTGCTTGGCGGCGAGCGCGGCCGCCTCGTCGATGTCCTTGGCCCGCAGCGCCGTGTCGGCGAGCACCGTGACCTTGCTCGGCTGCACTTCGAGCGCGCCGCCGCCGACGAAGAAGTGATGATCCTCACCGTCAGGGGTCTGCACGCGCACCTCGCCGGGCTTCAGTAGCGTCAGGAGCGGCGCATGTCGCGGGTAGATGCCGACATCCCCCTCCTGCGCCGGCGCGAACAGCACGGCGGCGGGCCCGGAGAACAGCTCGCCCTCCGCGCTCACGATGTCGACCTGGATGGTACTTGGCTCAGCCATTGGCGCGATTTCGTCGGTGGTTTTTACTGCAGCGTCTTCGCCTTCTCGACCGCTTCCTCGATCGTGCCGACCATGTAGAAGGCCTGCTCCGGCAAGGCGTCGAACTCGCCGCTGATGATGCCCTTGAAGCCGCGGATGGTGTCCTTGAGCGGCACGATCTTGCCGTCCTGACCGGTGAAGACCTTGGCGACATTGAAGGGCTGCGAGAGGAAACGCTGTACCTTGCGTGCGCGGTACACGGTGAGCTTGTCCTCCTCCGACAGCTCGTCCATGCCGAGGATGGCGATGATGTCCTGCAGCTCCTTGTAGCGCTGCAGCACCGCCTGCACGCCGCGCGCGGTGTTGTAGTGCTCCTCTCCCACGACCAGCGGATCGAGCTGACGGCTGGTGGAGTCGAGCGGGTCCACCGCCGGATAGATGCCGAGCGATGCGATCTGACGCGACAGCACGACGGTCGCATCGAGGTGCGCGAAAGTGGTCGCCGGCGACGGATCGGTGAGGTCGTCGGCGGGCACGTACACCGCCTGGATGGAGGTGATCGAGCCCTTCTTGGTGGAGGTGATGCGCTCCTGCAGCACGCCCATCTCCTCGGCCAGGGTCGGCTGGTAGCCGACCGCGGAGGGCATGCGCCCGAGCAGCGCCGACACTTCGGTGCCGGCGAGGGTGTAGCGGTAGATGTTGTCGATGAAGAACAGCACGTCGCGCCCCTTGCCGTTGGAGTCCGGGCGCACCTCGTCGCGGAAGTACTCGGCCATCGTGAGCCCGGTGAGCGCCACGCGCAGGCGGTTGCCGGGCGGCTCGTTCATCTGGCCGTACACCATCGACACCTTGGAGTTGGCGAGATTCTGCTGGTCGATGACGTGCGACTCGATCATCTCGTGATAGAAGTCGTTGCCTTCGCGGGTACGCTCGCCGACGCCTGCGAACACCGAAAGTCCGCTGTACTGCTTGGCGATGTTGTTGATCAGTTCCAGCATGTTGACGGTCTTGCCGACACCGGCGCCGCCGAACAGGCCCACCTTGCCGCCCTTGGCGAAGGGCACCAGCAGGTCGATGACCTTGATGCCGGTGACCAGCAGGTCCTGGCCGCCCGCTTGCTCGGCGAAGGACGGCGGCGGACGATGGATGGGCAGGTATTCCTTGGCTTGCACCGGACCGCGGTTGTCCTGGGGATGGCCGAGCACATCCATGATACGCCCGAGGGTGCCTTCGCCCACCGGCACCGAGATCGGGGCGCCGGTCGCGCGCACCGCGAGGCCGCGCTTCAGGCCCTCGGAGGAGCCCATGGCAATGGTGCGCACCACGCCATCGCCGAGCTGCTGCTGCACCTCGAGCGTCAGATCGACGTCCTTGAGCTTGAGCGCCTCGTAGACGTGCGGAATCGATTCGCGCGGAAACTCGACGTCGATGACCGCGCCGATGATCTGGGTAATGTGTCCCTCAGCAGGGGTGCTCATAAGTCTGTCCGTCCTCAAACCGCGGCCGCACCGCCCACGATCTCGGAAATTTCCTTGGTGATCGCGGCCTGGCGGGCCTTGTTGTAGATCAGTTGCAATTCGTTGATGAGCTTGCCGGCGTTGTCGGTGGCCGCCTTCATGGCCACCATGCGCGCCGCCATCTCGGAGGCGACGTTCTCGACCGCCGCGCGATACACCTGCGACTCGATGTAGCGCATGAGGAGGCCATCGAGTATGGCGGCGGCGTCGGGCTCGTAGATGTAGTCCCAGTGCTCGGGCAACCCTTCGGTGTCGATCGCCTCGATCGGCAGCAACTGCTGCACCGTGGGCTTCTGCGTCATGGTGTTGACGAACTGTGCGTTCACCAGGAACAGCCGATCGATCTTGTGCTCGCGGTAGGCATCGAGCACCACCTTGACCGTGCCGATCAGGTCCTTGACGCGCGGCTTGTCGCCGAGACCGGTGACGCTAGCGAGTATCGGCGTGCCGAGACGGCGGAAGAAGTTGAGGCCCTTGGTGCCGATCAGGCACAGGCTCACCGTCGCGCCCCTGGACTCCCACTCGCGCATGAGGTGCAGCGTCTGTCTGAACACGCTGGCGTTCAGCGCGCCGGCAAGTCCGCGATCGGTGGAGACCACGATGATGCCGACGGCCTTCGCCTCGCGCGCCACCAGGAAGGGATGGCGGTAGTCGGGGTTGGCCTCGGTGAGGTGCCCGATGACGTTGAGCATCTTCTGCGCGTAGGGGCGCGCGAGACGCATGCGCTCCTGGGCGCGACGCATCTTGCTGGTCGCCACCATCTGCATCGCCTTGGTGATCTTCTGAGTGCTCTTGACACTCGCGATCTTGGCGCGGATTTCCTTGGTGCCCGGCATGGGATCAATAGCTTCCGGTGGCGACGAAATCCTCGATGCACTTCTTGAGCGCCGCCTCGTTCTCCTTGGAGAGCTTCGGCGTGCGGTTGATCTCATCGAGCATCTCGCGATAGTTGGTCTGGGCGAAACCCTGCAGCGCCGCCTCGAAGGCGACGATCTTCTTCAGGTCGACCTTGTCCATGTAGCCGTTGTTGACCGCGTAGATCGACAGCGCCATCTGCGCCACCGACATCGGCTCGTATTGCTTCTGCTTCATCACCTCGGTGACCCGCTGGCCGCGCTCGAGCTGCTTGCGCGTCGCCTCATCGAGATCGGAGGCGAACTGCGAGAAGGCCGCGAGCTCGCGGTACTGCGCCAGCGCCAGACGGATGCCGCCGCCGAGCTTCTTGATGATGTCGGTCTGCGCCGCGCCACCGACGCGCGATACCGAGATGCCCGCGTTCATCGCCGGGCGGATGCCGGCGTTGAAAAGATCGGTCTCGAGGAAGATCTGCCCGTCGGTGATGGAGATGACGTTGGTCGGCACGAACGCGGTCACATCGCCCGCCTGGGTCTCGATGATCGGCAGCCCGGTGAGCGAGCCCGTCTTGCCCGTAACTTTCCCCTGACTCACCTTCTCCACGTACTCCGCGTTGACGCGGGCGCTGCGCTCGAGGAGGCGCGAGTGCAGGTAGAACACATCGCCCGGGAAGGCTTCGCGCCCGGGGGGGCGGCGCAGCAGCAGCGAAATCTGCCGGTAGGCGACCGCCTGCTTCGACAGGTCGTCATAGATGATGAGTGCGTCCTCGCCGTTGTCCATGAAGTACTCGCCCATGGTGCAGCCGGAGTAGGCGGCGATGTACTGCATGGCGGCGGGAGTCGACGCCCCGGCCGCCACAACCACGGTATGGGCCATGGCGCCGTGCTCCTCGAGCTTGCGCACCACGTTGGCGATGGTCGATTGTTTCTGGCCGATGGCGACGTAAATGCACTTAATGCCGGAGGTCTTCTGGTTGATGATGGTGTCGACGGCGAGCGCGGTCTTACCGGTCTGGCGGTCACCGATGATCAGCTCACGCTGGCCGCGGCCGATCGGCACCATCGCGTCGACCGCCTTGTAGCCGGTCTGCACCGGCTGGCTGACCGACTGACGGTAGATGACACCGGGAGCGACGCGCTCGATCGGCGCGGTACGCGCAGCGTTGAGCGGTCCCTTGCCGTCGATCGGCGCGCCGAGCGCGTCCACCACGCGTCCGAGCAGCTCGGGGCCCACGGGCACTTCGAGGATGCGCCCCGTGGTCTTGACGGTGTCGCCTTCGTTGAGGTGCTTATACTCGCCGAGCACCACCGCGCCCACCGAGTCCTGCTCGAGGTTCAGCGCCAGCCCGAAGGTATTGCCCGGGAACTCCAGCATCTCGCCGTAGCGCGCATCCGCGAGCCCATGAATACGGGTGATGCCGTCGGTCACCGACATGATGGAGCCGACGTTGCGGGCCTCGGTGACTCCCTTGAAGTTCTCGATCCGTTGCTTGATGAGATCGCTGATCTCGGTTGCCTTGATCGCCATAAGCATCAGCTCCAAAAGCTCGAATTCATATGTGGTTTAAGCCGTGAGTTCGTAGGCAATGCGGTCGAGACGGGTACGGAGCGAGCCGTCGATGACCAGATCGCCCGAGCGCAGGATAGCGCCCCCGATGAGCGCCGGGTCGATCTGGCAGTGCAGGCGTACCTTGCGCCGGAGCCGCCGCTCGAGCGCCGCGGCGATCCTGGCGCGCTGCGCGGCATCGAGCGCGGCCGCTGAGGTCACGCTGACATCCGCCACACCCTCGGCGTCGTCCTTGAAGGTGCCGAACAGCTCGGCGATCTCCGGGAGATAGCCGAGACGATGGTTGTCGGCGAGGGTACGCACGAAGTTCGCCCCCGGCTCACCGAGGGGGACGGCCGCGATCTCATCGACCAGCTGCGCCAGCTCGGCCGGCGTCACCCGCGGGTCACCGAGCAGCGTGGCGACGCGCGGGTCCCTCACCACGAGGGCCGCAGCCTGCAGCGCATCCGACCACGGCGCCAGGCCGCCGTTCTTGCGCGCCTCCTCGAAAGCGGCGCGCGCGTAAGGCCGGGCAATTGTCAGTCGGTCTGCCATGGCGTCGGCTAGATCTCTTCCGCGAGCTGCTCGAGCAGATCCGCGTGCGCACGTGCGTCGATCTCGCGCCCGAGGAGCTTGCTGGCGGCACCGACGGCGATGCCGGCCACCTCGCGGCGCAGGCTCTCCTTGGCACGCGTGGTGTCGAGCGCGATCTGCTGCTCGGCGGCCGCCAGGATGCGCGCGCCTTCGACGTTCGCCGCGCCCTTGGCCTGCTCGATCAACTCGTTGGCGCGGTGCTGCGCGTGATCGATGATCTGATTGGCGCGCTCGCGCGCCTCGCGGATGATGGCGTCCGCCTTGTCACGCGCCTGGGCGAGCTCTTTCTCCCCCTCGTCGGCGGCCGCCAGCCCCTGGGCGATCTTGCGCTGGCGCTCATCCATCGCCTTCAGGATCGGCGGCCAGATCCACTTCATCGTGATCAGGATGAGCGTGGCGAACACGATCATCTGCACGACGAGCGTGAGGTTGATGTTCACGATGCGTATCTCCCGTGGGCAAGGGCCCGTCGGTAAGCGCTCAGTGCGCCGCCTGTAACGCGGAGACGAAGGGATTCGCGAACGTGAAGAACAGCGCGAAGCCGATGCCGATCATCGCCACCGCGTCGAGCAGGCCCGCCACCAGGAACATCTGCACGCGCAGCACCGGCAGCAGCTCCGGCTGGCGCGCCGAGCCTTCGATGAACCGGCCACCGAGAATGCCGAAGCCGATCGCAGTGCCGAGTGCACCCATGCCAAAGATGATGCCCACGGCCAGCACGGTCATGGCCTGGATGTGTGCAATGTTTTCCATTCAACTCTCCTACAACAAGATCAGTAATCCGATAACCGCAACCCGTCGCGGCGGCATCCGGCCGCTCAATGGTGCTCGCTCGCCATCGACAGATAGACGATGGTCAGCACCATGAATATGAAGGCCTGCAACGTGATCACAAGCAGGTGGAAAATCGTCCACGCCAGCGCCAGCAGGAATTGCATGACGATGAAGAACCAGCCGCTGAAATGGGACAGCTGTGAGATGCCCTGGAGTGAGAGCGCCGCGAGCAGCAGGAACACCATCTCGCCGGCGTACAGGTTGCCGTAGAGACGCAGCGACAGTGAGATCGGGCGCGCGAGGAACGTGACCGACTCGAGTATGAAATTGACCGGCACCAGCAGCGCCTGCGCGAACACATTCTTCGCCCTGAAGGGATTCAGTGTCAGCTCGGCGATGAAGCCGATCGGGCCCTTCATCCTCAGACTGTAGTAGATGATGAGGATGAACACCGTCAGCGACATGGCGAATGTCGCGTTGAGATCGGTGCTCGGCACGACCTTCAGGTGCTCGAGGCCGACGCCGCGCGCTACGAGCGGCAGCAGGTCGACCGGCACCAGGTCCATGAAGTTGAAGAGGAAGATCCAGCAGAAGATGGTTAGCGCCAGCGGCGCCACCAGGCGGCTCGCGCCATGGAAGGTGTCCCGCACCTGATTGTCGACGAACGACACGATCGACTCGACGAAGTTCTGCACCGGGCCCGGCACGGAAGCGGTAGCGCGCCACGCGACCAGGCCGAACAGGACGAGGAACACGACCGCGAGGAATATCGAGAAGAACACGGTGTCGTAGTTGATGACCGAGAAGTCGACGATCCCGTGCGCGCCCCTGTTCGACAGGTTCGTCTCGTGATGCAGGATGTAGCCGGTTGCGCCGCCGCCACCTTCCGCTGCCGCTGTCAGCCTTGTGATCAATCCAGTCACGACTCCGTCCGCCCTTCACGCACCGCGGCGTGCGTCGCCCGCCCGGGGCAACGCTCGCAGCAATGCTATCCAGTACACCAGGAAGGTCGCGGCGAACCCGGCGAACATCGCCAGTGGCGCGACCCTCGTCATCTTCAGCACCAGCACGAACAGCACGACCACGACGACGAGCTTCAGCGCCTCGCCGAGGTAGAACCGGCTCATCGCGCGCTCGGCTCCGCCACCCGCGCCACCGAACACCACTCCCGCCATCGCGAGGCTTCCCGCCGTGGCGATCGCACCGCCCAGGAGCGCGGAGACGGCGGCAACGCGGCCAGCGACGCCGAAGGCGCACAAGGCCACCACGACGCTCACCGCCGCCTGACTCGCGACCACGCCAAAGGCCAGCCGCCGCGCACGGGGCAGATCGATCGCCGACACCTTATATAAGTCCCGTTCGAGGGGCTCAAAAGAGCCGTGTGCCTTGCGCCTTGAGCGGACGCAAGCGGCTTCACATTACTTCGGCCGCTCAGTCACTTACGTGAACACGGCGAAAAAGCGGCGGGATTATAGAGAGCGCTCGTGCCTCCGTCCACACCGTACTTGCCGCAATCGGGCGGCGGCCGGACGACGACTCACTGGATATGAGCGAGGATCCCGTCGAGCTCATCCAGGCTGTTGTAGCTCACGACGAGCTTGCCGCGGCCTCCCCGGCCCGCCTGGATCGCGACACGGGCACCGAGCTTATCCGCCAGCTCCTGCTCGAGGCGCGCCACATTGGGATCGCGCTCGCCAGGACCCTCCTGTACCGACGCGCCGTGCGGGGTCTGCAGGCGCCGCACCAGGGCCTCGGTCTCGCGCACCGACAGACTCTTGCGCGCGACCAGCAGCGCGACCTCGGTCTGCTGGCGTCGCTCGCTGAGGCCGAGCAGCGCGCGGGCGTGACCCATCTCGAGGGTGCGCTTCTCGAGGAGCTCGCACACCTCGGCCGTGAGCTCCAGCAGGCGCAGGAGGTTCGTGACACCCGCGCGCGAGCGGCCGACCGCCTGTGCGACCTCCTGATGCGTCAGGCCGAATTCGCTCACCAGGCGCTCGAGCGCGCGCGCCTCCTCGAGGGGATTGAGGTTCTCGCGCTGAATGTTCTCGATGAGCGCGACCGCGATGGCAGCCTCATCGGGGATGTGACGGATGACAGCCGGGATCTCGGTGAGCCCGGCCATCTGCGCCGCCCGCCAGCGCCGCTCACCGGCGATGATCTCGTAACGCTGCGACTCGCCGTTCCCCGGGGGCTCGAGCGGACGCACGACGATCGGCTGTATCACCCCCTGCGATTTGATGGAGTCGGCGAGCTCGCTCAAAGTCTCGGGCCGCATGTCGACGCGCGGCTGGTAACGTCCTCGCTGCAGGAGGTCGAGCGGCAGCTTTGTCAGCTCCTCTCCCACCGACACGGGCGGCGCCACGGTGGCGGTGGCGGTCGCGGCCCGCGCGCCGAGCAGGTCCGCAAGCCCGCGGCCCAGAGAGGGTTTTCGGTTCATCATCGGGATCGTTCCTCAGCCTGTGGGGCGGGCGCTGCGCTCACGGGCGCGGACATCGCGCTGCCTGACGCCGGGTTCGTGGCTGGACCTGCCGTCGTCGCGGTGTCGACCCCATTCGTGTCGACCGCATTCCCCGCGTTGGCGGCATTCGTCGTGTTGGCGGTGTTCGTCGTGTTGGCGGTGTTCGTCGTGTTGGCGGTGTTCGTCGTGTTGGCCGCGGTCGCGTTGGCGGCGCTCGCCGTGGGCGCCGTCGGCGCCGTGACCGGGCTTGCCGCAGTGGCGCTCGTCATGGCCGTGAGGTTGCGTACCGCTCCGGTCGATTCCTCCTCGCGGCGGATCATCTCGCCGGCGAGCGCAAGATACGCGAGCGCACCGCGCGACTCCTTATCGTGAAAGAGCGCAGGCTTGCCAAAGGAGGGAGCCTCGGCGAGGCGGATGTTGCGCGGGATGACGGTGCGGAACACCTTGTCGCCGAAATGCGCGACCAGCTGCGCACTCACTTCGTTGGCAAGGTTGTTGCGCGGGTCGAACATCGTGCGCAACACGCCCTCGATCGCGAGCTGCGGATTAACCGCGGCGCGAATCTGCTCGACGGTGGAGAGCAGCGCCGAGAGGCCCTCGAGCGCGTAGTACTCGCATTGCATCGGGATGAGCACGCTGTCGGCCGCCACCAAGGCGTTCACGGTCAGCATGTTGAGCGCCGGCGGGCAGTCGATGAGGACCAGGTCGAAATCGTTGCGCTTCGGAGCGAGCGCCTGGCGGAGCTTGGTCTCGCGGCCGATGGGGAGCGTCAACAGCCGCACTTCCGCGGCCGTCAGGTCCTGGTTGGCGGGCAGCAGCGTGAAACCGGCACCGTGCTCGATCGGCACGAATGCGTCCGCGAGCTGACACTCTCCCAGCAGGACCTCGCAGGTGCTGCATTTGAGCTGCGACTTGTCGATGCCGCTGCCCATGGTGGTGTTGCCCTGGGGATCCATGTCGATGAGCAGCACGCGGCGCTTGGTGGCGGCGAGGGAGGCCGCGAGATTGACCGCCGTGGTGGTCTTGCCGACGCCGCCCTTCTGCATCGCGATGGCAATGACGCGCTTCATGGGCGAGAGTGTACTGCACCTGCGCGCCTGCGCCCGGTGAGTCGCACGCGAGCGACGCGGTGCGCGAGCCGCTCCGCCCGTGGGTCAAGCCTTGGGCCCTCCCTGGCCCGGTAACTGTCTCAGGCGACGAGAGCCCGTGCGGGCTTGCCGAGGCGCTCGCGCGCCATCTGGTCGGCGACCTGATTGGTGGCGCGGTTCTCGCGGCGCGCGCGCTCGAAGATCTCGGTGAGTCGTGCGGGGATCGCCTGGATGTCGGCGATGACCTGCGCCTCGCTCGCCCCACCGTAGTACTCACGCGAAACGCTGATGATGCCGCCGGCGTTGATGACGTAATCCGGCGCATAGAGAATGCCGGCGGCCTGCAGCGCCGCCCCATCCTCATCCTGCGCCAGCTGGTTGTTCGCGGCTCCCGCGACGATTCGTGCGCGCAGGCGCGGAATGGACCGCGAATTGAGCACCGCCCCGAGTGCGCAGGGCGAGAGCACATCGACATCGAGAGTGAGCAGCTCCTCGACCGGCACCGGACGCGCCTCGAACTGCTCGCGTGCCCGCTCGACCGCAGCCGGGTGCACGTCGGCGACGAACAGCTCCGCGCCCTCCGCCGCGAGCAGGCCGCAGAGATGCTGACCGACGCCACCGAGGCCCTGGATGGCGACTCTCACGCCCTTGAGATCGGTGCGCCCGAGGCGGAATTTCACGGCCGCCTTGATGCCGAGGTACACGCCGAGCGCGGTTTTCGGGCCCGGATCGCCTCCCGCCTGGCCCGGCGCGGCGCCGAGACCGGCCACGAAGCGCGTGGTATGCGCGACATTCGCCATGTCGGCGGTGGTCGTGCCGACGTCCTCGGCAGTGATGTAACGGCCCCCGAGTGAGTCGACGATGCGCCCAAAGGCCTCGAAGAGCTCTGCAGTCTTGCCCTTGCGCGAGTCGCCGATGATGACCGCCTTGCCGCCCCCCAGCGGCAGTTCTGCCATCGCATTCTTGTAGCTCATGCCGCGCGAGAGCCGCAGCACATCCGCCACCGCTTCCGCAGTCGTGGCGTAAGGCCACATGCGGCAACCGCCCGCGGCGGGACCGAGCGTCGTCGAGTGGATGGCGATGATGGCGCGCAGGCCCGTGCCGGCATCGTGACCGAAGACGACGAGCTCGTGGCCGTCGAACTCGCGCAGGTTGAAGATTTCCATCGCGTGTGGCTCCGGGGGGGCGCCTGGCGCATCGTGAGAGGGCGTAAGGCTACGCGCCTCGCCGCGCACGGTTTGTGACAAAGGTTGCTTTCTGGCATCCAGCGGGGAAATATTTATTGCACATCTTGCCGCAGGATGAAATGAATCGTGCAACTACCTGAACTGGACCGCGCCGACCTGCGTCTCCTCGAGGTGCTGCAGGAGCATGGCAATCTCTCCGCGGCCGAGCTCGCCGAGCGTGTAGGGCTCACCGCTTCGACCGCCTGGCGGCGGGTGACGCGGCTGGAAGAGCTCGGGGTGATCCGCAAGCGCGTGACACTCCTCGACCGCGAGAAGCTCGGGCTCTCGGTGATGGTGTTCTCGCACGTGAAGCTCGCCGGCCACGGACGCGATGCGCTGTTGCGCTTCGAGCAGGCGGTGCGCGCTCACCCGGAGATCCTCGAGTGCTACACGCTGATGGGCGAGACCGATTTTCTGCTGCGCATCGTCTGCCCCGACATCAAGGCGTACGAGGCGTTCTTCCTCGATCACCTGTCACGCTTTCCCGGCGTGCAGTCGGTCAACTCCTCGATCGCACTCGCCGTCATCAAGGAGACGACGGCGCTGCCCCTGCATCTTTGACGATCCGGCGCGGCACCGGCAGCTCGAGTGGCTCGACACCGGCCATCGGGGCGGGATCGAGGCCCGCGGAGGTGACGAGCTCGCGAGTGTTGATGAAAGGACCCTTCTCGCTTTGCGGTACCGGTTGCCGCCGCGCCTTGCGCCACAGGTCATAGAGCGTGAGCACCGCGGTCAGCGTGCCGAGTGTGCCGAAGTACGCCCGCGGACCGAAGGCGGACATGAGCGCGCCGGCGAGGGTGGGCCCGAAGGCAGCGGCGGTACCGTTGATGAGGAGCAGCGCGCTGCTCGCGGCAACCATTTGCGAGGGTGCGAGCTTGTCGTTGACGTGTGAGACCGAGAGTGAATAGAGCGTCAGGGCGGCTCCCGAGAAGAGCGCGGTCAGCAGCAGGAACAGCGGGCGCGGCAGCGGGCCGAACACCTCGATCGCGGCCGCGACGATCGTGCCGATGAGGCACATGCTCGCGATCACCGTGCGCCGGTCGACGCGGTCGGAGAGCCGTCCGACCGGATACTGCGTCAGCACGGCGGCGAAGATGCTCACCGCCATGAACGCGGCGACCCCGCGCGTGCCGAATCCCGACAGCCGCGCGTAGACCGGTCCCATGGAGAAGATGATCGAGGAGATCATGCCCGAGATCGCTACCGCCACGACGCCAGTCGGGGAGTCGCGGTAGAGGTCGCGGAAGCGCACGCGCTGGGGCACCGGAGCCTCCGCCACTTCCTCGGCCGAGGCGACGATCGGCACCATCGCAGCCGAGATGAGCGCCGAGACCAGCATGAAAGGCTGCGCCGACTGCGGGCTCGAGAGCACGAGGAGGAACTGCGCGCTGCCGAGGCCTACGTACAGCACCAGCATGTAGATGGCGAGGAGCCGTCCGCGGTTGCCGCTCGTCGCGCGATGATTCAGCCAGCTCTCGGCGACGACGTAAATGCCGGCGAAGCAGATACCGGAGATGAAGCGCATCGAGGCCCACGGGCCAGGGTGCACCCACGAGGCATGCACGAGCACCGCCACCGAGGCGAGCGCGGCCAGGGTAGCGAACACCCGCACCGGTCCGACGCGCTTCAGGAGCCGTGGCGCAAGGCGCGTGCCGATGAGGTAACCGACGTAGTAACACGACATGACCAAGCCGGTGACGGTCGTCGGAAATTGCTCGATCGTCGCGCGCACCCCGAGGAGCGTGCTCAGCAGCCCCGCTCCGAGCATGAGAATCCCCATGCCGAGGAGCAGCGGCCAGGTGGTCAGGATCGGGTTACGCGGCACGGCGGATTTGGTGGCGGAGATTGTTGGCGCGCACCACGCTCATGATAACCCGGCCGCGGCGGGCGCGGCGTCATCGCTGCGTGCGAGCACGATCAGGCAGCGTGCAGCCGCGAGGCCGGGTACCGTCAGCTCACGCGAGCTCACGACGCGCCAGGATGGCCCGAGCGCGGCGAGCTCCTCCTTGGGCCATTTGCCCTTCATCGCGAGCACCCGCGTCTGCGGGCCACAGAGCGATGCGACCTTCTCGAGGAGCTCGGGGATGGGCGCAAAGGCTCGGGCGAGCACGGTGTCGAAGGGCGCGGAGAACTTCAGCGACTCGACCCGCCCGTGCAGCGCGGTGACGTTGGTGAGCTCGAGGAGGCTCGCGGCGTGCGCAACGAAGCGCACCTTCTTGGCGGTGGAGTCGATCAGCGTGAAGTGGCGCTGCGGATTGCACACCGCGAGCGGCAGCCCGGGGAAGCCCGCGCCGGTGCCGGCATCCGCAATGCGTGTGCCGGCGAGGTCGGCATTCACGGCGAGGCTGTCGAGCAGGTGGTGGGTCACCATGGCCGCGGGTGAGCTGATCGCGGTGAGGTTGTAGCTGCGGTTCCAGCGCGCGAGCTCCGCGGTGAGCGTGAGCAGGCGTGCGGCGTCGGCGCTCGTCAGCGCGACCCCGAGTGTGGCAGCGTCCTGCACCAGGCGCTCGCTGGCACTCAAACACAAGCTCCTAGCGCTAAGGGGGGCGCGACCGATCATACTTCGCAGACCGTGAGACTGCTGCTGGTCGAAGATGATGCGATGATCGGTGAGGCCATCCGCGCCGGACTCAAGCGCGAGGGCTTCGCCGTCGACTGGGTGCACAATGCCGCCGCCGCCGCGCACGTGCTGCCGAACGAGCCGTTCGAGCTGCTGCTGCTCGATCTCGGCCTCCCGGGGGGCGATGGGTTGCAGCTGCTGAAGACACTGCGCGGGCGCGGCGTGTCACTGCCCGTGCTCATCATCACCGCCCGCGATGCGGTCTCTGACCGGGTGGCCGGCCTCGATGCCGGTGCCGATGACTATCTCATCAAGCCCTTCGACCTCGATGAGCTCGCCGCCCGCATCCGCGCGCTGCTGCGCCGCAAGTCCGGCCGCCCCGCGCCGCTCCTCGAGCATGAGGGCGTGGTGCTCGATCCCGCGACCCATCGCGTCACGCAGCAGGGCGTGGAAGTGACGCTTTCACCGCGCGAGTTTGCGCTGCTGCAGCTGCTGCTCGAGCGGCCGGGCACGATCCTGTCGCGGGCGCAGCTCGAGGAGCGGCTGTATGGTTGGGGCGAGGAGGTCGAGAGCAACGCCGTCGAGGTCCACGTTCACGGCCTGCGCCGCAAGCTCGGGGCGCAATTCATCCTCACCGTGCGCGGCGTCGGCTATCGCCTGAGGCCCTCCGCGTGAGCTCGCTCCGGGCGCGGCTGCTCGCCGAGCTGCTCGCGGGTGTGGTGCTGATCGGCGCCGCCGGCGGCTGGGTCGTCTACCGCAACGCGCTCGCGCAGGCCGATGAGTTCTTCGACTATCACCTGCGCGAGACGGCGCTCATCCTGCGCGATGAGCCGGTCGAGTACCTGCTCGCGCCGCGGCTTCCCGCCACTGACGCCTCCTACGACTTCGTCGTGCAGGTGTGGTCGCTCGATGGCGTGCGGGTCTACCTGTCGCACCCGCATGCGGTGCTGCCGGCGGTCACCACGCTCGGTTTCTCGACGGTCACCACGCGTGAGGGCCGCTGGCGGGTGTTCGGCGTCGAGGCGGTGACGCGTGTCATCCAGGTAGCGCAGCTGATGAGCGTGCGCCGGCAGCGCGCCGCAGAGCTCGCCTTGCAGACGCTCAAGCCCTTTGCACTGCTGCTGCCGGTGCTGGCGCTCCTGATCTGGTTTGCCGTCGGTCATGCGCTCGAGCCGCTGCGGCGGCTCACCGGGCAGGTGAAAGCGCGGCGCGTCGACGCGCTCGATCCCCTGCCCGCGGAGCGCCTGCCGGACGAGGTACAGCCGCTCGTGCTCGCCCTCAATGATCTGCTCGGGCGGCTGCGCGCCGCGCTCGGGCGCGAGCGTGCCTTCATGGCCGATGCGGCGCACGAGCTGCGCACGCCGCTCACGGCACTCTACCTGCAGTTGGGCATGCTGGCGCGCGCCAGCGGGGAAGCCGAGCGCGAGGCGGCGATGAGCACGCTCTCGGCGGGCGTGCAGCGCTCCATTCACCTCGTCGAGCAGATGCTGATGCTCGCGCGCCAGGAGCCGCGTGCCGACAGCGAGCGGGTGCCGGTGCGCCTCGATGAGATGGCGCGGCAGATCGTGACAGAGCTCGTGCCGCTAGCCGACGCCGGCCACATCGATCTCGGGGTCGCCGCGGCACAGCCGGTAACGATCGCCGGGGACCTGGACGCACTGCGCACGCTGCTGCGCAACCTGATCGACAACGCCGTGCGCTACACCCCCGCCGGAGGGCGCGTCGATGTGACGGTCGAGGGCGCCGCGAGCGGAGCGCGGCTCATCGTGAGCGATGATGGCCCGGGGATCCCGCCCGAGGAGCGCAAGCGCGTCTTCGATCGCTTCTATCGCCGCGCCGGGACCGCGCCATCGGGGAGCGGCCTCGGGCTTGCGATCGTGCGGGCGATTGCCGATGCGCACAGCGCCACCGTGAGTCTCGCCGAGGGGCCCACCGGGAAAGGCCTCGCGGTGAGCGTGACCTTCCCGGCGCAGCCAGCGGCGAACACCCCGCCGTCGCCGGCGCCCTCGTCGGCGCCCTCGAGCGCGCCTTCGCCGGCCGCGCAGGAGAGCTCCGCCGGACAGCCCTGAGAGCGGCTATCGCGGTCGAGACATACCGCGGCGCTGTCATCTTTCCGTCACGCCGTCGTTGAACACTCGCCCCCCGTGAAGGCCCGCCCAAACGACCCCTGCACCTGCGGCAGTGGCAAGAAATTCAAGAAGTGCTGCGGACAAGATCCGGCGGCGAGCCGCGCCTCTGGCACTGCGCGCACGCCGCAGTCACTCGGTAGCATCGGCGCGCGAGCCCAGCCGACGGCGGCGGAGCTCGCACCCCTCACTGCGCAGCTGAACGCGAATCGACACGCGGAGCTCGAGCGCTCCCTACGTGAGCTCCTCACCCGTTATCCAGGCGCGGGATTCCTGTGGAAGGTGTTGGGGCTTGCGCTCTGGGCTCAGGGCAAGGATGCGCTCGATGCGCTCGAGCGTTCGGCCGCGCTCCTGCCGCAGGACGCCGAGGCACACGGTAACCTCGGTAACGCCTACCGCTCGCGCGGGCGGCCCGAGGACGCGGTAGCGAGCCATCGCCGCGCGATCGCCCTCCGGCCGAACTACGCCGAGGCCCATAACAACCTGGGTAGTGCGCTGCGCGATCTTGGCCGTCTCGATGAGGCTGCGGCGAGCTATCGGCGTGCCCTCGCGGTCCGCGCCGACTTCATCATGGCGCGCGTCAACCTCGCCGACACGCTGCGGCTGTCGCGAAAGCTCGAGGAAGCAGCCGCGAGCTACGCCGAGGCGCTCACCCTGCGGCCGGGAGACTCCGAGCTCCACAATCGCCTCGGCAGTGTCCTCTGCGATCTCGGTCGCCTCGAGGAAGCACAGCAGTGCTGCCGTCGCGCCCTCGCCCTCAAGCCGGGGCTCGCGGAGCTCCACAGCAACCTCGCCATGGTGCTCATGACGCAGAACCGCACCTCAGAAGCCGAGGAGAGCGCCCGCCGGGCGCTCGAGCTCGATCCCTCCCTCACCGCGGCACTGGTGCTGCGCGCTGAGCTCGAGGCAGCGCGGGGTGAGTTCGCAGCGGCCGAGTCGCTCATCGAGCGCGCCATCGGCATCAACCCCGACATGCCCGAAGCGTGGGCTGCGCTCGGCCGCTGGCGCAAGGGCTCGCGGGAGGATGACACCTGGCTCAGGCAGGCCGAGCGACTCGTTGCGGGCACCCTGCCGCCGCGGGGCGAGGTACGCCTGCGCTATGCTCTCGGGAAATACTTCGATGACATCGGCGAGTTCGAGCAGGCGTTCGCTCACTATCGGCGCGCGAACGAGCTCACGCGGACCTTCAACGCTCCCTATGACCGTGGCGAGTTCACACGCCAGGTGGATCTCATCACACAGCTCCACGACCGCGAGTGGCTCGCCAGGTCACGCAGCGACACGCCCGGCTCCTCGCGCGCGGTCTTCCTCGTCGGCATGTGGCGCTCGGGCACGACGCTCACCGAGCAGATCCTCGCTTCGCACCCCGCAGTCCTCGGCGCGGGCGAGGAGCCCTACTGGCACACGGCCACGACAGCCGGCGAGATGCCCGGGCACGGGCCTCCGGAAAGCGCCCACGCTGCGCGCCGCGCCGGCAGCGAGTATCTGTCGCTCCTGCAACGGCTGTCCGCCACTGCCGAGCGTGTCGTGGACAAGATGTCGAGCAACTTCCTGCATCTCGGGGCGATCCACGCTGCGCTTCCCGAGGCACGCATCATTCACATGCGCCGCGATCCGCGCGATACCTGCCTCTCGATCTATTTCCAGGACCTGCTGTACGGGCACCGCTACGCCAACGACCTCGAGGACCTCGCGCAGTACTACCGTGATTACGCCCGCCTCATGGAGCACTGGCGCGCGCTCCTTCCGCCGCAGGCGCTGTTCGAGGTCCCCTATGAGGGGCTCGTCGCCGACCCCGAGGCCTGGAGCCGCCGCATGCTGGAGTTCCTGGGCCTTCCCTGGGATCCCCGCTGCCTCGACTTCCGGGAAACCCCGCGCACCATCACGAGCAGCAGCAAGTGGCAGGTGCGTCAGCCGCTCCACCGCGGATCGATGGGGCGCTGGCGCAATTACCGATCATCCCTCGGACCGCTCGTGTCGCTTGCGGGCGGATCGCTGTCCTGAGACGCGATTTCCTCGCGGCGTCAGTGGGCGAGCTTCTGCAGGAAGCTCGCCGCGGTGAGCAGATACTCGTCGCGGTTCGCTTTCTTGAGAAAGCCGTGGCCCTCGTCCCTCGCCACGAGATACCACACTTCTCCGCCCCCTGAACGCACGCCCCACACCAGCTGCTCGGACTCGGAGATCGGCACCCGCGTATCGTTCTGCCCCGCCACCACCAGCAGTGGCTTGCGGATGCGGCCGGCATTCGAGAGTGGCGAGATGCGTTGGAGAAAGGCGCGCATGTTGGGATCGCGTTCATCCCCGTACTCCGTGCGCCGCCAGTCGCGCCGGTAGCCGGAGGTGTTGCGCAGGAAAGTGACGAAGTTGCTGATACCGGCGAGATCGATGCCGCCGCGCAGCCGGTCGCCGTAGGTGACGAGTGCGGCGAGCGACATATAGCCGCCGTAGGAGCCGCCCATCACGGCCACGCGCTCGCGATCGAACCCCGGCTGCACGCCGATCCACACGAGGAGCGATCCGATGTCGCGTACCGCATCCTCGCGCAGCACGCCGTTGTCGAGCGCCAGGAAGCTCTTGCCGTAACCGGATGAGCCGCGCACGTTGGGCGCGACTACTGCATAGCCGAGCTCGTTGACCAGGAACTGCACGAACGGATCCCACTCCGGGCGATACTGCGCCTCGGGTCCGCCGTGAATGTCGATGACCACCGGCACGGGGCCGCTCGCCTGCTTCGGCCGGTAGACGTACGCCGAGAGGTGCCGCTCGTGGCCCCCGACGCGGTCCCAGGTGGGATAGCGCACGAGCTCGGGCGCGACGAACGTGCTCACATCGACCGGCCCCGCCTCGCTGTGCGTCCAGCGCGTCACGCTGTCCTTCTCGACGTCGTACACGAAGACATCGCGCGGCGAGGTCGGCGAGTCGACCGTCATCGCCAGCCTGCGCCCGCTGCGGTCGAAGCGCGGATTGCCGATGCGGCCCTCGGGAAGCCCGGCGGGCGTGAGTGTCTGCCTGCTCGCCCTGTCGAGCACGGCGAGGCGGCTGCGACCGTCCTCGTTGAGGACATACGCGATGTAACGCCCGTCGGCGCTGACATCGAAGTCCTCCACGTCCCAGTTGACATCGGGGCTCACGCGGCGGCTCTCGTGCGTGATCAGGTCCTTGAACTTCAGCTGCGCGAACTCGCCATCCTCATCGGTCACGACGTAGACGCCACGGCCTTCCGGGTCGAACCTCGCCATGCGGATGCCGGCCTGGTGCGGCTTCTGCTCGAGCGGCGTGAGCACGCCGGTCGCGAGGTCCGCGAGATAGAGGTAGCTCTCGCTGCTCGAGAAATACCTCCACACCAGGAGCTTCGAGTCATCCGGTGACCAGTCGAGCGGGTACCAGGTGTCGTCGCGCCCTCCGACCACCATTTGCGGCACGCCGGTGCCGCTCACATCGGCGACGTAGACGTCGTAGCTGAGTGAGTCGCGATCGTTGCCATAGAAGGCGACGCGCTTGCCGTCGTGCGCCCAGACGATGCTGCCGTGGATGAACGCGCCGTGCGTCAGCTGGCGCGGCTCACCGCTTCCTGAGTCGTAGAACACCTGCGCGTTGTCATCGCCCGCATGATCCTTGAGAAAGACGAATCCCTTGCCGCTCTTGGCGCCGCGCGCCCACTCGATCGGGTCGCTATAGAAGGTGAGCTGCTCGCGCATGGCGAGCGGCGCACTGACGCGGTGAACCTGCTCGGTATCGCCGAAGCGCGTCGACACGAGCAGGCTGCCGTCGGCCGTCCAGTCGAGAAAGGTGGCACCACGCGATTGCTGATAACGGGCGAGGCGCGCCGCGAGCGTCGGGTCGGACGGCGGGATGCCATCGAAGATCAGGTTGCCGCGCTCACGGTGCTGCAGGATCCGCGGTGGCGGGATGAACGCGGCCGGCTGCGGCACGGGTGGCGCAACAGGCGCGATGGCGGGCGGCGCAACAGGCGGCGCAACAGGCGGCGCAACAGGCGGCGCGACGGCGGGCGGCGCGACGGGCGGCGCGCTGTCAGGCGGCGATTCCGCCGCGGTCGCAGCCTGTGGAGCGGGCGGCGGCGGAGTCGGCTGCGCGAATGCGAGGGGGGCAGCGGCGAGGGTGAGGGTGAGCGCGAAACAGGCGAGGAATGTCGTTGAGTGCGAGGGGCGGTTGGTCATGCCCCTAAGCTAGCGCACAGGGTACGATGTGTACATGCAGCCGCGCACAACTGTGAAGCCGACACTCTACCGACATCCGCACGGCATCACCGCGGTCGATTGCGAGTATCTCTATTCCGGGCACGCCGCCGCGCACCTGATCGTCGATGAGGGACGGGCTGCCTTCGTCGATGTGGGAACGAACGATTCCGTTCCCTACCTGCTCGGGGCACTCGATGAGCTCGGCATCGCGCGCGCGGCGGTCGATTATCTCCTGCTCACGCACGTGCATCTGGATCACGCGGGCGGTGCAGGGGCGCTGATGCAGGAGCTCCCCAATGCGCGTGCCCTGCTGCATCCGCGCGGCGCGCCGCACATGATCGATCCGACCAGGCTGGTCGCCGGCGCGAAGGCCGTGTACGGCGAGGAGAGCTTCCGCCGCATGTACGGTGAGCTCCTGCCGATCCCCTCATCGCGCGTCCGGGTGGTTGCCGACGGCGATCGCGTCGCGCTCGGCAGCCGGAGTCTCGAGCTCATTCATACGCCAGGTCATGCCCAGCATCACTACGTGGTCGTCGATGAGGCGCACGCCAGCATCTTCAGCGGCGACACCTTCGGCATCTCCTATCGTGCCCTCGACACCGGCAAGGGCGCCTTCATCACCCCGTCCACGGTACCGACGCAGTTCGACCCCGAGCAGCACATTGCATCCATCGATCGCATGCTCGCCTACCACCCCGAGTCCATCTACCTGATGCACTTCAGCCGCGTGACGGATGTGCCGCGCCTCGGAGCTTCGCTCAAGGCGCAGATCGCCGAGCTCGCCCGCATCGCGCGCACGCACGCCCGCGATCCCGATCCGCAGGCCGGCATCCGCGCCGACATGCTGGCGCTGTGGCGCAGTCTGGCGCGGGATCACGGCTGCCGCTTGTCCGACAGCGAGCTCGAGCACGCACTCGCCGGTGACCTGACACTCAATACTCAGGGGCTGATCGCCTGGCTCACGCGCACCGCGGAACACGGCGCAGCGAGGAGATGAAACCATGAACCGCTTCAAGGCATTCCGCATCCACTCCGAAGGGGGCAAGATCGCCGCGCGCTTCGAGGAGCTCGGCCTCGAGGACCTCGCGCCCGGGGACGTGGTGATCCGCGTCACCCACTCCGGCATCAACTACAAGGACGCGCTCGCCGCGACGGGCGCCGGCAAGATCCTGCGCCGCTATCCGCTCGTCGGCGGCATCGACCTCGCCGGCGTGGTGGAGTCCTCATCCGATGCGCGCTACACACCGGGCATGGCCGTGCTCGTCACCGGGTGCGGGCTGTCGGAGACGCACGATGGTGGGTATGCGCAGTTCGCGCGCGTGCCGGGTGACTGGGTGATCCCGATACCGGCGGGGCTCGAGGCGTCGACTGCCATGGCGCTCGGTACCGCGGGCTTCACGGCCGCGCTCGCCATCCACCGCATGGAGCAGAACGGCCAGGCGCCCACGGGCGGCCCGATCGCCGTGACCGGTGCCTCGGGCGGGGTGGGCAGCCTCGCCGTCGACATGCTGAGTGGACGTGGCTACCGGGTCGTCGCGGTGAGCGGCAAGGCGCAAGCCGTGCCGTACCTGAAGGAGCTCGGGGCGAGCGAGGTGGTGCTGCGCGAGAGCCTCGACCTCGGATCCCGGCCGCTCGAGAACGCGCGCTTCGGCGGCGCCATCGACAACCTCGGCGGTGACACACTCGCGTGGCTCACGCGCACGGTCGACCTGTGGGGCAACATCGCCAGCATCGGCCTTGCCTCGAGCACCACGCTCACCACTACCGTGATGCCCTTCATCCTGCGCGGCGTGGCGCTGCTCGGCATCAATTCCTCGGCGACGCGGCGTGAGTGGCGCCTGGCGGTGTGGCAGCGCATCGCAACCGACCTGCGTCCACGGCACCTCGAGCGCATCGTGACGCGCACCATCCCCTTCGAGGAGCTGCCGGCGGCATTCCCCGACTACATCGCCGGCCGCGTCACGGGCCGCACGGTGGTGCGCATCGGCTGAGGGCTACAATCGAGGTCGTCTATGCCCGAAAACTCACTCACCGCCGGTGCGCGCCTGCGGGCCGCCCTCGAGATCGAGCGCCCGTTGCAGGTGGTCGGCACGATCAATGCCTACGCGGCACTGCTCGCCGAGCACGCGGGCTTTCGCGCCATTTATGTCTCGGGCGCCGGCGTCGCCAACGCATCCTTCGGCCTCCCCGACCTCGGCATCACCTCACTGAACGATGTGTGCGAGGACGTGCGGCGCATCACCGGCGCCTGCCCGCTGCCGCTCCTGGTCGATGCCGACACGGGGTTCGGCAGCGCGTTCAACATCGCCCGCACCGCGCGCGAGCTGATCCGCGCCGGCGCCGCCGGCATGCACCTCGAGGACCAGGTTTCCGCCAAGCGCTGCGGTCACCGTCCGGGTAAGGCGCTGGTCGACGCCCGTGAGATGGTCGATCGCATCCACGCCGCCGTCGATGCGCGCAGCGATCCCGCATTCGTCATCATGGCGCGCACCGATGCGCATGCGGTCGAGGGCCAGGCGGCGGCGCTCGAGCGCGCCGCGGACTACGTGGCGGCCGGGGCCGACATGATCTTCGCCGAGGCGCTGAAGACACTCGATGAGTACCGCCAGTTCACCTCGGCACTCGCCGTACCGGTGCTCGCCAACATCACCGAGTTCGGCCAGACGCCGCTCTACACGGTGGCCGATCTCGCGGCGGCCGGGGTGCGCCTCGTGCTCTACCCGCTGTCCGCCTTCCGGGCCGCGGCGCGCGCGCAGCTGACTGTCTACAACGGCATCCGTACGTACGGCACCCAGAAAGGCCTGCTCGACCAGATGCAGACTCGCGCCGAGCTCTACGATGTGCTCGGCTATCACGATTACGAGAAGAAGCTCGATGAGCTCTTCGGGAAAGAAAAGCCATGAGCGAGACGCGCAACTTCGGGCCCAAGAAGTCGGTGGCCCTCTCGGGCGTAACGGCAGGTAACACTGCGTTGTGCACGGTGGGACGCACCGGCAACGACCTGCACTACCGCGGCTACGACATCCTCGAGATCGCCACCGTGAGCGAGTTCGAGGAGATCGCTTACCTCCTCGTTCACGAGAAGCTTCCCAACCGCGCGGAGCTCGCCGCCTACAAGGCCAGGCTCAAGTCACTGCGTGGGCTCCCGGCCACTTTGCGTGGCGCACTCGAGCTGCTGCCGGCCTCGAGCCAGCCGATGGACGTGCTGCGCACCGGGGTTTCCGCGCTCGGCTGCGCGCTGCCGGAGAAGGAGAGTCACGATGTCGCGGGGGCGCGCGACATCGCCGACCGCCTGATCGCCTCGCTCGGCTCGATGCTCAACTACTGGTACCACTTCAGCCAGGCCGGCGAGCGCATCCAGGTCGAGACCGACGACGATTCGGTTGGCGGGCATTTCCTCCACCTGCTGCACCAGCGCCCACCGCCGGCCTCGTGGGTACGCGCCATGCACACCTCGCTCATCCTCTACGCCGAGCATGAGTTCAACGCCTCGACTTTCGCGGCGCGGGTGATCGCCGGCACGGGCGCGGACATGTATTCGTGCATCACCGGCGCCATCGGCGCGTTGCGGGGACCCAAGCACGGAGGCGCGAATGAGGCGGCGTTCGATATCCAGCAGCGCTACGGGAGCGCCGAAGACGCCGCGGCCGACATCCGCACCCGCGTCGCGAACAAGGAAGTCATCATCGGTTTCGGGCACCCCGTCTACACCATCGCCGACCCGCGCAACGAAGTCATCAAGGACGTGGCCCGGCAGCTCTCGAAGGAAGCCGGCGACATGCTGATGTTCGAGGTAGCCTCGCGCATCGAAGCAGTGATGCGCGAGGTGAAGAATCTGTTCGCCAACCTCGACTGGTTCTCGGCCGTCTCGTACCACATGATGGGCGTGCCCACTGCGATGTTCACGCCGCTCTTCGCCATTGCGCGCACGAGCGGCTGGGCGGCGCACGTCATCGAGCAGCGGATCGATGGCAAGATCATCCGCCCCGCCGCCAACTACACAGGTCCCGAGAACCGCAAGTTCGTGCCGCTCGCACAGCGCAAATAGGCTGCGGAGCAAAGCGTCATGTCAGTGAACGACAGCAAGTCTGCGGAGCGCCCGCCGCCGGACGCCGTGCTGGTGGCAATCAGCGAGTACGCGCGCAACTTCACGATCCGCAGGGCGAGCGCCTACGAGACGGCGCGCTATTGCCTCATGGACACGCTCGCCTGCGGCTTCCAGGCTCTGAAATATCCGGCGTGCCGCAAGCTCCTGGGTCCGGTGGTTCCGGGCGCAGTCATGCCCGGCGGGTCGCGCGTGCCCGGCACCTCGTTCGAGCTCGACCCGGTGCAGGCCGCCTTCAACATCGGCGCGATGATCCGTTGGCTCGATTTCAACGATACCTGGCTCGCCGCCGAATGGGGTCATCCATCGGACAACCTGGGCGGCATCCTCGCGGTCGCCGATTACCTCGCACGCCAGGCAGTCATGTCGGGCCGCCCGCCGCTCACGGTGCGCGAGCTCCTCGGTGCCATGATCAAGGCACACGAGATCCAGGGAGTGCTGGCGCTCGAGAACAGCTTCAACCGCGTCGGGCTCGATCACGTGCTGCTGGTGCGGGTCGCCTCGACGGCGGTCGTGACGAGCCTCCTCGGCGGCACCCTCGAGCAGGTGGTGAACGCGGTCTCCAATGCCTGGATCGATGGCGGTGCGCTGCGGACCTACCGCCACGCACCCAACACGGGATCGCGCAAGAGCTGGGCCGCGGGCGATGCCACGAGCCGCGCGGTGCGTCTCGCGCTCATCGCGCTCACCGGCGAGATGGGTTACCCGTCGGCACTCTCGGCCAGGACCTGGGGCTTCAGCGACGTGCTCTTCCGCGGCAAGCCGATCGTGCTGCCGCAGCCCTTCGGCAGCTACGTCATGGAGAACGTGCTGTTCAAGATCTCCTATCCCGCCGAGTTCCACGCGCAGACCGCGGTGGAAGCGGCGATGACGCTGCACAGCCAAGTGGCGGCGCGCCTCGCCGACATCGAGCGCGTGGTGATCGAGACCCAGGAGCCGGCGGTACGCATCATCGACAAGACCGGTCCGCTCGCCAACCCCGCCGACCGCGACCACACCCTGCAGTACATGGTGGCGATCCCGCTGATCTTCGGGCGGCTCACGGCCGAGGACTACGAGGATGCGGTCGCGCGGGATCCGCGCATCGACGCGCTGCGCGCGCGGATCGAGGTGCGCGAGAACCCGACCTTCACGCGCGAGTACTACGACCCCGATAAACGCTATATCGGCAACGCCGTGCAGGTTTTCTTCCGCGACGGCAGCTCGACGGGACGCGTGCAGGTCGATTATCCGATCGGCCATCGTAAGCGCCGCGCGGAAGGCATGCCGGTCCTCGTGAAGAAGTTCGAAACATCAGTGGATGCTCACTTTGGGGCAAAGCAGGCCGAGCGGATCAAGACACTCTTTGCGACGCCGAAGTCGCTCGATTTACTGCCGGTGAATGAGATGGTGGCGGCGATGGTGACCAACGGCTCGGGGGCCTGAGGCTCACGCGGACAGAGCCGGGCGGCTGGAACGCCGCCCGGCTCGATCACATCCTCGCGCTCAGCCCACCCGCACCGGCACGAACAGTCGTGCGTCTCCGCGCTGGATCAGAAGCGCAATGTGTCCCTTGGATTTCTCGACCGCACCGCGCAGATCGTCGGCGCTATTGATGGGTGCGCCGTTGGCGGCGAGCACCACGTCACCGGGCTGAATCCCGGCCTCGGCCGCAGGTCCGGTCACACGCTCGACCACGAGCCCGCCCTTGACGCCGCCCTGCCGCTCCTCCTGCTCGGTGAGCGGCCGCACCGCGAGACCCAGCTTGCCGCCATCCTCGTGCGCGCCGCCGCGGTTCGAGGCGCTGCGATTGTCCTGCACTGCGCCGAGCTTGACGTCCACCGTGCGCGTGGCGTGATCGCGCCACACCTCCAGCTGGACGCTGGTGCCGGGGGCGATCGAGGCGATCTGCACCGGCAGCTCGGTGGAGTCCTTCAGCACCTGGCCGTTGAGCTTGAGGATCACGTCACCGGGCTGGACGCCGGCGTGCTCGGCCGGGCCGCCCTTCTCGACGCTCGAAACCAGAGCGCCCTCAGGCTGTGGCAGGCCGAAGGAGTCGGCCAGTCCCTGGGTGACGTTCTGGATCACGACCCCGAGCTTGCCGCGGGTGACATGACCGGTCGTCTCGAGCTGCTGCCCCACCTGCATCGCGACATCGATCGGGATGGAGAACGACACGCCCATGTAGCCACCGCTGCGGCTGTAGATCTGCGAGTTGATGCCGACGACCTCGCCGCGCATGTTGAAGAGCGGGCCGCCCGAGTTACCGGGGTTGATCGGCACGTCGGTCTGGATGAAAGGCACGTAGCCGGAATCCAGCGTGCGTCCCTTGGCACTGACGATGCCGGCGGTGGCGCTGTTCTCGAAGCCGAACGGCGCACCGATCGCCAGCACCCATTCACCGACCTTGAGCGCGCCCGAGTCGCCGATCTTCACCGTCGGCAGCTCGTTGGCCTTGATCTTGATGATGGCGATGTCGGACTTGGTGTCGACGCCGATCACCTTGGCGGTGTACTCGCGCCGATCGGTCAACTGCACCGTGACTTCGCTCGCACCGTTCACCACGTGCGCGTTGGTCATGATGACGCCGTCGGGATGGATGATGAAGCCGGAGCCTTCACCGCGCACCGGCTGCGGCGACTGGTTGGGCATGCCGCGGAAGAATGGCGCAAACGGGCTGTTCGGGCCGAAGGGATTGCCCTGACCGTTGTCGCCGCCTTCATCGTCGCCCGGGTCACCCTGATCGCCCTGGCCGTTGAAGCTCGTCTGTACCTTCGTGAGCACGCGAATGTTGACCACCGCCGGACCGTACTTCTGCACCATGCTGCTGAAGTCGGGCAGCGTCACCGTAGGGACGGCGCCTGGCGCGGGCGGTACCTGCGCCGTGACTGTGGCCGGGCTCGGGGCCGCGAACGCATATTTCGCGCCGCCGAGGTAAAGCGTACCGATCGGCACGCCGATGAGGCTGGCGCCGAGCACTCCGGCGATCAGCGGCTTTCTGATGAGTGTCGAGAGGGTCATTGGCATGCTCCGTCAGTTCCCGTGTCCTCGGGGGATCCGGCGCACGATAGGGAGCGCCCCTTATGGGAGCCTTAAGGTTCCGCGCCTGATTGCTCCGCGCCCAATCGCGTGTAGGGCCGCGGCTCGGTCTTCAGAGCAGGCGTGAGCGCGCTGAAATAGGCGGCGATCTCGCTGATATCGGCCGGCTTCAGGGGCGCGGCCAGGGCCTTCATGATCGGATTCTTGCGGCCGCCGTTCTGATACTCCTCGAGCGCGCGCACCAGGTAGTCCTGGTGTTGACCGGCCAGCGAGGGATACATGGGCGCGATGGCGACCCCGTCCTGCCCGTGGCACGAGGTGCACAGCGTCGCAGCCTTCGGGATGCTCGCCGGGGGCTTGCCGCCGGAAAGCAGCGGCTTGCCGGCAAAAAATACGGCGATGTCGGCGATGTCCTGGTCGGAGAGCTCGGAGGCCTGCGAGTGCATCGTGATGTGCGAGCGATCGCCACTGCGATACGCGTGCAGCGAGTCCATCAGGTACTGAGGATTCTGTCCCTCGAGCTTCGGCACGCTGTAGTCGGGATAGGCGTTGCGGTAGCCATCGATGCCGTGGCAACCGAGACAGGTATAGGAAAGCTCCTTACCCCGATGCGGATTGCCCGGCAGCGTTGCGGGCGCGGCGGCCGTAGCGGGAGGTGCCGCGGGCGTCGCAGGAGCCGCGGGCGCTGGAGGCTGTGCAGGTGACTGGGCGAACGCAGCGCCCGCCAGGGCATACGCGGTGAGCGCCGCGACCGAGCCTGCGAGCACTCTCGATCCGCACCGACGCGTCATCCTGCTCTCTCCGCGGGTTGAAAAAACGGCCCCGGATGTTACGGGCTCCGCGCCCCAAAAGCCACTGACTGCGGACGTAGGGCAGCGCGCTGCGTTGCGCTGCCGCGCCAACTCGGCGCGCACGCCTGCGAGCGAAGTTGGTGTCGTAAGCTTGAGCCATGATCGCCCTCATCCAGCGAGTGAGCGAGGCGGAAGTGCGGGTCGCAGGCGAGCGCGTCGGCGCGATCGGCCGCGGCGTGCTCGCTCTGATTGGCGTGCAGCGTGGCGACAGCGCAGAAGCCGGCGCACGGCTCCTCGAGCGCGTCCTCTCCTACCGCGTGTTTCCCGATGCCGCGGGGCGCATGAATCTTTCGCTGCGTGAGATCGGCGGTGGCCTTCTGCTCGTGCCGCAGTTCACGCTCGCGGCCGATACCGGCAAGGGCACCCGGGCCGGTTTCAGCACCGCCGCCGCCCCCGACGAGGCGCAGCGCTTGTTCGCGGATCTCCTCACCCGCGCGCAGGGCGCCTATGCCCCTGTTTCCGCTGGCGTATTTGGGGCACACATGCAGGTAGCGCTGATCAATGACGGCCCGGTCACCTTCCTGCTCACGACCCACGCGCTGCGAGCGTGATGCGCGTCCCGCCCGTGCGCGAACTTATGGGGCTCCGGGCACTCCTTTGACTTATGATTCAACCGTTTTCCGCCACCCGGGCGGAAGCTTGTGGAGTCGCGAATTATGGGCGGTTTAGGAATGCGCGAGCTGGTCATCATTCTGCTCGTGGTGCTCGTGGTGTTTGGTGCCAAGAAGCTGCGCACCGTCGGCTCGGACCTCGGCCACGCGGTGCGCGGGTTCAAGAAGGCGATGAGCGATGGCGAGGAGGAACAGAGCACCCCGCCGAAGCAGATTCGCTCCGAGAGCCCGGACGCGGAGTTCCCGGAAGTCGCGAAGAAGTCCGACACCAAGACCGAACGGAGCACGTGATCTGTTCGAAGGCCGGTTCTCGGAGATCCTGATCATCTTCGTCCTGGCGCT
>Ga0306920_100000631_pt1 | contig 41592 bp, 39 predicted proteins | sample flu12Cox44000170_FD_204666 | JGI IMG/M metagenome (GOLD analysis project Ga0306920, IMG submission 204666) | Lab enrichment of tropical soil microbial communities from Luquillo Experimental Forest, Puerto Rico - flux4day.12C.oxic.44.000.170 (v2)... | ecosystem: Environmental > Terrestrial >... | reverse complement strand
CACAACCACTTCCTGGTGGTCCTCGTCTACCGTCGTCACCCGCACGCGCCCTGTGACCATCACATACGCCTGCCCTCCCGGATCTCCCATCTTGTAGATCCGCTGCCGTGGCACAAACTGTTTAAGGTATACCTGTGCTGCGAGGACCTCGGTCTCTTCGGTATCCAGCGAGGCAAACAACGGCACATGCTTCAACACTTCAGGATTGCACGGCATGGCACATTCCTCCGATGAGGTTTCGCAGTTCCGCAACGACAGGAGGCACACCTCCACCGTTTCGCCACGGACTCACTGCGATTTGCAGAGTATACGCTCGATTCGCTGCGGCAGCTTTCAGGGGCTAACGATGGTATCGGCGACCCTTTGCCAGCAAAACCAGAGACTTCGCGGGGAATTCGACACTCGCGACCGAAACCGTGGCCCTGCCCGGCGGGTTGCAGCCGACAACTTGAGTGGATTCCGTCGCTAGCAACTTCACATCGTCAGAACGACGCGGAATTGTGCGTGGCCGCTCATCATTCGCGCGTAACCCTCGGCCGCTTTTTCGAGCGGATAGGTTTCGATCAGGGCGCGCACACCCGATAGTTCGGCGAACCGCAATGTGTCCTCGGAATCGGTTGGCGTTCCCGCGGCCCAGCCGTGAATGCTTCGAACGCCCATTATGAGCTGTAGCGGTGTGACCTCGATGGGCTCAAAGGTGGCTCCAACGACGATGAGCTTGCCATTCGGGCCCAGACCGTCGATCAACTCAGACATCGCCTTTGAGTTTGGAGCCGTCGCTAGAATCACTTGTGCGCCGCCCAGTTTTTGCAATTCGGCCGCAGCGTTCCCAGCTTTGCTGTCGATGTACACGCTCGCGCCGAGTTTCTTTGCCAGCGCCGCGTTTTCGGAACCACGCCCGATTGCCGCGACCTTGTAGCCAAACTTGTTAGCAAATTGAATTCCGAGGTGACCAAGGCCGCCGACGCCCTGAATCGCTACCAGATCGCCGGGCATCGCACCGCTGTGCCGCAACGCGTTGTAGGTAGTAATTCCGGCGCAGAGCAGCGGTGCTGCCTCAACGGCATTCAGGCTTTCCGGTAACGCCACCAGTGCCTCGACCGGCGCCACCATGTATTGCTGGTATCCGCCGTCGTAACTGATGCCAGGAATTTTCAAATTCCGGCAATTGCGAAAATCTCCGCGCCGGCACGAGGGGCACGTATTGTCCTGCCCTCCATGCCAGCCGACGCCGACGCGCTGCCCCTTCTTCCACTCGGAAACAGCGGAGCCCACCTCATCGATGATACCGGCAACTTCATGACCGGGAACGCGAGGATACTGAATGCCGGGCCATGCGCCTTCCTTCGTGAGCACGTCACTGTGACAGATACCGCAAGCCTGAACCTTGATACGGACCTGTCCCGCGCCCGGGTTGGGAATTTCGCGCTCGACAATCTCGAAATCGCCTCCCGCCTTGGAAATCTGTGCCGCCTTCATTGGTGCTACTCCGACTTTTGTAGTTGCCATGATGCCTCCTGATGAATCTCGGCCATACCGCTTGAAACACTTGCTGACGGTGAGACGGGATCCTTGGTCGCTCCGCCTGTTCTTTGCCTTGCTCGTCCGAGCACCTTCTCGGCCGGAGAGGGAAACCAAATGTGGCGGTTACCCTCGACTCCGCCCGGGAAGCGCACAGGACCGTGACTCCTTTCTGAAGAGTTTCGATGCACGTCCGATTGAATCGGTACTCCGAGGCCATCGAGGCCTGGCGGAAGCGAGGCAATGGGACGAAGGCATCCGGATATACCTGGTACTAGGAGACGGGCATTGCGAACTGCTGCTTCGCCGGGGCGGCCGCCGTTTTCGCGATGGTTGCCTCCTTCCGATTTAGTTGGTAAGGTATGACCCCGCCCGCTGGCAATCCGCGCTGTCTGGATGGCCCAATACTCCGAGACGGGAGATTGTCTCCTCGCTTGGAGGACCTGATGGAAACCCACGATGTTGATCTGGTTCACTGACAATCGCCCGCCACCTTTGAACTGGATTCCGGCTTGCCCGTTGTTTCTAGCCTCGGCGAAGTGAATCACTTCTCGCGAGCAACCAAGCGACAGCTTAAATCTGGAGGGACGAAAATGAGCGAGCAGCTAAGACCGACCGCCGGCGGATAGCCTCTTCAGGGTTTCTCTTTCCGGATGCGGTCTGATCAATTCTCCGCACCTGAACCACGGCACGGCATTTCCCGGCCACGAGCGCGACCTTCAGGGCAGCAGCGCGGAATTGCGACGAAGCAAAAAGAAAGCGGGATTGCCATGGCAATGAATGTTGCAGAGCTGATGGTCGAGACCCTCGCCGATCGAGGCGTTGAGAGAGTTTACGGACTGCCGGGCGACTCGCTGAATGGAATCACTGACGCGATTCGAGCCCAAAAAAAAATTCAATGGATTCACGTGCGGCACGAAGAGGCTGCCGCCTTCGCCGCGGGTGCGGAGGCCCATCTCACCGGCAAACTGGCTGTCTGCGCAGGAAGTTGCGGGCCAGGCAATTTGCACCTAATCAACGGTCTCTATGACTGTTACCGAAGCCGTGTACCGGTCCTCGCCCTTGCGGCCCAGATCCCCAGCCACGAAATCGGCAGTAATTATTTCCAGGAGACGCACCCGGAGTATCTCTTCGCTCAGTGCAGCCACTATTGCGAAGTCGTTTCGCATCCCGCGCAGATGCCTCGAGTCTTGGAAATTGCCATCCAAACAGCAGAATCGCGACGTGGCGTCTCCGTCGTGACGATTCCCGGAGACGTCGCACTGCAACCGGCAACCGTGAGTTCGCCGCGGCTGCACTTTCCCCCGCCGAAGCCGACGGTCCGCCCTTCGGACGACGAAATCGATGCGTTAGCCAAAATTCTCAATGAGGCGAAGAAAATCACTATTCTTGGCGGTGCCGGCTGTGCCGGAGCGCATGCTGAATTGATTGCCCTGGCCGGAAAGCTGAACGCCCCGATTGTGCACTCCATGCGCGGAAAGGAGTTTATCGAGTACGACAACCCGTTTGACGTCGGCATGACTGGTCTTCTGGGATTCTCTTCCGGCTATCACGCTATGATGAACTGCGACGTCTTGCTGATGATCGGCACGGACTTCCCTTATCAGCAGTTTTTCCCAAAAGACGCCAAAGTCGTGCAGATTGATATTCGCGGCGAGCAGCTAGGGCGTCGCACCAAAGTGGACTACGGATATGTCGGAGACACGCACACGACTCTGAAGGCCCTCCTGCCAAAATTGCGGGAGAACGACTATGCTATTCATCTAAAAGAATCCGTCGAGCACTACAAGAAGACTCGCAAGGATCTCGACGAGATTGCGACTCCCAACAGCAACGGAGAGCCAATCCATCCGCAATATGCTGTGAGGATGCTCAACGAACTCGCTGCCGAAGACGCCATCTTCTCATGCGACGTAGGCACTCCGACGATCTGGGCCGCGCGCTACTTGGCCATGAATGGCAAGCGTCGTTTGTTGGGTTCTTTCAATCACGGGTCCATGGCCAATGCGTTGCCACAAGCGATCGGGGCGCAGGCGAGTCATCCCGGCCGGCAAGTCGTCACTCTATCAGGCGATGGCGGACTGGCCATGCTCATGGGCGATCTGCTCTCGCTTCGACAGCTGAAAACGCCAGTTAAGATCGTGGTTTTTAAGAATAATTCCCTGGCGTTCGTGGAATTGGAAATGAAAGCCGCGGGCATCCTGAACTTCGGAACTGGCTTGGAAAATCCGAATTTCGCGAAGATGGCGGAGGCGCTCGGCTTTCTCGGGCTAACGGCTGAAGCGGCGGACCAGGTTCGGCCGATGTTGGCGCGGGCGCTTGCGCACCAGGGACCGGCGCTCGTCGAAATTCCGGTAAGCCGTCAGGAGCTTTCGATGCCGCCCACCATCACGCTCGAACAAATGAAAGGCTTCAGCCTTTTTGCTTTGAAGGCCGTCCTGAGCGGTTACGGGGACGAAATCGTCGATCTCGCGAAGGTCAACCTGTTTCGCTAGATCCAAACAAGTTCCGGACGAATGGTGATCCATTCGTGTTAACTCTGTCTGCAATTGAAAGGGTGTTACATGAATACAGAAAATTATCAGAATGTCGTCATCGGTAGCGGTGAGGGTGGCAAGTACATCGCCTGGCATCTCGCACAATCCGGTCAACAAACCGTGGTCGTCGAGCGACGATGGATTGGCGGATCGTGCCCGAACATCAATTGCCTCCCCAGCAAGAACGAGATTTGGAGCGCCAAAGTGGCGAATCTCGCCTACCATGCGGGTAAATTCGGGAGTTCGCCGAGTGCTGCTCCGGTCAACATGACCGCGGTTAGAAACCGCAAACGCGAAATGGTTCAGGGCTTGGTTCAGATGCACCTGGATCGCTACAAGGCCACAGGCGCCGAGTTAGTCATGGGCCAAGCGAAGCTCACCGGTCCCCGGACGATCGAGGTGGGCTTGAACGACGGTGGCACGCGTACTCTGTTTGCCGAGCGTCTGTTTTTGAATCTTGGCACGCACGCGACGATTCCACCCGTTCTCGGTCTTGCGGAGTCCTCCCCGCTCACGAATATCGAACTGCTAGAGCTTGATCGGGCTCCCGAACATCTCATCATCGTCGGCGGCGGCTACGTCGGTCTCGAATTTGCCCAAGCTTACCGCCGCTTCGGAAGCAAAGTAACGGTTCTGCATAACACACTACAGCTTCTCCCCAACGCGGATCCAGACGTGGCGGACGAAGTGGCGCGTTTCTTCACCGAGGAAGGAATTGATGTTGTGGTTCCCGCAGAAATCCTCAGCGTGAGCGGTCGTTCCGGTACCAGTGTCAACCTGGTGGTTCGCACCCGCTCGGGCGAAACGACCATTACCGGCAGCGACATTTTGGTCGCAACAGGCCGCACCCCGAACACCGCCGGAATGGGCTTGGAATCTGCCGGAGTTAAGCTGGATTCTCGCGGCTACGTAGCGGTTAATGATCGCCTCGAGACAACAGCATCGAATGTCTGGGCGATCGGCGAGTGCGCCGGCAGTCCCCAATTCACGCACGCTTCCTTCGACGATTTTCGAATCATTCGCGACAACCTCGCCGGCGGACACCGCACGACTCGCGACCGGGTCATCCCGTCGTGTCTGTTCACCGACCCTCAAGTCGCGCACGTCGGCCTAACCGAAAGCGAAGCGACACGGCGTGGTATAGCAGTTCGAGTCGTAAAACTGCCCGCGGCTGCGGTTCTGCGCACGCGAACGATCAGTGAGACCGTTGGCTTTATGAAGGCGCTGATTGATCCCACATACGATCGGATCCTCGGCTTTACAATGGTCGGCCCGGAAGCGGGCGAAGTCCTGGCCGTGGTCCAGATGGCTATGCTCGGCGGTTTTCCCTACACCGCGTTGCGTGACGCCATTCTGACGCATCCAACCATGGCCGAAGGACTGAACGCGCTGTTCGCCGCGGTCAAGCAAGAAAAAGCTGTCGCGAAGCCTGCCGGCTCAAGCCAGTCGGCTGTTGCATAGGTTATCGCGCAGAAAATGTGCAGTTACTTGCGGAACAGGTCCCGCTGGAGGTGATCAAACTGCTGCTGTATCTGTTTGGCACCGTGCTCGACGGACGCAAGACTCCGGTGATGGACGGAATCCCGCGCTCCCTCGGTCGTGCGCCACGTGATTTTCGCAAATACACACAGCGTGCCGCCGCGAGCGGCGTATGGGGAGGTTTACATGGATAACACGCGTCTAGCAAGTGGCCTAGTCTTTATGGCGGCGATTGGCAGCGGAATCGTCGCCGGCGTGTTCTTTGCATTCTCGTCCTTCGTGATGGCAGCGCTAGGACGGATTTCACCCACACAAGCCGTCGCAGCAATGAACTCCATCAATGTCACCGCCGTCAATCCCGGTTTCATGACCCATTCGTGGGCGCAGGAGTCCTTTCCCTCGTTGTCGGTATTCGATCCCCTTTCTTGTGGAACCACACAGGAACCGGGCTCGTCCTCCTGGCCAGCCTCGTTTATTTGCTAGGCTGCTTTGCGGCCACCATATTCTTGAACGTACCCCTCAACCATCAGCTTGCATCTATCACCGATCCCGCAGCGGCAATTGCGTTCTGGCCGCAATATCTCAAGAGATGGACCACGTGGAACCATCTCCGCACGGTCGCAGCGGCCTTGTCTGCAATACTTTTTGCCGCGGCGCTTTGTCGAAGCTGACTGTGACTCATCGAAGGAGTCGCAGCTCGCGACGTGGTTGCATAAATGAAATCTTCAATGTGAGAACTCCGAAGACAAGCCCTCGTTCGCAAGGTCATGTAGCGCTTCTTGTTCGAGCCAGACTGTTTTCCAATCGTCCAGAAATGTGGCGCCTATTCTTCGGTAAAACCTGATCGCCCCATCGTTCCAAGCGAGAACATTGAACATGATCCCGAAGCCGTTGGCGTCTTCCGTTATTCTGGCGACATGCGCCAACAACACCCGCCCCACACCCTTCCCGCGAAACTGCGGTAGGACGAAGAGGTCTTCCAGGAAAATGCCGTGGCCTCGAAGCGACGAGTAGCAATCGAAGAAGAGCGCATAACCTGCCGGTAGGCCATCGATCTCGGCAATCAATACTCGAAATTTGGGCCGGTCTCCAAATCCATCTTGGCGCACTTGCTCCTCGGTAACAATTGTGGTGAGCCGCTCATACGCCGCAAATTCTTGAAAAAACGCCATCAGCAAGGGGACGTCATTTGCGGTGCCAGAACGGATCGAGAACATTGCTTGCTCCTTGTTCAGCAGATTACTACCAATCTCCAATTGCATCACTTAGTGGCGACCTTGACACTCAGGTGCGAGCCTGAAGTTATCGCGCCAGGCTCTCAATTTCTCGCTTGCCGACCATTCCGGAGTCATTGTTGCCGCACCAGCTTCTACGCCAACATTCGATTTGGTATTAGGCACTGACAGCCATTTCTCACCCGCCTCGGCGAGCATTATTGTGCAGCTAGCAAACGGACCCGCGCGATTTCTGAAGGTCGCAAAACCTTTCGACACCGCTTTAAACGCAGCCGAAACATCTGAAGCAGCTCGAAAGAGCTGGCCTGATTGAACGCTGGAACGAACGGCTCGATCAGTTTGACCAGCGTCTTAAGGAAAAGAAGAAAAAGGAGAAGAAGTAATGACGAAACCGATGACGGCCATAGAATTCATCGGGCGAACAGGCAGTCGCACCAACGTCACAGGTGAAAACCACAACACAAACTTGTCACGTACTCGATAACAGTCAAAGCGACAAGCGACCTCCACGCCGGTGTCGGAAGCGTGCCGCCCTCGTGATACAGAAATAATATGGACTGGACAAACTTCTGGTTGTTCTTCTTTTCGTTCACGGCAGCCTACTGCTTCCCCGATTTCAAGAAACGGAAGTAAAAGAAGACTTTTGGGGCGCCGAGTTTCCTTGGAACGAGATCACTGGCAGTTTCACCCTTTGTCGGTTAACGACGTGGCAAGCGCGTACCGCAAAATTCACTGGTCATGCTGCGCTTTCCCGATTGCACAAGCCGAAAAGCGCAACGTAAGTAGTTCGAGCGTTACCACATTCTTTTCAAAGAGGGTTGTAGGGCCCTAAGTGACCACAGGGCAACTCTAATATGGGCTAAACACTCCTGTCCAACAACCGGCGTCTCCCGGAGTAGGCTTCACCTTTCACCGGAACTGGAATTTGGTCGCTTACTAGGCTTTTGCCCGCGGGCGGAACAACGCATGGTAGATCATCAGAACGACGACTGCGCCAACAACAGCAACTAGGATGCTGTAAAGATTTACGCCGGTTACCCCCACGTGGCCAATGGTGTTGAAGAGCCAGCCGCCCACAACAGCACCAACAATCCCCAACACAATGTCTATGACCGCGCCTGATCCAGATTTGTTCACGATTTTACTAGCGATGAAACCTGAGATCAGCCCGAGAACAATCCATGCTAGGAATGACATTGAGACCTCCCGAGGCGCCCACGACTAGCGGAAGAAGCGAAACAGTCTGTCGCCGTGCTCCTACTCCTGGGTAAGGCCGTCCGCTTAGTATCGGCGCCGTCGTCGTCATCCTAATACAGTTCTTACCTGCTGAATAGACTCTCAAGCGAGACCGTAGATACCGGGGCCGTACAGCCCTCTTCTTAATTGCTACCGGAGGGAACCTCACGGGTTGTCGGGCAGCACCGGAAGCGTCATCGTATCAACCGTCTCGGGATCGTCACGAAGTTTAATGTACAGCAGTGTTCCGTTCGGCCGCGGAACGGCGAGCGAATCGCCGACGTAATCGGGGGGAACTCCGACGGAATTCAAAAATTTGGGATCTGTCGAAACCGAGTGAAGCAGGAACAGATTCGAGCCACGAAGCATGCAAGGCTTCTCTGGCGCATCCGGGCAATGGATTTCGCCAAGGGAAGGAATGCGGACAAGCACGGCGAGCGGTTGCCAGTCGCCGTTGGCCCCGTTTGCGTCGACCGCCCGGAAGCGGAGGAGGCCAAACGCTGCAGGTCCAAACGCTTTCAGCGGATCGAATACTGCCAAAGCGCTCTTGGCGTCCTGCAACATCAGTGTGCCCGCAGAAACGCTCAGCATGGCGCTGAACGCGCCATCCTCCGTGGCCACCTCCACCTTTTCAGAAAGCGGAAAATTAGCCGGAACGTCGGCCTTCAGGAAAAACGAAAGGCGCCCACCCTGCGGAAGTTCGTTAGGATTACCAACTCGAATGTACGAAGCAGTGGAAGCTTGCTGCAGGTTCTTGCTCACCAGAGCAATCTTTGGCCGTGGCGCTTCGACAGTAGCTGGCACCTGCAGGACACGTCCGTCGTTCAGCGTGACGCGCGCAGACAAAGCCGCGCTGGGCTGAAGTGAATAGGTTGCGCTGGGATTCTCCGCGACCAGATCGAGTGAGCTTCCTGACAAGCGCGACTCCTCAGCAGGGGAAAAGCATACGCCCTCCAATTCGAGGCAGGAGACCTGCTCGAGGTGAGTTCCGGCTAGCACGCCCTGCTGGTCACCGGAGTAGATTTTGAAATGTTCGAGATGGGCGGCCTCGGTGTAAGTGGACGTGGTGATGATGTCGGGCTGGCTCAAGCCGAATTGCGCCACCTTTAGCTCCACCTGCCCGGAGTCCTCGTGCTCCAGCGGAAGTTGAACTTCCAAATGGTCGGGCCCTAGTGTTTTCCACGTGGCCTTGAGATCTTTGCCGTTGGCATTCACAAGAACCACCTTTTCGACGCAAGCCACACAGTCCGTTTGCAATTGAATCGTCAAATCGCGGCCCACAACGATTGAATCTCCGTTCGAGGAATGAATTGTCCATTGTGCAGAATGCGCTGCGTGGAGCTGAAATTCGGGTCCTTCGAAAGAGGCGAACCCCCAGAAGCCGCGCAGCGTTCCAGTCAGGTTTGGCCCTAGAGTGCCGTGAAGATCGTGAGTGTCGACAACGAATCCCCCTCGACTGGCGTCAGCGGTCGCGGGCAGATCCATCGGAGCGCCGGTCTTCCCTTCGACGCGAAATATAAAATCGTGGGCAAGGGATGTCGAGAACACCAGGGGAGTACCCTCTACTGGAAGGATCAGCGGGGATTGCTGCAGGCACAAAATCTGTTTGGGCTGGACATTTTGGAGCGAAGGCAACGACGAATGACCAATGGGCGGCAGGCCGACAACCAGCACCGATTTCGGATTGCGGAAAGAAGGAGGGGTATTGAGTTTCAGATTCAGCAGGTCCCTGTCCGGCAGTGAAAGAGCGGGAATGTACTGATATGTAGCCGTGTGAAGGCTGCTGAGTAGGCGCGCCGCATCGACAATTGCACCGACATACGGGCTGAAATATGCACCCTTCATCACCGGAGTGGAACCGAGGGCGGTGATCAGGTCGGACGAGGGGCCGGAGGTGAGAGTCGCGACGAGAGTCTGGTCATGCGAGTCGCTAATGACAAGCTGGTCGGTATCCTGCGTGAGGCAGGAAGATTGCTCTTCGAGCGGCTTGCTAAAGCAGTCTTCGTTCAGCTTGATGCGCAGCGTTTGCGCCAAGAGCGTGGAGCGCTTTTTGAGCGACCCGGAATCAAACTCAAAGGTTTTTTTGACTTCTTCCAGATATTTGTCCAGGCGCGTACGGTCAAGACTCGCTTGTTCCAAATCGACAGTGGCCCGTACGAAAACGCCTGGCCGTCCGCGAACCGTCGAGCGGAGCGTGGCGAAATCGCCGCCGGTTTCAGGAGCCAGGAACATCACGGCCTGCTCGGCGCCCTGCGGAACCGTAACCAAGGTCCCTTTCTCGCGCGTCTGCTTATTCCAGGTTTCCGCGCGCGTGAACCAGCCTTCCGGCGGCGGGTTGGTCGATCCTTGCAAGAAGGCCACGATCAGAAGATATCGCGCGGCTTGGTCATCCGGGAATTCGGGATGAATCCACAATTTGTCTCCGGGCTGCAGATCGCTGACCCGGGAAATGGGCAAGGTTTTGCCGTCGCGCGTGACCGTCATTTTGATTTGAGGACCGATCAGATCGAAGGCCGGCGAATTTGCGAAGCTGGCTGGCGCCGAAGAGCACTGGACAGCGACGCAGAGACAGAAGAATACCGAGATGTGGAGAAGATTCTTGACCACGCTGCAGGATTCGAAAATATGTTTTGCATTCAGAGTCATGCCTGTACCTATCTGGTATAAATTTGCACGATGAGAATTATGAATTGGTTCCCCCGCTGCATGCAGCGCGCAGGCGCCGCAACCTCAAGAAATCAAAACTCGCCTCGGCCCAAGCCGCGTGCAGGCGCGCCTACAGAGAAGCCGGGGCTAATTCGATACACGCTTGGCTGGGTTGGTCGCTGAGCGAGGCAAATGCTCAGCGAAAGCGGCATATAAATTTTAGAGCAGATTCAGCCTCAAGGCGACGCGAAAATGCCGCTCAGTTTCGCCCCTGCTTCGACAACACGGGGACTTGCTCTGATCGAAATATATAGACGTGATTCTACGTATTGGTTGTCACGCGTAAACCCCGCATTCACAATCAGCAAGAGTCGATGGGCACGCAGGGTTTCCTCCCCCGACGCTGCGCATGGTAGACCGATGGAATGCAATTTCTCAACAAAGCGTCGATGCTTTACGAAAGAGCGCGTTACGATCGGCCTGCTTGACCTAATTTCAACGTGACGTTAAGAATGCTGGCGCATCATTCCATCATCATATATCGGCCTTTGCCAAGAGGATCAGGTGCGCTGCGGACGATTGCCGGTCGCATTCGCGGGGAAACAACATCAAACCATGTTTGGAACGGATGAGATTTTGATAAGGAACAGCATGGGATAAATGGGTGAACATAATGTATAGACCGAAAGGCATCCTCTGTTTCGTCTTGATTGGCTTGGGACTGATAGCATGTGGAAAGAAGTCAGAACCTCAAAAGACGGAATTGCCGGCAAAAGTTGCGACGTCACAGCCGAGTTCAAATGATTCGGCCACTCCGGCGAGGAACGGCGTCACACGTTCCGAAAGCCCGATCCTAGCCCCTCCGCCCACCGGCAAAGAGGTCAAGGCCGAAATGCGTAATGTGATATTCCGCCTATTGCCTAACGCCGGAGCGCATGTTGAAACCCTTTCGGGCGAACTCTGGCCCACGGGCAAGAATGAAATGCCGGTGTTCGACGACAAGAGTTCGTTCGAGGTGCGGGTGAACAGCGGCAGAGTTTCGGTTACACCCGAGTCGCTTTCGGCTGTAATGAACGATTATGTATTCGCAAAGCCTGACGCTCCGATGAAGGAACTGCAGGTCACGATTCAGGGCGGGAAGCTCCACATTAAAGGCAAACTGCACGCGAAAGGGGATCTTCCGTTTGAGACGATTGGCACGCTCAGCGTGAATCCGGATGGCCGACTCCGTGTCAGGACGGAAAAGGTCAAAGCACTGCACTTGAATGTGAAAAAGGTGATGAACGTCTTTGGGATCGAGCTGGCCAGCCTCCTAAGTTCGAGCAAAATCCCAGGTATCGGTGTCGACAAGGATGATCTGATCGTGGATTTGGGTAGGCTGCTGCCACCGCCGCATATTCGCGGCCAGGTTTCTGCAGTTCAGATTGCCAGCAACTCGATCCTGATCATGTTTGGCGACGGCGGAACAAGTTCAAGCTCGGAAGAAAAAGGGAACTATATGCAGTTCGAGGGCAATCGGGTGCAGTTCGGAAAAATCACGATGGATAACACTGACCTGACGATCTTGGACATGGATGCCGGTGACCCGCTGGATTGGAGCCAGGATAGCTATCGCGAGCAATTGGTGCAGGGTTACGCCAAGGTAAAGGAGAACCTTGGATTGCGCGCGTATGTGAAGGATTATTCGAAGTTGTCACGAAATCCTGCAGCGAAAGATTCAGCGGTACCGAAGAGCTGAGTTGTCAGATGCGTGCGCGCGTTGACGTCGCAGCGCTGCTGGAAATTGATGTACTCATACAGGTCGCCGCCGACTGTTCCCGCGGGAAGGGACCTTCCGCACATCTCGATTCCCGGCCGGTGCGAAATCGAACCTTCGACCGGCATCAGCCGGTTGCGCAGATATTGATCGATACTCGGAGCGGGGTAACTGTTGCCATAGGCAAGCTCGCAATCCCGGATGCGCGCACGTCAGTAACACACTTATGAGAACTTCGTCTTTGGTCGTTCCTGGCGTTCGCCGTCCACAATGAAGTCGGCCCGCTCGTTGTAGAACGCGATGAGCCCGGCGATCTTCACGTTCTCGGGGAGCGGTGTTTTATACGACCAGGCCAGGTCCTTGACTGTCGTGCCGCCGGTATCGACCGACCAGTATTGCGCGAAGCCCTTGTATGCGCAGCCCGTGACGGTGTCGGTCGGGATGAGCAGGTCCATGCGCACGTCGAGCTTCGGGATGTAGTAGCGAGCCGGTAATCTCGTCTCAAACAGTAGCGTAGGCCGGCGAGTGTCGGCGATCTTGACCCCGTTCACCTCGACCTCGACGTGGCGGGAGCTGTGCAAGATGTCGATGCGCGTATACGGATCGTGCGGATGGACGAACACCTCCTCATCCTCCTCGAACCACCCGTCCATGGCGTTCCAGTCGAAGCGGATCAGGTCGCGCAGCTCCTCGACTGGTGACTCCGGGTAGTGCCAGGCGGCATCCTCGGCCACGTGGCCGCCAGTCTTCACAGTGAAGTGGTGCGCCTCACCCCGGCTCGGCGAGTGCTGGGTGTGCCCATTCGGAGTCAGGAGTCCCATGCGTACGTCCTCCCGCGGGAAGTAGTATGCGGGGTAGTAGGGAACCTCCCACACGAGCCTCAGACGCTTCGTGTCGGCGATGAGTTCTCCGCCAAGGTACGTTCGCACCCGTTTGGGCCCATACTCAATATGAACACGGTCGCGGCTCTCAGACATTGGACTCTCCTGTGGATTTCGGGAACCAGTCATTTCTCTACCTACGCTCAGTCGAGCCTCCCGTTGCACCAAAACGCTCCGTCTTGATCCTGTTGCGGTCGTGGCCGGAAGCGGTGAGGAACTCGTTTACACTTTCGACGAACAAAGTAGGGCCGCAAACGTAACAGGTTGGGGCAAGCGCGAATGGCCAAGTCGCAGTGGCGATGAGCATGGCGTCAATGCGACCCGCCGGCCGTGGCCAACCCAGCGGAACTTTTCTCGTGTACACGTACGTGATGTCCACTCCGAAATCGTTCACCGCCAAGGCCCTTAGTTCCTTCTTGTAGAAAACCGCTTCTGGTTCGCAAACGGAATAGAGCAGTCGAAACTGCGATTTTCTTCCTGCGGCCATCCGGGAGCGGATCATGGCCGTGAGCGGAACGATACCCGATCCTCCCGCGATGAGTTGGATCGGTTCGGTTTGTTCTGGGCGCCAAACGAACCAGCCGCCGATGGGCCCTCGCAACTCGAGGTGGTCTCCATATCCGATAACTTGGGTGAGATACGGTGACACTTCATCGTTCGGCAGTCGTTCGACGGTGATTTGAACGCGCCCTTCGGAGTTGGGCGCGGATGCAATGGAATAGGATCGGACAGCCGAGTACCCATCCGCGGCCGTCAAGCGCACCTCAACGCGTTGGCCCGCAAGATGGCCGGGCCATTCCGGAACCTCGACCGTAAGCGTCCGCGCCGTTGCAGTTTCGTCGTGAAGGTCAACCACGGTTCCAACGCGCCACCTTATTTGTCGCCCGAGTATCGTTGCTCCCTCCATGGATCTCCATAAATGTGATAGCCGAAGCCTTCCCAAAAACCAGGCTTCTCGTGCCGCATGAGCTGAAGACCTCGCACCCACTTTGCACTCTTCCAGAGATAAAGATGAGGGAGGAGCAGCCGTGCTGGGCCGCCGTGTTCGGGAGCGAGGTCCTTGCCGTCGAAGCGAAAGGCGATCCACGCCTTTTCGTTTTTGAGATCGTCGAGAGGGATGTTCGTGCTGTAGCCGCCGTAGGAGTGCGCCATGACGAAGGATGCATCCGGATTGAGCCCGGCGAGCAGCGCGTCGAGAGAGACGCCTTCCCAGGTGGTGCCGGGCTTCGACCATCGCGTTACGCAGTGCAGGTCGACGGTGGGAGTTTCGGTCGGCAATTCCCGGAATGATTTCCAATCCCATCGCCGCAGCAGCGCATTGTTTTCGTTTCGGATCGTAAATTCCCAGCGATCGAGCGGAATGCGTGGAGTCGGTCCAGCCGACAAGACCGGAAAGTCCGTGGTGAGATACTGCCCCGGCGGAAGCTTTACGCTTTCGGCGGTCTTGCGGCCGGAAAAACCTCGGGAGATGATGCTCACCTTTATCTCCTCCTTGCCAGACGAATTTTGCGAAGAGGCTCGATTCTCCACTCAGTTCGGGCGTCTCAAGAGCGCCACGCTGCACGACATGCCAGTCCGCCCTTTTCAATGATGAAGTTCGCGATCTGCTCGACGCCCTCGCCGCTTTTCAAATTCGAAAAGACAAAAGGCCGGTGCACCCGCATTCTCAGCGTGTCGGTTTTCATGACTTCGAGATTGGCGCCGACCAGGGGAGCCAGATCGATCTTGTTGATTACGAGAAGGTCGGACCGCGTAATTCCCGGTCCGCCCTTGCGCGGTATTTTTTCGCCTTCCGCAACGTCGATAACATAGATGGTCAAATCGGCCAGCTCGGGACTGAACGTAGCTGCTAGATTGTCGCCGCCGGATTCGACAAAGCACAGTTCCGCGAGAGGAAACTTCTGGTTCATTTCCTGAATTGCCGCGAGGTTCATGGAGGCATCTTCGCGAATGGCGGTGTGAGGACACCCTCCTGTTTCGACCCCCATGATTCGTTCCGCAGGTAGAGCTTCGGCACGTGTGAGAATGAGCTGATCTTCTTTTGTGTAGATGTCGTTGGTAATCACGTAGATGTCGTAGTCGTCGCGAAGCCGCTTGCAGAGCGCTTCGACAAGAGCGGTCTTGCCCGATCCAACCGGGCCGCCGATGCCAACACGAAGAGGATGATTTTGCAGAAATGCGATCGATCGGTGAGTCATGACCGGAACAACCTCGTATATTGAGTTTCATGAGCCATGGAAGCGAGGTCAACCATGAAAGCGGCGGACCCAAGATCGTGGATTGTTGCCGTCGCGACATCCGCGCTCGTAGCGAGGACAGCATCTTCGAGTGCGGCAATGGCAGCCTGGCCATCGGTTTGACCGAGAGGGATGAGCCGCACGCCGGCAATCACTAGATTAGCGACATAGCTTTGCAAAAAAGCGGGCAGCGCCAGGACCATCGGAATGTCCTGTTTCGCGCAGCGGATGCCCAGGATCAGGGCCAAGGAAAGGGGTATGTAGCGGTCCGCAAGTGTGTCCGCGATCTCGTCCAAGAGAGCATCGGGCCACACCTGGCTGAGTGTTGAGCGACAGGCGGAAGCCTGCTGTGCTGATTCGAGCGCGAATTCCGATGTCACGCGAAAAGCGGCTGAGAGTTCTGCAATTTCGATTAGCCTCGGCTGATCGTCCAGCATGGCAGAGGACCAAGACTCACGGAAAAGAATTGCTTCATTTCTCCCCGAGCCGTAACGAAGGTCAGCCGCGAGCCAATCGACAAGGCTTGCCCGGTCGTGCACGGCCCGTGCCTCGACAGCCCATTCAAGGCCATGCGAATAACTGTACGAACCGGTCGGGAAAGTCGGTGAGAGCCAAGTCTGCAGTCGCAGGAAGGGGAGCGGTTGAACGGAAGGGAGTCTGTTACGCATGGTGGTGCCCATCCTGCCCGTGATGGCGGTGGCCGTGCTCGCTGGTGCCATATGCTCCGCCTTCGGGCTGAAAGGGCGCTTCAACCTTCAGCAGCTTGGCTCCGAAGCCAATAAGCATGTCTTCGATCACGTGATCGGGCCGGATTAGGAGGGAATTCTCGCGAATCTCGGTCGGGAGGTGGCGATTACCCAAATGCCAGGCGAGACGCACCAGTTGATGGCGATCCGCATGCTCGACCTCTATAAGTGTTTCGGCCGCGGCTCTGATCCTGAGCCAATTGCCGTCCTCCAGTTGCAGCCCATCGCCGTCGGCCATAGCGACTGTCTTGGGAAGATCAAGAAGAACATTTTCTCCGTAGTCCGTCGTGAGGCGAATTCGTCGTCGATGACGTGCGTCGAAATCGAGCGTGAGAGTGCCGGCGGCCTTTTCTTTCGGCCAGTGTCCCGCGGGGCGATGAATCGAAGCGCTGCGCATGGTGATTCGTCCTCAATAAAGAAAATAGCGCTGGGCCAGAGCTAGTACTTTCGCGGGTTCACAGGTGAGCAGGCGGCCATCGGCGCGCACTTCATAGGTTTCGGGATCGACTTCCATGCGCGGCATGGCGTCATTGAGCATCATCGAACGTTTGCCAATTGTGCGGGTACCTTTTACGGGGAGAAGCCTCTTTGCAAGTCCCAGAGACCCAGCGCTCTGCGCGAAAGCCTGGCTGACGAACGTTACGGAACTTTCCGTCATCGCGCGGCCGAACGCGCCGAACATCGGCCGGTAGTATTCCGGTTGAGGGTTTGGAATGGAGGCGTTGGGATCGCCCATGACTGCGGCCGCAATCATCCCGCTCTTCAGGACCAGGGCTGGTTTGACACCAAAGAAAGCCGGATTCCAGATGCTCAGGTCGGCGAGTTTTCCAACTTCGATCGAACCTACGTAGTTCGCGATGCCCTGCGCGATCGCGGGATTGATGGTGTATTTCGCAACGTACCGGCGGGCTCTGAAGTTGTCGTTATCACCCGCTTCTTCGGATCGCCGCCCGAATTGCTTCTTCATCTTGTCCGCGGTCTGCCACGTCCGAAGAATCACTTCGCCGACGCGCCCCATGGCCTGGCTGTCGGATGACATGATCGAGATCGCGCCGAGGTCGTGAAGAATGTCCTCGGCCGCAATCGTTTCCTTGCGGATGCGGCTTTCTGCGAAAGCCAGGTCTTCGGGAATGCGGCGGTCGAGGTGATGGGTCACCATCACCATGTCGAGGGCCTCCTCGAGTGTGTTGGTGGTATAGGGACGTGTAGGGCCCGTCGAAGCGGGAATGATGTTCGGGGAACCACATACCTTAATAATGTCCGGCGCGTGGCCCCCGCCCGCGCCTTCAGAGTGAAACGTGTGAATCGTCCGGCCCTTGAATGCGGCGATCGTGTTCTCGACAAATCCGCTTTCGTTCAGGGTATCGGTGTGGATCAGGACCTGGATGTCCATGTCGTCCGCAACGGAAAGGCAGCAGTCGATCGCAGCCGGTGTTGCCCCCCAGTCTTCGTGAAGCTTCAAGCCGCAGACTCCCGCTTCGATTTGCTCCACCAAGGCCGCGGGCGAGCTTGCGTTGCCTTTTCCGAAAAATCCCAGGTTTACGGGGAAGGAGTCGGCGGCCTGCAGCATCCTTTGTATGTGCCACGGTCCTGGTGTGCACGTGGTAGCGGTTGTCCCCGCGGCGGGACCGGTTCCGCCGCCCATCATGGTGGTTACGCCGGAAAAAAGGGCTTCCTCGATCTGCTGGGGACAAATGAAATGGATATGGGTATCGATCCCGCCGGCGGTCACAATGCTCCCCTCGCTGGCGATTACTTCGGTTCCCGGGCCAATAATAATGTCCACGTTCGGTTGTACATCCGGATTGCCAGCCTTTCCAATCGCGGCAATGCGGCCATCCTTGATCGCGACATCCGCCTTCACGATTCCCCAGTAGTCCAGGATCAGTGCATTGGTGATGACCGTGTCGACAGCGCCTTCCCGGCGCGTCCGCTGGGACTGCCCCATCCCGTCGCGAATGACTTTTCCGCCCCCGAATTTCACTTCGTCACCGTAGGTCGTGAGGTCCTTTTCAACCTCGATGAAGAGGTCAGTATCGGCAAGGCGCACTTTGTCGCCAACGGTTGGCCCGAACATCTGCGCGTAAGCGCCTCGACTCATTTTGTGAGGCATGGTCGGCTACCTCGAACCCGGCAGACTTCCCATGACCGCCTGGTTGAAACCGAAAACAAATCGCGCTCCCCGATAGGGAATCAGCGAGACTTCCCGCGATTGCCCGGGCTCAAATCGCACAGCCGTTCCCGCGGGAATGTCCAGCCGATACCCCAGCGCGGCTCTTCGATCGAAGTCGAGCGCAGCGTTGGTCTCGGCAAAATGGTAGTGACTGCCGACTTGGATCGGACGGTCACCCGTGTTTGAGACCGTCAGGGAAATAGCCTCAGTTTCTTTGTTCAGAACAATTTCACCCGCTGCCGCAAAGATCTCTCCAGGTACCATGGTTCGCTCTCTATCGAATGGGGTCGTGAACGCTCACGAGTTTCGTGTTATCCGGAAACGTCGCTTCCACCTGCATTTCGTGGATCATTTCCGGGATGCCTTCCATGACCTGATCGCGAGTGAGCAGTTTGCCGCTTTCCGACATGAGTTCCGCAACGGACTTGCCGTCGCGCGCTCCTTCGAGGACAAAATCGGTGATCAGCGCAACGCTTTCCGGATAGTTGAGCCTGACGCCTCTGGCGAGCCGTGCCCGTGCCACCTGCGCCGCGACGGCGATCAATAGCTTGTCCTTTTCCCGTGGCGTGAGATTCACAAGATCTCCAAGCTGAAGCGGATATTCAACACGACCACATCTTCGGCACCTGGAAAGGTCCTTGAGGCAATCCGTCGCCGAACTGCTGAAGCACGCTGCGCAGCGCAGTCCTCAGATCGCAGGAAGCCCGTGCGGCAAAGCGGGCGACCATCAGTCCGCCCACGAAGGTCACCCCACAGTGACACCCAAGCGAAGAAGCCCTGTCGCGCACAAATTCGAGACGCCCTCCGGATTCGGCGCCGAAATAGACCAGTGTCGCAGTCGCGGTGCAATCGCATAGCAGCGCTTTGCGCCAAAGATTTGGAAGAACATCATCGGTGATACGGAAACTGTCCGCCCAGACGAGCTTGCCGTCTTTCACGATGCGCCAGCGATCCGTAATGGCTGCGGCCGAAAGCGTCTCGCCATGAGCTGCGCGGCCGAGCACCAGCCACTCCAATGCCAGCAGCTCCGTGCCGGAGACGACCTCGACGCGTGTTTCGCGGGAGAGGCGGGCTCGATTGAAGACGATGGTTTCCTGGGGCAGCCAGGCAAGTCTTGCGGTGCTGCGCGTTTTCAGTGTGGTCAGGATGTGCGCGGATTCCGTAAGAGCCCGATACACCCTTTCTGCTGCCTGCGTAGTGATGGCGATCGACGCGTCTTCGACCGCGGTCACACTTGTTTCCAGCCGATCTCCTCCGGCCATACCTCCGGAGGTATTCACAAGAACGGCTTCCTCGAGTCTGGAACCGGTAGTTCCTGGGAAGAGAACGCGGAGCGGAGATTTTTGGTAAAGCTCCATGACGCGGGTGCCTTTCTCAGATCCACCCAGCACCATCCGGCAAGAGCCTTCGGCTCTCTGCAGATCTTTGTCCGATGAACAGTCCAGGCCAGGCGCGGACGAAACTGAGCTTTCCGAATAGTTCACACTGTGCGTGAACGATAGGGCAGAATCCGGCAGCGGCCCTTCATCGCATCCGCCGTAGGGTGACAATCAAAAACCCGCCAGGCCTTGGGGACTGTTGTACGGGATCTGGACGCTGGTCACTTCTTTGAGCGAACCGTTTGGTTGCGTCGCGTAGCCAATCAGTTTGGAAGCGTTCCCGTAGATCTGATACAAAAAGGCGCCGTCGGGGGTCACCCAGTTATCGGCCGGCCCGCTGGTGACGGTTGTGTTGAGACCCCTCGCCGTGCCATCTCCCGGAACTTTCGGGCACGCTGGGTCGCTTGCGACTTCGAGTCCCTTGCCGTTAATGCGGTAGCTGGTGACGTAGCTGTAACCGAAGTTTGTCGCAAACACGAAGCGGTCGTCCGGAGTGACCCCGAGCCAGCACAGCTCGGAAGGCAGGCCCGCGCTGGTATCGATCTTCACCAGAGGACCGACATCGATCTTACCGTCTCCATCGATTGTGGCGAGGGCGCATCCGTCACCAACGGCGTAGCCGATGACGAAGGTATCCGGCCGGCTGTTGAGGAACACGAGGTAAAACGGAGAGCCGGCCTTCGCGTCCTGGAACTTCGCAGCGCCCAGGGAGCCGTCACCGCGCAGGGGGAACACGGCGAGGCCGTCGGGATCTGGAGCATTCGAGGCGATCACCCGGTAGGAGCCGTCCTTCTGTGGCACCCAGAGAATGGGCGAGCCGTCCGGGTACAAACCTGTATGAGCGATCGGGCGATCGAACGTAGTGCCGACCAGGAGGAATTTTCCGTCCGGCGAGAGCACAGCCATGGTCGGAACGCGGTCGTTCTTGTCCGGCGTATTCACGGTGTGGCGGTCGTTGCGCGCGGTCAGTTTGCCGTCGCGGTCGACCGACATCAGCCGGAGATGGTCGGGACCAAACGAGTGCAGCACGTAAAGCATGCCCTTCGAAGGGGAAAAGGCGAGCGACTTGGCGGTCCCGCTCTTTCCCTCGACGGGGTTCCCGGTCGGCTTGCGATCCAGCAGCTTCAGCCGACCATCGTCAGCAACGGCAAAGCTCGACACCGAATTGTCGCCGCCGTTTGTGGCAAAGAGAAAACGCCGGTCAGGGGAAAGAATAACGCTGCCCGCGCCCTCGAAGGCGTTCGGCGCGCTGTCCTGGCCGCTGATCGGTTTGAAAGTGCCGGACCCGGCACCTCCCGTCGAAACGCGCTCAACCTCGATGAGCTTGCCGTCCTCGCCGCGACGATAATGAATGATGACGTTCTTAACCTCATTCGTCTGCGTGTACAGGTGACCGCCCCGTCCACTCGACATCCCCATTGATTTGGACATCCCTACCTCGTTTGCCATGGTTCCTCCCTTTCTCATGTTTGTTTTTCTCTGCTGAAACCGATCCGCTGAACACGTCCTCGCGTGCTCCAACAACTATTTCGTTTTGTCTCCGTCGCGGAGAATCGGGTAGAACTGCACCCAGGTCATATCAGTCTTGGCGACGAAGGACTGGTGGCAGCCGGCACATTCGGCGGCCGAGGCTTCCTTAGCCCACGAAGAATAAGGAAGCGGGTGATGACCGAAGTTGAAGAAACCCCACCCGTTCGTTGCAGCGAACCTCTTACTGTCTTTCACCGTGACATCCATGCCGTTGTATTCACCATTGAAATACCCTCTGCCGGATGGTTCCGTGCGCGAGCCGTCGGGAAACGTGGGATTTAGAACCCGAGTCAGCTCCTTGACGAGCACGGTCCCTTCGGGAAAAGCACCGCTCTTGAGATAGACGTCCAGGTTTTTCTCCTCGACGTAGACATGGTGATATTCGGGGAAGCCCGCCTTGCCGTTGTTGAGGCCGTTGGGTGTCAAGGGTGCGCCGATAAAAACCCAGTGCCGGTAGCCCTCCGGCAGCTTCAATTTCCCTTCCGCATCAAAGATCGCAGCCGACTGCGGGGAGGCTGCCGCGGCCAGATGCGAGTGGCGCAGAAGCGAACTCGCGGCAAGTACACCTAATCCCAAAATCAAAACCACGATGGCTTTTCGCATGGCACGTTCTCCTTTGAAACGATTTCGAGACTGGTTCCCGCCCTGGATTGGTGCTTACTTCGAAGCGAGAACCGGATATCCCTGCACGTATACCCAATCGGTATCTCTTGCTGGGATATGACACCCCAAGCAATCTTTTTTGTAGTCCGTGGCTACTTGCTTGTCAGGGGCATCGGACTTGAACAGCGCCCACGCCCATCCATCGCCCCAGAGAGGGTTCCCGGCGTAGCGTCCCTTTTCGTCCTTGATCATCACGAACCAGACCTTAGTTCCCGACGCCCAGTGTGCGTCGCCCGTTGTCATTTGTGCGTGATCGGTTCCAAATACTTCTTTCACGAGAACGGTCCCATCTGCGAACTTTCCGGTCTTTCGATAGTTCTCGGCTGCGCCAGCAGATGCGTAAGTGACATGCATCTCGTTTCCCTTCGGATTGAGCACCATGTATGTCCCGAGCGCCTGGTAGCGATCTCGGAAATCATCTGGCTTGCGAATATTTCCTGCTTTGTCGACCAAATCGAACCCTTCGTTCTCGTTCTTCGCTTCGTGCCGAGCCAAGAGCAAAAGCAAGACAACAGCGAGCGAAACAGCGAGCTTCATATAGAAATTTCTCCGGCAGCCCCTTAAACCGCTCAGGACTCACAAGTCATGTTCGTCAGGCGAGCAGCTTTTCCTGAGCTCCTGCAAATGCGAGTGAAGGTTCGTTGCCATGCTTCTCGTTGCAACAGCCCGACGCCAAACAGTATCTGGCACTTACTTTCACTGGCCACACAACGTCTTAACGCAAGCGAAATGCCAAGGGAGATGCCACAATCGAAGAGATACTACTGGTCCTAAATTACTCTGGTGCTGGAAGTTCTTCGCGAGAGGTGTATTGCAGTTGTCGAGCTGTGCTGGACGGATTTGCGACGGATGGCCGCCACTGACGGACTCCTGCCACGATGCTGGTCATGCGACCGGCGGTGAGTGATGTTCTAGTCGGATCGACACATAATAATTTCTCCGGCGTTCTGGCACGAGATTTCAAGCAGCGCGGAACGCGTAGTCCTCAACGCAGTCGAAGTGTCAAAGAGAGACAGCTCAAGCGAAGAGGAATGCTCGACCTAAATCACTCTGACGGTGGATGTTCTTCGGAAGACCACATCATAGATATCGAACCGTATCCGACGGATTTGTGTCAGATGTCCGCCACCCTTGTTACACCAACCGTCTACGTTTTTGTGCTCGATGATTGAAGAAGTGACTTTCCCGTCTAAGGAGTCGCAGTTCACCGAGCATCGCAGGAATCGGTTCAGAGACTGCGCCGATGGGCCGTGACCACCTCAAAGTCGTTGCACGACGCGGTGCGTGAATGCGCTCCGTCCGTTAGAATCGCAGGCTTACGGTCAAATCACAAAGAGAGTGCAAGATCCCAGAAATTCCTGGATTGTTGGGCAACGACTCATGCAGCAGGTAGCCGAGAGCTTTCGGGTCTACGATTTCCCCGCGTGCGCGCCACCATCCAGATGCAAGGTCTCACCGGTGGTGAACGTGGCGTCCGTCAGAAACAAAACGGCATCTACGACTTCCTTGATTTCACCTAACCGGCCCATGGGATGCAGGGCTTTGAGGGCCGCATAGGCCTTCGGTTTATCCATTGGAGTTTTGATGATACCCAGTGCAACGGTGTTTACACGAATGTTGTCGTTTACGTATTCCATAGCAAGTGCCCGGGTCGCCGCATTTAGACCGCCTTTAGCCATGACTTGCAGGGTCACCGGCGCGACCGCCACGGGGTGCTCCACGAGTGTCGCGGATACATTCACGATGCAGCCGCTTTTCTGCCTCACCATGTGCTTCACCGTCAACTGCGAAACGTACAGAAAGCCAGCGAGCGTCGTCGAGACCAGAGTGTCGAAATCCCAGCTCGTATAATCCGTAAACGACTTCGGGATGAAAATGCCCGCGTTATTGATGAGCGTATCTATGCTGCCGAATCGCGATACCGCCGCATCCACGATCCTTGCCGCCGTTTCGGGCCTGCGGACGTCTCCATCGACTAGCGCGAGATTCGCCGACGCGGCAAATGGACTTGTTTTCGTAATTCTTCGCGAGTTCGCGACTACGTTGTAACCACGCTTCAAAAACGCTTCCGCGAGGGCTGACCCGACCCCCTGGGAAGCCCCGTAACAATCGCTGTCTTCCGTACCTCTGCCATTTTCAACCTCCCCTGTGCTTTGCCGGTCGAACATCAAGCCTTCGCGGCCTCGCCCGATTGCTCCGGGGGAAAGTGGACCTTGTTGCCATGACAATCCCATTGATCACCTCACTTGATTTTGCGAGGTCTCCATCGGTCTTAGGGTCGCGGCTCCGAAATTCACGCTGAATCGTCTGCACCATATGGAGACCGCGCGGTATTTCGCCAAGTCCAAACCGCCGGCAAGCGTGTAGTTCTGGTCGCCGATGTTTCCCTTGATCAGTCCCAGATCAACAAAACCGGCCTTTTCTACGGTCGCTGCGTCCTTTGCATCGTCGCTCGCGACCATGTACACGTGCACATCTGGACCGTTTGATGTACGGAAGCTCGTCAGGCGAAGGATGCGACTCCCGTCTTCCATTTGGTAGACGGTGGCAGTACCGTTCGTCGGGTGTACAACGCTGTAGAACGTTCCCGATTCTACAGGCTGCGCCGCCGAGCCACCTCTTACCACCGGCATTGCTTCGTCGACGCGTCGATTCAACACGAGGCGCTCCGGCCGAAATTCGTACCAGGCAATCAAGGCCGCAGCCGCAGCAATTGGAATCGCGACTTTTGTCCACTTTCTCATTCCCGCATCTCCGTGATTTCAGGCACTTGGGTTAGTGTCCTTCGGAATGAGCCGCATGGCTCCTGACATGGCGGCCCTCCATGGCTCCCGTCCGCCCAATGGCCCCTATCCAGCCGGCGATGGCCCGCCCGATCTCGTCCGGCGAATCTTCCTGGACGTAATGGCGTCCCGCGACCGCCACCTCGGTCAGCGCTGGTAAGCTGCGGATGAAGGCGAGATCCTCCTCGTTGGCGAGGATCGCACCGGGCTCGGCCCTGAAGAACAGTTTCGGCACACCGCTCGTTGACAGCCAGTCCGCGGAGGCAGCCACGATCGCAGTCACATCGGCTGGCTCGCCATCGATTGGGATCTGCCGGGGCCAGGTCAGCGTCGGCCGTCGCCCCTCACCTGGCTCCGCGAACGGCCGTCGATACTGCGCCATCTCCTCGGCGGTGAGGGTGCGCAGGATGGCCCCCGGCAGGATCTTCTCGATGAAGAAGTTGTCTCGCAGGACCATCACGTCACCAGCTTCGGAACGCAGTGCCTGCAAGGCTGGACGCATATTTATCTTGTCCCAGTGGCCCCAGCCCTGTGGCCGCACGATCGCCTCCATGAACGCAATGCCCTTCATGCTGTTCCTGTGCCGGTTGGCCCAGTCGAAGCCGAGGGCTGAACCCCAGTCATGGATCACGAAGGTGACCCGCTCGCGCACATCTAGGGCCTCGAGCAGAGCTTCTAGATAGCGGCGGTGCTCGATAAACCGATATGAGCCGGGGCCACTGTCAGGCAGCTTGTCGGAGTCGCCCATGCCGATCAGGTCGGGGGCGATGCAGCGACCTATTGACTGCAGGTGGGGCAACACGTTGCGCCAGAGGTACGACGAGGTGGGATTGCCGTGCAACAGTACGACGGGGTCGCCCTGTCCCACCTCCACGTACGCCATCTCGCGGCCGAGGACTCGCCGCCGCTGTTTTTGATAAGGAAATGTTGCAGAGGTCATGTTCGCTTCTCCTGGTAGTAACCGACTAAGAATATCTTCAGGCAATTGCCGCTCGGCTGGGCAGACTCCCATCGTCGAGGGTTGCAGAGGCAGCCTCCAAAATCACAGCAATCACAAGACCCGGTGCGGAGGACATGGGACTATGGTCGACGCGGCTCGAGCGCACCTGCGCGCCCATTCAACCAGCCATAAATCGCTGCGTCTTCGGATTGATCATCCGATCCTCCTCCGCGAGGAGATACCAGGACGGTTTTGTCTTCCATCCCGGTGTTGGAGTCGGCTCCTCAATGCATTCAACGGAAATTGGCCGCTGCACTGCGGTCAGGATTTTGGCCTCGTCGGTTGAAGCCTTATGGGCGACTGCGCGGCCAAATCCATCGTCCGACATCCAGATAAGACCGTGCCTGTCCGGGTCGAGCTTCGGCTGTTCCGGATGGGGCTCATCGCGATAAAACATTTGCGCGACCGTCTCGCCCTCATCGGGTGCGAGCGCTGCGACATAGACGAGCGCCTTGACTCGCTCATCGCATATCCCTGCAATGACAGCGCCTCCGTACGCGTGACCGGCGAGAACAACCGGGCCCTCGGTGCGTTCGAGGACGTGAGTCAACGCAGAAACGTCGTCGGTAAGCGAGGTCAGCGGAATCGGAGCGCAAATAACCCTGAGACCCTGACGTTCGAGGGGGAGAATCACGTCCCGCCAGCAGGAGCCATCGGCCCACGCTCCATGAACGAGAACGACAGCGGAGTTTTGGGGGAAAGTTTTCATCACGACGCCGTGCTTTCTTTGCGGTCGCGTCCGATTCCGTTCGCTTTGAGAAACTCGCCCATCGCGTAGGAGATTTCCACGACGTGTGTTTCGAGTGCGAAGTGTCCGGTATCGAGGAGTTGAACCGTCGCTCCGGGTATGTCTTTCCGAAATGCTTCAGCTCCTGCGGGAATGAAGAAAGGATCGTTCTTGCCCCAAATCGCCAGCAAAGGCGGTTTCGACTTGCGAAAATATTCTTGAAACTTCGGATAAAGCTTCAGGTTCGAGGCGTAGTCCAGAAACAAGTCGAGCTGGATGTCTTTGTTCCCCGGGCGCTCGAGAAGAGCCGTGTCGAGCGTATACGACTCTGGCGGAACACCCTCCGGATTCGCGACACCCTCGGTGTACTGCCAGCGCGTTCCTCCGGCTGTCAAAATACTTTGCCGGAGTATGTCCCGGTTCTCTGTCGTGGGTGACGCCCAGTATTTCCGGATGGGGCCCCAGGCGTCGCCCAGACCTTCTTCATACGCATTGCCATTCTGCGTGACAATAGCGGTGATTCTTTCCGGATGAGACCTTGCGAGACGGAATCCAGTTGGCGCACCGTAATCGAATACATAGATCGCATACCGGTTGAGCTTGACCGCCTTCGTGAAGGCGTCCATCGTCAGCGCCAGTTGGTCGAATGTGTATTCAAATTTCCGCTCGGCTGGGACCTGTGTGAATCCGAAACCCGGGAGATCCGGAGCAATCACGCGGTAATCACGGGCGAGACGCGGAATGAGTTCGCGGAACATGAACGAAGAAGATGGGAATCCGTGCAGCAAGAGAATTGCGGGCGCGCTTTGGTCGCCGGCAGCCCGGTAAAACACGCGGACCCCGTCAGCCTCGACGGTTTGCACAGAGGCGGGAGCCGGGTGCGATTGAGATTCCGGCTCGCTGTGCACCGCTCCCCGTTTCGTAATTTTTCTGGAATTCGCTTCAGCCATCAAGCCATCTCCCAACTGCACGCTTAAGCGGCGCAAGCGGCATGCCAGAACGGCACCGCTCACTCCGGCAGCCGCTCGACGCTATCTCATTTCGTTTTCACAACATGCGTTTGAAGACCGTCCATTCAGCCCGGTTGCCGCTGACGAAGTCGTGACGAATATCCGGCACTGACGGCTTTCAGTCGCGAATCGCCGTCTTTGGTTTTTGTCGCAAGTGAGCGCGGTTGTGTCAGCAAACCGGGTTTGAACCGCGCGGATACGCACTGCGCATGTGCTCAACCGAGCCTGGTGTTCCGGATGGAATGCAGGAGAATAAGTCGCCATGCGCAACACTCTCTCAGGCCTCGGCCAAAACACCCGCTGAGTTCACGACACAGATCGATGCCGGTAGCGGTCGACAGACCAGGGCGTCGGGCCAATCATTACAAGCGCGGCAATACAGGCAATGTAAAGAAGATCGCATTCGTATCCGGGCGGCCCGAACTGCGCTCTTCCCTCATTGACGCCCAGCAGCTTAATGGAACTGAAACCATATGGCAGATGGACCGTGAAAATCGCCACCAAAAGCAGAATCAGGGCAGGAATGCTCGCGAGGGGAACAAAGGCTCCGGCGAGGAAGGCCATACCTGCGACAAGCTCAGTGAAGATGGTCACCAAGGCCATAACGTGGGCCATGGGAACGCCCGTCGCTTCAAGAATGCCAGCGAACACTTCTGGTCCTCTGGACCATTTCGCCAAGCCATGTGCCAGAAACCCGTAACCGACAATCACCCGAAGAGGAATCCCAGCGTAGGGCATGAGTTTCTCCCGAACCTTCCTCAAAACCGATGCACTCCCTGCCAGAATTGACACGGTTCCCCCTCTGCCGCGCGACACCAGTGTCGTTTTTGAGTAGGGCATCGTCAGTTCGCGATCGTGCTTCGACGCCTTTAGAGCAATTCTTCAAGCACGCGGCGGGCCAACAGAGGCGCAGGCAAATCGAATCGAAGGGATTCGATCTAAGGGATTCTCTTAATTGGAGATGTTGCGATAGTGATAGCAATCGCGTTTCCGTCGTCTCTGACGAAGTTGTGATGAGTTTCCGTCACTGACAGATTCTCGTCGCGAGGAACGCCACCTAGGGCAATCGGTTGAGGCGGGAGAGTTCAGTGATCGGCCGCTGAAGTGTCGACGCTCGTATGTGGGATTGCGTCTCGCCGAGATATGCCAAGCTTCTTCATCCTGTATACCAACGACGTTCGTTTCATCCCGAGGTGCGCAGCCGCGCCATTCCGGCCGCCAATGACCCAGTTGGTCGCGGCGAGCGCCCGGAGGATGTGATCCCGTTCCACTTGAGCGAGGCCACTCATCGGGGCGCTAGACTCCTTGTGGTTGCTAAACGGTTCGAGCTCGGAAATCGGAGCACGCAAAGTGGGGTGCGGTGAGAGAATTACTGCCCGCTCAACGAAGTTTTGCAACTCCCGAACATTTCCAGGCCAGCGGTATCGAACCAGTGTATCCATCGTCTCTGTGGGGATTTGATCGATCTGCTTGTTCATCCGTCGCCCGTACACCGCCGTGAAATGCCAGACGAGTTTCGGAATATCTTCCGTGCGTTGCCGTAAAGCTGGAACCTGGATGGGAAATACTTTCAGACGATAATAGAGGTCTTCGCGAAATGTCCCTTGCTTCACCATCGCGGCCAAATCTCGATGCGTGGCTGCGATGAGGCGCACGTCAACTTTATGCGTACGGTTGCTGCCGAGCCGCTCGAACTCCTGCTCCTGTAAAACACGCAGCAGTTTCGCTTGTAGTTCCAGAGGTATGTCGCCGACCTCGTCCAAAAAAAGGGTGCTTTTGTCGGCAAGTTCGAAGCGCCCGGTTTTTTGCGCTATTGCGCCAGTAAATGCTCCTTTTTCGTGGCCGAACAGCTCACTCTCAAGAAGCCCAAGAGGGATTGCCGCGCAGTTCAGCTTCACGAATGCCTTTTCGCTGCGACTGCTCAGCTTATGGATCGCACGCGCAACGAGTTCCTTGCCGGTTCCCGTCTCTCCATGGATCAGCACACTCGAATCCGTAGGTGCCACGACAGACGCCAGGCTCAATGCTGCCCTCAACGTCGGGCTCTCTCCCACGATTTCCGTAAACTCGGACCGAATTTCCTCCTCGAGATAGAGTCTTTGTTTTGCTTCTTTGTCCCTTTCCTTTATCGCCTTTTCGTAGTCCAGCGCGTTCTCAACAGCGATGGCCACTTGGACAGCAACCTGTTCAAGAAAGTGGATTTCATCCGCGGAAAAAGCGCTCTCGGACCGCTTTATCGCGGCCAGTACTCCTAGCACGCCGCCTCTTCCGATCAGCGGGAGATCGCACCCGGAGATCAAACCTTCCGCTATGGTCCGTTCGATGAAACGCCGACCCACGTCACTGCCGTAACTGTCGGGGTCGTTTCGTATCTCTTCCAGGTTCTTAAAATACTGGGTCTTGCCGGTCCGGAAAGCCTTGCCACAGGGCGCTCCGCGGACAGGTATCCTCGCTCCGTCGCAGATCGCCCCCCGCGACTCCGGGTTATGCAGGATCGTTATTCTCAATTGCTCGTTATCTTCATCTGGTAGAAGCAAGGCGCAAAAATCGGATCGCGTTACACTTAGCAGACTCTTGGAAAGCACCTCAACCAACCCGCGAAGGTCCAACTTGGAGGCCACGCTGTTGGTAATCTCCAGAAGCAACCGCAGCCGATCGCGTTCGCGCTGCAGCGCCTGTTCGTTCATGTGCCGCTCAATCGCGATACCGGTAATGTGGCTCGCATTCTCAATCAACTGGAGGTCGGTGTCACTGGGGCTACGCGATTCACGGTAGTTGATCGAAAAAGTGCCGAGGGCTTTGCCTTCGCTCGTGAATAACGGGCGCGACCAAACGGAACGAATTCCAAAAGGCAACATGCGGTCGCGATAGTTCTCCCAAATTGGGTCGGTGATGATGTCGGTTGCGTACACCGACTCCTTCCGATAAACCGCTGTGCCGCAGGATCCGCCTTTCGGACCAACAGCCATAGTTCCTACTTCAGCGCTGAATCCAGGAAGGCTGGGCGCCACGACGCAACGAAGTTCGCGTCCGTCCTCATCGGGAAGCCAGATCGTACAAGACATTCCTTCGGCCTGCGCCTCAACCAATTGGGCAATGTGCGTCAAAACTTCAGAGAGTGGAGAGCCAGCAAAAATCAGTTTTTGTAGCTTGAGGGCAGACTCGATGGAAAACAGACCCGACCCACCTTCTTCCCGTCCGCCCCGCGATGGAGCTTCTGCCGGAGACTGTACTGCTTTCTCCATGAATTGTCCTTCCCGGCGCTTTTGGATTCGGCTAGTCCATTTTTTGGTGCCAACACGGCGTCAACGAGGAGTTTGACGATCTTCCGCCCTTTTCCGCAGGGAATTTGAAGTACCAGAGGCCGATTTTGTAAGCGCCTACTTCATTCCGAACCACACACTACTTTAAGCCGGAACACGCCAACTGTCACGGTTTATGGGCTGCTTCATGATTCTGCTGTCGGTTCCGAAAATTCTGAACCTTTTCAATCCGGAAATTCTGAGCCATCCAGCAATAGCCGGAAGGGATAGCAGAAAGAGTTCTGCAGCAATCAACATACCGAGAGGGGAGGGCCAGGAAATAGACCCAAAGGGCATGGCAATACTAGCCTCGAAACGCCGAGCCGAAGGTTCGCGCGGGATTCATGCTCATCCCGGAGTACGGCGTCTCAAGCGTGATGAAAATTGCATAGAGTGCGCCGATAAAATACGGCGTATAACGCGAGGGCACGTTGTGTCTGGGCGACTCCATAGAAGATTCGATCCCAGAAGTCCATCCTACCCAGGCGGCAAAAAGTCAAGGTCATCGCTGGATTGAGATGGCCACCAGACTGTTTGCCCCAGGGCGTCAAAACGATGTCGACAATAGTTGTGCCAACCGAGATGCCGAACGATGCGCCCGAACAGTGCCATTCGGAACCAGATCGCGAATCGGCGAGACGGGATGCTGGAACAACGTCGCAAACACGCATGGGAAGAACAAGTACAATCCCACCTCAGTGAATTCCATCACGTACTCTGGCCAATGTTGGCGCAGTCTTGTGACGCCATTCAGCTCGTGCTTTCGCTCATCGGGAATCTCAATCGACTACAAATCACCATGCTCCCGCAAGTTCTTCACGAAATAGGTCGCAAGCTCGTCCGCAAAGCTCCGAACTACGCTCGTTGTGCGGTTGAAGGCGAACTTGCGTCTCCCTTTTCACGCTTTCCATTAGCGCCCGTCTCCCGCGATGCAGACGCGCTTTCACCGTGCTCACCGGTAGTCCAAGCGCGCTTGCAGCCTTCTTCAACGAATCCGTAGACTTAGAAAGCTCGATCGCTCGACGCATTTCGACCGGCAGTTTCTGCAGCGCATCCTCCAAGAGTTCCCGCTGTTCCAGTTTTTGGAGCTGCTGTTCCGGACTGGGCTGGGGGTCTCTTAAGTATTCGCTGAACGACGCCCCTTCGCTATCAATCTGGTCCCAGGCGACCGTGGGCTTCGTGCGGGTCTTCCGGATGTGCTGCAGCGCAGCATTAATGACGATCCGGGTCACCCAGGTCAGGAAATCGGCACGCCTCTGAAATCGGCGCAAGTGTGTAAACGCTGCAAGCATCGCCTCTTGTACCGCGTCCTCCGCGTCCTGCGGTCTGGCAAGGATTCGTAATGCCTGACCATAGAGCCGTCCGCGGCAAGATTCGAATAGAACGTTGAGAGCTTCCGGGTCCCCTGCCTGCGCTCGCAGAAGCACAAGTTCTCTTTGTCGCGCAGAAACGTTTGACTTCCCGTGATTCAACGCCCCCCCTTTCTCACCTTGAGGCCGTCGTTGAATGCAAGCCGTAAGCCAACAGAGAGGTGCCGACACAAGCGAGGTATTCACGTCCAAATCATTCTCGAAGTTGAAGTTGGCCGAATAATTCCGCTGCAAGGCAATGTCGTCACTGACGAAATTGTGATGAATGTCCGCCACTGGCAGATTTTCGTCGGAAGGAAACTGGCGAAGGTGCACCGCCTATGACAAACGAGGAGACAAGCAATCACCCGTGCGCAGAGGGGCTGCTGACTGTGCTGCGGTTAGCTGAGGCTTCCGGCCGACTTATGCAAAGCTTGCGCATCTTGTAGATCAACGAGGTTCGCTTCATACCGAGCCGTTCGGCGGCGCCATTTCTGCCACCGACGACCCAATTGCTCGCTTCTAGTGCTCGAAGAATGTGATCGCGCTGGACTTCCTCAAGGGCGCTAACCGGCATATGGAGTTGCGTTTGTGAGCCAGACAGCTCCAGTTCCAAAATCGGAGCACGTAGTACCAAGTGAGGGGAAAGAATCATTGCCCGCTCGATGAAGTTCTGCAATTCCCGAACATTTCCAGGCCAGCGGTACCGCAGCAACGCGTCCATCGTCTCTGGAGGAATATGCTCGATTTTCTTGTTCATTCGTTGTGCATAGAGCGCCGTGAAATGCCAGACCAGCTTCGGAATATCCTCCGTCCTTTTCCGCAGAGCCGGCACGTGGATCGGAAACACCTTTAGTCGATAATAAAGATCCTCTCGAAAGGCCCCCTGCTTTACCATCAAAGCCAGGTCGCGATGGGTGGCTGCGATTAGGCGAACATTCACTTTGTGCGTGTGGTTGCCGCCGAGCCTCTCGAATTCCTGCTCTTGTAGGACGCGCAACAGTTTTGGTTGAAGTTCCAGCGGGATGTCGCCAACTTCATCCAGAAAAAGAGTGCCTTGATCGGCGAGCTCGAATCGCCCAGGTTTTTGGGCAATTGCTCCCGTGAATGCCCCTTTTTCATGACCGAATAATTCACTCTCGAGGAGCCCGATAGGTATTGCAGCGCAGTTCAGCTTTACGAATGCTTTTTCGCTGCGGCTGCTCAGTCGATGAACCGCCCGCGCAACGAGTTCTTTGCCGGTTCCCGTCTCGCCCAATATCAGCACGCTTGAATCTGTAGGCGCCACGATAGACAACAGATCCAAGGCCGTTTTCAAAGCTGGGCTCTCGCCTACGATTTCGTTAAATTCTGCTCGAGCCTTCAGGTGCCCACAACCCCCCAGAGAAGATCGTTGTGGGTATTTCGATGCCGGGGTCATTCCCGAATGCGTTTCCTGAAGCGCAGGTGACAGGTACTCTGTTCTGGAATGGAAATTAGCTGGCCCAGCCATTGGATCACTTCGTTGCCCAACTCTATTGTTGAGGTCCTTTCTGCTCGGTTCTCTTATCAAGTGTTTTGGAAAAGAGTGTTCCGCGCATCCTGCAATCGAGCAGCTGAGCACCTGTATCTTTCTACAGGAGCAGTTTTGTGCTCCTAATGAGATGCGAGCGCGGGGGCTACGGCTCCTGCAGTTTTCTATAGCCAACTGCCTGTAGTCCCTGGTGTTCCGTGGCCGACTTATAATGACTAGTGTCGTAGAGTAATGGCCATCTGCCGACTCCCTTTGGCACTTGCCAGAATCCGACGAATCAAGACCACTTGAAATGAAATGTTTGCAGGGAAACAGTCCCGTTCGAGTCGTTGGTCTTCTTCGAGCATGTACTTGAGGATTCTTGCTCTGCTGCCTTTATGTTTCCTTCCGTTCTGTGCGCTAGCCCAAGAACAGCGCGTCTCACAGTACGCTCATCGTGCCTGGTTGGTACGTGACGGTTTTTTCAACGGCGTACCGTATGCAATTACGCAGACAGCAGACGGGTACATCTGGGTCGGGACCAATTCTGGTCTCTTTCGCTTCGATGGCGCCCGCTTCGAGGCGTGGTCCTCGCCGGACGGCAAGAAACTTCCGTCGAACCAGATCTTGGGGCTTTTGGGCGCCCGCGATGGCAGCCTATGGATCGGCATGGCGGGTGGCCTAGCGCATTTTGTTGACCGCAACCTGTTTGTCTATCGCGATTTTCATGACGACGTGGGCGGCCTGGTCGAGGACCAGTTCGATGAGATCTGGTTCACGCGAAGCGAAGCTGGCGGCGCCCTAACAACTCCCATTTGTCAGGCGTTGCCGACGAAAATCCACTGCCTGGACCAATCCGACGGCGTCACCACGAAATCCTGCTGTTCGTACAGATTGGGTCAAGACACGGAAGGCTATTTGTGGGCTACGACGGAAGGTCCGATCCTTCGTTGGAAGCCAGGTCACTCCGAAAAAACCTACATTCCGAACGAGTGGAAACAGACAAAAGGTGTGCAAAATGCCAGCAGCGTCGTCGGAATGCCTGATGGTTCCGTGTTAGTTTGCGTGACTCATCCTGGGGCCTTCGGCGGACTACAAAAACTCTCGATGGGTCGCTGGGAACCGGTGAGGGTACCGGGGTTTGACGGGTCAAGGGTCGCTGTGTTCTCGGCGTTTCGCGACAAGGACGGGGGAATCTGGATCGGCACGGACCACGAAGGGATCTATCGCATCCATGGCGATGCCTTTGAGAAGTTCGGTATTGAAGACGGCCTGTCGGGAGATCCGGTCATTGGATTCTATCAGGATCGCGAGAACGGCATCTGGGTGGCTACCGCGGGCGGGGTGGACTACTTTCATTCGCAAAAGGTGACGACGTTTTCGAAGCGTGAAGGCTTAACGGTTAACGGTGCGGACGGAGTCACCGCCGGGCCCGACAATGGAGTGTGGTTGAATGAGGGGACCCTGGATTTTTTGAAGAACGGGCAAATCGAGATAATTCGGGGCCATGGATTACCGGGTCGCATCTGTACTGCCATTTTCGTAGACAGCTTCGGCCGTCTCTGGTCTGGATTCGACAATGACCTGTATCGCTATGATAGCGGCAAATTTCACAGAGTCCTTCGCAAGGACGGTGGTTCAACTCATTTCATTGTCGGGATTACGGAAGACTCCGCTCACGATATTTGGGCCGAGGTGAGCGGCGAACGTCACGAATTGATCCGAGTTCACGGTCTGCAAGTGGTCGAGGAATATCCCGAAGCGGTCATTCCTTCCGCTCGCGCACTGGCTGCCGACCGGAACGGGGTGCTATGGCTCGGTCTCAGAAATGGGGACCTAGCCCGGTTTCGCGATGGGCGTGCGGAGGTATTTCCTTCACCCGGTGGTCCCAAGTCGTATGTCTATCAAGTCGTTGTCAATCCAGACGGCACCGTTTTCGCGACGACGTCGGCAGGTTTGGTCGGTTGGAGAAATGGCACCTCGCACCTGCTGTCATCGAAAAACGGGTTGCCGTGCGATTCGGTAATCGGCGCGGCCTGGGACAATCAGGACTCGCTCTGGCTGGATACCGGATGCGGTCTCGCAAGGATAGGCAACGATGACGTGGATCGCTGGTGGCGCGATCATGCCGTCATCGTCACTCCCGAAATCTTAGACGCCTTAGATGGCGTACAGCCGGGCCCTCCCAGTTTTAACCCCATGGCGCGGACGCCCGATGGGCGCCTCTGGATCGTAAATAAATTCACCCTGCAGGTTGTCGATCCGGGACACCTTACCAGCAATAATGTCATTCCGCCTGCGCAGATTGAGAAAGTTATCGCAGACCGCAAACCTTACCAACCAAACGATAAGCTAACGTTTCCACCGCTCCTGCTCGACCTGGAGATCGATTATGCCGCGCTAAGTTTCGTCAGTCCGCAGAAAGTGCGATTCCGGTACAGGCTCGAAGGAAGAGACGCCACGTGGCAGGAAGCCGGAAATCGCCGGCAGGCAATCTATACCGACCTGCGTCCCGGCTCATACCGCTTTCGGGTGATCGCCTCCAATAACGACGGACTGTGGAACGAAGAAGGCGCTTCGCTCGCTTTTACCATCGCTCCGGCCTGGTATCAAACAGCCGCATTCCGCATTTCGTGCCTGCTTGCCGGACTCGTTCTTTTGTGGCTCATTTACTACCTACGGATGAAACAGGCTTCTCGTTCGGTTCGCGCGCGGTTTGACGAACGCGTCGCTGAACGGACGCGCCTCGCTCGCGATCTGCACGATACACTCTTGCAGACTCTGCAGGGCAGCAAACTCGTTGCCGATGACGCGCTCGAAAACCGTTCCGACGCGGAACATACACGCCGCTCGCTAGAAAAGCTTTCTGAATGGATTGGCCGGGCAATACGCGAGGGCCGGGCCGCTCTGAACGCCCTGCACTCCAGTGCCTTTGACAATCGCGAGTTGTCCAAACGATTGCAATCCGCGCTGGACGAGCGTGACTTAAGCGGCCTTGCGGAAAGGTTTCTCACCATCAGCGGCACCCCTGTCGAGATAGATCCGATGGTCACCGATGAGATTTGCCGCGTTGGATACGAAGCCATTCGCAATGCATTTATGCACTCCTGCGCTAGTCGCATCGAAGTGCAGCTGGCGTATTCCGAGGACTTTGCGCTTATCGTTCGTGATAACGGTCGTGGAATGGATTCGACAACAGCGTCGAGAGGCAGAGATGGTCACTACGGTCTGCAGAGCATGCGCGAGCGAGCCGCCCGCATCCATGGACAATTGCAACTCATCACCGCACCGAATCTCGGCACGACCATCGAATTAAAGATAGGTGGCAAGACGGCGTTTGGCCGAGACACAGGTGTGTGGTCGAAACTGCTCCGCTGGATGAGAGGAACGCGACGTCCTGAAGAAGTGTGATTTCGAGTAAATTCGTCACTGCAGGCAAAATATCTGCGCAAATAAAATGACTGCACCCAAACAAATAAGAATCATGACGGTCGAGGATCATCCTGTGTTCCGCGAAGGATTGGCTCTGATCCTCGCTTCGCAACCGGACATGGCCGTTGTTGCCCAGGCTTCCACGGCCGAGGAGGCTTTGCAGGAATATCGCCGCCTTCGCCCGGACTTAGTTTTGATGGACCACCGGCTGCCGGGGACAAGCGGCACAGAGGCCCTCATCGCTATCCGCAACCAGGATCCACAGGCGCGCGTGATCATGCTGACTACTTCGAGTGGCGACATGGAAATTCAACGCGCCTTGCGGGCTGGCGCTGCCGCGTATGTGCTCAAGAGCACGCCAAAAAACGAATTGCTGAAAATCATCCGCACCGTGGCTTCCGGTCAGAGGCATATACCTCCCGACGTAGCCGGCGTTGTCGCTGAACATCTCGGGCAGGAGGACTTGACGCCGCGAGAGCTTGAAGTCTTGCGCCTGGTTCGCGACGGGAATCGGAATAAACAGATTGCCGATCGACTGTCGATTTCTGAGACTACCGTCAATTTCCACATCAAGAATATCGTCGACAAGCTTCAGGCCAATGACAGAACTCACGCCGTTACGATCGCCGTGCGAAGGGGGCTTCTCGAAATCTGAAGCTTCAGGCCTGATTCAGGTCTTGGCGCGTGGGCAGGTGGGGTGAAATCCAAGAAGTCGTAGATGCCGTTTTGTTTCAGCCAGAGCTGCATTAGCTGAATTTCGGATTCCTGGTCGGTAATGACTTCCTGCGCGAGCCGACGCATCTGCGGATCGCTCCCATAAAGAAGTTCCGTTCTTGCCATGCCAACGGCAGCTTGGTGATGTGGCAGCATCAAGTTCACGAAGTCAGCGTCGCTGTTGCCGGATGGTTCTACGACAGTCATGGCGGCGTGCATCGTTTCCATGTTCTTCATCAAGGCTACCCAGTTCGTATCGTGGGTCGCCCTGTGGCCCATCGAGTGTGGATCTTGCGGCCACACGGCGACCGCGACAACCGGAACCACGGCCAAATGCCAGAAGCGCTTTCCGAACGCCATTTTTTCTCCTTGTCTTGGTTTCGGCTGGTGTTCCACGCGAATTCCCGCAGCGTAATGGCAAAGTCGCTAGACTTCGCGCTGCGCTGCGTCCGCGTCCGCAGCTGTGGCCAGACCCATCAGATATGTGAAGAACTCAGGTGACAGGCCAATGAAGAGTCCCATGGCAGTCAGAAACTTGACCGCTCCTGTGGCTGCCCCCGTCGTCTTCGTCGGACGGATTACCGAACATACCGGCAGGTTGGTGTTTATGAAGTGGCAAGGTTCCGGCATGATCAGGTTGGTCTGGAACATCTGCCTGACTGCATCGCCCGTTGATCCGTTATTAGGATCTCTGCCGGAGTTGAGGTCGGGAAATGTCAACCCATTGGTCGGGTCGGTGAGCGGCGGTGCATGGCCAGCTTTGTCCGAAAAGGTTTGGAAATGCATGATCTCGACCGGTCCCATGCTGATGAGGAGTCGTAGCACTTCCACGTCTGTAGCTCGTTGTGCCAGCGCCGCACGCAAACTGCCGCCACCTTGTTCCACAGTCGGGATCTGGAAGGCCGCCGTGTTGGCAATGGCCTGAATGTGCTCCTCTGGGTACAGGTCGTCGTCTGTCCGCGGAATGGCAGTGAACTTCCCGTTGTGCAGATTCGGGACTGCCTGTTCGAAGACGATGGGATCGACGTCGGGGTTATTCGTTTTGCTGCGATAGCGCGTCCACCAACTGGTGTCCACCGTGAGCTGCATTAGGTTGGTCAGTTTAGTGCCCATTGATTCAGAGCGAGGTGTGTTGGTGAGTTGTATGTTCTTTGCGTGCCGCGAGCTAATCGTTCAGGCGAAGCGAAGTGCTCTGCTTGGCGGTAGCCGAGATACGTTTCGGGAGATCTTAAGTTCAGGAAATCGGGTGCTACTTCGACCGTCTCTCCCGAAACACTTACCAGATTTGTATTCAGGCCAGTGGCTCCGTTTTCCTTCAGAAGCCCCTGAATGGCGCGCTCAAGCTCGCCATATTCGCCTTCCCCGAAGTGGTGATAGCGAATTCGTCCTTTGCCATCGACAAGGTATCGCGCGGGCCAGTATTGGTTGTTGAAAGCTTGCCAAATGGCGTAGTTGCTGTCCATGGCGACCGGGTACGTAACTTTCAAATCGCGAAGAGCGTTTTCCACGTTCCCGCGTTCTTTTTCGAAGGAGAATTCAGGCGTATGCACACCGACTACAACCAAGCCTGCATCTTTGTATTTTTCTGCCCAAGCTTTCACATAGGGCAGCGGTCGAAGAGAGTTGATGCACGTGTAAGTCCAAAAATCGACCAAGACAACCTTTCCCCGCAGTGATTTGTGGTTTAGAGGAGCCGAGTTGAGCCACGCAACCGCACCATCCAGATCAGGCATTCGTCCTTCGTCTCCCATTCCTGATGCAATCGCGACGGCTCCGCTGATCAAGGTCGTGGCGCAAATCCAAAGGGCGAGATTCTTCATAACCAAACTCCAATCGCTAGTGCAGCTCCGGTTGCGGCTTCATTCCGCGTGTCTTCATGATATCCATCTTCTAGCTCTTGCTTTGCGTTGCGAGCGCACAGCCCTGACCAGATTCTGTCTGTTGATGCGGAGCGCAACCCAGACTTGTTGTGGGCCCTCCGGGGCGCCGGGGCCAATTTTGGCGTCACGACAAGCCTTGAGTGTCGTCTCCACTCCATTGGTCCCGTCACGTCCGGCGAAATTTACTACCCGGTTCGAGAGGCGCGACCGGTCCTACGATTTTTCCGCAACCTCATGGCCGAAGCGCCAGATTCGTTTCAAGCCACACTCAACCTGACGCCAGGGGAGCGCGGCGTGTTCGTCAGTCTCTGTCACGCCGGCGACGGTGCCGAAGCGGAGCGATTGCTCCGGGCTTTCCGAACGGTGGCTACTCTTGCGAAAGATACCGTTAAGGGTCAGGAATTCGCTGAGCTCGCGGGCGTAGTGCCGCCGGACACACCTGACGCCAGCTTCAGGTGCGTCGCGACCGTTTACCGGAATGAGTTGTCAGACGAGGTGGTTTGCTGGACCGAGGCCGTGTTCATGAGCCTCTATAACCCCATGCTCCCGCAGGAGCACGATTCGGTGACTCGTGAAATTCGTCCAACACCACGCGACATCGGTGTGTCTGGCAGGAGGAAATTGATCAGACTGTGCGTCCCATCGCACATAGCCTACGAGGTTGGAGCGGCGAGGCAACAGACCGTTCGAAGCCCTCGGACAATGGACCCACATTCGTAAGAGTGGCACCGAAACCGTGAGGCCACGGTGTATCTGCCAGCATAAGATGGAGAGGGGCTAGGCTTGGTAGCAGGGCTGCGAACTGAAGGCTGTTGAAGCGATTATTCATCGAGAGAAGTCCTCTCTCGAGCGAATCCCGTTTCCCATGGCGGGTACCCTACGAACTATGGCCGGAAGGCAACAACTGGCCAGAGAGCGTTCCGAAAACGAATCCTGCAACCGCAAGGTTGGCACCCGAACCGTGAGGGAACGGTGTAGCTGCTAGCATCGTGGCGGCAAGGGGCAAGGGTGAATAGTACGGTGAGCATATGCAAATTCTCTTAAGCGTCGTCATCAGCGGGGAGCGGAAGATGCTCGGCGCTCCTTTGCAGCGGGTACGGTAGGCTCCAAGCATCGCTGACCCGGGCGCGGACCGCATACTACTCTTCGCCGGAATCCAGCCCGTGGCGGCCGTGCCTTCAAATTGCACGGGCGTACTGGAGCGCGTCCAGAACGGGCTCGAGGAAAAGAACTACAACGCCAGCTACCGCGAGGCCCAGCGCATGATTGACTCCGAGATCCCAGCCACATTCGACGCTCGCATCCGCGCATATCTATTGCTGAAGCGCCATGGCGAGGAACTCTGCAAACGCGCGAAACCGAAATGCGAAATATGCCCGATTCGAGGGGTATGTGCGTTTGTAAAGTAAGTAATCGGCACGGACTAGCCGGTATCCAGCGAGGGTGCGCGCCTCCGATAATTGGTGATAAATCGTTATAACACTCGCAGCCCCACGATCCGGTCCTCACTGGACGGGTGAGAGAGGTGAGACGAAGAACGCGAGCGGTAGGAGCGTTCCCGGATGGGAAGTCGGCGCTGATGCTGGCCGCCGCCAGGCTGCGCCATGTGGCCGGCACGACGTGGGGCACACGGCGCTACTTGGACATGAACCGACTAGCAGAAGCAAGCGAGGCGGCATGAACGCCCGCGAAAAAAACTTTCGGCTCCCCCTCGGGGGAGCCGAGCACCACCAGACCTACGCTTCAACAAATGTGCGAAAAACTCTGGACACTACCCTAGGATCGGTGACGTCTTTGTACTGGTCGAGATACTCCTGCGGCGCCTGATAGGGGGTGTGAGGCGCGTTGAAGGTCAGATAGAGGTAAAGTGGCTTGGCTGGATCG
>Ga0306920_100000630_pt1 | contig 41613 bp, 37 predicted proteins | sample flu12Cox44000170_FD_204666 | JGI IMG/M metagenome (GOLD analysis project Ga0306920, IMG submission 204666) | Lab enrichment of tropical soil microbial communities from Luquillo Experimental Forest, Puerto Rico - flux4day.12C.oxic.44.000.170 (v2)... | ecosystem: Environmental > Terrestrial >... | reverse complement strand
ATGCGGCTGCGTTTTTCATGTTTGCGGGCTATTGCTTCCAGACGGCCGGGTTGCAGTACACGACGGCGAGTAATTCGGGTTTCGTGACGGGATCCAGCGTCGTGCTGGTGCCGCTGTTGCTGGGAGTTTTTTGGGGCCGTCGCCTGACGAAGTGGATTTATGGCGGCGCGTTTGCGGCGCTGATCGGGTTGTACTTTCTCACCGTGCCCGAGGAAGGTTTGCGTTACCTGAATCGCGGCGACGTGCTCACGTTTGTGGGCGCAGGCTTCTACGCTGTGCATATCATTCTTGTAGGGGAATACACGCAAGAGCATTCCGTCTCGGCGCTGAGCCTCATTCAGGTGGCCGGTTGCGCGGTGATGGCCTGGCCGCTCACCGGGGCGGCGGCAGCCATTCATTGGCAACCCGTGCGATTCGACTGGGGCTGGCAATTGTTTTTGTCCATTGGCATTTGCGCGGTTTTTGCCACGGCCGTCGCGTTCACCCTGCAGTTGTGGGCACAGCAATATACGTCTTCAGGCCACGCGGCGATCCTGTTTGCGTTGGAACCGGTATTTGCGGTGATTACGTCGTATTTCGTTTTGCACGAGCGCCTAAGTTCGCGTTCCATGAAGGGCGCAGGCTTGGTCGTTGCCGGAATTGTCATTGCGGAATTGCTTGGGGCGCCGGCGGCGCCGGAATCGCCGGAGCCGATCTTCGAAGGACGGATTTATTTCCAGCCGTGGTGGCGGCCGGGATAGGCAATGCAGTAGTAAGTTCTAAGTAAGACGGGAGCCGTTGTCAGTTTCAAGTTGTCAGTAAGTCTTAAGCAAGCCCGGGCCGTGCCCCGAGGTTCGACTGAAGACTTACAACTTCGTTATCGGTAGTTCTTCACGTCCACGGGCTCGTACATCGTCACCGTGGCGGCGTGGACCTTTTCGTAAGTGTCAATGTCGGAGGCATGCTGGAGGCTTTGGCCGATGTCGTCGAGACCTTTGAGCAGAACTTCTTTACGGGACGGGGCAATCTCGAATTTGTAGACGTGACCGTACTTGTCTGAAATGATCTGCTTGGGAAGGTCGATGTCCAGGGTGTAGCCCGCTTCTCTTTCTGTGCGCTGGAAGAGTTGATCGACTTCTGCTTCTGTAAGGATGGCGGGGAGAATGCCGTTCTTGAAGCAGTTGTTGTAAAAAATGTCCGCGTAGCTGGGAGCGATAATGGCTCGAAAACCATAGTCCTTCACACCCCAGGGCGCGTGTTCTCTACTCGACCCGCAGCCGAAATTCGTGCGCGCGAGAAGCACCGACGCTCCCTTGTAGCGCGGGAAATTCAGCACAAAGTTCGGATTCGGTTTCTCTCCGGGCAGATAGCGCCAGTCATAGAAGAGGATGCGGCCAAAACCCTCGCGGGTTAGCGCCTTGAGGAATTGCTTCGGCACCATTTGGTCGGTGTCCACGTTGACGCGATCGAGCGGCATGACGAGCCCGGAATGATTTGTAAATGGTTGCATTCGTTTCAGTCCCCAAGTAGTTCAGCTCATCGGAAATCTATTCGACGTGCGCGATGTCGAATTCCCGCACGTCAACAAAGTGACCCGCAATCGCGGCGGCCGCGGCCATCACCGGGCTGACCAAGTGCGTGCGGCTATCGCGTCCCTGGCGCCCTTCAAAATTGCGGTTCGAGGTGCTGGCGCTGCGCTCGTGCGGCGGGAGCACATCAGCGTTCATGCCGATGCACATGCTGCAGCCGGCATCGCGCCACTCGAAACCGGCCTCGGTGAACACCTTGTCGAGGCCTTCTTTTTCAGCTTGCGCCTTAATACCTCGGGAGCCCGGAACGATCAGCGCTTGCTTAATATTCTTGGCGACGTGCTTTCCCTCAACCAGGTGCGCCGCCGCCCGCAAATCGTCCAAGCGTGAATTCGTGCACGAGCCAATAAACACACGATCCAAGGGAATGTCCACGATGGGCGTGCCAGCTTTGAGCCCCATGTACTTCAGCGCGCTCTCCGTCGCCTTCTGATCATTCAAATCCTTAAAGTCTTGCGGGTCGGGCACACGGCTATTGACGCTGGTGACCATGCCCGGATTCGTTCCCCAGGTCACCTGCGGCGCAATCTGCTCGGCGTTTAATTCCACCGTCATGTCAAACTTTGCGCGGTCATCCGTCTCCAAAAGCTTCCAACGCTCCACTGCCGACTGAAATTCCTTGCCTCGCGGCACAAATGGGCGGCCTTCCAGGTAGGCGAAAGTCGTCTCATCCGGTGCCACCATCCCGGCGCGCGCACCCCCTTCGATGGTCATGTTGCAAACGGTCATACGGCCATCCATGGAAAGCGCGCGGATGGCCTCGCCGCCATATTCCGCGACATGCCCATTCCCGCCTCCAATGCCGATTTTCCCGATGATGGCCAAAATGATGTCCTTGGCGGTCACGCCCTTCGGCCGCTTGCCGTGAACAAGAATGCGCAATGTTTTCGATTTCGATTGGGAAAGGCACTGCGTCGCGAGCACGTGCTCCACTTCGCTGGTGCCGATTCCAAACGCCAGGGTTCCAAACGCTCCATGCGTCGAAGTGTGGCTGTCGCCGCAGACGATGGTTTGCCCTGGCTGGGTGATGCCAAGCTCCGGCCCGATAATGTGCACAATGCCCTGATTCTTGCTGTTCATGTCGAACAGGCGCACACCGGTCTCGCGGCAGTTGCGTTCCAGAGCCTCAAATTGCAGCTTGGCATCATTGTCGAGGATGGGCAGCGTGCGATCCGTAGTGGAAACAGAATGATCCATCACCGCGAAAGTTAAATCCGGCCGGCGGACTTTGCGGCCCTCGGCTTTTAGTCCAGCAAAAGCCTGAGGAGAGGTGCCTTCATGGATGAGGTGGCGGTCAATATAGATGAGCGAAGGTTTTCCCGGCTCCTCGTGAACAACGTGGCTCTCCCAGATTTTTTCGTAGAGCGTTTTAGGTGTCATGGGTTACCAGAAAATTCTAGCACTCCTGCACGGCGGCGCAAATCGGGGCAAGGATGACGCGGTCTATGGTAGTCGCGAGCGCATTACCGGTGCGCAGGTTGAGCCTTATTCGCTTCGCGCAATTCTACAACGTAGTGACGTACCCTGTGGTCGTAAGAAGTCAGCAGGTGCAGCGCCTCCTCTGCGATCACTGCGGCTTCCCGGTCCGGCCCGGCAAAGCGGTCAATGGCTTCGAGCGAAGTCCAGAGCGTTTCCACGATAAATTGCACGACCACGCCGTCCGACTGCGAGAGGACACGTGCTTCAAGAAATCCCTCCACGGCACGCAAGGAAGGAAGAACATTCTCGTTGAAGTGCTGAATGTAATCCGGAAAGCCAACCTGGGTTGTCCGGGCGGACCAGAAACGAACGATCATACCAGCCCGCCTCCCTGTGATTGGCCGGAGATTTTCGCGTCGTGGCCGACAACTACGGCCCCGGATAGCACCTCCCAGCGCTTGACGAGGCCGTTGCGCACGTAGGGATCACTCCCGGCGAAGGATTTCGCGGCGCTGGGTGAATCGCCGCGAAAAATGAGGAGCGCGCTATCCGCCGGGTCGGCAAGCGCACCCGCCAGAACCAGATCGCCGCGTTGGAGCGCCGCCCGTGCCAAATTCAGATGCTCGTTGCGAAAAGGCGCACGGCGAGACACAAAGTCATCTACGACGTGGTAGAAAAGCGCGCAGTAACCCATACCATTCTCCTCAGGCCTGCGAGGACTGGGCCGCACGAGACTAGCGTATCACGTTGAGGGGTTTTCGGAGCGGCGTGGCCGGAACGCATAAAGAAGCAATCCCGTAAGATTCGCGAACACGAGAACCGTTATGGTCTTGATGGTGTACGCGGATTCGCTGGCCACGGGAATGATCGGAAACACGGAGAGCAAAACGAAGAGAAACGTCAATAGCAAACCCGAAGCCGCGAGAAAGCGCATCCACAGGGGGCCGCGCAGGGAACGATTTTTCACGGCAAATAGAGGAATCGCGAAGAGCGCCAGATAGGCGGCGCCATAGAAACTGAACCCCCAAATTTGCAGCAGCTCGAAGGCTTCCTGATCGCCGACGCCAATCAATACGGCCGCGCTGGCGACAAGAGTGACACTCCCCAAAAAGAGAATTGAGTTTACTGGGGTTCGATATTTCGGATGCAGCCGTGTGAACCACTTGGGCAGCAGATGGTCCCACCCGGCGCACATGGGAAGGCGCGTATTGGCGGCGAAATTCAGGCTGAAACTGGAAAGATAGTTGGTCAGCAGAAAGAAGATCGCTACGGGGACGATGATTTCGGCAAGCCCGGAGCGGCCGAGGACGGCGCGGAGGGCTTGAGGAATGGGTCCGATGATGTCAACTTGCTCGGGCGATACGTACGCAAGGATGGCGCTGGTACCGAAAATGTAAAGAAGAGTGATAATCGGCGCGGCCATCAGGATCGCCCTGGTGAGATGGCGGGCGGGGTTGCGCGATTCACCCGCAAAGATTGCGGCATACTCGAAGCCACAGAGCGCCCCGAACGTCATCTTGCTGAACACACTGAGGCTGAAGAGCGTGAGGGGCGGCGCAACCAGGCGCATCGGGTGGTATTCCGCAAGGGTGCCCTTTCCAAGATGCAGGAACGGAAGCAGCGCCAGAAACGCGACGATGAGAACCGTCAACGCGCTGCCAATGTTCGTGACCCATTTCCCCACGCGCAAGCCCAGGTGGGCGACGAGCATCAGTCCGCAAATGATGCCAACCGATGCCGCCAGCACCATCCATTTGTGGGGGGCAACCCCCGTTGCGTCGAGCCCCAGTGCGTAAGCTGAGTAGTTCGTCGCGACGAGACCAACAGCGGCGACATAGAGCACAACGTACAGCCACAAATTCCAAGCTACCAGGAAACCCACAGCATCGCCGAACGCGTGTCGCGCCCACTCATAAAGGCCGCCTTCGAGCGGCATACGCGCATTCAAATGGGCGACGACCAGAGCCTGGGGAATGAAGAATCCTGCGATCGCGACAAGCCACAGAACCACGTGCGCCGGGCCGGCCTTCACGGCCGTCCCAAAGAAATCCGGAATGACGACGAGTAGAATGGAAGCAAGAACCAGATCGGCGAAGCCAAGTTCTTTTCGCAGAGAAGTTGCTTGCGATTCGACAGGCAATCCGGCAGCCGTCGCTGGTGTTCGCGTGGCGGTAGACAAGTCGTTGCTGGACCGAAGTCCTCGCCCCCGAAAGAAGTGGCGTTATTGTGCAGTGCGGAAAAAAGGGAATCAAGCAGATTCGACTCGGATAGCACCGTGCTCCCGAACGGTGCTAGGCTACGTGAGAAATCAACGTGGCGGTGGAGAAATTGGATGAAGAAATTGTTGAAACGGGTCGGGGTCTTGCTCCTGGCGCTGGCCATACTTCTGGTGAGCAGGACGATCTTTCTAGCATCGAAGCAGATAAGCTCGGTGCCGCGCGCGCCGGAAGGGATCGACGCTCAGAAAGCAGCCCGCGAACTTGCCGGGACGATTCCGTTCCAAACGATTTCGTGGGAAGGAGGCGGGACGGAAGTGCAGAAAAAGGATACCCAGGAAGCGTTCACCGGTTTTCATGCCTACCTCGAGAAAAGTTTCCCGCTGGTATATGAAAAACTTCAGCACGAAATGATCGGCGCAAACAATCTTCTCTTCACCTGGAAGGGAAGTGATTCCTCCCTGAAACCGATGTTGCTCATGGGCCACCAAGATGTGGTACCCATCGAGGCGGGTACGGAAGGGAAGTGGAGCCACCCGCCATTCTCCGGTGAGATCGCCGACGGTTTCATCTGGGGCCGGGGGACCATGGACGATAAAGTGACCGTCGTCGGTGTGCTGGAAGCGGTGGAAACTTTGCTAGCGAAGGGGTTTCAGCCGAAGCGCACGATCTACCTCGCGTTTGGTCAGGATGAAGAAATCGGCGGGCTGGAGGGCGCGGAGAGGATTGCGCAATTGCTGAAATCGCGCGGCGTCGAACTCGAATTTGTGCAGGATGAAGGCGGATTCATTTCCACTGGCCTAGTGCCGGGCGTCAGCGCGCCAGTGGCGATGATCGGCACATCGGAAAAGGGCTATCTAAGCCTCGAGCTGACGGTGGATGTTCCGGGCGGTCACTCTTCTGTGCCGCCAAACGAATCCAGTATCGGCATTTTGGCCGGCGCGATCCGAAACATCGAAACGCATCCCCAGCCTGCGCGCATTGACGGTCCCATGGGAGAATTTCTGGAGTACGCCGGAGGCAGCACGTCGTTTCCCCTGCGTATCGTGTTCAAGAACCTGTGGCTCTTCAGCCCCGTGGTGAAAAAGATCCTGGAAGCCTCGCCGGACTCGAATGCGACCTTGCGTACAACCGCGGCCGCGACAATTTTTCAGGCGGGTACGAAGGACAACGTCATGCCGAGCCGCGCGATGGCCATCGTCAATTTCCGTTTGCTGCCGGGAGACACGATTGCCGGGGTCACAGAGTATGTGCGCAAAGTGGTGGATGATCCTCGCGTGAAGATGCGGCCCATGGCCGGGGAGCCGCCCTCGGAACCTTCGCCGCAGTCCAGTCCCGATTCCCCAAACTTCAAGCGCATGCAGCGTACCGTCGCGCAGATTTATCCGGAAGCCGTGGTGGCTCCGTTTGTCTTCGTGGGCGCCACGGATGCAAAACACTATGTCGGATTGACCAAGGACATCTATCGCTTTGCGCCGCTCTTGACGCAACCCGAGGACCTGGCGCGCTTTCACGGCACCAACGAGCGAATCGGCAACGATAATTTTGCGAAATCGATTGAGTTTTATTGCCAGTTGATTCGCAATGCGGCGGGTTAGATGTAAAGTACTTCGTCGCTTTGCGGAAGAATGGAAACCCAATTCCTCAGGGGCTGAAGCCGGCTTTTCGCGGTCTTTGCGGTCGGAGCTGAAGCTCCGCCCCCCGATGCCAAGAGTATACTTCCGCAGCAATTTCTCTAGCCGCCGGCGATGGAGGGAACGAGCAGCACGCGGTCGCCGTCCTTGAGCGCACAGGATTCGCCGCCGAGGAAACGGATGTCCTCTTCGTTGAGATACACATTCAGGAACTGGCGAACCTGACCCTGCTCATCGCGCACGTGGCGCGAGAGCGCCGGGTAGCGAGCCGTTAAATCGTTTAATGCTTCGGCGACGGTGGTCGCGCCGCTCTCCACCTTGGGCTCGCCGTCGGTGAAGCGGCGAAACGGCGTGGGAATTTCGATCGTGATAGCCATGCTGAATTCTCCCTGTTCCTATCTGCGGCAAGATTGCCCGTCGTGAATTGCCTCGAAAGAATCTTAAGCCTGCACACTGGCGCTGAGTCGTTGCTCGATCAGCGCTTCAAATGCCTCCAACCGCGGCGAGATGGCCTCGGTCAGAGGAAAATCCGCCGCGATCGCGTCGGTCGTCTTAAGTCCATTGCCGGTAATGCAGACCACGGTGGTTTCCTCGGGGCGAATTCGCCCTTGCTCAAGCAACTTTGCCGTGACGCCGGTGGTCACGCCTCCAGCCGTTTCGGCGAAGATGCCTTCCGTCTCCGCCAGCAGTTTGATGGAGTCAATGATTTCCGGGTCGGAGACGTCTTCGGCCCAACCGCCGGATTCGCGAATGAGCCGCAAAGCAAACGGACCATCTGCTGGATTGCCGATCGCGAGCGAGCGCGCAATGGTGTTCGGCTTCTGCGGCTCAAACCGAGCCAAGCCTCGCTTTACGCCATCCGCAATGGGCGAGCAGCCCGTGGCTTGCGCGCCGAAGAATTTCACTTGCTTGGGCTCGACCCAACCGAGGTGCGCGAGCTCACCGAACGCTTTGGCGATCTTGCCGATGAGCGAGCCTCCGGCCATCGGCACGACCACGTTGTCCGGCAATTCCCAGCCCAACTGTTCGGCGATTTCGTAGCCATGGGTCTTGGAGCCCTCCGCGTAATACGGTCGGAGGTTAACGTTCACCAATCCCCACTTGAAGCGGTCCGCAATCTGTGTGCAGAGGCGATTCACGTGATCATAGTTGCCGTTAATGCGGATGATGCGTGCACCATAAACGGCGGTATTCAGAATTTTCGCGGGCTCGAGGTCCGCCGGTACAAACACACAAGTGCCAAACCCCTGTTGCGCACCCTGGGCGGCAACGGCGTTGGCAAGATTTCCCGTGGATGAACAGCCAACCTTCTCAAAGCCAAATCGCCGCGCTGCGGCAAGCGCGGTCGCCACGACTCGATCCTTGAACGAAAGAGTGGGGAAGCACACGGCGTCATTCTTGAAGTAAAGATTCTTCGCCCCCCACTGGTCGGCCAGCTTGCGCGACCTGACCAGCGGCGTTCCGCCGATTGCCTGCGACGACGTAAACCCTTCCGGCAAGGGTAGAAATTCAGCGTAGCGCCACATGTTGAAGGCGCGGTGGCTAAGGTCTGAGCGCTTTACGGACTGGCCTAGCGCATCGTAGTCGTAGCTGACTTCCAGTGGGAAAAAGCACTCTTCGCAGAACGATTGCGGTGTATTCGGGTATTTCTTGCCACATTCCCTACATCTTAGGAAATAAACGTCCTTCATGGGTCACCTCGCCGCGAGCCCCCGGAACCAACTTGCGCATGGGCCGGGCGCGCGCGTGTGAAATGACGTGGAGATTGACTTCGGGCAGCGCGAAGGGGAAATGAGAAAACCCTCCGTGCCAAAGTGCTTGGAGGGTCTCAGAAACTCTGTGATCTCTACCAGCCTTTAGCAGTTTTTTACGTGGAGCAAGTCGCCCTAAATCGCCACGTGAGGCCGCCGTAGCAGCTCCCCCCATTAAGCGGCAACCTGGGTTCCTTGTCAAGGCGAAATTTCTCGGAATTAAGACCTAACAACAGTTTAGCCCTTTCTTGCGTCCAATGAACGTGGGCCAAGCGATTCTAAGGTGACCCGGCCAGATGGCCAGTTAACGTCCTGGCGCATCCAACGGGAAGTGCAACTCGGCTACGGGCAGAGTGTTATACTCACGGGATAGATAGGAGCAGTCAAGATGGATCAAGTACGAAACAGTGTGGATTGGACGCGGCGCCGCAAAGCGGTGGCAGCGATATTGATTGCGGCAACCCTGGGAGTGGGAATCCTGATTGGTTCCGTTGTTTCCGGCCGGGTCTCCGCCATGAAGACTTTCAGCTTTGCGGGGACGGACGCGGCGCCCTTGGCGCTACCGGACCCCATCCCCTCCTCCAATTCGTTTGCGAGCATCGTTACGCGCGTTGAGCCTGCCGTGGTGAATATCGCCACGACGCAGGTGATTGATCGCAAGTCCAAGAAGCGCCGCTCTTCCCCAACGGAGCCGGATGACCCGAGCGAAGACTTCTTCTACCACTTTTTTGACGGGCGACCGGATGGCCAGCCTCAGGCGGAGCGAAGCCTGGGCTCCGGCGTTATCGTGGACAAGCGTGGCTACATCCTGACGAACAATCATGTGGTTGAGCAGGCCACCAAGATTCAAGTGCAACTGAGCGGTAACACCACGAAATACACGGCCAAGGTCGTTGGCGTGGATGAAGACACTGACCTTGCCGTAATCAAGATTGATGCAGGGAAAGAGCTACCCTCCGCCAAACTCGGCAATTCAGACGGCGTGCAGGTGGGCGACTGGGTGCTTGCGATTGGCAGCCCCTTCGGCCTCAACGCCACCGTCACTGCGGGAATTATCAGCGCGAAGGATCGCGGCGGCATCGGCCGTCAGTTCCAGCGCTTTTTGCAGACGGACGCGGCGATAAATCCCGGAAATTCTGGTGGGCCACTTGTGGATATGGCCGGGCAAGTGATCGGCATCAATACCGCAATTATTACGGGCGGGCGAGGCTATGAAGGCGTCGGCTTTGCCATGCCTTCGACGACGGCCCTCAACGTCTACGACCAGATCGTGAAAAGCGGCCGCGTGACGCGCGGCTCGATCGGTGTCAGTTTCCAGGAAGACCTGGGCACGAACCAAATTACTTTGAAATCTCTTGGCGCGCCGTATGGAATCGTGATTGAAGGCGTCGAGCCTGGCAGCCCGGCGGAAAAGGCTGGATTGAAGGGCGGCGACGTGATCACGTCCATCAACGGAACGGCTGTGAAGAGTGGCAATGATCTCGTCAACCCGATCGCTTCCGCTCCCATCGGCAGTAAGGTGAAGATCGTCTACTATCGCGACAAGCAGCAGCGCGAGACTTCTGCCACCGTCGAGGATCGTACCCGCGTATTCCCGAATGCCGCCGGGCGTATGAATGGTACTCCTGAAGAACCGACTCCGGCCGAGTTTGGCTTGCGCGTCGAGAGCCTTTCTCCCGAGCGCGCCCAGCGTGCAGGCATGGAAGGGCAGAAGGGCGTGCTGGTCAGCGAAGTCGAGCCAGCCAGCTTCGCCGACGACATTGGCTTTGCCCCGGGCGACGTCGTCTCCGAGGTGAACGGTCAATCCGTGAACTCCGTGGATGAATACCGCAAAACCATTGCCAAGCTCAAACCCGGCGAAAACGTGGTCTTCAAGGTTCTTCGGCACAGCCAGGCGGATCGCGTTATGACTGTGTTTCTCCCTGGCATTGTGCCAGCGGACGGGAAGTAAACAGACGAGGACGCGTTTACCCAGCTATGCGCAGTTTGCTCCAAAAGAGAACGGGATATCTTTCACTTCTCGCGGCACTCGCTGCGGGCGCTAGCAGTCCGCTCCCGGCCGCCACACAGAGCGCGGCACATGCCAAGAATCATAAGAGCACAACGCCGGCGTCTTCTCACTCCGCGAAGAGCTCTACGACCACGGGCTCCGCGGTCAAACCTGCTGATCCGAAGAGTGCGTCCACAAAACCCGGCAGCAGGAGTTCGTCGAGCAAGAACTCGTCAAGGAAGAACAGCCGCCGGGTGAAGGGGCAAGCCGCACCCACACCGGAGCGGGTCGGAGAGATCCAACAGGCTCTCGCAAAAAGTGGGGCTTACACGGATGTTCCGTCCGGGAAGTGGGACGATTCCACGGCGGACGCCATGAAGAAGTTTCAGGCCTCGCGCGGCCTGAATCCGACGGGGAAGCTGGACGCGCTCACGCTGCAGAAACTCGGCTTCGGCTCGGAAACCGCGGGCCTCGCCGCTCCTACACCGCCTCCCAATGCCACTGCAAACCGTCTGCTTTCCCGCAGCGCCCAGCGCGACGAAATCAAGAACGAAGACGAACCGCAGTAGTCTGCACTGCCCGTCGCTGGCCCCTTTTGGACTCAATTGGCATATTGCTTCTATCGAGTGTGGCTTCGGCATCGCCAATTGTTTGACCTCCAACTCTCTGGCCGCTAGACTCAACTTTTCGGGAGGAACCCATGGGAACGGCTGTCGCGCCGCGCGGATTTAAGAATTTCATCAACGGAGAATGGGTTGCTACGAAAAGCGGCAGGACAGTCGAAAATCGCAACCCCGCAAATACGGACGAAGTGATCGGACTATTTCCCGCCTCTACCCAGGAAGACGTGGATGCGGCGGTGTCGGCGGCCAAAGCGGCTTATGCAAAATGGCGGCTCGTCCCGGCGCCAAAACGCGCGGAGATTCTTTTTCGCGCCGCGGATCTGCTGGTGAAACGCAAGGAAGAATTCTCCGTGGACATGACCCGGGAAATGGGCAAAGTGCTGGCCGAAACGCGCGGCGACGTGCAAGAAGCCATTGACATGACCTACTACATGGCGGGCGAAGGCCGTCGGCTTTTTGGTCAGACGACACCGTCTGAGCTTCCCAACAAGTTTGCCATGAGCGTGCGCCAGCCCATCGGCGTCTGCGGCCTGATTACGCCGTGGAATTTTCCGATGGCTATTCCTTCATGGAAGATGATGCCCGCGCTCGTCTGCGGAAATACCGTCGTGCTGAAGCCTGCGGAGGACACGCCGCTCTCCTCCTACAATCTCGTGCAGATCCTTGCGGAAGCCGGCTTGCCGCCTGGGGTGGTCAATCTGGTCAGCGGCGATGGACCGGGAACAGGTGCGCCTCTGGCCGAACACAAAGACCTCCCTGTGATCAGCTTTACCGGCTCGACGGCCACGGGCCGCATCATTGCTGAAACGTGCGCGCCTGATTTCAAGCACTACAGTCTCGAAATGGGCGGCAAGAACATCATTTTGGTGATGGAGGATGCCAATCTCGATCTTGCGATCAACGGTGCGATTTGGGGCGGCTTCGGCACGTCGGGTCAGCGTTGCACGGCGGCGAGCCGCGTTGGCGTGCACAAAAGCGTCTACGAAGAGTTCCTCACACGGTTCGTCGAGCGCGTCCAGAAACTTAAGGTCGGAAACGGCCTTGATCTCACTGTGGACATGGGCCCCTGCATTAACGAGCAGCAACTGAAAACGGTGATGTCCTACGTCGAAATCGGCAAGAAGGAAGGCGCGAAACTCTTGACGGGCGGCAATCGTTTGGAAACCGGCGCCCATGCGAAAGGGTGGTTCCACGCGCCGACAGTTTTCGGCGATTGTGCACCGCAGATGCGCATTTCCCAGGAAGAGATCTTCGGCCCGGTCGTCTCCGTGATTCCCATTGACGATCTGGAGCAGGGGATTGAAGCGGCCAACGGCGTTCCCTACGGACTCTCAGCCTCGGTCTATACCCGTAATGTGAATCGCGCCTTCGCCGCGATGCAAGACCTCTATACCGGCATTGTCTACATCAATGCGCCTACGATCGGCGCGGAAACGCACCTGCCCTTTGGCGGCACCAAGCAAACCGGCAACGGCCACCGCGAAGCCGCCGTCGCCTCTATCGATTTCTTCACCGAATGGAAATCCGTTTACATCGATTACTCTGACAAGCTCCAGCGTGCCCAAATCGATAACAACTGAGAACCCCAACGCTCCTTCGGCCTTGAGCAACGCTTTACTTTACGCTGGAATGTAAAGCATGGCTGAAGCGACCCTTTCCTCTAAAAATCAGGTGGTTATTCCCAAGGAAGCACGCAAGGCTCTGGGGCTGGAGGCGCCGCCGCACCGTGCGATCACGTCGACCGTGACGATGACCGAGCTGCTAGTTCAGCCCCGTCGAGAACAGGACATTCGCCGGGTGGACGATGGCTTTGGCCTTCTTTCGAGCTTTCCACACCTCGATTGGGTCGCCCCAGATCTGGCAATTGCGGACCTTGCGACAAGAATTCGATCGGATAAAACTCCAGACGCGTTGCAGGCCGCTACGGCTATTTCATTCAAAAACGTGATGCGCTAGAGGAGGGTACTTCGGATTCGCTTCCAGCTGGTAGACAAAAACACAACTATCGAGCCATACCCTGCCATGGTGCTGAGGAAACGTGTGCAGCCGTTCTACTCCCAACTGTCGCGTTCCTTCTTCAGATAATCGGGAGGATACAGGCCGCGAGCCAGGCCGCGGATGGCGGCCGCATAAGACTTCGGCTTCTGAAGAACGATGACGTGATCCCCGCGCAAGATGAAAAGCAGCCGGTCTGGCGGTTTCACCCCATGAAGACGGCCGCATTTTATTACCAATGATCCCGTCTTCCGGCGAGTCAAAGAGCTGGATACCTTAATCCTGGATGAACTCCTTTGACGGGGCTTGACAGGCTTCCTAGAATAGTAACTAGCACTATTTGATGAGTGCTGCTATGCGAAACCCTGCTCTCCAGGAACGCCGTAACCGCCAGATCCTGGCTGACCTTGTTCGGGCTTATATCGAGTCGGGCGAGCCGGTTTCCTCGCGCGCCATCTCCAAGCGTTTTGAAGAATCCTTGAGCACGGCAACGATCCGCAACATCATGGCCGACCTGGAAGATGGCGGCTATCTCTACCAGCCGCATACCTCCGCCGGGCGTGTTCCCACGGCGGCGGCTTACCGGTTCTTTGCGCAGGAGATCGCCTCGCAAGCCACGCTGAGTGTGGAAGACCGCGAGTGGATTAGCCGGGAAATGGCGGCGGGTATTTCCACCGGGGAAATCACGGAACGCGCAGGGCACGTACTGGCCGAAGTTTCCAAAGGAGTAGGCATCATCGTGTCGCCGCCGCTGCGAAAGACCGTGCTCGAACATGCGCGCATGTGGCTGCTTCCCGATGGCAGGGTGGTGGTCGTCCTGATTTCACCCGGAGGCAACACGCGCGACAAAATTTTGCGGCCGGCGCGGCTGTTCACCCAGCCCGAGCTCGACGCTACGGCTGATTTTCTCAATCGCCATTATTCCGGCTGGACGTTGGAGGCCATTCGCACCGATCTTCTGCAGAAGCTGGCTAATGAACGCGAACGTTACGAAAGCATTGTGCGCAGCGCGTTGACTCTTTGCGACCCCGCCGTTCTCGGGGAAAGCCCCGCGCAGCAGGTGCACGTTGAGGGCGCGGCGCAAATCGTGGGCGCGGCCGAATTTGCGGACCAGGGGCAGCTGCGCGACCTTCTTTCCGCGATCGAGGAAAAGCACCGCCTTATTAGCGTGTTGAATGCTTGCATCGAAACACCGGAACCGGTATTCGTGCAGATCGGCGTCAAGGAGATTTCGCAGGCGGGCGAGAATCTGGCGCTCATCAGCGCGCCCTATTCGCACAATGATGTGATCCAGGGTTCGCTCGGCGTGCTGGGACCCATGCGGATGCACTATGAGCGTGCCATGACCGCCGTCGCGTATGTAGCACAACTGTTCAGCGAAGCGCTGAGCAAGATTGAATAGACAATGATTCGAGGATGAAGCATGGAAGACCGAGAAATCAAAATTAATGTTTCTGCTAATGAAGACATCGACCAAAGCGCCGAAGCGAAGGCGGTTGCCGACGACGCCGCACGCGAAGACGCCGACGTGAAGAAGCTGGCCACGGATCTCGAAGATCTCCGGCAAACCCTTCTACGTCGTCAGGCGGACTTTGACAACTACCGCAAGCGCATCGAGAAAGAGCGCACGGAAGACTCCAAGCGCACGACCGCTCGCGTGGTGGAAGCGTTGATCCCGGTGATTGATGGCTTCGAGCATGCCTTGGCAGCCCACCGCGAAACGGAGTATGAAAGCTACCGCAAGGGTTTTGAGCTGATCTACAAACAATTGCTCGATAATCTGGCGCGCCTCGGTGTGCAACGAATCGAACCTATGGAAAAACCTTTCGATCCGCATTTGCACCAGGCGGTGGATCGAGCCGAAACAAAAGAGCACCCCGATGGCATGATTCTCGAAGTTTTTCAACCCGGCTATGAGTTCCACGGGCGCGTCTTGCGCCCCGCGCTCGTCCGCGTAGCGGTTCATCCGGCGAGCGCATCGAAGGGTAGTGCGAATTGAGGAGCGGGAACCGATATCAGGAAGGCCGATTAGTTAGTTTGTGACCGGGAACAGGAACTTTCTCGGGCTCAGCGATTTTCTTTGTATCCTGATATCTGATCTCCGGTCACTGGTTACGGATTTACACCAACGCAAAGGGGATACACCAGTCATTATGGCTCGAACGAAGCAACGAGATTTTTACGAGGTGCTGGGCGTCACAAAGACTGCCTCGGTGGAAGAGATCAAGGCTTCTTACCGCCAGTCGGCCTTGAAGTGGCATCCGGACCGCAATCCGGAAAATAAGGAAGAGGCCGAAATTCGCTTTCGTGAATGCACAGAGGCCTATAGCATTCTGAGCGACCCCCAGAAGCGCCAGATTTACGATACCTACGGCCATGCAGGCCTCGCGGGCGTGGGCGCGCAAACCGATTTCAATGGCACCATCTTTCAGGATTTCCACGATATTTTCGGCGACTTCTTCGGCTTCGAGGATCTTTTCGGGGCTGGCGGAGGACGCCGCGGCCGGTCGCGCGCGCAGCGTGGTTCTGATCTGCGCTACGACATGACCCTCACATTTGAAGAAGCGGCGATGGGCGTGAATACCAAGATTCGCGTGCCGCGCCAGGAATACTGCGAATCATGTAACGGCACGGGCGCGAAAAAGGGAACAGGCGTTGTCTCCTGTCAGGCTTGCGGAGGCCGCGGGCAACTCGTATACCAGCAAGGATTCTTCACCGTCAATCGCACGTGCCCCTCGTGCCAGGGCGCCGGACAAATTGTCAAGGAGCGCTGCCTTGATTGCCGTGGCCAGGGCCGCATCGAACGCGAAAAAACGATCGAACTGCGCATTCCACCGGGTGTGGATACAGGTACGCGCCTCCGCGTGCAGGGAGAAGGCGAACCGGGACCGAACGGCGGCCCTGCGGGAGACCTCTATGTTGTGCTGGAGGTCAAAGAGCACAGTTTCTTCGAACGTCGTGGCGCCGATCTGTACTGCACAATTCCGCTCAGCATTTCCCAGGCTGCGCTCGGCACGGAGCTCCAGGTTCCGGGTCTTAACGGTGAAGAGCGCCTGAAGATCCCCGAGGGCACGCAAAGCGGTGCCGTCTTCCGCATCAAAGGCAAGGGACTGCCCGATCCTCACGGTGGCGGTCGCGGAGACCTCTACTATCACGTCAGGGTGCTTACGCCCTCGAAACTTACGCGAGAACAACGCAAGTTGATGGAACAGCTCGACGCCACATTGAAGGTGGACAACAAACCGGCCGACCGCGATTCTTCCTTCCTCGGCAAGATCAAAGACATCATCGGCTAAGTACTTTAACTGCTTCAAGCACACATCCGTTGACGCTGATTCACGCGTGGAAACCTGCGCGACAACAGAAGAGCATCCTTTGTTACAGTCAAATTTTTACAATACGCCGGGCGGAAAGTAGCCGAAAATGGTCGCATCGGTTCGCTGCAAACAAGTAACTTGCAGCCGGAAGGAGATATGTATGGCCACTGCAGTCAAAGGCGTTCCCACAGGCTACCGCAATATCACCCCGTATTTCGTCGTTCGCGGCGTCCCGCGACTCCTCGATTTCCTCCGCGACGCCTTCGATGCCAAGGAAATGATTCGCGCTGCTGACGCCGATGGCCGCGTCATGCACGCCGCGGTGCAAATCGGCGATTCAATGCTGGAAATGGGCGATGTCGGAGGCTCGGAATCCGCCGAATTTCCCGCCCAGCTTCACTACTACGTCCGAGATGCCGACGCCGTTTATCAAAAGGCACTGCGCACCGGGGCAAAATCCCTATACCCTCCCAAAGACATGCCCTACGGCGACCTGGAAGCCGGTGTGCAGGATCCTTGCGGCAACGACTGGTTCATGGCTACGCACAAGTCCCGTACCAGCTATCGTCCCGACTTCCTACAAGACGTTAATCCCGGCCTGAGTCTGAAGGACGCGTCTCGCTTCCTTGCGTTCGTAGAAAAAGCTTTTGACGCAACCGTCTTGCAGAAACACGAGTCCCAGCCTGGAGTGATTGGTCACGCCAAAGCTCGTATTGGCGACACGGTTGTCGAACTCAGTGAAGCTCACGGCCAGTGGCGCCCGCGAGCCACAGCGCTGCACTACTACACCGGGAATTGTGATGAAGTCTTTTCACAGGCTCTTGCTGCTGGCGCAAAACTTCTTTGGCCAATAGAAGACAAATTGTACGGTGACCGCACCGGCGGGCTATTAGATGACTGGGGCAATCACTGGTATATTTCCACTCATAAGGAAAACCTCACCCTTGAGGAGATCCAGCGGCGCGCCGAAGCCGCGCGTTGAAGTCACAAAGGGGAAGAATCAATCATGAAGAAGGCACTCGCTGTCGTTCTCGTCTTTGCAACCTTTGTTCTTGCCGCTGCCGCCCGCGCCCAGGAAGTTACGCAGGCCGACAAGGATAAGGCCATGCAATATCTTGAATCCACCAAGAAGAACATCCTCGAGGCCACGAAAGGCCTCTCGGATGCCCAGTGGAATTTTAAGTCTGCTCCGGATCGCTGGTCCGTTGCCGAATGCATGGAGCATATCGCCGCCGCCGAGGATTTTCTCCGCGTCATGATCGTGGAACAGGTGATGAAGGCGCCGGCAGTACCGGACCGCGATGTGGCGCAAATCGACGAGATGATTCTTGTGCGCATCCCCGATCGCTCCAAGAAAGCGCAGGCTCCCGAGCCACTCAAACCCGGCAATCGCTTTGGCTCGCCCGATGCTTCGGTCAAGCACTTTGTGGAAAGCCGCGCCGCCACAGAGGACTTCCTCAAGAAGACTCCTGACCTTCGCCAGCATGCAGGGGACAGCCCGCTCGGTGTCAAGGTCGATGCTTACGAGTGGGTGCTCTTCATCGCGGCTCACAGCGACCGTCACACCAAGCAGATCAACGAAGTCAAAGCCGACGCCAACTTTCCGAAGAACTAACCGCCTCTTCTCCCGAGCACGGCCATTCCAGACTGTGCTCGCAGGCTTTGTAGCGCAGGGCGAGTCCTCGAGCCCTGCGGCATTTCTCCCGGGTTCCTTCGTGTCTCGTTTGGGTGAGTTGTGCTCTTGTCTCTTGCTCTTGCGAGATAGCGGCACGGCTCTGAATCCAGCGCCGTAGGCGCTGCATATGTTAGCCCAGCCCGTCACGGCTGGGCGGTAAAAACAAGAAAGACCCCAAGCGCCGTAGGTGCGTCACAAGGTTGTTGCAAAACTAGGGGAACTCTCGCATGGGCGCGTCCTACCCCTTCTCTCCACCAAAAAACAGATGCGCAATCGACACCAGCAGGACCGCTCCAACCGTCGCTGCTGCCAGCGAAAACAAAAACGTATTCGCGTGCACGATTCCCAGCTTGGTGAAGATCCATCCCCCAATCACGGACCCGATGAGCCCTAGCAAAATGTCGCCAATGCAACCGAACCCGCGGCCGCGAGCGATTTTTCCTGCCAACCAGCCAGCGATGAGGCCGATCACCAACCACCCCAGCAGTCCACGTTGCCATTCAACGATGACGATGCGCTCCTGGATAAAGAGTAGTGCCGCGAGTAGTTGCATTAGGCCCCCGCCTGATGAAGTGGAACTTATGAGCTTATCTTACCCGTAAACCGGTGAACCTTGAACGACGCAAAATTTACCCCGCAGCCGGTTCCTGCTGCGTTATGCAATGTAGCGTCCCCAATCCCAGCACCAGGTCGCGACAGTGTACCCCAACGACCTCCCGTTCTGGAAAGAGTCTCGCCAGGGTATTCAACGCCACTCGATCGTTTACGTCATTGAACGTGGGCAACAGCACCAGCTTGTTCGCGATATAGAAATTTGCGTAGCTCGCCGGCAAACGCTGCCCATCGAAATAGACCGGCTCGGGCATCGGCAGCGTTTCTACCTGCAACGCGTTGCCGTCCTGATCTTTCATCTTTTTGAGCCGTGCCAGATTGTCCTGCACCGCCTCGTAATTCGCATCCCCGCGATCTTCTTCCACAATGGTGACAACCGTCGTCGCGTTCACGAACCGCGTCAGGTCGTCCACATGCCCGTGCGTGTCATCTCCTGCAATGCCTTTTCCGAGCCACAGTACGTTCGTCACGCCCAAGTAATTCCGAAACACTTCTTCGTAATCCGCACGCGTAAATCCGGGATTCCGTTCCTGCGTCTTGCTCAATAAGCATTCTTCCGTTGTCAGCAGCGTCCCCCGGCCATTCACGTCAATCGAACCACCTTCCAGCACCACCCGTCGCCCCTTATGCTCCGGCAAGAAGATCTTTCGCTTCAGCCTCTGGTTCGCCTTCGCAACCACAACTGCATCCTTCTTGTGGTTTGAATATTTCGCCCAAGCATTGAAGACAAAATGGTTGTAAGCCACTTGTCCCGGCGCATTCTTCACGCAAATCGGGCCAGAGTCGCGCATCCAACCGCGATCCGTCGCCACGCAGAAAAAGTCCACCGCCGCGAAATTCGCGCCTGCCTTTTTCAGGATTGCCCGGACCCGCGCTTCCGCCTGCTTGTTTTCCACCAGCAGATGCACGCGCTCCGCGCTGGAAAGATGGCGCACAATCTCCGCAAATGCCCACGGAATCGGCGCAAACTTTCCAGGCCAGTCCGTCAATTCATGCGGCCAACCCAGCCATGTCTCCGCGTGCGGCTCCCACTCCGCCGGCATCCGATATCCCAACTCGTAGGGCGTCTCCGTCGTTTTCCGTTTTTTCATCGCTTTTTGTGCTCGAGTGAGCCTTGATCTGCCCGTTTCCTTTTTTCTCTGCGCCGTCTGTGTTCTTTCCACTGCGATCTCTGTATGAAATTCCGCTCCTACTTTTCCTCCAGCCACCGGTTCATAATGGGCTGAAACGCATCGACTCTCCGGTCCCGGAAAAACGGCCAATTTCTCCGCGTGTCTTCACTCTTTCCGGGGTCGCACTCTACAACTAGAATTTCTTCCTTATCTTGCACGGCTTCCGCTACGACCTGTCCAAACGGATCCGCCACAAAGGAATTTCCCCAAAACTCCAGTCCCGGGTCGCCCTTTTCCGGCTTACCTTCAAATCCCACGCGGTTCACCACCGCCACATACACACCGTTCGCCACGGCGTGCGCCCGTTGAATCGTCTTCCACGCATCCAGTTGTGCCGCGCCCGTTTCCGCTTTTTCGTGCGGGTGCCAGCCGATGCTCGTCGGATAAAAAATCACCTGCGCACCCTGCAGCGCCGTAATCCGCGAGCCCTCTGGATACCACTGGTCCCAGCAGATCTGCACGCCGATGCGCGCAAACTTCGTGTCGAAATTCAAAAACCCCAAATCGCCAGGCGCGAAATAAAACTTTTCGTAATAGAGGGGATCATCCGGGATGTGCATCTTCCGGTATTTTCCCAGGTACGTACCGTCGGCATCGAGAATCGCGCAGGTATTGTGATACACGCCCGCGGCGCGCCGTTCGAACACCGACACCACCAGCGCGACTTTTTTCTCCTTGGCCACCTGCGAGAGCCGCTCCGTCGTCGGCCCCGGCACCGCTTCCGCCAGGTCAAATAATTCGGGGTCTTCCGTCCGGCAGAAATATTCCCCGGCAAACAGTTCGTGCAGGCAGATCACTTGCGCGCCGCGCGTTGCCGCTTCCCGGATTGTCTGCGCCGCCCGCGTCAGATTTTCTTCTTTATTTGTCGTGCAACGCATCTGCACGAGTCCAATCATAAATTTGTCGGTCATGCGGTTATCTTAGCATGAGGGAAAAATTCTTCTGCAACGCGAATTCTTCTTTTCTTCTATTACAGCGTGTACAATCAATTTCTTCAGGCTCCCGTTTTTATCCGCCGCCGGTAATCATTTGAGCGGCTTTGTGTAACACCGTATTCATATTTGCTTTTCAGGAGAGGTGATGGCGAAGCATCTCAAAAAAACGGTAACGGGCCGCGTGCTCCACGATCCCGTCAAAGACAAGCTCAAGCCTATTTTTCCACTTGATCTTTCCAAGTGCCACACCATTGACGATCTCGTTCGAGCCATGGGTGACACCGCCTACACCGGCCGCCAGATCGGCGATGCCGCTGACGTTCTCGAAGCCATGGCCCGCGACAAGGATTGTTTCGTCGTGATGACCCTTGCAGGAGCTCTCACCGTCGGCAAGATGGGTCTGATTTTTTGCGACCTCATTGAATCCGGAGTCGTCAAAGCCATCGTCTCTACCGGCGCGCTGATGGCCCATGGCCTCGTGGAAGCGACCGGCCTCTCGCACTTCCGCTACGATCCTTCCAGGATGAACGACAACGAGCTGTTCCTCGCCGGGTACAATCGCGTCTACGATTCCCTGGAACCCGAAACCAATCTCGATCACGTCGAGCAGGTCGTTGACGGCATTCTCGAAAAGTGGGACCCCGAGGAAATCGTCTGCAGTTGGAAGCTTCACAAGCGTATCGGCGAATTTCTCCATAAGAACACTAAGGGACGCGGCATTCTTCGCTCCGCTTTTGAGCACAACGTTCCCGTGTTTGTCCCTGCTTTCAGCGATTCGGAGCTGGGTCTCGATTTTGCCCTGAACAAATATGCCCGACAGCGCGACAAGCGCCCGCTCCTTCGCTTCGATCCTTTCGAGGATTTCGAGACGTTTGCTGACATCATGATGGCTACCAAGAAAATGGGCATCTTCACTATCGGCGGCGGTGTTCCGCGTAACTGGTCGCAGCAATTCGGTGTCTACGCCGAACTGATGGCGCGCCGCGGCTACAAAAATCTCCCGCTCAAGCGCTATGCCTACGGTGTGCGCATCTGTCCGGAACCCGTCAACTGGGGCGGCCTCAGCGGCAGCACCTACACCGAAGCCATCTCTTGGGGCAAATTTGTGCCGCCCGAGGACGGCGGAAAGTTTGCTGAAGTCCTCGACGACGCCACCGTCGCTTTGCCCCTGGTCGTCGGTGCGGTGCTCCAGCGCATTGGCTATTTCAAGAAGAAATAAACTGAAGATCGCAAGAAAAAAGAGGATAAGCACGACAAACCGAACAAGCGTTTGTGTTGTCGTTGCGGGGTTCTTCTTTTGCGCAGGCTCTGCCTACTCCGCTTGTGCGCAAGCCCAGATTCCAGCTTCAACTGCGAGGCCAGAAAGGCACGACAATGACCAATCACGCGCACGGAACGTTTGACGCAAAAGTGACTCCCCAGCCTACCACCGGCAATTCTGAAGACGCTACACCCGGCCGCATGTCCCTTGAAAAACAATTCCACGGCGATCTCGAAGGCACCAGCAAAGTCGAGATGCTGACCGCGGGCACTTCCGTTAAAAGGATCGGGGGGCTACGTCGCCATCGAACAAGTCACCGGAACACTCGCTGGCCGCACCGGTACTTTCATCTTGCAACACAGCGGAACTATGACCCGCGGCGTGCTGCAACTGACGATCACGGTCGTGTCGGATTCCGGCACCGGCCAGTTGGCTAGAATTTCGGGCAAGATGATAATCGTCGCCACCGATGGGAAGTGGGAAACATTCCTACAACTTCGACTACACGCTCGCTCTAACGCCTTGAGAACCAGGGTCACTGCGACTAAAGGTCTTCACCTGTGCCGAAGGGCGTGGTTATAATGCGGCCTTCCATCCCCGGAAAGCTTGAATACTGGAGTCGCTCTCATGTCCAAATCCACTGCCGCCAGAACTGCATCTCTCTACGACGTGCACCCCGGCGTCGCCATGGTCCAAAGATGGATCGCCGACCTCAAGCCCAAGACGGGCCGGTCTCTCGATGAATGGATTGCACTGGTCAAGAAAGAAGGACCCAAGGACTACAAAAGCCGCCGAGCCTGGCTCAAGTCGAAGCACAAACTTGGGACGAACAGCGCTTGGTGGATCGCCGATCGCGCCGGTGGGAAGGGAAGCGAGGAAGACACACCCGAAGAATATCTTGCTACCGCTGTGCGCTACGTCGAGGAGCAATACTCTGGAGCGAAGCAGCATCTCCGCCCCATCCACGACGAATTGTTGGCCATCGCGAAATCTCTCGCGCCTGACGTCAAGGCCTGCCCCTGCAAGACCATCGTTCCTCTGTATCACAACCACGTTTTCGCGCAAATCAAGCCCACCACCAACTCGCGCGTGGATCTCGGGTTCTGCTTCACGACGTATAAAGGCAAATTGCCCAAACGCTTCATTGATACTGGTGGCCTCGCCAAGAAGGATCGCATTACCCACCGCATTCCCATCGCATCAATCGACGAAATCGACGACGAACTGAAGAAGTGGCTGAAGGTTGCCTACGATCTCGATCAAACCAATTAAAAAGGGGCACGTTTTTCTCGTGCCCCGGGCAAAATCCGAAATTCCTCACTCCGCTTCTTCAGTCGTCTTCGCCGATAAGGATAGCCGCGCCCAACACCGTGGTCCACAAGCCGCGCTTGTCGCCGACCGCGGATTGCGTCACGTTCATCGTCCGCACAATTTTGTTCGAAATCCGGTAGACCTCTTTTTTCTCGTCCCAGCTCAAATCCGGATCGAACTCCACGTTCAACGTTGTCGCCAGCATTTCCGCCGCCAGTTCTTCGGCGTATTCGCCCGCCACTTCTTCCGTCTCGCCGAACGAGTGATGCTCGGAAAGATAACCATACATGGTCTTGTCCCCGGGCAGCGCCAGCCCGATGCTGGCGGCGATCAGCCGGTGCGGCTCCTTCGTCGAATTCTCGCTGATCACCGTAAACGCCACTTGCCCCGGTTTGATATGCTTCAGGCCTTCGCTCCGCGAAATCAGTTTACAGTTCGGGGGAAAAATTGAGGACACCCGCACGATGTTACATGCGGCAATGCCGGCGTTTCGCAGCGCGAGCTCAAAACTCGAGAGTCTTTCGCGATGTTTGCCCACGCCTTTAGTTAAGAAAATTTTCTTTGCGACGAACGACATAATGCCGGGTAAAGTCCTCCGCATTCCTATTTTCACGCAGGAAAATATGCGTCTGTGGAAAAGTAACAAGAAGGTTTCGGGGTGTCAACGAAGAACGGCGCGAATTTTTCGCAAAATTCTTTTTTTCTACTCTGCTGCCAAAAAAAGCACGAACTTCGCCAACGGACGGCACAGCGCCAGCACTTTTCCCAGGTCCTCGGCGGTAAAGTCTGGGCCCGCCGTCATCGGGCTCGTCCCTTTGCGGCTGATCTGCATTACGCCCACGACTTTTCCCTCCCTCAAAATCGGCGCGCTGATGATCTTCTGGATCGCCTCTCCGGTGGTCGTCGCGCACTTCACGCCTTCAAAAACGCTCGCGTGCCGCGCACCATAGAAATTGTTGTTGATTTCCGGGCGGCTCTCGCGTGCCGTTCGTGCCGCCAGTGCCGAATTGCTCGTCAAGGGAATGAAACCTACATTTTTCAGCGCCAGCGGCACGATAAAGTGCAGATGCCTCCAGCGATTCAAGACGCCGAGGATGGCCACTTCGTCGGTTTTCACGCCCAGGTTCTTGGCGATCTTTTCCGCCACGGCGGGCAAGGGCAACTCTGCCGCGTTTGTGCCGTCCGTTTCGAGCGCGTTCGCCAGCTTTTCCAGTTCAGACACCAAACTTGTAGACATGGAATTGGCTTCGTCAATGTCTCCGCTCGCTTACAGGGGGACGCGCGGGGCCCTGCGCGGAGATCCTCCGCGACTCTGACTTTTATATGATCTGCTCATGCGACCACTCGCAAGAATTTTTCGAATGGTTTGTGCCTTTCGCGGCCGCAGCCCGACTTGCAACGCTTTCCGCAAGTCCTCTATACTGATTTCGCCGCAATTCCATTTGCGCCCCTGCTGTTGCGCTCCTCACATTTTCAATTAGGAATCCGGCGGCGGAGAGGGCATGTCTTCCTCGGCAACCCAGCCTGATAGTAGTTATCTTTTGCGAAAACTCCATTCTTTATCCGGCATTGTTCCCGTGGGCGCATTCCTTGCCGAGCATTTCTGGTCCAACAGCGCCGCCCTCGTCGGTGCCGCCAAGTATGACGAGGTCTCCCGCGACCTCCAGACGATCCCTTTTCGTCCGCTCGTCGAATGGGCCCTTATTTTTCTTCCCATGCTTTTTCATGGCGTCTATGGCATCTACATCTGGCTTCGCGGCAAATCCAACGTCTCCGCATATCCGTGGGTAGGGAACTGGCTTTACACGTTGCAGCGCTATACCGGCCTCATCGCCTTTGTTTACATCGGTTGGCACCTCTACACGGAGCGCTGGCTCACCCATGGCAAATCCACCTATCTCACCGTAGCGCGAGATCTCGCGAATCCGTACTTCTTTGCTTTTATGGCCGTCGGTATCCTTGCTTCCTCCTTCCATCTTGGTGTCGGCGTCTGGAATTTCGCCTGCAAGTGGGGCCTGACGGCTACCGTTTCTGCCCAGCGTGCCGCTGGCCGTTTTGGTGTATTGGTGGCGGTGGCATTCAGTGTTGTCGGCGTTCTTATTCTTTTCAGCTTCCGCCTGAACTGGCATCCCTTCGAGTTTTACTACGTAAAATGAGACAACCGAAGATCATCGTTGTGGGCGGTGGTTTGGCCGGTCTGATGGCGACGATTCGTGTCGCCGAGGCGGGTATTCCCGTTGACCTTTTCTCGATCGTTCCCGTCAAGCGCTCGCATTCCGTCTGCGCCCAGGGCGGCATCAACGCCGCCAAGAATCAAAAAGGCGAAGGCGATACCACCGCGAAGCATTTTGACGACACCATCTACGGCGGAGACTTTCTTGCCAACCAGCCTCTCGTCAAGCGCATGTGCGAAGACGCCCCCGGCATCATTGATCTTCTCGATCGCATGGGCGTCATGTTCAATCGTACGGCCGAGGGCCTTCTCGACTACCGCCGCTTCGGTGGCACGCTTTATCATCGCACCGCTTTTGCCGGCGCCACTACCGGCCAGCAGCTTTTATACGCCCTTGATGAGCAGGTCCGCCGCCACGAAGCCGAGGGCAATGTTAAAAAGTTTGAAGGCTACACGTTCCTCTCCGCCGTCCTCGATGACTTCGGGGTTTCCCGCGGGATTTGCGCCATGGATCTCCGCTCCATGGAAGTCAAAACTTTCCCCGCCGATGCCGTCATTTTCTGTACCGGCGGTATTGGCGCCATTTTTGGTCGCTCCACGAACTCCGTGGTTTGCACGGGTTCGGTACAATCGGCTCTCTTTCAGCAGGGCGTGGATTATGCGAACGGTGAATTCATCCAGGTTCACCCGACTTCCATTCCTGGCGAAGACAAACTCCGCCTGATGAGCGAATCTGCTCGCGGCGAAGGCGGTCGCGTCTGGGTTCCGAAGAAGGCCGGCGACACGCGTCCCGCAAAAAGCATCCCGGAAAACGAACGCTTCTATTTCCTCGAAGAGTGGTATCCGAAATACGGCAACCTGGTCCCCCGCGACATCGCCACCCGTGCAATTCATCGCATCGTCTACCAGGAAAAACTCGGCCTTGCGGGGCAAGCCGCCGTCTATCTGGACGTTACTCACATTCCCAAGGAAACCCTCGATCGCAAGCTCGAAGGCATTCTCGAAATCTACGAAAAATTCTGTGGTGTTGACCCACGCAAAGAACCCATGAAGGTTTTTCCCGGGATGCACTACACCATGGGTGGCATCTGGGTGAACAACGAGGATCAGGCCACCAACGTCTCCGGTATTTACGCCGCGGGCGAGTGCGAATACCAATATCATGGGGCGAATCGCCTCGGCGCCAATTCACTCGTTAGTTGCATCTTCGGTGGCGGCATCGCTGGCCCCGCCGCGGTGAAGTATGCTCGAAACCTTGAAAAAGGCGTGGAATCCACGGGCTCTTCCGTCTTCGATCGCGAGCGTAGACGCCAGGAAGCCAAGAATCAGGCGCTCATTTCGAGCGACGGCACGGAGAATCCCCTCACCATCTGGAAGGAGATGGGCGAGATTATGACGGAGCACGTGACCGTTACGCGCATCAACAAGAACCTGCAGGCGGCTGACGATCAGTTGCGCGTTCTCCAGGATCGCTTCCGGCGCATCAATCTCAGCGACCGCACCAAGTGGTCCAACCAAACGCTGAACTTCACCCGCGAACTGGAGAACATGCTGCTCCTCGCGCGTGTCGTCACGCTCGGCGCCCTGGCGCGCAATGAATCCCGCGGTGCCCACTACAAACCCGATTTTCCTGATCGCGATGATGCCAGCTGGCTCAAAACCACGCGCGCCAAGTGGGTCAACGGTGAAATTCATCTCACCTACGACCCCGTGGACATCTCGCAGATCCCGCCGCGTCCGCGCCGCTACGACGCCGCGAAGTGAGCATCCGATGAGGATGCTCATCCCGAGGAGCATCGCGACGATGGATCTGTTCTTGTAGCGCCGACTTTCGTTTGAGTCCTGTGGAGGCGGCTTACGTCGCCATCTTCGGCTTGTAGTGGTCAGCCTTTAGGTTGGTTTCTTTCTCCGAATCTTTGAGGTTTTATGAGCGAAAAACAAGTCATCGTCCGCATCAAACGCCAGGCTGCTCCCAACCAGCCCTCTCACTGGGAAGAATTCTCTCTTCAATGGCGCCCCTCCATGAACGTGATCATCTGTCTCCGCGACATCGCCGAAAACCCCGTCACCCGCGATGGCAAAAAGACAACTCCCGTCACTTACGAATCCAATTGCCTCGAAGAAATCTGCGGCTCCTGCGCCATGCTCGTCAACGGCAAGGTCAAAATGGCCTGTTCCGCGCTCGTGGACAAACTCGAGCAGCCCATTCGCATCGAGCCCATGTCCAAGTTTCCGCTCGTTCGCGATCTCGCCGTGGACCGCCAGTTCATGTTTGAGTCCCTAAAGCGCGTCAAAGCCTGGATCCCCATTGATGGCACGTACAATCTCGGCGAAGGCCCCCGCGTCGCTCCCGAAATTCAAGAGAAAGCCTACCCGCTCTCCCGCTGCATCTCCTGCGGCGCTTGCCTCGAAGTCTGCCCGCAAGTCAACGAAGGCAACAAGTTCGTCGGCGCCGCCATCATCAGCCAAGTTCTCCTCTTCAATATGCATCCCACCGGAGCCATGCATGCCAAGGAACGTATTAGCGCCCTTCGCGGCGGAGGCGGCATTCAGGAATGCGCCAACGCGCAAAACTGCGTTCACGCCTGCCCTAAAGACATCCCGCTCACTGAATCCATCGCCACCGTCAATCGCGAAGCCTGGAAGCAATCTCTCCTCGGCCGGTTCCTCGGCTAACGTGTAACCCGGTTAGCCCAGCCCCTCAGGGCTGGGAACCAAGCAAGAAAACACCGCACGCCGCAGGCGTGGCACTCTCCGGCGCTCTACCTCTCTGCCAACCGTCCTTCCACTTTCAAACCTTCAACTTTTTAACTCTTCTTTCTTTCTGCTACTCTATCAACGCTCGTATGCATCTTCTTTGGGGGATTGATGATCCGTTCGTTCGTTTTTCTATCCGCGTGTCTTCTGGGAGCCTTCCTCATGGCCGTTTCCACTTCGGCGCAATCTGTTTCTGTTACAGCCAAAAATCTTCACTTTTCCTCCATCATCGTGGATACCCATGACGACACCACGCAGCGCCTCCTCGACCCTAAATTCGATCTTGGCGAGCGCCACTCCGATGGCAGCATCGATATTCCCCGCATGCGCGAAGGCGGTCTCGACGCCATCTTCTTCTCCATTTGGATCCCCAGCAAGACAACCGGCCCGCTCGCCGTGAAACAGGCCCTCGACCAGATTGACGCCGTTCGCGAGGCAGTCCGCAGGCATCCCAAGGACCTAACCCTCGCCACCACTGCCGATGAAATCGTCGCCGCCAAGAAGCAAGGCAAGATTGCCGCACTCATGGGAGTGGAAGGCGGCCACATGATTGACAACGACCTCGCGGTCCTGCGTTCTTTTGCCCAACTCGGAGTCCGTTACATGACCCTGACGCACATGGGCAATACCGATTGGGCCGACTCTTCCACCGACAAATCCGCCCACAACGGTCTCACCGACTTCGGCAAGCAAGTCGTCCAGGAAATGAACCGCCTCGGTGTGGTCGTGGACATCTCGCACGTCAGCGACAAGACCTTCTATGATGTCCTCACTACTTCCAAGGCTCCCGTCTTTGCCTCGCACTCTTCCTGCCGCGCCATCTGCGATGCTGCGCGCAATATGACCGACGACATGATTCGAGACCTTGGCAAACACGGCGGCGTCATCCAGATCAACTATCACATCGGCTTTCTCAGCCAGGAATTCCGCGACGCCGAAAAAGCCAATCCAGAAACGGGAAAAGCCATTGAAGCCGAGGTCAAAAAACGCTGTGGGGACAACGAAGGTTGCACCCTCGTCGTCGGCGATCAGGTCCTCCGCGAATTTCAAAACGCCGACAGACTTCCGAAAGTGGATTGGACAAAGATCATCGAGCACATTGACCACGCCGTGAAGCTCGCGGGCGTAGATCACATCGGCCTCGGTTCCGACTTCGACGGCGCTAACATGCCCGTTGGCATGGAAGACGCCTCCAAGCTCCCTCAAATCACCGAGGCACTTTTGAAGAAAGGCTATTCCGAAGCTGACATCCGCAAGATCCTCGGCGAAAACACCCTTCGCGTCCTGCGCGAGGTGGAACGCACCAGCCAGCAGCTCGACGGCGCTACCAAATGACCGCGGAGCGACATGTGTTGTTCCGGGAGTTTGGGCTCCTCGTGCTGTGAACTCTCTTCTTGTGTTCTTAGGGTCCCAGCCTTTTCCACTGGTTCCCATTTCGATATACAATCTTTCTACAAAATTTCTGTACAACTTATCGTTCCTATTCTTTGGAGGACACTACCACCATGCGATTCACGAAGTCCGCCCTCGGCGCCGTTAGCACACTCTTTCTCGCCGCTTCTTCTTATGGCCAAACCTCCGCTCCCGCGCAGGCGTCCGCCAAGCCGAAGTCCAGCACGTCCTCTGCTACCGCCGCCAAGCCCGTAGCCGCCGCTTACGACCGGACCCTCCTCAAGCCAGCACTTTTGAAAGACAAGGCTCCCGACACTTACCAGGTCAAGTTCGTTACCACGCGCGGGGAATTTGCCATCAGCGTCACCCGTGCGTGGGCTCCTCTTGGTGCGGACCGTTTTTACAATCTTGTGAAACACCACTATTTCGACAACGCGCACTTCTTCCGTGTCCTCCCCAATTTCGTCGCTCAATTCGGTCTTAGCGCCTATCCTGCCGTGAACGCCGCCTGGGATAAGGCCACGATCAAAGATGACCCCCATGGCCAGAGCAACAAGAAGGGCACTATCACCTTCGCAACCGCCGGTCCCAATACGCGCACCACGCAGCTCTTCATCAATCTGAAGGACAACCCGAATCTGGACTCCCAAGGTTTCACTCCCTTCGGTGTTGTGGATCCCCCGGGGATGAACGTTGTGGAAATGCTCTACGACCAGTACGGAGATTCCGCCGGAATGGACCAGGACAACATCGCCAAGGGCGGCAAGAAGTATATTGACCAAAAGTGGCCCCGTCTCGACATCATCAAGTCCGCGACAATCGTGGGCGCAGCAGCTTCCGCCCCTGCTGCAAAGCCTGCCCCAGCAAAGCCGGCCACTTCCGCCACCCCGAAACCTGCCACCAAACCCCAATAGGCCCGCTCGTAGGTTTGTCCTTGGGCTGGGGGACGGCCATCCCCCAGCCATGTATCCAAACTCCCGATGAACGGCATCCAACCTTTGAGGCTTGCGATGGATTGACTTCCGCAGGAACCCCACGTAGCCTCATGGAACAAATGTCTCCCTTTAGCCAGAACGCTGCCTGTCGGACGACCTGTATCTGCTGTTGTCAGCAGACCCACTCTGGCCAAAGGTGCATCCGAACTTAATTTTGTCTAAGACCGAGTTCCGAAGCCCACGTGCCAGATTCAGGCCACGTGGGTTTTTTGTTCTACGCGGAGTGTTTCAAAAGGATCACATGCCCGAAGCCAAAGAAACCAAGGCTCAGCGCATCGAGCGTCTTAAACGCTCCAAGAATCCTTGGGAGCACCTCGACGAAATCCGCGAATTCGCTCGCCTCGGTCACTCTTCCATCACCCCGGAATGGCTGACCACGTATTTCCGCCCTTGGGGCATCTATTCCCAGGGTGACGGCTTGGGTGTGGTTGGCGGCTCCGGCGGAGAAGGGCGCGCAGTCCCGTTCTTCATGGTCCGCGTCCGCGTACCCAGCGGGCTCCTCACCACCAAACAGCTTCGCGTTCTTGCCAACCTTTCGGAACGGCACGGCAACGGCGTCGCCGACATCACGGTTCGCCAGAATATTCAGTTGCACTGGGTTGCTATCGAGTCCATTCCTGAAGTCCTCCAACAGTTATGGCGCGCCGGGCTTTCAACTACGGGCGCATGCGGAGACGTCGTTCGTAACATAACCGGGTGCCCACTCGCGGGCTACGACGCCCACGAAATTGCGGACGTTTCTCCCGTTGCTCTGGCGCTCGATCGTGAACTCGGCGGCAATCCCGAGTTCTACAATCTTCCCCGGAAATTCAAGATCACCGTGACCGGCTGCCCTGACTGGTGCACCTATCCCGAAATCAACGATATCGCTCTTACCGCCACCCGCCGCGTTCATCAGGGCAAGGAAGAAATTGGCTTCTCTGTCCGTGTCGCCGGTGGCCTCTCCACACAGCCGCACCTCGCGGTTCGCTTGAACGCCTTCGTTCCGTGGGATCAGGTGATTCCCGCCGTTCGCGCGATCACCGAGGTTTTCCGCTCCAGTGAAGTCCTCCGCCAGAGCCGTGACCGCGCTCGCATGAAATATCTCTTCCTCGAACACGGATGGACGCCTGAATCCTTTCTCGCCGCCGTCCAGGCGCGCCTTGGTCTTGCTCTCGATCCTGCTGAGCCTGAACAGCTTCCCCCGCATATTCATCGCGATCATCTCGGCGTTTCGCCGCAAAAGCAGCCGGGCCTTTTCTCCGTCGGCGCCACGGTCCTTCGCGGCCGCATCGTTCCCGCGCAACTCCGCCTCGCTGGCGATCTTGCCGAGACCTATGCCGACGGACGCGTTCGCAATACCGCCACACAAAACCTCCTCATCGTCAACATTCCCGAAGCCCATGTCCGGACTGTGATAGAAAAGCTTTCCGCTGGCGGCCTTCCTGTCGAAACCTCTGCCTTCGCCCGTGCTACAGTTGCCTGCACCGGCTCCGAATTCTGCAAACTCGCTTTGACCGAAACCAAATCCTTTGCCCGATGGCTCACCGAGGAACTCGAGGAGCGCCTCCCTAACTTCGAGGGGCAGCTCAAGCTCCACATTACCGGTTGCCCCAATGGTTGCGGCCAGCACTGGATCGCGGACATTGGCATCGAAGGCAAGAAAATCAAGATCAACGGCAAAATGGTGGATGCCTACTACTTCTGCGTTGGCGGCAGCGTCGGGAAGACCGCTTCCATTGCCCGGCCGGTCGGTTACCGCTGCCGCGCTGACGAAGTCCCGGACACTATCGAGCGCCTTCTCCATGTTTTCCAGGATCAGCGTCATTCTCAGGAGACTTTGCAGCACTTTCTCGCGCGACACTCGATCGAGGACCTTCGCTACATCCTCTCCGGCGGCGGTGCCGAATTCGCTCTCCGAGACTTGCCCGCTGAGCGCGTGCCGCATTCCGTCGAGGACTGCCCATGAGCCTCTTTCCCGCATTCCTCAAGCTGCAAGGCCGCCTTGTCACGGTCATTGGTGGCGGCGTCATCGCCGAATCCAAGCTTACGGGCCTCCTCGACTCCGGCGCCCGCGTCCGTCTTATCTCTCCGCGCGTCAATGCGAAAATCGATTCCCTGGTCCGTGATGCCCGCATCGAATGGTGGCCCAAGCATTACGAAGAGGGCGATCTCCACGGAGCCTTTCTTGTCATTGCCGCCACCTCGCTTCGCCACGTGAACGCCGCTGTTTTTCAAGAAGCGGAAGCTCGCGGGACCCTCTGCAACGCCGTGGACGATGTGGATCATTGCCACTTCTACTACGGTTCTATCGTTCAGCGTGGTGACCTGCAAATCGCCATCTCCACGAATGGCAAGAGTCCAGCACTTGCCCAGCGCCTTCGCAAAGAGCTCGAAGTACAGTTTGGCCCCGAATACGCCGCCTGGCTCGAATGGCTGGGCGCCGCTCGCGATGTCTTACGGTCACAGGAAGCCGAGTCCGAGGCCACCAAGTACCAGCTTCATCAACTGGCGAGCCGCCCTATGTTTGAGAACTTCCTCAAGCACGCTGCCGCGCTTGCTCGCAAAGGAGGGACCGACTAATGGGCAAGGTCTTCCTCGTTGGCGCTGGTCCTGGTGATGCCGATCTGCTTACCATTAAGGCAGGTCGCGTTCTTGCACAAGCGGATGTCGTTCTCCACGACTCGCTGGTCAGCAGGGAAGTGCTTGCGCTCATCAACCCTGCTGCCGAAGTTGTTGATGTCGGCAAGCGCTGCGGCCGCAAACTCCTTACCCAGGACGAGATCAACTCGTTGCTTGTCTCTTACGCCGCTTCCCACGACACGGTTGTCCGCCTTAAGGGTGGCGACCCGCTGCTTTTCGGCCGCGCCGCAGAAGAAATTCAGGCCCTCCGCGAAGCCGAAATCGATTTCGAAGTTGTCCCCGGCATCACAGCCGCTCTCGGCGCCGCCGCTGCTGCAGGTACTTCGCTCACCGATCGCCGCGTTGCCTCGCAAGTTCTTTTCACGACTTTTTCCCGCGGTTCGGCCGCAAACACGATGGACTGGTCCACCGTCAACAGCACGACCACCCTGGCCGTATATATGCCGGGCACGGATTACGCGGAAGTCTCCCGCTGGCTCCTGGACGGCGGCCTCCCCGCGGATCTTCCGTGTGCTGTCGTCTCCAAAGCTACCAGCGCGCAACAACAAATTCTGTGGACCAATATCTCCGCACTCGCGCGCGAATCGAACCTCGCCGCACCTTCGCTCTTGATTGTCGGGCGGGTCGCCGCACGACGGGCGCAGGAAGTCGCCGACCGTTTCCGGGTCAATTTGGGTTCTGGGTCGGACAATCGGATTACTGCAGTCAACTAACGGAGGAAGAAATGAGTGGAGAACCAAAAGGACGTGTCGAAGCCACAGCCGGGAAAAACTGGCTGCTCTCTCTCGACACTTGGGCCGTTATCTTTGCATTGCTTGCGGCGTTGCTTGTGCGCGTTGGCGTTATCAAGCACATCTCTTGGTAACGAAAATAACTTAGGAGAAATGAGATCATCATGGCGGACGTAATCGTAATACCCCAGGCCCAACCGGTTGAAACGCGACTTCCTTTCCTTCGCGTGATTCCCGGTGTGCTGCTTCTCGCCGCGGTTGGCTACGGCGGCAAGTTTCTTGAGCAAAATGTGAATGCCTACGGCAAGGCGCATCATTGGATTCTCCCCAACATCGAATATGTTCTCTGGGCCATCCTGATCGGCCTCGCCATTTCGAATACCATCGGTGTGGCCAAAATCTTCCAGGCGGGAGTCGCCACCTATGAGTTCTGGCTCAAGGCCGGCATCGTGGTTCTAGGCTCGCGTTTTCTTCTCGGCGACGTGCTCAAGCTCGGGGGTGTCAGCCTCATCCTCGTGGCCATCGAAATTCTCGGCTCGCTTGCCTTCATGACCTTTCTCGGTCGCCTGTTCGGTTTACGGCCCAAGCTTACAACGCTTCTCGCCGTTGGCTCCGCCGTCTGCGGCGTCAGCGCCATCATCGCCACCAAGGGCGCCATTGATGCTGACGACGAAGACTCCTCCTTCGCCATCGCCGCCATTCTCGCTCTCGGGGCTCTCGCTCTTTTCACCTTTCCGCTCATCGGCCACGCACTCCATCTTAGTGATCAAGCATACGGTCTCTGGGCTGGCCTTGCCGTGGACAACACCGCCGAAGCCACCGCTGCTGGTGCTCTCTACTCCGACGCCGCGGGTAAGCTCGCCGTTCTCGCCAAGACCTGCCGCAACGCCATGATCGGTTTCGTTGTTCTCACCTACGCCATCTACTGGGCCAGCCAGGGACAGGCCAAAGCCGTCGGGAACAAGGCGGCTTTCCTATGGCAAAAATTCCCGAAATTTGTGTTGGGTTTCCTGCTGATCTCGATCCTCGCGACCTACCATTTCTTCACCAAGGACCAGAACCTCGCCCTCGCCAATCTTTCGCGATGGACGTTCCTGCTTACCTTTGCCGGCGTGGGCCTGCGCACCAATTTCCGCGAGATGCGCAAACAAGGCTTGCGTCCCTTCGCCGTCGGCGCTATCGGTGAAGTTGCCATCGCCGCCTTCACCCTGGGCCTAGTCTTCGCAGCCGAGCGCCTCTTCCACCTGTAGGGGCGGCTTCTCGCCGCCCTCTTGGGTTTCTTGGGTTTCCTTGCTCTGTGGCACAGACACTCTTGTCTGTGCTTTTGGACTCGATTGATGCAGTTCGAGTCCCCAAGCCCTGCGGCTTTTATCTTGGGTCGGGTCTGCTCTCTTGTTGTTAGGGCAAAGGGGGGTCGGAGCTTTAGCTCCGATACTAAATGGTCAGCAAATATTGGGCTTCGCCCCCTGAGGAATTGGTTTTAATGTGTATGGCGACCTCCCGTCCACCCATCGAAGGCTCTCCGCGGGATGGGGTCGTTTCTTCATGCCTTCACGGCTCGTGGCACACCTCCACCACATTTCCTTCCAAATCATGAAACTGAAAAAACCGGTTCCCACCTGAATCTGTATAGAATCGGGTGGCTCGGGATGCAACGCATCGAAATCCTCGGACTTCAATGTTGTCAGCTTCCGTCCGAGCTTCTGCTGATACCACGCTATGACCCGCCCGAGATCTCTCACTCCGACCGAGACGTTGTCCGCAAAATAAAGATTCTTGCTGCCCAACATGGAGAGTCTACCTAAATTCCTAAAACCGTCACCAATTCCTTCACCGACGCCTCCGATTTTCGCAGCGCTGCATTCTCTTCCGCCGTCAATTTGATCTGAATAATCTCCTCAACGCCTTTTGCTCCGAGCTTGACCGGCACGCCGACATACAGGCCCTTGATTCCATATTCGCCCTCTAGGTATGCGGCACACGGTAAAATTTTCTTCTTATCCTTCAGAATCGCTTCGACCATCTCGACTGCCGCTGCCGATGGCGCATAATACGCCGACCCTGTCTTCAGCAGGTTCACAATCTCCGCGCCGCCTTTCCGCGTGCGCTCGACAATCGCATCAATCTTTTCCTTCGGCAGCAAATCCGGCAGCGGAATCCCCGCCACCGTCGAATAGCGTGGCAACGGCACCATGTCGTCTCCATGCCCGCCCAGCACGAACGAGTGCACGTTCTCCACGCTCACCTTGCATTCCATCGCCACAAACGAACTCATGCGCGCGGAGTCCAGCACCCCGGCCATTCCGACCACGCGATTCTTCGGGAACCCGCTTACCTTGAACGCCGCTTGCGCCATGGCATCCAGTGGATTCGTCACGACCACGAGGATGCAGTTCGGCGAATGCTTCACAATCTGTTCGACGACGGCCTTCACCACGTCATAATTGGCCTTCAGCAAATCGTCGCGGCTCATCCCCGGCTTTCGCGGAAATCCAGCCGTAATCACCACCACGTCGCTTCCCGCCGTCAGACTGTAATCCCCGTTTGCCGTCGAAATTCCGGTCGCAAACGAATCGGTCCGCGTGATCGGCCCGGATTCCACCATGTCCAACGCCTTGCCAGCCGGAGGCCCATCCAGAATGTCCGTCAGCACCACGTCCGCCAGCTCCAGGTCCACAATCCGCTGCGCCGTCGTTGACCCCACAAACCCACCGCCCACCACCGTCACTTTCTTCCGGCTCATCTCCGTCTCCTTTGGAGTGCGGCGGCTTGCCGCCGCTTTTTTCTTCTCTGCGCTTTCTGTGTTCTTCCCTCTTCGACCGATGTGTTAAATCTTTCTTATCTTCCCACGGCCATCCCCCGCATATTCTCGATAATCGCGCTCGCGAACGCTGCCGTCCCCAATTTCGTCGCGCCCGTCATCAGCCGCTCCAGGTCGTACGTCACCTTCTTCTGCTGGATGGTCCGCGCAATCCCGTCCTCAATCAGCTTCCCCGCTTCCTTCCATCCCATAAACTCAAACATCATCGCGCCGCTCAGCATCACCGAGCTGGGATTGATCACATCCTTGTCCGCATACTTTGGCGCCGTTCCGTGCGTCGCCTCAAACACTCCGTATCCATCGCCAATATTGGACCCCGGCGCAATTCCCAATCCTCCCACCTGTGCCGCGCAAGCGTCGCTGAGGTAATCGCCATTCAAATTCGGCGTCGCCAGGACGCTGTATTCATTCGGCCTCAACAACATCTGCTGAAACACCGAATCTGCGATCCGATCATTGATCATCAGCTTCTGCTTCCACCGGCCCTTCCCGTGCGTCGCGCCGATGGCGTCCAGCGTCCGTTTCACTTCAGCATAGATGGTCTTCTTGAACTCCTCCGTCGCTTGCTCCAGCCCGGGTTCAATCCACTCCGCATTCTGCTCCACCGTGAGTTTCGGATTCTTGTCCAGATTATCCAGAATCCAGCTCTCTCGTTCCGTTACCGTCTGCGCGCGGAATTCTTCCCGCGCCAGGTCGTAGCCCCAATCCCGGAACGCGCCCTCGGTAAATTTCTGAATATTCCCCTTGTGCACCAGTGTCACGCTCGGGCGTTTGTGTTCGAGCGCATATTGGATCGCACGCCGCACCAATCGTTTCGTTCCCGTCGGTGAAATCGGCTTGATCCCCACGCCTGAATCCCAGCGGATCTGCTTCTTACCGTCCTTTAACATCTCGTGATTCAGAAATTCCAGCAGCTTCTTCACTTCCGGTGTTCCACTCTTCCACTCGATCCCGATGTACACGTCCTCGGTGTTTTCCCGGAAAATCACCACGTCCATCTTTTCCGGCTCGCGCACGGGGGAGGGCACTCCCTTGAGATACCGCACCGGACGCACACACGCATACAGGTCCAAAATCTGCCGCAGGGCCACGTTCAGCGAACGAATCCCTCCACCCACCGGTGTCGTCAGCGGTCCCTTGATGGAGACGCGAAAATCCCGCGCCGCGTCCACCGTTTCGTCTGGCAGCCATTGCTTGAAGGCATTGAACGCCTTCTCTCCGGCAAACACCTCAAACCACACCATGCGCCGCTTTCCGGCGTATGCCTTTTCCACCGCCGCATCGAACACCCGCTGCGACGCCTTCCAGATGTCTCGCCCCGTCCCGTCGCCCTCGATAAAAGGAATAATCGGTTTGTCCGGCACCTGCAGCAAACCATTCGCATAGCCGATGGCCTTGCCATCGGCCGGTACCGCCACTCCGTTATACGCACTCTTCATTTCTGGACTCCCTGAGGACCTTCTGTTGGCTCTAAATGCCTAGCTACGTTTCGCCAAGCATGGCGAACCGAAAACAGTACCACACGCCGCGTCGTCCATGAACGCATCTTTCTGGATTTCGTCTTTCTTCAGCGTCCGGGCAATCCGCGTGGCCTCTGGAATTTGCTTGCTGACAGCGCGGCGGTAGGGATTCAGGACTTTGTCTTCATCGGAAAAGACCGCCTTCAGGGGCCGTAGGTTTCCTGGAACGCCCTGTCCAGCAGAGGGGTCGCCACCTGAAAGCCAATGAAATTGTGATAGCTGTCTGAAGCATAACGCTGTTGGGCTACTTCCAGGACGTCGAAGCCAAATTCCGATGAAGGCCCTCCTGGCATGGGTATAACCAAGCTGCCAAATCTATCCTAAAACGACGCGGATGTTGTGGACGCCCCCGTCGTCGGCGAGCGGAATATTGCCCAAACCAGCCAACAACGTGCCATCCAGTTCGGTGGATACGACACCTCGAGCCACGCCGGAAGGATTCTCTACCCTGATCCTGTAGATCGCTGAGTGATAACGAAAATCGAGAGAAAAGCCGGGCCAGTTTCGAGGTATGCACGGATCCATGGCGAGTGTTGTGCCTCGCAAGCGGAATCCCAAAATCCACTCAATACCTGCGCGGTAAAGCCACCCTGCCGAACCCGTGTACCAAGTCCACCCGCCGCGACCCACATGCGGCGGCTCGGCATAGATATCAGCTGCAACCACGTACGGCTCAACCTTATAACGCTGCACGGTCGCGCGAGAGTTGGAGCGATTGATGGGATTCATCATGCGAAAGAGCTCTCCGGCCTTGTCACCATCGCTGAGGGCAGCAAACGCAATGAGGGTCCACACGGCAGAATGCGTATATTGCCCACCATTTTCACGAATCCCGGGCAAATACCCTTTGATGTAGCCGGGATCCTGAGGGGTGCGATTAAACGGCGGAGTTAACAGCAATATAAGTCCATCGCTCCGGCGCACCAGCTGTTTGTCAACGGCGGCCATGGCTCGAATTCTGCGACCAGGTTCTGCGGCGCCGCTAATCACTCCCCACGACTGGGCGATGGAATCAATGCGGCATTCCGGATTCTGTGCAGAACCAAGCGGTGTGCCATCGTCGAAATAGGCGCGCCGGTACCAATTATCGTCCCACCCTTCATGTTCGAGAGCGGCTTTAAGAGCACTTACGTGCAAGCGCCATGTCTCCGCGCGTTTGTGTTCCCCGCGGGCATCGGCGAATTTCGCAAACTCCCAGAGAATCGTGTGTAAAAACCAGCCAAGCCATATGCTTTCTCCCCTACCTTCCTGGCCTACGCGATTCATGCCGTCGTTCCAGTCTCCAGTTCCCATCAAGGGTAGACCGTGAACTCCGACAGAAAGGCTACGATCGAGTGCCCTGGCACAATGCTCGAATAGTGTCGCCCTGTTCTCCGACGCACCCGGCTGGAAATACGACTCCTTCTGCCCCTCGGCCAGCACGTCGCCCAGAAGGAAAGGAACCAGTTCCTCCAGTACGGTCATGTCGCCAGTCGTTTCGATGAACTGGATGGCAACGTAAGGCAGCCACAACAGGTCATCAGACACCCGGGTGCGGATACCGCGCCCGGAAGGAGGATGCCACCAGTGCAGGACATCTCCCTCGACAAATTGACGCGCTGCCGCGCGCAACAGATGCTCACGCGCAACACTTCTCTTGACGACGTTTAGAGCAATCACATCCTGAAGCTGATCGCGGAAGCCATACGCGCCGCTTAACTGGTAAAACGCCGCTCGCGCCCAGACACGACAGGCCAACGTCTGATAGAGCAACCAACGGTTGAGCAATAAATCCATACTCGAATCGGGCGTCGTGACCTGAATTGCGCCGAGTACATCGTCCCAGCCGCGAATGACTTCACGCAGAGCTTCGTCAAGATTTGCAACGCGATAGCGCTCTAGCAAATCGCATGCCTGGTTTCTGTTTTCCGCTTGCCCCAGGAAAAAAGCGATCTCCATACGCGCGCCGGAAGGCAATTCAAAAACGGCTTGTAGAGCCGCACATGGATCCAGACCTGCTCCAACTCTTTTGGACAGTGGACCGCTCCGTTCTAACCCAGCAGGGCACTCCGGCGCACCATTCCGTCCAACAAATTCCGTACGATCTCCGGTATAGGAAGTCTGCCGGCCGCATAAATCTGCAAAGGCGACCCGGCCGCCAAACTCACCACCCCACGCGCTACGCGCAAACAGCGCTCCTGAAGACGGATCGAGTTCGGTGATAACATACGGGGATGATTCGCCACGCGATCTGCCGAGCACCCACTCGGCGTAGGCTGTGACCGAAAGTCGACGAGCACGACCGGAATTATTTTGGAGGGTGAGCCGAGAAATCTTGATCGGGTCTTCGGAAGGCACAAATTGTAAGAGATCGAGCATAAGACCGTGAGACTGGTGTTGGAATCGGCTATATCCCTGGCCATGCCGGGCTACATAAGTCGCCGACTCATCGCGAATGGGGAGTGCTGTTGGGCTCCAGACTTCGCCGGTAGTTTCGTCACGGACATAGAGCGCCTCGCCTGAGGTGTCCATAACGTGGTCGTTTGACCACGGCGTAAGCTGATTTTCGCGACTATTGAGAGACCATGTGAAACCGGAGCCTGACTCCGAGACGATGAATCCGAAAGACGGATTCGCGATTACGTTGATCCAAGGTTCCGGCGTTCGCAAACCCTCACTCAGGATGGTCACATATTCACGGCCGTGCTCCGCGAAACCGCCGAAACCGTTGAAAAACTGAAGAGATTCTTCAGGCAAAGGGGCATCCACATATTTGCCTGACCGAGGTGGACGTTGCGGAGGAATATCCGGTTCCCGATGCTGAGACCTCATAATCTGTTCGACGAGAGTCCCACGGCGACTAAGGAGCACTAGGCGTGCGACACTCTGGAGCTGCGTCCGTACCTGCGGGGAGATCAAGTCTCCTCGCAGCAGGAAGATTTTTCCGCTGGCCGCTCCCGTATCTGGGGCGAGCCGCAACTGGCTCCCTCTTACAAGCGTCTCCAGTGAACCTTGAAGTTCCTGCAAATAGGATGGCGCTTTTTCATTAATGATCACCACGTCCGCGGACAACTGTTTCATGCGCCAATACTCGTGAGCGCGCAACAATTGCCGAATGAGATCAAAATCTTCTGTATCGTCAAT
>Ga0306920_100000629_pt1 | contig 41680 bp, 39 predicted proteins | sample flu12Cox44000170_FD_204666 | JGI IMG/M metagenome (GOLD analysis project Ga0306920, IMG submission 204666) | Lab enrichment of tropical soil microbial communities from Luquillo Experimental Forest, Puerto Rico - flux4day.12C.oxic.44.000.170 (v2)... | ecosystem: Environmental > Terrestrial >... | reverse complement strand
TCGGCCGTGCGCACCTGCGCGGAGGTCCACTTCTCGGCGTCCATTCCCCGCAGCACCAGGTGTCCCAGCTCGGTGTTCGCGAAGAGCTTGCCGCCGGTGAAGAGCGCGGTGCCGATGCCGGTACCGAAGGTGAGCATGACGACCGTGCCTGTGCAACCGCGACCGCTGCCGAAATGCATCTCGGCGATGCCGGCAGCATCGGCATCGTTCAGCATCAGCACCGGCCGCCCCAGTGCCTCTGCCGCGAGCGCCGCGCCGTTGGTGCCGATCCAGCCGGCATCGATATTGGCCGCGGTGTAGGCCGTGCCGGCCTTGATGACGCTCGGGAAGGCGACACCGGCGCGCCCGGTTCCATCCTGCAGCCGCGCCGCGAGCGCCACCAGTACGGGCATCAGGGAGCCCGGCGTACAGGGGCGCGGCGTCGGTGCCGAGATGAGAGCCCCCTGGACGCTGCCGCGCTGCACATCGACCAGCCCGGCCTTGACGGAGGATCCGCCGACATCGATGCCCAGTACTTCACCGCTCATGAGTACACCGCCTGAGTTGTCGCCATCACAGATTCGCCGCCGCGGCGAGCTGCACGTCGCGCTCCCGCCGGCGCTCGCGGTAACGCATCCATACCGTAGAGAGCGCGATGCCGGTCGCCACGATGAGGACCATGATGGTGGCGAGCGCGTTGACGTCGGGCGTCACGCCGAAGCGCACCTTGGAGAAAATGACCATGGGCAAGGTGCTCGACCCGGGTCCGGCGACGAACTGCGTGATCACCAGATCATCCCACGAAAGCGTGAACGCCAGCAGCCACCCTGAGGCGATCGCCGGCAGGATGAGCGGCAGGGTGATGCGCCCGAACACTGTCAACGGCCGCGCACCGAGGTCCATGGCGGCCTCCTCCAGCGACTCATCGAACCCGGCGAGACGCGACTGCACGACCACCGTCACGTAGGCCATGCAGAAGGTAATGTGGGCGAGCGTGATCGTGACGGCTCCCACGCCGCGGGGCCAGCCGATCATTTGCCCCATCGCGACGAACAGCAGCAGCAGCGACAGTCCGGTGATCACCTCGGGCATGACGATCGGCGCCGTGGTCATGCCGGCGAGCAGCAGCCGGCCGCGGAACGGCCCGAAACGGGTCAGCGCGATGCCGGCGAGCGTGCCGAGCACGACCGCGGCACTCGCGGCGATGAGCGCGATGCGGATCGAGAGCCAGGCGGCGCCGAGGATCTGTTCGTTGCTGAGGAGCGCCCTGTACCACTTGAAGGTCGGCGAATGCGCTGCATCCCATACCGTGACGAGGCGCGAGTTGTTGAAGGAGAACACCATCATCGACGCGATCGGCACGTACAGGAACACGAGGCCGAGGACCAGCATGATGCGGGTGAACAGTCCACGCGAGGTCACGTGCCTGCCCCCAGCTCGCGCCGCTCGAGACGCTGGAACAGCAGGATCGGCACGACCAGCAGCAGCAGCGCGAGGATCGCCACGGCGCTCGCCACCGGCCAGTCGCGGTTCTCGAAGAACTCATCCGACAGCACGCGGCCGATCATCAGCTGATCGGTGCGTCCGAGCAGCGTCGGTATCACGTACTCGCCCACCGCCGGGATGAACACCAGGAGCGAGCCGGCGAGGATGCCAGGCAGCGACTGGGGCAGCGTGACGGCGAGGAAGGCGCGCAGCGGCCGGGCGCCGAGGTCCGCGGCCGCCTCGAGCAGCGTCGGGTCGTGCTTCTCGAGGTTGGTGTAGAGGGGCAGGATCATGAAGGGCAGGTAGGAATAGACGATGCCGATGTAGACCGCAAAGTCCGTCTGCAGCATTGCCAGCGGTTGGTGAATCACCCCCAGGTACAGCAGCACGTTGTTGATGACGCCGTTGTTCTTCAGCAGGCCGATCCAGGCATAGACGCGCAGCAGGAACGAGGTCCAGAAGGGCAGCACGATGAGCATCAGCAGCACCGTACGCGTCGCCGGCCGGGCGCGCGCGATGGCGTAGGCCATCGGGTAGCCGATCAGGAGACAACACAGTGTCGACACCGCTGCCACCTTGAGCGAGTAGAGATAAGAGCTGATGTACAGCGGGTCAGTGAACAGGAACGAGTAGGCCGAGCCGTGCAGCTGGAGTGACGGCCTGCCGTGGTGCCAGGCGATGAGCGGCGTGTACGGCGGGATCGCGAGGCGCACCTCGGAGAGGGAGATGCGGAAGACGATCAGGAACGGGATGAGGAACAGCAGCAGCAGCCACAGGGTCGGGATCCCCGCGATCAGTCGCCGCCCGGCCGACTGCGTCAGGCGCGGCAACCGCCCCCCTACTCGGTGAGTACCACGGGACTCGAGCCGTGCCAGGAAAGCCAGACGCTTTCCTCACGGGCGATCGGGCGCTCGCCACCGCGCGTGGTGTTGGGCAGCGTCACGCGCAGCATCTTGCCGGACGCCAGCTGCACGAGGTAGATCGACATATCGCCCATGTAGGCGATCTCGCGCACCGTGCCACGCACGCTGTTCTCGGGGTCGCCGGCATCCGCCGCAGGCGGTGGCTGGCGGCCGATGCTGATCTTCTCGGGTCGGATCGCGGCCCACACCGTCTCGCCGGGGGCACACGTCACGGTGCGCTCCGCGCGCAGCGTGCCGCCGAGCTCGTTGCACTCGAGGCGCACGCCCTCCCCCGGCGCAGCGCTCACGCGGCCCTCGAACATGTTGACCGAGCCGATGAAATCGGCGACGAAACGCGTCGCCGGCGACTCGTAGATGTCCGCCGGCGTTCCGACCTGGACGATGCGGCCGTGGTCCATGACTCCGAGTCTCTGGCCGAGCGTCATCGCCTCCTCCTGGTCATGGGTGACGACGATGAAGGTGACGCCGAGACGCTGCTGGATGTTGAGCAGCTCGAACTGGGTGTGCTCGCGCAGCTTCTTATCGAGTGCGGCGAGCGGCTCATCGAGCAGCAGCAGCTTCGGGCGCTTCACCAGCGCGCGCGCCAGTGCCACGCGCTGGCGCTGACCGCCGGAGAGCTGATGGGGCTTGCGCGCTCCGAAGCCGTTCATTTTAACGATGTCGAGGATCTCCCCCACCTGGCGGCGGATTGCCTCGCGCGACAGCGCCTCCTGCTCGAGGCCGAAGGCGACGTTCTTCTCGACGCTCATGTGCGGGAAGAGCGCGTACGACTGGAACATCATGTTCACCGGGCGCTCGTAGGGTGGAATGGTGCTCATGTCGACGCCATCGATGTAGATCGTGCCGGCGCTCGGCCGCTCGAAGCCGGCCAGCATCCGCAGCAGCGTCGTTTTCCCCGAGCCCGATCCGCCGAGCAGGCAGAAGATCTCGCCGCGGCGGATATCGAGCGAGACGTCATCGACGGCCACGAAGTCGCCGAACTTCTTGGTCACATGTGCGATGCGCACGTAGGCGGAGTCGCGCTCGCTGCTCGTGGGCGCGTTCCGGCCATTGGTCTCCGCAAGGACGTTCTTGTCGTTCATCGCAGGCTTCGGTCTCACTTACCGGTCTTGAAGCGCGTCCACGCGCGCGTCAGCAGCCGCTGGTAGTCGGCCGGCCGTGCGCGCTCGGGTGTCAGGCGCGCACGCACCTCGGCAGGCGGGTACACGGTCGGGTCGTTTCTCACCGCCGGATCGAGCGGCTGCAGGTCGGGCAGCACGGCACTCGGGTACTTGATGAGATTGGAATTGCGGGCGGCAATGTCCGGGCGCAGCAGGTAATTGATGAACAGGTGCGCGTTCCTCAGGTGTGGTGCATCCGCGGGGATCGCCAGCACGTCATAGTTGATGATCGCGCCCTCGCGCGGTATGCGGTAGGCGATGTCGATGCCCTTGCCGGCCTCCTGGGCACGGTCGTGGGCCTGTTTGACGTCCCCCGACCAGCCCATCACCAGGCAGATATCGCCGTTGGCGAGGTTGTCGATGTAGCGCGAGGAGTCTACGTAGCGCACGTACGGCCGTATGGCGTGCAGCACCTGTTCGGCCGCCTTGAGATCCTCGGGCGAGTTGCTGTTGGGGTTGCGACCGAGGTACAGGAGCACGGTGCCGACGACCTCGGATGGCGCATCGAGTATCGACACGCCGCAGTCGGCGAACCTCGACACCACCGCCGGATCGAAGATCATGCGCCAGCTGTCGACCGGCGCATCCGGCATGCGCGCCTTGATCTCCGCAACGTTGTAGCCGACCCCGGAGGTGATCCACATGTAGTCGACGGCGTACTGGTTTCCCGGATCGTACAGGGCGGTGTCGCGTGCCACCTGCGGATCGACGTTGGCGAGATTCGGCAGCAGCGCCTTGTCGAGCTTGCGGTAGATGTCGGCCTGGATCTGACGCTCGAGGAAGGGGCCCGAAGGCACGACGATGTCGTAGTTGGTGTGCCCGGTGAGGAGTTTCGTCTCGAGGATCTCGTTCGAGTCGTAGACGTCATAATTGACGTGGATGCCGTACTCCTTCTCGAAATCGGCGATCACCGAGGGCTGGATGTAGTCGGACCAGTTGTAGACGTTGAGGACCTTCTCCGTGGCCGTAGCAGCGGAAGGCTGCGCGCTGCTCTGCCCGCCGCAACCGCTGGCAGTGGCGATCAGCGCCGCCACCAGGGCGCAGAGGCGAAGGCATCGGGGAACGCGGATCACGGTCTCTTCTTATATATACCCCGCGGGCGGTTTGCGCCAATCAGACATTCAGCAGCAGATGCTCACGCTCCCAGGAGCTGATCACCTGCAGAAACACCTCGTACTCGGCCTGCTTGACGATGGTGAACGCCTCGACGAATGCCTCACCGAGCAGCTTCACCAGCCCCTCGCAGGCGCGCAGCTCGCGCAACGCCTCATCGAGCGAGCGCGGCAGCCCGAAGGGCAGGTCGTGCGCGCTGCCGACGATGGGATCCGAAGGCTGCACACCCTCGACCATGCCGAGGTAGCCGCAGGCGAGTGAGGCGCCGATCGCGATGTAGGGATTGGCGTCCGCGCCACCGACGCGGTTCTCGACGCGGCGCGCCTGGGCGTCCGACATCGGCACGCGCAGTCCTGCGGTACGGTTGTCGTAACCCCAGTGGACATTGATGGGCGCCGACAGGTAGCGGGTCAGGCGCCGGTAGGAGTTGACGTTGGGGCAGAACAGCGCCATCGCCGCCGGCAGGTACTTCTGCAGGCCGCCGATGTGCGCAAAGAACAGCTGCGAGGGTGTGCCGTCGGGGTTGCTGAAGATGTTCTTGCGCGTCTTCACGTCCACCACGCTCTGGTGGATGTGCATGGCGCTACCCGGTTCCTTGGCGTGGGGCTTCGCCATGAAGGTCGCATACATCTTGTGGCGCAGCGCCGCCTCGCGCGCAGTGCGCTTGAAGAGGAACGCCTGGTCGGCGAGATCGAGCGGCTGGCCGTGGATGAGGTTGATCTCCATCTGCGCGGGACCGTCCTCGTGGATCAGCGTGTCGATCTCGATGTCCTGGTCCTCGCAGAACTGATAGATGTCGTCGAAGTACGGGTCGAACTCGTTCACTGCCGCGATGCTGTAGGACTGGCGCCCGGGCTCGGCGCGTCCCGAGCGGCCCACGGGAGGCTTGAGCGGATAGTCGGCGTCCTTGTTCTGCTCGACGAGGTAGAACTCGAGCTCCGGAGCCACCACCGGTTCCCAGCCGCGCTGCGCGTAGAGCTCGAGCACGTTGCGCAGCACGTGCCGCGGTGCCATCGACACCCGCCGCCCATCGGCATAGAAGCAGTCGTGAATCACCTGTGCGGTCGGCTCTGCGGCCCACGGCACACGGCGCACCGTCTTTGGATCGGCCTTGAGGACGATGTCGATCTCTGCCGGACTCATGGCGTCGCCGGTCTCCAGCGGATAGTCGCCGGTCACGGTCTGCAGGAACACGCTCTCCGGCAGGCGCATGCCGCCGTCCTCGGCGAACTTCTCCGCCGGCATGATCTTGCCGCGCGCGATGCCGGCCATGTCGGGGATGATGGCCTCGACCTCCGAGATGGTGTGATCCCGGAAGAACTGCCGGATCTCACTCACCACCGGACGTCTTTCACTTTGACTGCGCGCGTTCACGGCTTGCCTCCCCGAAAGCGGCGAACAACGCCTGCGAAAAAGGATTGCTCATCACCTGCCACTCGGGGTGCCACTGCACCGCGAGCGCGAAGCTTCGCGCGCCCGTCACGCGGAACGCCTCGATGACCCCATCCGGAGCACGTGCCTCGACGGCGAGCTCGTCCCCGAGCCGGTCTATGCCCTGGCTGTGGAGTGAGTTGACCCGCACCCGATCGCTCGAGGACAGCGAGCGCAGCAGCCCGCCGGGCTCGAGCGTGACATCGTGCGCCGGCCCGTACTGCACCTCGAGCGGCTGCGTCTCATCGTCCCGGTGATCGAGGAACCCGGGCACCTCGTGGAGCTTCTGGTGGAGCGTGCCGCCGAAGGCGACGTTCATTTCCTGGAACCCACGGCAGACGCCGAAAACGGGTACGCCGGCCTCGACGGCCTTGAGGATGAGCGGCAACGTCGTGGCATCGCGCGCCGGGTCATGGAGCGTCCCGGGATCACTCGGGGGTCCCTGGTAGCGGTGGGGCTCGACGTTCGAGGGGCTGCCGGTGAAGAACACTCCATCCAGCCGCTCCAGCAGCTCGCTGAAGCGCAGCTCCTCGGCGAACGCGGGAATGAGCAGCGGCGCGGCGCCCGCAGCCTCCATCACGGCCCGCGCGTACTTCTCGCCGACCATGTGAAACGGATGTGCGCCGACGATACGGCGGTCAGCCGGGATACCAATTAGTGGACGGGTAGCCATAGGCGCATACGGGAACAGGCTGTTCAGTATATTAAACAGCCCACCCCGAAACACGATCTCCAAGCAAGGAGTCTATTAGAACACAGCTCACGCGCCGAAGCCCCAGTTGCGGAGGCGCGGAGACTGGGGTAGGAGCCGCCGCAACGCCATTTCGTGCGGTATCCGCCCGGGCCTCGATTTGCCGAGCCCCCCTGCGCTGGCTATCCTGCGCGCCGCGCGCCCCCAGCGGCCTTACGAATATCCTAAACACTGGGGATCTGGAGGCCGAACCGGTGCAACGCCCTGGCCACATTGGCTCCTACTACGCGGCCACCGCGCTCGCGGCGCCGCCGCGCCCGGCGCTCGAGGGCTCGGTCGAGTGCGATGTGTGCGTGGTGGGGGCGGGCATTGCGGGGTGCTCGAGCGCCCTGCACCTCGCACAGGCGGGACTCTCCGTCGTGCTGCTCGAGCAGCATCGGGTTTCCTGGGGCGCCTCCGGACGCAGCGGTGGCCAGGCGCTTTTCGGCATTGCCACCGGGCAGGCGAAGCTCGAGCGGCTGATCGGTCGCGCCGATGCACGCGCGGTGTGGGAGGTCTCGGTCGAGGCGCTCGCGCTCATGCGCGATCTCATCAACCGGTATCACATCGAGTGCGACCTCACCGCTGGGTTCCTGTACACGGCCGTGCGCGAGCACCACGTCCGCGAGCTCCACGCGGAGCTCAGCGAACTGCGCGAGCGGCTCGACTACCGCAGCGTGAGTTACGTGCCGCGCGCGGAGCTGCGCGAGCTGCTCGCCACCGATCGCTACCTGGGGGCGCTCTACGACAGCAACAGCGCCCACCTCCATCCACTCAACTACACGCTCGGGCTCGCGCGCGCGGCCGAGCAGCAGGGTGTGCGCATCTTCGAAGCCACGCGTGCCACGCGCTTCGCGCCCGCCGGCGCGCAGGTGCGCATCCAGACTCCGGGCGGCGAAGTGCGCGCGCGCTTCCTGGTGCTGTGCGGCAACGTCTATCTCGGCGATACCGCCCCGCAGCTCGCCTCCAAGATCATGGCAGTCGCCACCTACATCGTCGCGACCGAACCGCTCGGAGCCGAGCGCGCGCGGCAGCTCATCGCCAACAACGCCGCGGTGAGTGATATGAACTGGGTGCTCGATTACTTCCGGCGCTCCGCCGATCACCGCCTCCTGTTCGGCGGCCGCGTCAACTATTCGGGACTCAAGTCCTTCGATGCCCCGGGCGCCACGCGCGCCCGCATGCTGCGCGTCTTTCCACAGCTCGAGGGCGTACGCATCGACTATGCCTGGGGAGGACATGTCGACATTACGCTCAATCGCGCGCCCCACTTCGGACGTCTCGCCCCCAACGTCTACTTCCTGCAGGGCTTCTCCGGCCACGGCATTGCGCTCACCGGGATTGCCGGCAAGCTCGTGGCGGACGCCATCCGCGGCACCGCGGATCGTTTCGACGTGTTCGCCCGCATCCCGCACGGCAACTTCCCGGGCGGCGCGGCACTGCGGCGGCCGGCGCTCGTGCTGGCGATGCTCTGGTACCGGCTGCGGGACCTGCTGTAGTTACGCGCCATGCTACCCGGCATGCGACTGATCTTCTGGTTGTGGTTGGGTTGGGGTCTTTACTGGATGCTCGCCGCCGTGCGTAACAAGGCGACGCAGCGGCGTGAGCCGCTGCTGTCGCGCCTTGCGCACGTGGTGCCCCTCGCGGTGGGCGGCGCGTTGCTCGCCTGGCCGGCACGTCGCTGGAGCGCGCTATCGTGGCGATTGTGGCCACCCTCGCCCGCCGCCTGCTCGATCGGAGTCGCACTCGTCATCGCGGGTCTCGCGTTTGCGATCTGGGCACGCGTGCACCTGGGCGGCAACTGGAGCGGCACGGTGACCGTTAAGCAAGATCACGAGCTGATTCGCTCGGGCCCCTACGCCTATGTGCGCCATCCGATCTATACGGGGCTGATCACGGCTCTCCTCGGCACCGCCGTCGCCTCCGGCACCGTCCACGGCGTGATCGGACTTGCCATCATCGCGGCGGCGTTCGTGCGCAAGTTGCGCACCGAGGAAGAGTTCATGCGTGAAACCTTTCCCGGTGAGTATCAGCGCTACAGCGCGGAGGTTCCTGCCCTCATTCCCTTCACGCGGCCTCGCCGCTGAGGTTTCCGCTCCTGGCGCCGCCCGCCGCTGAGGCTCAGCCGACCCTCCTCACAGCATCAGCTCGCCGCGTCGTGCCGCCTCCGAGACGGCTTCGGCGCGCGTGCGCGCATCGAGCTTGGCGAAAATCGACGCCAGATGATACTTGACGGTGTTGACGGAGAGATCGAGCCGTCGCGCAATGCTCTTGTTGGTGAGCCCCGAAGCGACGAGCTCCAGCAACTCGCGCTCGCGGCTCGAGAGAGCCGCGGGTGAGACGCGCAGCGCCGCGCCGGGCGTGAACGACGGGCGTTGTGGCAACAAGCGAAATCCGCAGGCGATCGACTCGAGGGCGCGAGCCAGCGCCGTGGCCGGAACCGGCCACGGCAGCAGCGCCGCGGCACCGGCCCGAAAGGCGGCGTGCCGTGCATCCAGCGATGTCTCCTCGAGCAGCAGCGCCACCGGAACCTCACGTCGCGTGCCTCTCGCGAGGAAGGGCGCGGTTTCCGGCCAGCGCAGCCCGGCGATCACGAGTGGCTCAGCGAAATCCGTGAGCGCACGCTCGAGAGCCGCCGCGGAATCGATCTCGAGGGCCGCGCTGATCCCGCCGGCGGTCAGGCGTCTGTGCAGCGCCCCACGTACCTCCGGGTGAAAGGCGGCCACGAGGATATCCACGATCGGTGTCTGGGGCGGTCTCGCAGGCAAATCAAGGGTCGGGGGTGGGGCGGGCACCGAGGGTCACCGTCAGCTCATCGACGACCGAACCGCGTCGCCGCGCGAGGAGCAGCGTCTCGCCGGGTCGCTTGCCCTGAATGCGCCCCAATAATCGCTCGGGGCTCTGCAGCGCATCGCCATCGATCGCGAGCAGCAGATCGCCGATCTCGATACCCGCAGCGAATGCCGGAGAGCTCTGCGCCACATCCGCGACGACCAGCACCGCGCGTCCGGCGTTGAGCCGGTGTCGCGCCTGCACGCCGAGTGCGAGGGGAACGACCCGGAGTCCGAGATAACCGTGAGCGATGTGCCCGTGTGCGACCACATCGCTGACCGCGGTCTCGACCGCCTCGATCGGAATGCCGAGGACCTGATGAGCCGGGCCACGCACGGCCATCGCCACGGCACAACCCTCGAGGTCGAGTACGGGCGCGCCTTCCGCCGAGTGTGTCAGGCGCACATCGAGCACCAGACGCCGGGCGAGCGTCGCGCCGCGCCGCGTCGTCCACGGCCCGGCGCTGAGGTGGACCGATCCCCAGCTCGCGGTCAGCCCGGCGGCGACACGCCCTACGAGGGCGATGGTCTGGCCAACGCGCGGTGGATTCGCGGCCGGCGCGAGCGCCGGCCCGACCACCGCCGCGCAGCGCACCACCGCGATGTCGGTGCGCAGATCGCAGGCGAGGACCTCGCCCTCGCTCGAGGTGCCGTCCTTGAGGACGCGCAGCGACTCGCCGCCTTCGAGCGGCTCGGCCGCGGTAACGAGCAGCCCGCCGCGCCATACGAAAGCCGACTGCCGCACGCGCGAGGATTCAACGGCGTAGACACTGGCCGCGGCGCGGTCGAGGAGTGCCGCACGCTCGGCATCGAGCTGAGAAGACAGAGGGGATTGGCTCATGAGAGGACTCCGCCCGGAAGGTTCGAGCGAATGTTCTCGAGAGCACGGCATTTGCGGTACCGCCCGGATGGGTGGCGCAGACCCGCGCCGAAAGGACACCCAAATGCCCGCTCAGAGCGCCTCCGCAATCTGCACCGCGTTGAGCGCCGCGCCCTTCAGCAGCTGATCGCCCGCGACGAAGAGCGCGATCGAGCGGCCGGAGGGGTCGCTCGCGTCCTGGCGGATGCGGCCAACGAGGATTGCGTCCTGACCGGAGGCATCCTGAGGCATTGGAAAATAATTGCGCTCGGGATCATCGACCAGTCGCACCCCGGGAGCCGCGCGCATGAGCTCGCGCACCTCGCCCGCGCTGATCGGCCGCCCGCATTCGAAGGTGATCGCGACCGAGTGCGCGCGCAGTACCGGCACCCGTACGCAGGTTGCCGACACGCGGATGTCAGGGTCGCCGAAGATCTTGCGCGTCTCCTGGATGACCTTGGTCTCCTCGTCGTTGTAACCGGTGCCCGGATCGATGCGCGTATTGTGACTGAAGAGGTTGAATGCGTAAGGGTGCGGCAACACCCGCGGTGGATACTCGCGTCCCTCGAGGTAGGCGCGCGTCGACTCGCGCAGCTCTTCCATCGCGGCGGCGCCGGCGCCGGATGCCGCCTGATACGTGGCGAGCAGCAGCCTTACGATGCGGTTGGTTCGATGTACCGGCCACAACGGCGTGATGGAGATGATGGCGCAGCAGTTGGGGTTGGCAATGATGCCGCGGTGCGTCCCGAGCGTCTGCGGATTGATCTCCGGCACCACCAGCGGCACCGCCGCATCCATGCGGAAGGCCGAGGAATTGTCGATCACGGTGGCCCCCGCCTGAACTGCGAGCGGGGCAAAGCGCCGCGAGATGGCTGCACCCGCGGAGAACAGTGCGATGGCCACGCCCTGGAAGCTGTCTTCACGCAGCTCGCGCACCTCGAGCGGCTCGCCGCGAAACGCGAGCCGCTTGCCGGCAGAGCGCGCCGAGGCGAGAAGCCGCAGTTCTGCCAGCGGAAAACGCCGACGCTCGAGGCAACGCAGCAGCTCGACGCCCACAGCGCCCGTGGCCCCGACGACAGCGACGACGGGTGCAGTGCGTCCAGCTCGCTCGTAACGCATGGGAGCTCCTGACGCTACCCGAGCGACCCGGACCTGTAAAGTGCTCCGCCCCGCGGCGCTGCAGGCGAAAGCGCATCCCACGGTCCGGCAGCGCGCGGACTTAGAGCGCCGCGGACATAAAGCGCCGCGGACATAACGTCTGTGCCGCGCGACTGCGGTCACGGCCTGATGCACCGCCCCTCCTTCCGTGACGAGCTTCACCCGCCGCGTTATGGCCGCCACGTAAGCTCGTGCGTGGAGGATCCACGATGAGAATTTCACCGCCAGCGTTCGGCTCGGGCACGCTCGGCGCCCTGAGCTTTGCGCTGCTCGCGCTCGCCGGCGCAGCCGCACCGCTGGCTGCTCAGGAGGTCTACAAGTCGGTCGACGCGCAGGGACACGTGGTCTACTCCGACCGCGGTGCCACCAAGAGTGCACCGAAAACCACGCTGCACGTCGCTGAGCCGGACCCGGCCGAGGCCGAGCGTCTCGCCCACGAGCAGGAGCTGCTCAAGGCCGATGAGCAGGCGCGCGCGCGCCAGCAGGCCATCGACGAGAAGAGCGCCGCGCAAAAGGCCCAGCAGCAGCACAAGCAGCAGCAGGCCTGCGAGCAGGCGCGCAACCACTACTACTACCTGAGAGATTCGACGCGAATCTACCAGCGCAATGCCGACGGCGACCGCGTGTTCCTCTCCGATGAGGACGCGGACGCCACGCGCGAGCGGGCGCGGCGGGCGATGGTCACCGCCTGCGGATCCTGAAGACAGCTGCTGCCATGGCGATCGCCGCGCAGCGCCGCGCGAGCATTGCTCAGCGATTGATCCTCACCGGCCTGCTGCTGGCGCTGCCAGCCATCGGGCCGCAGGCGCAGAGCATTCACGCCTATCGGGATGCCAACGGGCAGTGGGTGTTCACGGACCGCGGCGGAAGTCCCGGCGGCGCTCAGGGCGATACGCACACCCTGCCGCGCGTGCCCGAGACGCTGCACCTCGCGGTCGAGCGGAGCGAGGCGGGAGCGGCGACGCGGCTCACAGCCGTGAACGAGTGCCTGTGCGCGATCACGGTGCGCGTCGCCATCACGGAATCGGACCTCGCCGATATCCCACGCGGCAAGCGCTATTCGGCGACGCTCGAGCCGGGGGCGCGGCAGCTGATCGTGGAAGCGCACCACGATGAGAAAGCCCGACCCGAGCTGCAATTCCTCTGGTCGGCAGCGCTCGGGTCGCCGGAGGCGGCGCACAAGCCGCCTCGCCCGTACCGCGCCCCCTTCACCGTCGGCACGACGTTCCGGGTGTCTCAGGCGTATCCGGACCACATGACTCACGTCACCCCGGACAGCGTCTATGCGGTCGACATCGCGATGCCCGATGGCTCCGCGGTGTATGCCGCGCGCGAGGGCACCGTGATCAACGTCCGCCACGATTCCTTCCGCGGCGGCGTCGCATCGGCCATGGCCGACCAGGCCAACCTCATCGAAATCCTGCACGACGATGGCACGATTGCCGTCTACGGTCACCTCCACTGGGATTCGATCCGGGTTCACATCGGGCAGCACGTGGCGCTCGGCGAGTACATCGCCGACTCCGGCAATACGGGCTTCAGCAGCGGACCGCACCTGCATTTCGCCGTGTGGCGCAATACAGGAGACGCGGACGTCTCGGTGCCCATCCAGTTCGCGGGTCCCGGCGCGACCGCGCTGACGCCCGTCACCGGCCTGGAATTGACGGCCTACTAGCCGTGCCCCTTCAAGGGAAGGCGCGCGGCCGTACCTCGTAGCAGCGATGAATGCGCGGGTTGCGCGCAAAATCGAGCGGCAGCGTCGCCGCTGAAATATCAACGATGTCGTAACGCTCGCTGAGGCCCGCATCCAGGCGGAAGCGCTGCGCATTGGTCGAGAAGACGATGAGACCGCCGGGCGCGAGCAGCCGCGCACAGGCATCGACCAGCGCCGGATGATCGCGGCTGATGTCGAGCACGCCTTCCATGCGCTTGGAGTTGGAGAAGGTCGGCGGATCGAGAAAGATCAGATCGAAGCGCGCGGCACCGCGGCCGGCTTCATCCAGCCATTCGCGGCAGTCCGCCTGCACGAAGCGGTGCGAGGCGCCCGTGAAGCCGTTGAGCGCGAGATTCTCCTGCGCCCACGCGAGGTAGGTCGCCGACAGGTCGACGCTCGTGGTGGCGCGGGCCCCGCCGTCAACGGCGTATGCCGTTGCCGTGCCGGTGTAAGCGAACAGGTTCAGGAAATGCCGGCCGCGCGCTGCCGCGCGCAGCCGTGCGCGCGTGATGCGATGATCGAGGAAGAGACCGGTATCGAGATAATCGTCGAAATTCACGCGCAGCCGCAGGCCGCCCTCGAGCACCGTGTGAAACTGCGACTGCTCTCCCACCTTGAGGTACTGCTCGCCGCGGCGCGTGCGGCGCCGCATGCGCAGGCGAATGCGTTCGGGGCTGACGCCCGTCACTTCCGGCAGGCTTGCCAACACCTCGCCGCGACGCCGTTGCACCGCTTCACGCTCGATCTCGGCGGGTGCCGCGTACTCCTGCACGTACAGCCAGGTCTCATCGGGCTCGATCACCGCATAACGGTCGATCGCGAATGCGTATTCGGGCATGTCGGCGTCGTAGACCCGGAAGCACGAAATCCCCTCGCGCTGCGCCCAGGGGCGCAGACGCTTGAGATTCTTCGCCAGACGGTTGGCGAACATCTGCGCGCCCGCACTGTCCTTGAGGTGCGCCACGCCACGTCCGAGTGTTCCCGGTTCGCGCGCGCTCTCGGGCTCGACGCGGATGCGCAGCAGGCGGCACTCGAGTCCACCGTTCCAGACGGTGTGAGTACGATAGGCGCGCAGCCCCAGCTCCATGCCGAGATCGGGTGAGGTGAGCACCGCCGCGCTCCATCCCTGAAAGCGCTCGCGCAGCACACGACCGAGCTCGCGGTGCACGGCGCGGGCGGCGTCGCGGTCTGCGAGGCGCTCGCCGTAGGGCGGATTGGTACAGACCAGAGCAGCGCCGGCGGGCGCCCCGGCCGTCACGGGCGCAGCCTCGCTGAGTGCGCCGGTCTCGAAGTGCGCGAGATGCGCGACGCCGGCACGCGCGGCATTCTCACGCGCGCCGGCGATGGCGCGCGGGTCGCGATCGCGACCGTACACGCGCGCAGCGGTGCCATCACCCGCGCGCGCACGCGATTCGGCCTCCGCACGCAGCCGTGCCCAGAGTGGCGCATCGTGGCCGCGCCAGCCGAGAAAGCCGAAGTAATCGCGTGTCAGTCCCGGAGCGCGATCGGCGGCGATCAGCGCCGCCTCGATGCAGAAGGTACCCGAGCCGCACAACGGATCGAGCAGCTGCGCTGCCGCCGGGTTCCATCCCGCGCGCAGCAGCACACCGGCGGCGACGTTTTCCTTCAGGGGTGCCTCGCCCGCCGCCCCGCGATAGCCGCGGCGGTGCAGACTCTCGCCCGAGAGATCGATCGAGAGGGTGATCTGCGTGCCGTGCGCGTGAGCATGCACGCGCACGTCCGGACGCTCGCGGGCCACATCGGGGCGCACGCCGGTAGCCGCGCGCAGCGCATCGACGATACCGTCCTTGAGCTTCAGCGCGCCGAAATGAGTGTGGGTGATCGCCGGATGGCGGCCGCTGAAATCGCAGGCGAGCGTCGCGCCGGGGGCGAGCTGCGCGCTCCAGTCGATGGCGCACACCGCTTCATGGAACTCGCGGGCATCGTGCGCCCGGAAGCTCGCGAGCTCGAGGTACACGCGGCTCGCGACGCGCGACCACAGGCAAGCCCGATACGCACACTCGAGCGTGCCGGAGAACGCGACTCCGAGTGTGCGCTCGCGTACGGCCTCTGCCCCACAGGCGCCGAGCTCGCCCGCCAGCAGATCGGCGAAGCCGCGCGGCGCGCTGGCGAGGAAACTGAGCTGCGCGACACTCAGCCCGCAGCCCCCAGGGATCGGTTCACGAGAGATCGATCCACGTGGTCTTCAGCTCGGTGTACTTCTCGAGCGCGTGCAGCGACTTGTCGCGGCCGATGCCCGACTGCTTGAAGCCGCCGAAGGGCACGGTGATGTCGTCCGCATCGTAGCAGTTCACGTACACCGTGCCGGCGCGCAACGCCCGCGCGACACGGTGCGCCGTGGTCACATCACGCGTCCACACCGCCGCGGCGAGCCCGTAGATCACATCGTTCGCGATCTCGATCGCCTCATCCACGGTTCTGAAGGTGATTGCCGACAGCACCGGCCCGAAGATCTCCTCGCGGGCGATGCTCATCGCGGGCCGCACTCCCTCGAACACGGTCGGCTCGATGAAGTAGCCGCCGCTGTCCTCGCGCACCCGGCGGCCGCCGAGGCGGATACTCGCGCCATCGGCGCGTCCGGCGTCGATGTAGCCGAGCACCCGCTTCATCTGCGTCTCATCGACGATCGCCCCGAGGCGCGTCGCCGGATCGAGCGGATCTCCCGGCGCAAGCGTCCGGCCGATCGCCTGCACCTTCTCGAGCATCGCGTCCTTGATCTCCTCCTGCAGCAGCAGCCGCGAGCCCGCCGAGCACATCTCGCCCTGGTTGAAGAAGATGGCCCACGCGGCGGCGGTCGCCGCCTTCTCGAGGTCCGGGTAGTCGGCGAGCACGATGTTGGGAGACTTGCCACCGCACTCGAGCGAAACGCGCTTGAGGTTCGACTGACCGGCGTACTGCATGATCGCGTGCCCGGTGGCGGTCGAGCCGGTGAAAGCGACAGCATCAACGTCCATGTGCAGTGCGAGCGGCTTGCCTGCCGCCTGTCCGAGTCCCGGCACGACGTTCAGCACCCCGGGCGGTATGCCGGCCTCGATGGCGAGCTCGGCGGCCTTGATGGCCGAGAGCGGGGACTTCTCCGAAGGCTTGAGCACCAGCGAGTTGCCGGCAGCAAGAATGGGGCCGATCTTCCACGCCGCCATCGCGAGCGGGAAGTTCCAGGGGACGATGGCCCCAACCACGCCGAGTGGCTCGCGTGTAATGAGCGCGAGCGCCTCGGGACCGGTCGGCGCCACCTGGTCGTACACCTTGTCGATCGCTTCCGCGTACCACTGAATGCAGCGCGCGGCACCCGGAATGTCGATCTTCAGGCTATCGCGGATGGGCTTGCCCATATCGAGTGTCTCGAGCAGCGCTAGCTCCTCGCCACGCTCGCGAATCAGATCCGCGAAACGCAGCAGCACCTTCTTGCGCTTCGCGGGCGCGAGATTCGCCCAGCTGCCCTTGCGGAAGGCGGCCCGCGCCGAGGTCACGGCACGGTTGATATCCTCGCTATCGCCGGCTGCCACCCGTGCGAGGAGCTTCCCGGTCGCGGGGTTGATGCAATCGAAGGTGGCGCCGGAGGCGGCATCCACGTAGCGGCCGTCGATGAAGGCCTGCGTGCGGAACTCGAGCCGGCGGGCGCGCTCGTGCCAGGAAACCGATTCAGCTGCTGCGCTCATGACTTTCGGGCGCCTCTCTTCAGAAGGTTGCGGGGGTGCAGGCACTGATGATCTCACACGCCTCGCGCCCGACGTTGCGGAAGCGGTGTGGGAGCTGACTCGCGAAATAATAAGCCTCGCCGGGGCCGAGCACGCGCGTCGCCCCGCCGACGGTGAGCTCGATGCGTCCGCGGATGACGACGCCCGACTCCTCGCCGCGATGCGCGAGCATCTCCTCACCGGTCGCCGCCCCCGACGCGTAGCGCTCGTACAGCATCGTGAGCTGGCGGCCGGGTCGCTGCGCGGCAACGAGCCGCAGCGATACCTCGGCGTTACCGAGCTCCACCAGCTCATTGGTGGCGAAGAACGCCTGCGGCGCATCGCTCAGATCGAGCGTGAAGAACTCGGCGAGCGACATCGGGACCCCATCCAACACTTTCTTCAACGAGCTGACCGAGGGACTCACGCGGTTCTGCTCGATGAGCGAGATGAGGCCGTTGGTGACTCCCGCGCGCCGCGCGAGCTCGCGCTGCGAAAGCCCGAAGGTGGTACGTACGCTGCGCAGTCGTGCGCCGACGTCGATACTCATGGTGTGTTTAAGATCTTGAACGATAGAGGCCGAAATATCGCTGCAGTGGCTCTATTTGTCCACTTTATTTATCATTTCGCGCCGCTGTCACCTCACTGAGCTTCGCCATGGCTACTACCGCTGCCGCCCCCGCCGCCCTCGCCCGCTCAGAGCTCGAGGCACTCTGGCTTCCCTTCACGGCGAACCGCCAGTTCAAGGCGAGCCCGCGACTGCTCGCGCGGGCGAGCGGCATGCACTACTGGACGCAGGATGGCCGGCAGATCCTCGATGCCGTAGCCGGGCTGTGGTGCGTGAACGCCGGGCACGGCCGGCGCGAGATCACCGAGGCGGTCGCGAGCCAACTCGAGACACTCGACTATGCGCCCACCTTTCAGATGGCGCATCCGGCTGCGTTCCAGCTCGCGAACGAGCTGGTGAAGATCGCCCCCAGGGGACTCGATCATGCCTTCTTCACCAACTCGGGGTCGGAGGCCGTCGACACCGCGCTCAAGATCGCGGTGGCGTTTCACCGCGTGCGCGGTGAGGGAACGCGCACCCGCCTGATCGGTCGCGAGCGCGCCTATCACGGGGTGGGATTTGGCGGAGTCTCGGTGGGCGGCATGACCTCGAACCGCAAGACCTGGTCGGCGGTATTGCTGCCCGGGGTCGATCACCTGCCGCACACGCATGACCTCTCGCGCAACGCCTTCTCGCGCGGCGCGCCCGAGTACGGCATGCAGTTCGCCGATGAGCTCGAGCGGCTCGTGGCGCTGCACGACGCCTCCAACATCGCCGCCGTGATCGTCGAGCCGATCGCGGGCTCGACCGGCGTGCTCATTCCGCCGCGCGGCTACCTCGAGCGGCTGCGCGAGATCTGCGACCGCCATGGAATATTGCTGATCTTCGATGAGGTCATCACCGGCTTCGGCCGCACCGGCTCCGCCTTCGCGGCGCAGGAGTTCGGCGTGACCCCCGACATGATCACCCTCGCCAAGGGACTCACCAACGGCTGCATACCGATGGGTGGTGTGCTGGTGAGCAAGGCGGTGTACGACGCGTTCATGCAGGGCCCGGACGGCATCGAGCTGTTCCACGGCTACACCTACTCGGCACATCCGGCGGCGTGTGCGGGCGGCCTGGCGACGCTCGCGCTCTATCAGCGCGAGGGGCTGCTGACGCGCGCGGCCTCACTCGCGCCGTACTGGGAGGAGGCGGCGCACGCGTTGCGCGGACTGCCACACGTGGTGGACGTGCGCAACTACGGACTGATCCTCGGGCTCGAGCTCGAGTCGATCCCCGGCAAGGTCGGCACGCGTGCCTTCGAGGTGTTCAAGCGCTGCTTCGAGCGGGGAGTGATGGTGCGTCAGACGGGTGAGGTCATCGCGCTGTCGCCGCCGCTCATCATCGAGAAGCCGCACATCGACCAGATCTTCGGCACCCTGCGCGAGGTACTGCGCGCGCAATAGAAAACCTGGAGCGGCGGTGGCCGCGGCCCCGTCAGGGGACCTCCGCTATCAGGCGCGCGGCTGCTGCTGGCGGTGGCGTTTGACGCCCGACAGCACCATCCACGCCACGGCGACGATGACGAGTGCGATGCCGACGAACATCGCCATCTCCGACGTACTCGTTCCAGGGATACGCTGAGCGGCAACCGTAATCGTTTCCACGAGACACCTGCGGGCTCCGACAGACACGCCTACCTTCCCACCACGCGGCGGCGTACTGAAGCCGCACGTCGCCGTTCTGCGACGGACTTCAACAACCGGATCAGGTTATGTCTGGTGAGCTTCGAAGATCGCGTAGATCTTGGCGCAGTCCTCGATGACCTCCCAGGTGCCGCTGAAGCCTGCCGGGATCACGAAGGCATCACCGGGGCCGAAACTGCTGCGCTCCCCGCTCGCGCTCTCGATGACCACGCGTCCGGCGGTCATCACGCACAATTCGTTCTCCGTGTAGCGCACCCGCCATTTGCCACGGCTGGCTGCCCAGCGCCCGGCGAAGAACTGTTGGCTCGTGTCGCTGAAGTAGTTGCACACCTGTAATTCCGGCGTGCCGGCGATGAGGCGGTCGGCCGGCGGCTCGGAAACCTCCGCCGCCAGCGTGCCGTCCAGGCGAACGATGCTCGTGCTCATGGCAATCCCGCGCAGGTACTCGTGCCAGGAGATCTTAGCGCGAAGATGCGCCGCGAGCTTGTACCTGCGCGGCGCTCGCGCCTGCCGCTGCATGCCCGGGCTAATCACGCGCGGCGACCTGGGCGGAGCCCGGCAACTGCAGCCGCACCGTCACGCGCCGCTCCAGGGCGTAGGCATCGAGGTCGCCATCGGTGTTGCCGTCGGCGCTCTTGCCGTGTGCCTCGATGAGAATGCGCTCGCGCGGCACACCGGCACTCGTCAGCACTGCGGCAACATTCGTCGCGCGGCGCAGCGACAGCTCATCGTTGTAGGCCTCGGAGCCGCGCGGGTCCGCGTAGCCGGCGACACTCACCTGCGCCTGCGGCATGGAGGCCGCGAGCGCGCCGATCTTCAGCAACGGCGACATCGCCTGCGCCGACACCGAGTCATCGTCGGTGCGGAAGCTGACATCGAGGCCGAGCTGATCGGTGTGGCCGAGCTGGGCGGCGAGCGCGGCGCTGTGTGCGCGCGCTTCCGACAACGAGCCATTGAGCTGCGCCACGTCGTGGACGAGCGCGGCGCGCTCGCTCTCGCTGCGCTCGAGGTCCGCGGCCAGCGCCGCCTTCGACTGCGCCTGTCGATGATAATGGTCGCCGATCAGTGCACCCGCGGCACCGCCGACCACGGCGCCGATGGGGCCGGCCGCGACCGCGCCCACCGCCAACCCGGTGACCGCGCCGAGGTCGGCTTGCTTCGATCCCGCGCCGGGTGGATCAACCGCTTCGCCGGCGTACGCCGGCAGGAGCGGACAGCCGCCAAGTGCCAGTGAGAGTGCGGTCGCGCGCAGCGTCGAGGTTTTCATGTTTGCTCCTCGTGTCAGGTGTGGCAGGAAACCTTCGGCACGATTCATAGTTCAGCGCACGCTGTGGCTCGCCCTGTGGGGCAAATGCGCCGCGGCGAGGATGATTTGTGGCGGAACATGGCAGGGGCGGTCGCATATACTCGCTGCCTACTCAACCGCGCGATCCCGGGATTCACCATGTCGTACCACTCAGCTCCGCAGCGGGCACGGCCGGCGGCCATGCTCATCGCCTGCCTGACACTGGCAGGCGCTGCCGCAGCGGCTACGCCGCAGCCGACCGGCCCGCCAGTGGAAATGGAGGGCAATGTGCTGCGGGCGACCCTGCACAACGGGCTGCGCGTCGTCATCGTGCGCAACACCCTGGCACCGGTGGTCGCGACCTCCGTCAATTACCTCGTGGGCTCGGATGAGGCGCCGCCGGGCTTTCCCGGCACGGCGCACGCCGAAGAGCACATGATGTTCCGCGGCAGCCCGGGCCTCACCGCCGATCAGCTCGCCGACATCGGCAGCCTGGTCGGTGGCGATTTCAACGCCAACACCCGCGAGGATCTCACGCAGTATCTCTTCACGGTGCCGGCCGAGGATCTGGATGTCGCGCTGCATATCGAGGCGCTGCGCATGCGCGCGGTGCTCGACACGCCCGCCGAGTGGAAGCAGGAGCGCGGCGCCATCGAGCAGGAGGTCGCACAGGATCTCTCGGAGCCCTCGTACGTACTGTTCTCGCGGCTGCGCGCGCGCATGTTCGCCGGCACGCCCTACGAGCACGACGCGCTCGGCACGCGGCCGTCCTTCGAGAGAACGACGGCGCAGATGCTCAAGAGCTTCCATAACACCTGGTACGCGCCCAACAACGCTATCCTGGTGATCACGGGCGATGTCGAGCCGGCGGCGACGCTCACCCTCGTGCAGCAGCTGTTCAACGAGATTCCCGCGAAGAAGCTGCCGCCGAAGCCGGCCGTGCGGTTGCGGCCAGTGGAGCCCACCACCATCCTGGTCGACACCGATCGCCCGAGCGGTACGCTCATGATCGCGACGCGCACGCCCGGCCCGCGGGACGCGGATTTCGCCGCGCTCGAGGTACTCTCGGATGTACTCAGCAACCGGCGTTTTGCGCTGTACGAGCTCGTACCGCAAGGACGGGCACTCAGCGCCGAGTTCGGGCTCGAGCCACTGCCGGAATCGGGCCTCGCCTACGCCGCCCTCACCTTCACGAGCGGCGAGGATCCCAAGACGCTCGAGCGCGATGTGCGCGCCATTCTCGCCCGCGTGGTGCGCGAGGGCGTGCCGCCCGAGCTGGTGGCGGCGGCCAAGATGCAGGAGCGCAGTGCCGCGCAGTTTCAGCGCAACTCCATTCCCGAGCTCGCGGCGGTCTGGTCCGACGCGCTGGCGCTCTTCGGGCTCAGCTCCCCGGATGAGGACCTGGCGCGCATCGAGAAGGTGACGGTCGATGACGTCAACCGCGTCGCCCGTAAATACCTGGATCTCGGTCATGCCGTGACCGGTGTCATGATGCCCCGCGGCTCGGGGCCGCCGGTGGTCGCGCGCGGCGGCGGATTCGGCGGGCGCGAAGCGATCTCCCTCGGCGAGGCGCATCCCACCGCCCTGCCAGAGTGGGCGAGCAAGGCGCTGCAGCGCCTGCAGGTGCCCGAGTCGACGCTGCACCCGGTGGTGAGCACGCTGCCGAACGGCCTGTCGGTCATCGTGCAGACGGCGGATGTGAGCGATACGGTGAGTGTGTTCGGGCACATCCGCAATCGCCCCGAGACCCAGGAAAAACCCGGCGAGGAAGGTGTCGCGCAGGTGCTCGAGCGGCTGCTCACCCATGGCAGCGAGCACCTCGATCGCGTCGCGTTCCAGCAGGCCCTCGATGACATCGGCGCCCGCCAGTCCGCGGGTACCGACTTCGCGGTGCAGGTGCTGACGGAGCATTTCGACCGCGGCGTAGAGCTGCTCGCCGACAACGAGCTGCATCCGGCGCTGCCCGACAAGGCTCTGGAAATCATCCGCGGCCAGGTGGCGCTCGGCGTCGCGGCGCGCAACGCGAGTCCGGGATTCCTGGCACAGCGTTCGCTGCGCGCCGCCCTCTACCCCGCGGATGACCCGAGCCTGCGCATGTCGACTCCGGAGACGGTGCGCGCGCTCACGCCGGCCGGGGTGCGGGAGTACTACACGCGAGTGTTCCGGCCCGATCTCACGACCATCGTCGTCATCGGCAACGTGGAGCCGCAGCGGGCACGGGCGGTGATCGAGCACTACTTCGGCGGCTGGTCGGCGAGCGGTCCAAAGCCTCAGATCGATCTGCCGCCAGTGCCGGCCAATGCACCGGGCACGGTCGCGGTGCCGGATGCGAGCCGCGTGCAGGACCGGGTCGTGCTGGCGCAGAACCTCGCGCTGACGCGCTCGGATCCGGACTACTACCCGCTCGCGCTCGGCAACGCGGTGCTCGGCGGCAGCTTCTACTCGACGCGTCTCAGCATCGATCTGCGCAAGCACGCGGGTCTCGTATATTCCGTGGAGTCGGTGCTGCAGGCGGGCCGTACGCGCAGCGCCTACCTGGTGCAGTACGCGAGCGATCCGCAGAACGTCGCCCGGGCCGCCAACATGGTGGCGCGCGAGATCACCAACATGCAGACCACCCCGGCAGGCAGCGACGAGCTGACGCGGGTCAAGGCGTACCTGTTGCGTCAGATACCGCTGAGTGAAGCCGGGCTCGATGAGATCGCGCGCGCGATGCTCGCGCGTACCGATCTCGGCCTGCCGCTCGATGAGCCGCAGCGCGCCGCCGAGCGCTACATCGCGCTCGATGCCGCCGCGGTGCAGGAGGCTTTTCGCAAGTGGCTGCGTCCACAGGACCTGGTACGGGTGAGCACGGGGCCGACACCGCCCTGAGCTGCGCGGGCTCGAGCCGGGCTCAGGGAGCGCATCGGGTTACCATGGCGCGATGACCGCAGAACAACGTCTCGATTTATGCACACGGGCCTGAGGCGGTCAACGCCCTGCCCGCACCCGTTCGTGGCCGCGCTCGCAGCGCTCCTTGCCTGCGTGGCAAGCCTGCGGCTGCCGGCGGCGCCCGCCAGTGCCGCTGTCGAGCCGTGGTGGCGTCATGCCGTCATCTACGAGATCTATCCGCGCAGCTTCCAGGACGCGAACGGCGACGGCACGGGTGACCTGAAGGGCATCACGCAACGACTCGATTACCTGCAGAAGCTCGGCGTCGACGCCCTCTGGATTGCGCCGATCTACCCTTCTCCGCAAGTGGACTTTGGCTACGACGTCTCCGACTACGAAGCCGTGGACCCGCTGTACGGAACACTCGCCGACTTCGACCGGTTGCTCGCGGAAGCCCGAAGGCGACACATGCATGTCATTCTCGACATGGTGCTCAATCACACCTCCGACCAGCATCCCTGGTTCCTCGACGCCGCGCGCTCGCGTGACTCCCGCTACCATGATTTCTACGTGTGGAGCGCGGGCAAGCGGGACGCCTCGGGGCACCCTCAGCCGCCCAACAACTGGGTGAGCCTCTTTGGCGGCTCGGCCTGGGAGTTCGTGCCGGCGGTCGGGGAGTTCTATTACCACCGCTTCTATCGTCAGCAGCCCGATCTCAACTGGCGCAATCCCGAGGTCGAGCAGGCCATGTTCGGCGCGATGCGCTTCTGGCTCGATCGCGGGGTCGCAGGCTTCCGGCTCGACGCCATCACCGAGCTCTTCGAGGACGCGAAGCTTCGCGACGCACCGGCGCTCGGGGGCACCAACGCCCTGGGCGATCCCAACCTGAGTGACATCTACACCAAGAATCTGCCCGAAGTTCATGACGTCATGCGCCGCCTGCGCGCGATGGTCGACAGCTACCCCGGCGATCGCGTGCTGATCGGCGAGACCTACCTGGCGAACACTGCGGATCTCGACGCCTGGTACGGCGGGGCGCGGCACGATGAGCTGCAGCTGCCGATGGACACCCTGGTGGGGCTCGGCAGCAAGCTCGATGCCAACACGTTTCGCCAGCGCCTGCTCGAGTCGCAGACCGAGCTGCACGACTCGCAACCGCTGCTGGTATTCGACAATCACGACAACGTGCGCAGCTGGGACCGTTTCGGGGACGGCGTGCACGATGCGCAGATCGCCCGCATCGTGGCGGCGCTGCTGCTCACCGCGCGCGACACGGCGCTCATCTACCAGGGACAGGAAATCGGCCAGCGGACCGCGACGCCGCGGCGCGTCGAGGATGTCCGCGACCCCATCGGCATCCGCGGCTGGCCGCGCGAGAAGGGCCGCGACGGCGAGCGCACGCCCATGCCATGGGACGCCTCCAATGCCCAGGCAGGATTCAGCAGCAACCCGCACACCTGGCTGCCGGTGACGGCGGATTACCGCACCGTCAACGTGCAGAGTGAGGCCGCCGACCCGGGCTCGCTCCTCAACTGGTACCGGCGGCTGATCGCGCTGCGCCGGAGCAATCGCGCACTGCGCGAGGGGCGCATGGTGATGCTCGATCCCACCAACGCGAACGTCCTCAGCTACGCGCGGGTCGGCGATGACGGTGAGGCGGTCATCGTGTCGCTCAACATGTCGCCGCAGCCGCAGACCGTGTCTCTCGGACCCGCACAGGCGGGGGTGCACGGCACGCGGCTGCACACCCTGCTTTCGAGCCCGGACCCGCGCCCGGATGTCGAGGCAGCCCGCCCGCAAACCCTGGCGCCGTATGCGGCCTGGGTCGCGGAGCTGCGCTAGCGAGACTCGCCGTGCGGGAACTCGCCGGCGAGCGCCCGTGCAGGCATCAGAGTCGCTCGCGAATCGTCGCCGGAAGCAATTGCTTGTAGCGGCGGCTGAGAGCGAGGCGTTGCCCGTCGCGCAACACGAGCTCGTAGTCTCCATGGAACAGGGGACGCAGCTCAGCGATGAAGCCGACGCGCACCACATGCGAGCGGTGCACGCGCAGGAACTCGCCCGGGTCGAGCTGCGCGACGAAATCCGTCAGCGACTCGCGGATCAGATGACTCTGGCCTTCCGCGTGGACCTCGACGTAGTTTCCTGCCGCCGACACGCGCTGGATGTCTGAGACCTCGAGGAAAAAGGCGCGCTCGCCCGTTCGCACCAGGATCTGTTTGGCCGGCGGCGGCCGGCCGGGTATCCCGGCCAGCAAGCGGCGCACGCGCTCCTCGAAGTCGCTGCGATCGGGATCCGCCAGCACCGCACGGACGCGTCCCACGCTCTGCAGGAAGCGTTCGCGATCGTACGGCTTGAGCAGATAGTCGAGGGCCTGGATCTCGAATGCCTTCACGGCGTATTCCGAGTACGCCGTCGTGAACACGATCAGCGGCGTCGTGATGCCCTTCAACCCCTCCACGACCTCGAAACCACTGCGCGCGCCGAGCTGGACATCGAGATAGACGACGTCGGGGCTCAGGTAGCCAATCTCGGCCACCGCTGTGTCGACGCTGTCCGCGTGCCCGGCCAGACGGAAGTCTTCGAGCTCGGCGATAAAACGCTCCAGTTTCGCGCGTGCGGGAGGTTCGTCCTCGACGATGACGACCGAGTAACTCATTTCGAGACCGGGAATGTGACGGTGACGACCGTGCCGCGTGGCTCCCGGTCCGCAAACGTGAGCTCGTGGTCGTGCGGAAACAACAATTGCAGTCGCCGTGAGACGTTCGACAGGCCCGTGCCGCGACCCAGGGGCGCATCCGGAAGTCCGACACCGTCGTCGCTGATCGTGCAGCTCAAACGCTCGCCAGTGCGACGCACGTCGACCCACAGGCAGCCACGCCCCTCAGCCAGGCCGTGGCGAAAGGCGTTCTCGACCAGCGGTTGCAGCAGCAGGCGCGGCACCTTGACGGCATCGAGACCCGGGTCGACCTGGAGCTCGAATGACAGCTGGCCGCGAAAGCGCTCGGCCATCATGGCCGCGTAGCCGCGCAACCACTCGAGCTCGCTGTGCAGCGGCACCAACAGCTGCTGATCGGTCGCATACGCTGCCCGCAGCAGATCGCCGAGCTGGCTGATCATCCGATCAGCCGCGTCGACGTCCTCGCGCATGCGGTTGGAGATGGCATTGAGAGCGTTGAACAGGAAGTGCGGATCCACCTGCGCCGTGAGATGCCGCAGCCGCGCGTCGCTCAGCTCCGCGGCCAGCTGCGCGGCGCGCAACTCACCGCTGCGGCGCTCCTTGAACTCGCGCACCGCAAACACGATGAGCAGGATCGTGAGATAGGTGATCACATCCTTCTGCAGTTCGTAGAACCACCCGACGAAAACATTGCCGAAGTCATAGGAGTCGCCCGCGAGCGCGTACACGATCTTGCGCAGAATGACCATGCTCGTCGTGTGCACCGCCGAGAACACGATCGCAGCTGCGGCATGCGCGAGGACGATGCGGCGAAGCGGCCGCGCGTCGAGACGAAAACGCCGCTCCATTCGGACGATGAATGGACTCAGCGCCAGGATGACCAGAACGCTGCTCAACTCCCAGACGAAGGGCTTCCAGGCCGCAATCGGCGCGGACCGCAGTCCGATCAGCTGGTTCAGACCCCAGTAGACACCGAACAGGATCGCCAGAGTAATAAACAGCGGCCAACCCGGCCGCAGCCAGCGCGACACGAGCGTGTCGCGACGACGCGGCACGTGTTCCAACGGCTCGTCGCCATCGGCGCTGCGGGACACGGGGGCGGTGAGTGATTCCTGCATGTCGTGGCAGAGACTACTGCTGCCACGTGTCATTCGCGAGCAGCTTGGGATCAGCGGGACAGACTCCAGGTTGAGCGGGTCACGCGCGGCTCGGCCCCGGCGGGGTCAGACGCTGCCGGAATCGTCGCCTTGCGGCGGGTCTTGCTGGGCAAGGAGGGACCGTGCGGTTACATTCTCGCGGTGCCATCGACGCGCCCAATGAATCCGGGCAGCTCGCCTCGCGGTGAGCTTCTGAGTGTTTCAGTGGACGAGGGACTGCGCGTTTCCGCGCGGCTCGAGCTGCCGTCTGCGGCGCACGCCTGCTACGTCCTGGCGCACGGTGCGGGAGCCGGCATGGATCACCCCTTCATGAGCGCCGTCGCGGTCGGGCTCGCCGCGCGGGGCATCGCGACACTGCGCTACCAGTTTCCCTACATGGAGCGGCGTACGCGCCGTCCCGACCCGCCCGCCCTCTGTCGTGCCACGGTGCGCGCGGCCGTTGCAGTGTGTGCACGCCGAGTGCCGACGCTGCCGCTCATCGCTGGCGGCCGCTCCTTCGGCGGCCGCATGACCTCGCAGGCGCAGGCGGAAGAGCCGCTCGGCAGTGTGCGCGGACTTGCGTTCCTCGGTTTCCCGTTGCACCCCGCCGGACGCCCCTCGGACAGCCGCGCCGAGCACCTGTCGCGGGTTCAGATCCCGCTGCTCTTCCTGCAGGGCACGCGCGATGCGCTCGCTGAGCGAGCGCTTCTCGAGGCACTGCTCACACGTCTCGGTCCGCGCGCCAGCGTGAGCTGGCTGGAAGATGCCGATCACTCTTTTCATGTACGGGCGCGCAGCGGCCGCAACGATGTGCAGGTGATGAGTGCCGTGCTCGACTCGCTGTGCGAGTGGCTGAAGGGGCTGCTGTGAGCCCGCGCGCGCTCGATCGCTACGCGGCCAAGCGCACTTTCACGCGCACCCCTGAGCCGCCGGCGAAGCCGGCGGGTGAGCGTCACGGGCCGCTGCTGTTCGTGGTGCAGAAGCATGCCGCGCGACGGCTGCACTACGACTTTCGCCTCGAGCTCGATGGGGTGTTGAAATCTTGGGCGGTCCCCAAGGGACCCTCACTCGACCCCGCCGACAAGCGCATGGCGGTCGAGGTGGAGGATCATCCCTTCGAGTACGCCTCTTTCGAGGGCGTCATTCCCGAGAAGGAGTACGGGGCGGGGAACGTGATCGTGTGGGACTGCGGCGTGTACTCCCCCGATGAAGATGGGCAGTACGCGTTCGCCGACCGCACTGCCGCCGAGACGCGCGTGCGCGCGGAGCTGGCCGCCGGCAAGCTGAGTTTCTTTCTCTGCGGCGAGAAGCTCAAAGGCTCCTTCACACTGGTCAAGACCCGCACCGCCAACCAGTGGCTGCTGATCAAGCACAAGGACCGTTTCGCGCAGACGAATGACGTGCTGGCGCGCCATCTCTCGGTGCTCTCCGGTGTGAGCCTCGATGAGCTCGCGCCCGCAAATCCACCCGTGCGCCTCGAGGCGGCGCGTCTCGCACCCGTCGGTCCGGCGGAAGAGTTTCCTTCCCAACTTGCGCCGATGCTGGCAGAGAGTGGCGATGGCGTGAGCTCCGACCCCGGCTGGCGCTACGAGCCCAAGCTCGATGGTTACCGGGTCCTCGCCTTCGTGACCGGGGATCGTGTGCGCCTGCAGTCACGCCGCGGGCTCGATTACACGCCGTTTTTTCCGGAGCTCGCTGCAGAGCTCGCGCCGCACCCCGCCGGGCAGATGATCCTCGATGGCGAGATCGTCGCGCTCGACGCCGCTGGACGGCCTTCGTTCAACGCACTGCAGAACCGGGCGCAGCTGAAGGGCGCGGACGAAATCGCCGCGGCGCAGCGCGCGAGCCCCGTAGTGCTGGTGTGTTTCGACCTGCTGCACTTCGCGGGACTCGACCTGCGACCGGCACCCTACTCCGACCGCCGCCGCTACCTCGCGCAGTGCCTGCTGCCGGCAACGCACCTGCAGCTGGTGCATTCCTCGGATGATGCCCGGCAGTTATATACCGCGGCGCTCGAGCATGGGTTCGAGGGCATCATCGCCAAGCGCCGCAGCAGCCCCTACCGGGTGGGGCGGCGCTCGGGCGATTGGTTGAAACTGAAGGCGATTCAGTCGGGCGAATTCCTCATTGGCGGCTACACGCGCGGCAATGGCGCGCGCGCGCCGCTCGGCGCCCTGCTCCTCGGCTACCGCGAGGGCAAAGCGCTGCGCTATGCGGGCCACGTGGGTTCGGGGCTCGATGAGGCGAGCATCGCCGCGCTCCTCGAGCGCAGCGCGACGCTCGAGCGCGCTGACTCGCCCTTCGAGGAGCGGCCCCCCCTGCATCGACCGACGACCTGGCTGACACCGCAGTTGGTCGCGGAAGTGAGCTACAGCGAGTGGACGAAGGCGGGCGCACTGCGCGCGCCCGTGTTTCTGCGCCTGCGGGATGACATCGACCCGCAGAGCGTTCGGCGACGCCCCGACGGCCGGGCCGCTGTGGGTGCAGCGGCCGAGCGCGGACCCGGCGCTGCAGGCGGCGTACGCGCGGCGCGGCGCACAGGAAACACCGGGCCTCGCGCCAGCGAGGCGGCCGCGGTCGCCGAAGTGCTCGAGCAGCTGCAGAACCCGGCCAAGGCCCTGCAGCTCAGGGTCGGCGATGCCCGCATCGCGCTCAGCAATCTCGATCGCGTCTACTGGCCTGCCGTGGGCGGGCCACGTGCGCAGCCGATCACCAAGCGCGATTTCCTGCGCTATCTCGCGCGCGTCGGCCGCTTCATGCTGCCGCATCTCGCCGCGCGACCCTTGACCATGATCCGCATGCCCGAGGGAATCCACGGCGAGCGTTTCTTCCAGAAGCACTGGTCACAGTCGCTGCCGGAGTTCGTCGAGTCGGTGACCGTGTTCTCCGGGCACAAGGACGAACGGCACCGCTACCTGCTCGCCAACAACCTGCCGACGCTGCTGTGGCTCGGCCAGGTCGGCACACTGGAATTTCACGTCTGGCATTCGCGCGCCGAGCCCGCGCCGGAGGCCAGCGGGGCCGAGACCGACTACTCGAGCTCACTCGCCGCACTCGAGTCCTCGATCCTCAACTACCCCGACTACCTGGTGTTCGACATCGACCCCTACATCTATTCGGGCAAGGAGGCGCCGGGCGCCGAGCCCGAGCTCAACAAGCGCGGCTTCGCCGGGGGCAAGCGGGTGGCCTTCTGGCTGCGGGCGTTGCTCAAGGAGATGTCGCTCGAGGCCATCGTGAAAACCTCCGGCAAGACCGGGCTGCACGTGTTCGTGCCGATCGTCCGCACCGTAACCTTCGATGAGGCCCGGCGGATCTGTGAGATCGTGGGCCGTCACCTGATGCGGGCGCATCCCAAGGACATCACCATGGAGTGGGCGGTCGAGAAGCGCACCGGCAAGATCTTCATCGATTACAACATGAACGTGCGGGGCAAGACCCTCAATGTGGCGTATTCACCACGCGGTGTACCCGGCGCGCCGGTCTCGATGCCGCTCACGTGGGAGGAGCTCGAGGCGGCGGAGCCCATGGACTTTACAATCAACAACGTACCGGCGCGGTTGGAAAAGAACGGCGACCGGTGGCATGATGTACTCAAGGCAAAACAGAGTCTTACGAAGGCTTTCGGTGTTGGCAGTGAGAAGTAGCCCGCAGCGGGTCGCTTGAAGGTGTACGTATGGCCGCTCGTTCCATCGGTTCTCTGACGGTGTCTTTCGGACTGGTCGCAATTCCGGTGAAGCTCTACACCGCGACGCAATCGGCCAACACCATCTCCTTCAATCTGCTGCACAACAAGGACGGCTCGCGCCTGAAGCAGCAGTATGTGTGTCAGAAGGAAGGCGTGGTCGTGGAGCGGGATGAGATCGTGAAGGGTTACGAGTTCGCCAAGGATCAGTACGTGCGCTTCACGCCGGAGGAGATCAAGGCGCTCGAGGAAGTGGGTACTCACGCGGTGGAGATCTCCGAGTTCGTGCCGATCGAGTCGGTCGACCCGGTGTACTACGACAAGACCTACTACCTCGCCCCCGACAAGGGTGCCGCCAAGCCGTACGCGCTGCTCACCGAAGCGCTCAGGCAAACGGGTCGCTGCGCCGTCGGCCGCTGGGCAACGCGCGGCAAGGGCTACATCGTCATCCTGCGGCCGATTGGCGCTGTGCTCGCCATGCAGCAGCTGCACTACGCGGCGGACGTGCGCCCGGCGAGCGAGGTGGATGTTCCGAAGCCCGACGTGAAGCCGGCAGAACTGAAGCTCGCGCAGCAACTCATCGATCAGCAGGCTGCCGAGGCATTCGACCCGAGCGCCTTCAAGGACGAGACGCGCGCGCGCATCGAAGCGGCGATCCAGAAGAAGGTGGAGGAAGGCACAGAGATCTCGGTGACCGAGACACCGCCCGAGGGCGAAGGTAAAGTCATCGATCTCATGGAGGCGCTGCGCGCGAGCCTCGAGCGTGGCGAAAGTGCGCGGGCGCAGGTCGGTAGACTCGGTCCCCGCAAGGCTCCGAAGCGCGTCGAGGAACCTGCACGGGTGGCCCGCAGGAAGCGTAACGCCTGACAACGGCGCGCGGCGGCGGGATCAGCATGCGCTCCTACAGCATGCGGGACGTGGAACGGGTCCTGCGGCTCTCCCCTGACACGACCCGCAATCTCATCAAGGCCGGCTTCGTCAAGCCCGCCCGTGGTGCACGCCGCGAATACCGCTTCTCCTTCCAGGACCTGATCGTACTGCGTACGGCACGCGCGCTGATCGACGCCAACATTCCCGCGCGACGCATCCGCCGCTCGCTCGAGAGCCTGCGCCGCGAGCTGCCCGAGTCCGTACCGCTTTCCGGGCTGTCGATCAGCGCGGTCGGTGACCACGTCGTAGTGCGCGATGGCGATTCGCAGCGACAGGTGGACAGCGGCCAGTATCTTCTCGGACTCGATGTCAGCATGGAGAATGGAGTGCTGCGCGTCGTCGAGCACCGCGAGCCGGTGCCCGCGGCGCCCCAGGCGCCCCCAACGCCGCCGGCGTCCGCGACGCCTGCCGCGCTGCCCGGTGACTGGTTCGCAGAGGCACTCACCCTCGAGGTGACCGACCCGCAGGCTGCGCTCACCGTGTGGCGGCGTGCCGTGGCCGAAGATGGCGGCAATACCGCCGCCTGGACCAACTTGGGAAGGCTGCTCCACGAGCAGGGACTGACGACGCAGGCGGCCGAAGTCTATCGGCGTGCGCTCGCGCAGGTCGGTCCCGATGCGCTGCTGCTCTTCAACCAGGGCGTGCTGCTCGAGGATCTCGGCGAACCGTCGGCCGCGCTGGCCGCATACCAGGCTGCACTCGGCGAGGATCCGGACCTCGCCGACTGCCATTACAATCTCGCGCGGCTGTACGAGTCCATCGGTGAGGCACAGCACGCGATCCGCCACCTCGGGCAGTACCGGCGGCTCGTGAGCGGCGACGGGCGCTGAGGCCGCCCGAACGGTGCATGGCAAACTGGGTCGGCACCTCCGGCTACAACTACCCCGAGTGGAAGGGCAGTTTCTATCCCGAGAAGATGCCCGCGGCGAAAATGTTGCCGTACTACGCGCAGGCGTTCACGACCGTCGAGATCAATTACACCTTTTATCGGGTACCTAACACCAGGATCCTCGCCGGCTGGGACCGCGATACGCCGGCAAACTTTCGCCTCACCCTCAAGGCGCCGAAGCGCATCACGCACATCGCCAGGCTCAAGGACTGCGGCGAGCTGCTCGAGTATTTCGTGCGCGTGAGTGCCACGCTCGGCCCGAAACTCGGCGCTATCCTCTTCCAGCTGCCGCCCTACTTCCGCAAGGATCTGGCGGTGCTCGACGCGTTCCTCGCGCTTCTGCCCGCAGGCACCTGCGCCGCCTTCGAGTTCCGCCACGCCTCGTGGATGGACGCCGAGGTATTCACGCGCCTGCGGGCGCACAACCTCGCCCTGTGCATCGCCGACAGCGAGAAGTTCTCGACTCCCATCGAGATCACCGCGAGCTACGCCTACTTCCGGCTGCGTGATGAGGGGTACACGCCCGAGGACCTGCGGCGCTGGGCCAGCGTGATCTGCGCCAACACCGCCGCTTGCGCCGACGTCTACGTCTACTTCAAGCACGAGGAAGCTGGCAAGGGACCGCAGTTCGCGCGCCTGCTGCTCGAAGCGCTCGGTGAGACACAACCGAGTCCGGCATGACAGGCGCATGACCGCACCGCGCGCACGCAGCGGCGTGGGCGTTGGTGCAATGCAATAGTTCCCGGAACGGTTCCCGCAGAACCGGCGAGCGGCGGCCACGCCACTTACTGGTGTTCGTCTACGGCGTCTTCCCGCAGGCACTAACGAGGGGAAAACACACATGAACGTGTTCACGAAGCAGACGCGCACGCTCGCCGGCGCGTTCGCGGCCTGGCTCACTCTGGTTCCGGCCGGCACGACGCTCGCCGGTGACGGCGACGGTCAGGCCGTGCTGCCACCGCTCAAGACCATCACGAACCTCGGCTCCACCATTCCCGGGAACGGCGACCTCAATCCGTACGGGGTCGCACAGATCAAGAGAACGACGGGCAACCTGCGCGCCGGTCACATCCTGGTGAGCAACTTCAACAATTCCGGCAACTTCCAGGGCGAGGGCTCAACCATCGTCGACGTGGCGCCGGATGGCAGCGGCGTGAGTCAGTTCGCTGCCCTCAATCCCGAGACTTTGAACGGCAGCTGCCCGGGTGGCGTGGGCCTCACCACGGCGCTGGTGGTGCTCAAGTCGGGCTGGGTCATCGTGGGAAGTCTGCCCACCTCCACCCAGGGAACGGTGTTCACGGGATCGGGCTGTCTCATCGTACTCGACAGCCTCGGCAATCCGGTCGAGACCTTCTACGGCTCGCTCATCAACGGTCCGTGGGACATGACCGCCTTCGAGAGCGGGCACGAGGCCAAGCTGTTTGTCACTAATGTGCTCAACGGCACTGTAGAGGCCGGAGGCAAGGTTGTGCACGGGGGCACCGTCACGCGGCTCAACCTCAACGTGTCGGGCACGGCGATGCCGGTGCTCGAGTCCATCACGGTGATCGGCTCCGGATTCCCGGAGAGGACTGATCCCTCGGCACTCGTCATCGGTCCGACGGGCGTTGGGCTTCGTGCCGGATGTGACGGCGACGACTGCGGCGACCATGACGAGGGCGACCAGGGCAATGGCGACCAGGGCAATGGCGACCACGACGGCTCGGTGTTGTATGTCGCCGATACGCTCGGCAACCGCGTGACGATGATCCATCACGCGCTCAGCCGTACCAGCTCCACGGGAACCGGACGGACGCTGAGCTCCGGTGGCAGTCTCAACGGTCCGTTGGGGCTCGTCGTTACTCCGGGCGGCCACGTGCTCACCGTCAACAGCGGCGATGGATTCATCACCGAGATCTCGCCGCACGGAGTGCAGGTCGCCAAGAAACAGCTCGACAACACCGGCTCACCGCCGGGCGCGGGCGCACTGTTTGGCCTGGCATTCGATCCGACAGCCGGGGTCTACTTCGTCGACGACGCCAGCAACACGCTCAATCTGTTGCATCGCTGAAGAGTCGGGGCCGGGCGGCCCGCGCGCGACGCCGTTGCGTGCGGGGCGCCCGGCGGTGCGGCATCTGGCAGGTCGGGGCGCGCGCGCGGCCCGCGCCAGTACTCCTTCAGACCCAGATCTGGGTGAACACGCGCGCGAAATTGGCGCCGAGTACCTTCTCGGTGACCGCGGCGGAGTAGCCGCGCTTGAGCAGCCGGTCCGCGATGATCTCCATCCGGCGTGGCACGTTGAGTCCGGCGACGAAGGTCGGTCGGTCTTCTTCCGGAGCCGAGAGTCCCGCGGCACGGCGCTCGGCGAGCTCGCGCGAGAAATCCGCCATGCCCGCCGGCGAGCTGTCAAACGGCTCGATGCCGACGTCACTGCCGATGCCGACGTGGTCCTCGCCCGCGACCCCGAGCGCGTGCAGCAGGTGCGCCATGTAGTCATCGGTGGTGGGCTGGTGGGGCGAGGCGCTCAGGTACGGCAACTCGTAGATGCCGACTACCCCGCCCTTCGCGGCGAGCCCGCGCAACTGCTCGTCGGTCTTGTTACGCGGATGGGCATGCACTGCGGCGCAGCCCGCATGCGTCATCACGGGCGGCATTGACGAGAGGGCGAGCACGTCTGCGGTGGTCGCCGGGTTGGCGTGGCTGAGATCGACGGCTATTCCGAGGCGATTCATCTCCCGCACCGCCTCGCGCCCGAGGGCGGTCAAACCGCCGGCGTTCGGCTCCATCACACCAGCGGCGAACGGCGAGGTGCGGTTGTAGGACAACTGCATGACGCGCACCCCGAGGCCGCGAAATACCTCGAGCGAGCTCAGCTGACCCCCAAACATCTCGGCACTCTCGAACGAAAGGATGATCCCGAGCTTGTGTTCGCGCTGCGCACGCGCCATGCCAGCGGCCGTGCGCACCTGAGTGAAGTAGTCGGGGTGCACCTCGATCAGCTGCTGCACCTGGCCAATCTCGGCAACGGTGTGCACGAAGTCGTCCTTGATTCCCCCGAGCGACAGCTTGATGACGTCGATTCCGCTGCCACGCACGAGGTCGAGGTCGGACTGCGACATCGGCAGCCGCTCGGGCAGCGGTGGCGAGGAATTGCAGTCGAGAATCAGCGCGCGGGTGTAAAGGCTGTGCGCCGCCTCGCTGACCTCGATCACATCGCCTGCAGCGGCGGCGGCCGGAGACGCAGCCGGGCGGAGCGCACCGAGCAGCGCGGCGCCGCCTACGAAGCCCGCAAACTGACGTCGATTCACCGCGGCTTCCGGGTCGCCACACCCTGGACCTCGAAGTGTGCTCCGCGCGGGAGCTTGTCGGAACCGATGAATGCCCGAGACACGAGATCGTCCAGGGTGAGTCCGGCGGACTCCACCGTGCGCTTCACGGCGTCCATCACCAGCCGCGCCCTCGGCGGCCGGGTCGGTGGGCCCACAGCGGGCGGCGCCAGTACTGCCACGAAGACGAGAAGGGTCAGCAACCATCGGCATGCGGTTCTCATAACATCCTGCTCCCCGCGGCGACAGCCGCGGGCAAATGCCACCCCAGCCCTTGAGGATACCAGCTGCATTTCCTAGCCTGCGGGCCAAGATGCGGTAAGGCGCGCGCTGAGCCACGGGAGTCCACGCATGATCGGGTTACAGCGAGGAGCAGTTACCGGGCTGCTGACGGTGTTGGTTGGCGCGTACGCGGGCGGCGTCAGCGCGGCTGACGCAGCCCCGTCGGGTGCGGTCCACCGTGCAACGACCACCGCGACGCTGCAGCGTGCCACCCAGGCTCTGGTCGATGCGCTCGCGCCGGGCGAGCGCGCCGTGTGGGAGCACTACACCGATCCATCGCTCACGTATGTCACCGAGGATAACGAGGTGAAGAGCCGCCGCCAGCTGCTCGATGAGATGAAGCCGCTGCCGGCGGGATCGAGCGGCTGGATCGTGGTGCAGGAGTTCCGCTGCACCGACTTCGGCGGCTTCGCCGTGACGACTTACCTCATGGACGAACATGAGACGGTCGAAGGACACGAGCTGCACGCGCGTTACCGCGGCAGCGACACCTGGCGCGCCACTGCGGAGGGCTGGCGGCTGGTCGCCGCGCAGGTGTATGCCATACCGCAGGACCCCCCGCGCGGCGAAGCGGCCGGTGCCCTCGCGGACTACGCCGCGACGTACAGTCTGAGTGCGATTACCCGGCAGACGATCCGCCAGGACGGCGATCACCTCGTCACGCAGCGTCCAGGCCGCACAGCGCAGCTGCTGCTGCCCGAGAGCGGCGATGTGTTCTTTACACCGGGCCATCCCCGTACGCGGCGTATTTTTTTGCGCGCTGCCGATGGCCGCATTGTGGGCTTTGCCGACCGTCGCGAGGGTATCGATCTGGTGTGGGCTCGCGCGGCGGCGGACAGCGCCGCTCCGTAGCGGAAGCGGAATTCCGCGGGATACCTAGCGGCTCCCGACTCCGGGTTCTCGAGCGAAGGCGGCGCGCTCCTCGACCGCGAACAGGTCCGCGGCGCACGGGGCGCCCTCGAGCGCGAGCAGCGCCCGCTTGATGGGCAGTCCGCCACCGAAACCCGTGAGTGTGCCGTCGGCACCAATGACACGATGACACGGCACCACGATCGGGAGCGGATTGGCGCCGTTTGCGAGCCCGACGGCCCGGGCGCCACTGACGAGACCCAGCCGCCGCGCCAGCTCTCCGTAAGAGAGCGTCTCGCCGTAAGGAATTGCGCACAGGGCGCGCCAGACCCGCCGCTGAAACGGCGTGCCCTCGGGAGCGAGCGGCAGCTCGAACGTGCGGCGCGCGCCGCGGAAATACTCCAGCAGCTGAGTCTGCACGGGCACGAACGGCGCCGCCTCATGGCACCACTCCTGCGCCGGACGCAGCGGACGGGGACCCGCCTGGAAATGCACGCGTGTGAGTGCCTCGCCGGTGCTGGCGAGCAGGAGCCTCCCGACCGGTGAGTCGATTTCGTGCCAGTATTTCACGCGTACCTCAGGGTTCGCGACGGCAGGCGGCGCGCGGCGACTTCGGTGTTGACCTCCGGCTGCGCGCCGACCGTGCGCACGGTGGCTGCCGTACGCCACAAATGCATGACCGCATAACCGCGCCACGGCTGCCAGGCGCGGGCACGTTCCTCGAGCTCGCGCGCACTCAACAGCCGTTGTGCAGGGGCCGCCATGCGCCGCAGTACCAGGTCTCCCGTCGGCATCGCGTCCGGCTCACCCAGCGCGCGCAGCGCCACGTACTGCGCGGTCCAGGTGCCAATTCCCGGGAGCGCCGCCAGCGCCGCGATGACCTCCTCGGGTGTCGCACTGAAGTCGATCCGCCGCTCGAGCAGCGCGCGCGAGAGCGCGCGGAGCGTCGCGGCGCGGGAGCGCGTGATGCCGAGCGACTCGAGCGGCGCCGTAACGAGCGACGCGGCATCGGGGAAAAGGTGTGTGAGTCCCTCCGTGCCGCCGCTGATGAGGGTGCCCACGCGCTCCACCAGTCGCACGGCAAAGGTGCGCCCGGCGGCAACGCTCACCTGCTGTCCGAGTACCGCGCGCACAGCGCACTCGAAAGGATCCCAGACCCCGGGAATACGCAGCCCGGGACGGGCCCGCACCATCGGCCCAACGAGCGGATCGGCCGTGAGCTCGACGCCGATGCGCTGTGGATCGGCGGCGAGATCGAAGACGCGCCGGGCCACGGTCGAGAGCTGCAGCAGCGCTGCCGGCGGCGCTCCGGCCACGCGCAACTCGAGCGCATCCTCTCCGGGCAGCGCGCGCACGTGGATCAGCGCATGGCCACCTTCGCAGGCCACGGTGCGCGCGTAACCGTTCGCATCGACCCGCTCGACGCCCGGGACAGCGCGCGTCGCAAGGAAGGCTTGCACGTGGGCCCAGTCGTAGGGTGGCCGGTAGGCGAGACGCAGCACCACCTCCTCGGTACCTCTGGCGTGTGCACCGTGCAGCCCGGCCCGGCGCAGCTCGCGGGGGGCGCGCCGATAGGTTTTGCGGAACGCATCGTTGAAGCGCCGGGAGCTGCCAAAGCCGGCGGCCATCGCGATCTGGGTAATCGGCAGCCGCGTCTCTTCGAGCAGGCAGACGGCGAAATGCAGTCGCCGCGTCTGCGCCACCGCGAGCGGCGATGCACCGACGTGGCGGATGAACAGCCGCAGCAGGTGACGGGGTCCGATCCCGAGTCGGCTGGCCAGCATCTCGACCGAGTCCTCATCGAGCGCGCCCGCTTCGATCAGGCGCAGAGCGCGGCGCACGACCGCCGCGGTGCCGAGCCATGCCGGCGTGCCGGGTGCAGCTTCCGGACGGCAACGCAGGCAGGGGCGAAATCCGGCGGCCTCCGCGGCCGCGGGGCTGCCGAAGAAACGTACGTGGGCGCGCTTTGCGTAGCGCGACGGGCAGATCGGCCGGCAGTAGATACCGGTCGAGGTCACCGCGATGAAGAACTTGCCGTCGAAGCGCGGGTCGCGGCTGATGCGTGCGCGGTTGAGTGCCTCAGAATCGAAGCCGCAGATCATCTCCATGGCGGCAACGATACGCGCCGACGACACCCGACAGTAGCCATTTTCGGACCTGGCGGGTGACGTCGCCGCCGCGGCGCCTGCTCAAGGGCCGGCGTGCGCCTTCTCGAGCGCCGCGATATCGAGCTTGCTCATCTTCAACATGGCCGCCATGGTGCGCTGCGCCTTCGCGGCGTCAGGATCGCCGAGCAGCACCGGCAGCACGCTCGGCACGACCTGCCAGGACAAGCCGTACCGGTCCTTCACCCAGCCGCAGCGGTCCGGCTGGCCACCGGCGGAGAGCTTCTCCCACACCGTGTCGACTTCCGCCTGGCTCTGGCAATTCACGACGAAGGAGATCGCCTCCGAGAACCTGTGCAGCGGGCCGCCGTTGAGCGCGGTGAACTGCACGCCATTCAACTCGAACACCACCGTCATGACCGAGCCGGCGGGCCCGGGACCCGCCGTGCCGTAGCGCACGGTCTTCAGGATGCGCGAATTGCCGAACACCGCCACGTAGAACTTCGCCGCCTCCTCGGCCTGCGAGTCGAACCACAAAAACGGGCTGATCTTCTGCATCGGTGAACCTCCTTGCCTCACGCCGCGGCGTCGCGCGGCGCGTCGCGGAGCAACTCCACGAGCCGCTCGAAACAGCTCGTCCAGCCCTGTTCGTGGCCGATGCGGGCCTCGACCGATGCGAACAGTCCCTGGTGGAATGTCATCTCCGTGCGGCCGTCGCGCTCGGCGAGTGTGACCGTAACGACGGTCTCCGGTCCAGGCGTGCCGTGCTCATCGACCCAGCAGTGCGTGAACACCAGCCGCTCGGGCGGCACGATCTCGCGGTACACGCCGCGCAGACGGTGCTCGGTGCCTTCGGGCGAGCGCATGCGGGCGGAGAAAGCGCCACCGACCCGCAACTCGCCGCGGTTCTCGCTGAAGGTGAAACCGAGCGGACAGGACCATTGCGCGAGCATCTGCGGCTCGGTCCAGGCCCGGAACACCAGCTCCCGCGGCGCGTTGAAGGTGCGCCGGATGTTCAGCTCGCGCTCAGCGGCGCTGTTTCGCACTCTTGCGTCCATGTGGCTTCTCCTGTCGTTGCAGTTGGCCGAGGTAGCGGTCGAGACGGCGGAAGCTCCCCTGCCAGTAGCGACGGTAGCGCTCGGTCCATTGCGCCACCTCGCGCAGCGGCGCCGCCTCCAGGCGGCAGGGCCGCGACTGAGCGCGGCGCCCGCGGCTCACGAGTCCGGCGCGCTCGAGCACCTTCAGGTGCTTGGAGATCGCCGGCTGGCTCATGGCGAAGGGGCGCGCCAGCTCCATCACACCCGCCTCGCCGGCCGCCAGGCGCGCGAGGATGGCACGGCGCGTCGGATCGGCGAGCGCGGCGAAGGTGTCGTTGAGGCGCCTCTCCGTCGTCATTTTATAAAACCATTTGGTTATATAACCGAGAGGTGTTTTACTGCCCGAGCGGTACGACTGTCAAGCGCGACCGGGTCGTGGCGGCAGCGCGGGCGGGCGCGATCTGCCGCGCGGCCGCCCAGGCGCCGCGCGCAGCTCATCCGCCGCCGTCCTTCGCTACTGCCCGCGCGTACGCCGGGCGTGTCACGACGCGTTGCACGTACTCCTCGATCAGCAGCGATTTCGGCAGCAGCGGCGCGAGCTGGGCGAAGGCCGTCCCGTAGATCACATCGAGCGCAGAGAAGCGTTCGCCGAGCAGGTAGGGTCCCGGCGCGAGGCGCTGCATCACCGCCGCCAGCACCTCATCCAGCGCTACCCAGCCGGCCGTGCCGCGCGGCACCTCGACCTTCATGAATTTCGAGACGAATGCGGGCTCGAATACGCCGCCGTAGTAGGCGAGCCAGGAAAGATACGTGCCGCGCTGCGCATCGCCGCTGAGGGGCCCGAGGCGCTTTGCCGGGAACTTGTCCGTCAGATACAGCGCGATGGCGGGCGATTCAAACACCACCACGCCGTCATCGGAGATGGCGGGCACCTTGCCGTGTGGGTGCGGGTTCGCCGGGTCGGCGGCGCCGCTGCCATCGCGGTTGCGCGTCGTGACGGTGCGTACCGTGTACGGAGCCTCGAGCTCCTCGAGCAGGAAAATGAAGCGCGTGGCGCGAGTCTTCGGCCGGTGGAACAGGGTGATCATGTGAGCGCTCCGCAGCGGTGAGCCGCCAACATGGTACGCAATAAATCGCCATAGCGGTTCGCGCCGTGCCACGCCGCGGCGTACAGCCTGATGCGGCACTGCGATGACACGTGCGCATCACCGCAGTGTCACATGCCAAGCCTAGCGTGCCGCGGCATAGGACCCGAGCGGTGCCAGGGAGGTCGCTCGAGTCGCGCGGGCCCCGGAACCCCCACCGGGGCCCGCGCG